>OBZD01000006.1_pt1 | contig 342667 bp, 290 predicted proteins | sample 1501551 | NCBI WGS metagenome assembly OBZD01 (sample SAMEA2580221, study PRJEB22360) | human gut metagenome | biome: human gut; feature: human-associated habitat; material: faeces | place: Denmark | collected 2008/2010 | reverse complement strand
TAGAGCATAACCTTGCCAAGGTTAGGGTCGCGAGTTCGAGTCTCGTTTTCCGCTCCAAATAGAACAAGGTTGTCAGTCGATAAGATTGACAACCTTTTTTTTGTATTATATTGGAAGTTTACCGGACTATTTTATCGATAGATTGAATAGAAAAGCGTAATTTTGCAATTGAAAAAATCAGTGTACTTCCCCCAAAAAGAGTGTCATTGATTCACACAGGCCTATAATTAATTTAATAATAGCGATATGTTAACACAAATCATTAATGCACGCATCCTGACGCCTCAAGGTTGGCTGAAAGATGGATCAGTGCTTATTCGCGACAACAAAATTCTGGAAGTAACCAATTGTGACCTTGCAATTATTGGAGCTAAACTTATCGACGCCAAAGGAATGTATATCGTTCCCGGAGGAGTGGAAATCCACGTTCATGGCGGCGGTGGAAGAGACTTCATGGAAGGCACGGAAGAAGCTTTCCGGGTAGCTGTCAAAGCTCACATGCAGCATGGTACGACCAGTATTTTCCCCACTCTTTCTTCTTCTACCATTCCTATGATTCGTGCAGCCGCAGAGACTACCGAGAAGATGATGGCGGAACCGGACAGCCCTGTATTAGGACTTCATCTGGAAGGACATTATTTCAATATGGCTATGGCAGGCGGACAGATTCCCGAAAATATCAAAAACCCCGATCCGGAAGAATATATCCCGTTACTGGAGGAAACTCGTTGTATCAAGCGTTGGGATGCTGCGCCGGAGCTTCCGGGAGCCATGCAATTCGGTAAATACATCACGGCGAAAGGAGTGTTGGCTTCCGTAGGACATACGCAGGCGGAGTTTGAGGACATACAGACTGCCTATGAAGCCGGATATACCCATGCTACTCATTTCTATAATGCAATGCCGGGATTCCATAAACGGAAAGAATATAAATACGAAGGTACGGTAGAAAGTATTTACCTGATTGACGACATGACGGTCGAAGTGGTGGCTGACGGTATTCATGTACCACCTACTATTCTGCGTCTTGTTTATAAGATAAAAGGAGTGGAGCGTACCTGCCTGATAACGGATGCACTGGCTTGTGCGGCCAGTGACAGCCAGACTGCTTTTGACCCGCGCGTGATTATTGAAGACGGAGTATGCAAGCTGGCCGACCGTTCTGCTTTGGCAGGAAGTGTGGCTACTATGGACCGCTTGATTCGTACCATGGTGCAGAAAGCGGAAATACCTTTGGCGGATGTGATACGCATGGTATCCGAAACGCCTGCCCGCATAATGGGAGTACTTGACCGCAAAGGAACGCTTGAACGTGGTAAGGATGCCGATATTATTGCCCTCGACAGAGACTTGAATGTGAGAGCCGTATGGGCAATGGGGCAATTAGTGGAAGGTACCAATAAACTGTTTTAAATCTAATAAATAAAGAAGACTATGTTAACTCAGATAATTAACGGTAGAATACTTACCCCGCAAGGCTGGCTGAAAGACGGTTCGGTATTGATTTGTGACGGAAAAATATTAGAGGTGACCAACAGTGACCTGGCAGTTATCGGTGCAACGGTTATTGACGCCCGGGGAATGACAATCGTACCGGGATTTGTCAGTATGCACGCGCACGGAGGTGGCGGACATGATTTTACCGAAGCTACGGAAGAAGCATTCCGCATGGCAACTACCGCGCATTTGAAGCATGGCGCCACCAGTATGTTTCCTACTTTGTCATCCACATCGTTTGAAAAACTTTATCAGGCTGTCGATGTGTGTGAGGGATTGATGCAGGAACCGGATTCTCCAATTCTCGGTCTGCATATTGAGGGACCTTATTTGAATCCGAAAATGGCAGGAAGCCAGTATGAAGGTTTTCTGAAAACTCCTGATGAGAATGAATATATTCCGTTATTGGAACATACTACTTGTATCAAGCGTTGGGATATCAGCCCGGAATTACGTGGAGCGCATGATTTCGCCAAATATACCCGTTCAAAGGGAATAATGACGGCAGTTACACATACAGAAGCCGAATATGATGAGATTAAAGCGGCGTATGCGGTGGGCTTCTCACATGCTGCTCATTTTTACAATGCAATGCCGGGTTTCCACAAACGCCGTGAATATAAATATGAAGGGACGGTGGAGAGTGTATATCTGACAGACGGAATGACGGTAGAAGTTATTGCGGACGGCATTCATTTGCCTGCCACTATTCTGAAACTGGTTTATAAACTGAAAGGAGTGGAGAATACGTGTCTGGTGACTGATGCGCTGGCTTACGCTGCTTACGAAGGACATGAACCGATTGACTCGCGTTATATTATTGAAGATGGAGTGTGTAAAATGGCAGACCATTCCGCGCTGGCCGGTAGTTTGGCTACAATGGATGTGTTGGTGCGTACAATGGTAAAGAAAGCAAATATTCCTTTGGAGGATGCAGTGCGCATGGCTTCCGAGACTCCCGCCCGTTTGATTGGAGTCAGTGACCGGAAAGGGGCATTGGCTAAAGGGCTGGATGCAGATATTGTGATTCTCGATAAGGAGTTGAATGTACGTTGTGTGTGGTCAATGGGAAAGATTGTTCCGGGTACTGATGTTCTTCTGCATAAATAATAATTGCCGGATGAGCGATGTTTGATAGATAACATCCGGTGTTTTAATGAAAATAAAAGTCCGAATCTGAGGTTTGCCTGCAAAGCAAATCAGATTCGGACTTTCTTTATAAAGAAAAGTCGCATACAATTAAGTGTTTCTTCTTTATGGATTGTATTATATATAAACAGATAATTGTACTATGAAAGTAAAGCATTTAGTTGTAGCTTTTCTGTGTATGCTGGGATGTTGTGCGTGTAGCAGTCCGAAAACAGAAGTAAAATCACCGGACGGTCACATCAAGATGACGTTGACGGTAGATGAGAATGGTACTCCGTTTTATAATGTGTCGGTAAATGATTCATTGCTGATAGAAAATTCAAAAATGGGTTTTGTGGAGGGAAACGGTGTTATTCTGGGAGGAGGCTTCCGGATAGAGAAAACCACATTCGACAGCAAAGATGAAACATGGACGCAGCCGTGGGGAGAAAATAAAACCAACCGGAACCATTATAATGAAATGGCTGTCAATCTGATTAATGAGGATCAGGTGCAGTTGACCCTTCGTTTCCGGGTTTTCAATGACGGAGTAGGGTTCCGTTATGAATATAATGTTCCCAATGTGGATTCTCTGATGATAACTGATGAACTGACTACTTTCCACTTCCGTCAGGACGGTACCTCATGGTCGATTCCTGCGAGTGCCGAGACTTATGAATTGCTTTATAAGCAGCAGCCTATTTCCGAAGTGGAGACAGCCAATACTCCTTTTACCTTTAAGACGGCGGATGGTGTTTACGGAAGTATCCATGAAGCGGCATTGTATGATTTCTCCGAAATGACGCTGAAACAAATCGGAGATTACACTTTGAAGGCGGAACTTACTCCCTGGCCGGACGGTATCAAGGTACGCAAAAGCAACCATTTTACAACTTCCTGGCGTACTATCCAGATTGCTCCGGAAGCTGTCGGATTAATCAATTCTTCCCTGATCCTGAACCTGAATGACCCTTGTGTGTTGGAAACTACTGATTGGATTCGTCCTTTGAAATATATCGGTGTATGGTGGGGGATGCATCTGGGTGTAGAGACTTGGAAAATGGATGAACGCCACGGTGCTACCACTGTCAATGCCAAAAAATATATCGACTTCGCTGCTGCCAATAATATAGAAGCGGTATTGTTTGAAGGCTGGAATGAAGGTTGGGAAAGTTGGGGCGGTATGCAGAATTTTGATTTTACGAAACCTTACGCTGACTTTGACATAGATGAAATAGTACGTTATGCCAAGGAAAAAGGAATCGAAATCATTGGACACCATGAAACAGGAGGAAATATCCCGAATTATGAACGGCAAATGGTTCATGCAATGCAATGGTATACCGACCACAGCATCCACATCCTGAAAACAGGTTATGCAGGAGCTTTCCCGAACGGGCTTTCACATCATGGACAATATGGAGTCAACCATTATCAGAAGGTAGTGGAAACAGCTGCGGAGCATAGAATGACATTGGATGCACACGAACCGATTAAGGATACCGGTATCCGCCGTACATGGCCTAACATGATGACGCGCGAAGGAGCCAGAGGTATGGAATGGAATGCATGGAGTGAAGGAAATCCGCCGTCTCATCATGTAATGTTGCCGTTTACCCGCTTGCTGTCTGGTCCAATGGACTACACTCCGGGAACTTTTGATATTTTGTTCCAGCAAACCAAAGACTCTCCCCGTCGTCGGAAATGGAATGACCAGGATAAGGGGAACAGCCGTGTCAACACAACATTGGCGAAGCAGATTGCCAATTGGGTGATTCTATATTCTCCCTTGCAAATGGCTTCTGATATGATTGAGCATTATGAAGGACATCCTGCTTTCCGGTTCTTCCGCGATTTCGACCCGGATTGTGACGAATCCAAGGCATTGGCAGGAGAACCGGGAGAGTTTGTAGCTGTTGTACGTAAAGCGAAAAATAATTATTTCTTCGGAGCAGCTACCAATGAGGCTCCCCGAACACTGGAAATAAAACTGGACTTCCTGAAACCGGGCAAACAATATAAAGCTGTTATCTATGCCGACGGTGAGAAGGCGGACTGGAAAACGAATCCGGCAGATTATCAGATTACGGAACAAACTGTCACAGCTGAAAATACGCTGACTGTACGTATGGCTGCCGGAGGAGGACAGGCTATTTCGTTCATACAACTTTAAGAAAAAATAGGTTAAGATTTAATAGAGGTTTATTGTGTTAGGGATAGGTTTGGTTTTAAGGTAAAAGATTGTTGAAAGATGATAGATTAAGGAAATAAAGTTGGCTAGGTTAGAAAAAACGGTGAACAAGCACAGGGGGGTGTTCACCGTTTTTATTTATCTTGTCTTTTGTATACGAAAAAAATCTTATCCTTTTGCTTCCTGATACATGAAACGTTTGATTGATTTCTTCGCTGTCTTTTCAAATTCCTCGAAATGAATTTTAATCTTGCTGATCTGGCAGTAGTTAGGCAATTGTTGATTCAGTTCGACACGGTTGACTTCCATAGCTTTCTGGATATCGTTTTGCTGCAATCCGTGAGCAAATGCATCGTCAAAATCCGGATAGATAAGCGCCACCAGTTTGTCGTGTTGCAATACGATTAATGATTCCGCCACATACGGCATATTATTCAGTTTGCTTTCTATCTCTTCCGGATAGATATTCTGTCCGCTGGAAGTGAGAAGCATATTCTTGCTACGTCCGCGAACAGTTACATAACCTTCTTCATCCATAACGCCCAGATCTCCTGTATGCAACCACCCGTTTACATCAATGATTTGTGCGGTAGCTTCCGGATTCTTATAATATCCGAGCATCATATTCGCTCCCCTGCAAACAATCTCTCCGGCATGAGTTTTAGGATCCGGGGAATCAATGCGGACTTCCATTCGCGTAGTGGCCTTTCCGCAGGAAGCAAGTTTCAATGTATCCCAACGGCTGGAGCAGATAATCGGACCACATTCTGTCATGCCGTAAGCAATGGTGTAGGGGAAACCTATCTTTTTGAGAAAAGCTTCTACTTCGGCATTGAAAGGAGCGCCGCCGATAATGATTTCGTCGAAATTACCTCCAAAGATTTCCATAGCTGCCTGGCGGGCCAACGATTTGATTTTGTCATTGACGATAGGTACTTTGAGCAATAACTTTCCGATTTTGCTATCCACTTTAGGGAGGATATCTTTCTTGATAATCTTTTCTACAATCAAAGGTACGCAAGAGATAACTCTGGGCTTAATCTCCGAGAAAGATTGTGAGATGATTTTCGGAGACGGCATACGTGTCAGGAAATAGATATGCGCACCTGCGGAGAAGCCATATAAGAAATCGTATACCATACCGAAAACGTGTCCCATAGGAAGCATGGAAACGATATGGTCGCCCGGTTTGACGGGAAGCATTTCAAAACAATAGGCCACATTCGACCAGATACTGCGATAGGGGAGCATGACACCTTTTGAATAGCCTGTGGTTCCTGAAGTATAGTTGATAATAGCCAGTTCCTCGGGCCTGTCTTTCCGGTAACAGATATGCTCCGGGCGGAAATTCTTCGGGTAACGTTGACCGTATATCGCATTCCGGTGTTCGAAAGCATACGTCAGTTTTTCATTGCGTGATACCAATGATGAGAAATCGGTGAGTGACGCTATTCCTTCCAACAGGGGCATGGCGTCTTCATTCAGGTTTTCCCATGCCTGGTCGCCGACAAAAAGCAGTTTGGCTTCGGAGTGGTTGACAATATTATGGATATTATCCGCTTTAAATTCATGGAGAATAGGAACAATTACGGCTCCGTAAGTGATAGTAGCCAGAAAAGTGACAGCCCAATGGGCACTGTTACGTCCGCAGACTGCTATCTTGTCTCCCGGCTGAATACCGGCACTTTCTAAAACAATGTGGAATTTAGCTATTTTACGAGCCACATCTTTATATTGGAGGGTAATTCCTTTGTAGTCAGTCAAAGAGTCTTTATCCCAGTTCTTGATAATGCTTTGTTCAATATAGTCGATGAACTGATGTTCTTGTTCCATTCGTTTTTGCACATTTAGTTTAAAACTGCGCAAAATTAATACTTCATTAATGTAAACCGAATTTTACAATTAAGTTTTACGGTTAATTAACGGGGGATGTTTGAACATATTTCGTTCCCCGCCTTATTCGGATTCGTTCACTTCCTCTTTTGATTTTTCGGAGATAAGGAGCAACTTGTCTCCTACATGAAGTTTCAGTGTTCCGTTAGGAATTAAAAACTCATCTCCGCGTTTCACTATCATAACCAATGTTCCTTTGGGAAGATTCATATCCTTCAAGGTATCTGCTTCTTCCAGCATTTCCGTGGTAATGGTCATGTCGCTAAGGTCGGAGTCTATTTCTTCCGGCAGCTCCACTCCAAAGTCATTCCCTGTTTTCTCCAGTGGTTTGGAGAGGTTCAGCATGCGGGCAACGAAAGAAATCGTTGTTCCCTGCACAACCAACGAGACAATGGTAATGAAGAATACGATATTAAAAATGATATTCGAACCTTCCACGCCTGCAACTACCGGATAGGTGGCAAAGATGATAGGTACGGCACCGCGTAGTCCTACCCATGATACGAACAACCGTGATTTCATGGTAATCTTCCGGAAAGGGAGCAGGCAGAGGAACACGCTTAACGGACGCCCGATGAGAATCATAAAGACACCGATCAACAAGGCTACTACTGCTACTTCCAGCATTTCGTGCGGATTGACGAGAAGTCCGAGGCAAAGGAACATGATGATTTGGAACAGCCAGGTCAATCCGTCCATAAATGTGTAGATGTCCTTGCGGTGCATGATTTTATTGTTTCCTACCATGATACCTGCGATGTATACGGCAAGGTAACCGTTACCTTTCAGCAAGTCGGTGATAGAAAAGGTGAAGAATACAAAAGCCAGCAATAATATCGGATACAATGCCTGGTTGTCAATATTGAGTTTGTTCAGCATACGGATAGCCAGCTTTCCGAGTACATATCCGGCACCTGCACCTACCATAAACTGAATGACAAATGAACCGACAATAGCACCGACTCCCATACCTGCCGATTGGATAAACTGTATCAGCACAATGGTCAGCATATACGCCATAGGGTCATTACTACCACTTTCCAATTCCAACATGGGACGGAGGTTATGTTTCAGATTCATTTTCTGCGAACGCAGGATAGCGAATACGGAGGCCGAGTCGGTAGACGACATAGTAGCTGCCAATAACAATGAAGTCGTGATAGGCAGATAAATATTTGTCCAACTCATGCCGGATAGCCACCAGATAAACAATCCGGTGAAAAGGGCAGTGAGTAAAACTCCGACGGTAGAAAGCACGATACCTGGTCCTAAAATGGGTTTGATTTCTTTGAACTTCGTATCCATACCTCCCGAAAACAAGATGATGCTTAATGCAACCATACCAATGAATTGTGCATCTTTGGCGTCATGGAACTGGAGTCCGAGCCCGTCACTTCCAAATAGCATTCCTACTACAAGGAATAGTAATAAAGTGGGCACTCCGAAGCGGTATCCGGTTTTTCCAACAACAATGCTGACGAAAAGTAAGATAGAACCAATAAGTAAGGTGTTTTCTGCTGTAAATATCATAGGCAATATATTATTAAGTTATAAAATTGTCGTATTCGTTCTCACCGTGCGAAGTTACACATTATTAACAACAAATTAAAGGGCTTTTTGGATGTATTTTTGTGAAAAAAGGTAGTTAAATTGTCTAAAAAGATTAATTTTGCACTCAATTAATCTACATCATACTTATGGATTCAAATAATCTTACTCCCTTAAGGAAAGGGATAGTGGGAGTACAATTCCTGTTTGTAGCCTTTGGAGCTACGGTTCTTGTACCGTTATTGGTCGGGCTCGACCCTTCCACTGCTTTATTTACCGCCGGGATCGGTACTCTTATCTTTCACGCTGTCACTCGTGGGAAGGTTCCTATTTTCTTGGGAAGTAGTTTTGCTTTTATTGCTCCTATCATAAAAGCGACGGAACTTTACGGATTACCCGGCACTTTATCGGGCATGGTAGGGGTTGCGCTTGTTTATTTTGTAATGAGTGCGCTTGTCAAGTGGCAGGGGATAAGGGTAATTGAGAAATTGTTTCCTCCGGTTGTCATAGGTCCGGTCATTATTCTGATTGGACTGTCTCTGGCGGGAACCGGTGTGAATATGGCAAAAGAAAACTGGGTGCTGGCCTTGTTGTCGTTGGTTACTGCGGTTATTGTTTCGATGAAAGCGAAAGGACTTTTAAAACTGATACCTATCTTTTGTGGGATTATAGTAGGTTATCTGGCCGCATGGCTTTTCTATGATTTGGATTTATCCGGTGTCAGAGATGCGGCATGGATTGGTTTGCCTCAATTTGTTTTCCCTAAGTTTTCGTGGGAACCGGTGCTGTTTATGATTCCGGTAGCGATTGCTCCGGTGATAGAGCATATTGGTGATGTATATGTGGTCAACACTGTTGCCGGAAAAGATTTTGTGAAAGACCCCGGTCTGCATCGTACTTTATTGGGAGACGGTCTGGCTTGTTTTTTTGCCGGACTGGTAGGCGGCCCTCCTGTAACTACTTATTCCGAAGTAACGGGTGCCATGTCTCTGACGAAGATCACTAATCCGCAGGTAATCCGGATTGCCGCGTTTTCTGCTATCTTATTTTCTGTTATAGGTAAGATCAGTGCATTGTTGAAATCAATTCCGAGTGCAGTGTTGGGTGGAATTATGCTTTTACTCTTCGGTACAATAGCCTGTGCGGGTATAGCCAATCTGGTAAATAATTGTATTGACTTGAGTCGTACAAGGAATATTATCATCGTATCTTTAACATTGACTGTCGGTATCGGCGGAGCTGTTTTTACCTGGGGGGAATTTTCTTTATCCGGTATCGGACTGGCAGCTTTGGTAGGCGTACTCCTTAATTTGATTTTGCCGAGAAATGACTGACCGGAAAGAATAAGTTGATTCTACTATAAATTTCAGGCGCGGACGATACAAAAACATTGCATTGTCCGCGCCTTTATGTAAGATTCAGGTTCTATTAGTTATGACAGAAATTTCATAATATCTTCATCTACCGAACTGATACCACCGATTCCGAATTGGTCTATCAACACATTTTTTACGTTCGGAGAAAGGAAAGCGGGGAGGGTAGGACCCAGATGAATGTTTTTCACTCCCAAAGCTAATAAGGCCAGCAATACGATAACGGCTTTCTGTTCATACCAAGCAATGTTATATACAATAGGCAACTTGTTTACATCATCCAAACCGAAGATTTCTTTCAGTTTCAGGGCAATGACGGCTAGTGAATAACTGTCGTTACACTGTCCTGCATCCAGTACACGGGGAATACCGTTGATATCACCTAAAGACAACTTGTTGTATCTGTATTTTGCACATCCGGCTGTCAGGATAACCGTATCGTTCGGAAGTTTCCGGGCAAACTCTGTGTAATATTCACGACTCTTCATACGTCCGTCGCATCCTGCCATGACAAAGAACTTACGAATCGCACCGCTCTTTACAGCTTCTACTACTTTGTCTGCCAAAGCCGTCACTTGCGCATGGGCAAACCCGCCGATAAGAGTACCGTTTTCTATTGCTACCGGTGGCTGGCATTGCTTGGCGTGGGCAATCAGTGAAGAAAAATCTTTTGGTTTTCCGTCCTTACGTTCCGGGATATAATGTGCTCCTTCCAGTCCGCAAGCGCCGGTGACATAGATACGATCCTTGTAGCTGGCGTTGGAACGTGGAGGAACAATGCAGTTGCTTGTAAACAGAATCGGCCCGTTGAAACTTTCAAACTCCTCCTTTTGTTTCCACCAAGCATTCCCGTAGTTTCCTGCCAGATGTTTGTATTTCTTTAGTTGGGGATAGTAATGGGCCGGAAGCATTTCGCTGTGAGTATAGATGTCTATTCCCGTACCTTCCGTTTGTTCCAGCAGTTCTTCGAGGTCTTTCAGGTCATGCCCGCTGATAAGGATACCCGGATTGTTGCGTACACCGATATTGACTTCGGTAATTTCGGGATTGCCGTAACTGCTTGTATTGGCAGTATCTAGTTGTGCCATGGCAGACACCCCATGTTGACCTGTCTCCAGTGTAAGTTGAACCAGTTCTTCCATAGTTATATCATTGCGGGTCAGTTCAGCTAATGCATGTTGCATGAAGGCGAAGATTTCCGGTGACTGGTAACCCAGGTTATGTGCGTGCTCTACATAGGCTGCCATTCCTTTCAGTCCGTAGTGCACCAGTTCTTTTAACGAACGGATGTCTTCGTCTGGTGTGCGAAGCACCCCCACTGTTTTAGCCTTTTCTTCAAATTCATCTTCATTGCCGTTCCAAAGACATTCGTCGGGAGCGTTTTTGATAGAAACCTTACCGCCCAGTTCTTTTTTCAAGCGTAGTCCTTCCTTTATTTTCCCAATAATGGCTGCTTTGTCAAAGTTGGCATTGGTAATAGTGATAAAGAGAGAATCATAGATAAATTTGTCCGCTTTTTCGGAGGAATGTCCTTCTTTACGCAGGTGTTCGTTGTACACGGCAATTCCACGTATTACAAAGAGTAACAGGTCTTGCAGGTTAGCCACTTCGGATGTTTTACCGCATACTCCTTTTAAGGTACAACCTGTACCCATTGCGGTTTCTTGACATTGATAACAGAACATACTCATAACATTTACGTTTTAATTAGTCTTCTTGATTAATGAACGCAAATGTAGCGCAAAGGTTGCGGGCAGTTCTGTAACTAATGTTACAACAATGAATATTTTTTTGTGGATACCGGCAAACTCTATTGGATAAGCCGGACAAGCTCTTCTTTTTGAAGGATAGTGATCTGTTTCCGGTCGGCAGTGAGTAATCCGTCTTCCTGCATGTGTGCCAATTCGCGTGCCAACGAAGGACGGGATACTCCGAAATAATCACTTAATTCCTGTTGCGATCGGTCGAGGGTGATATGTAACTGTTGTTGCTGCTTATATAGGCGAAGTAAATAAGAAGCAATCTTCTGCCTGATAGTCTTGAAAGACATGAAAAAGAGCTTGTCGGATAAAGTCCGTGCGTAGTTGGCAGAAAGGTTCATATAATTTTCGAGAAACTGCTCGTTCTTGCGGAACAATTCCAGAACACTTGTTTTAGGAATTTCTATAACCTCTGTCGGTTCGTTGGCTGTCACCTCCACCGGATAACGATTTTCTTCGCCAAACAGAAAAAGCGGGGCAATCGCTCTGGGGGCGGCAATATCTTCTACCTTTATTAATCTTCCGGAATAGTCTATCATTTCTCCGCGAACACTGCCTTTGGTCAGAATGACGAGGCGGTTGCATACATCCCCCTGCCGTGCCAGAATTTCCCCTTTCTTATAAGAACGGGTGTGGAAACTTATTTCTTCCAGATTGGCGGATAGTTTTTCCGGAGTTATCCCCCGGAATAACGGATTATTGATAAGTACGGGTATCATAGGCTACTCTGTTATTTGAATTTTAATATGAACTTAGTCTCTTTATCATCCGGAATCAATGTTAGGCTACCACCCGAAAGCCTCATAATCTGGCGGGAGATGCTTAGTCCGATTCCGTTTCCTCTTTCTTTGGTCGTAAAGAAAGGGATGAATATATGTTCCGCAATTTCAGGAGGGATAGCAGGGCCATTGTTTTTTATCTCAATCAGTACTTCTTCCGCGTCGTTGCAATGAGACTGTATCGCAATGCGTCCGCCGGGCTGATTGCCGATTGCCTGCACTGCGTTTTTCAGAAGATTGATAACGACTTGTGAAATGAGATTTTCGTCTGCATGGAGGATCAGGTCGGCGGGAATAACCTCTGTATGGAAAGTAATATGATTACACGGATTCTGGTGCCGGGTCAGTTCGACCATTCGTTCGATGAATGCTTTCAAATAAAACAAAGAAGGCTCCGGAGTCGGGATACGTGTGAATTTTCGGTAAGATTCGACAAAAGAAAGCAAGCCTTTGCCGGTGGTACTGATAGTCTGCAAGCCATGGCTGATTTCTTCGTCTTTATCTTTCACCATGGACAAAAGTGTATCACTTAACGAGGTGATAGGAGTGACGGAGTTCATAATTTCATGGGTGAGTACACGAGTTAACCGAATCCATGAATCGATCTCTTTTTCATCCAGTTCGATGTTGATATCATTCAGAGCCAGGATACGCAAATGCTCTTTATGAACATTAATTTCCGAAACACGTATGGATAGATTGACTGTTCCCCGTTCGTTATGAAACATGACTTGTAGTTTATCCCCCGGGCGGCAGTTTTCCATTTTTTCCATGAGTGTAGCGTCTACTTTACTTAACTGGCGGATATGTGTGAATATGTTGAGTCCCAGAAGTCGGAGTGCTTCTTTATTCTTCTGATATACAGCTCCATTGTCATTGAGCACTAATAATCCCGTACTCACGAAGTCGAGTATCAATTCGTAATACTTCTCTTGTTGGGCTGTTTCTGCTTTTACATTGTATAAAATGTGTCCCACCCGGTTGAGTGCCTGATTGATCTGCCTGCTTTCCGGAGTACCGTATTCCTCAGGGAAGTGAAAGGAATTATCATTATTTTCCAATGCATCAATCATAAAAAGTACCTGTTTGACGTGGGTACGGTAAAGTCGGATTTGCCATAATATGCATAGGATTAAAAGGCAAATACAGACTCCAAACCATGTATAAGATTGAAGGATACCGAAACGGACGGTGACTGTACAAACGAGTACTGTCAATACGACTCTGAACCAGTACTGCCGTGTTATATATTGAAGATACCGGTTCATAATCCGAATTTTTTCATCTTGTTATAAAGTGTCTGCCGGGTAATTCCTAACTGGGTGGCTACTGCCGACAAATTTCCGGCACAAGCCTCCAATGCTTTCCGTATCATTTGTTTCTCCATATCTTCTAAAGTGGAAATGTTTCTTTCCGGAGATTCTATTTTCCGGGAAGATAATTGAAGGATCTCAGCAGGAATCAGCGGCTCATCGTTAATGATGACAACTTTCTCAATAACGTGCTCCAGCTCACGGATATTTCCGTACCAAGGATGTATTGACAGTTTTTCTTTTGCCGCAGAACTGAATTTCATCGGCTCTTTGTCGTATTGCTTGCAGAAGCGGATCATGAACCTTTCGGCAAGAGGAATAATATCTTCTTTCCGTTTCCGGAGCGAAGGTGTCTCTATATGGATCGTATTGATACGATAGAGCAAATCTTCCCGGAATTCTCCGTTATCTACCATTTCTTGCAAATTACGGTTGGTGGCACAAATCAGGCGGATGTCGATCGGCATCGGGCTATTGCTTCCCACTCGCACGATGCTTCTTCGTTGAATGGCAGTCAGCAGTTTGGCTTGCAGATGATAGGGCAAGTTTCCTATCTCGTCAAGGAATAACGTACTTTTATCTGCGGCTTCGAACTTACCTGTCCGGTCGGTATGCGCATCTGTGAAAGAACCTTTCACATGGCCGAAAAGTTCACTTTCGAATAGTGACTCAGTGATAGCTCCCATATCTACGGCAATCATTTCCTTTTGTCGTCGATTGGAAAGCGCATGGATTTCTCGTGCCAGAATTTCTTTCCCTGTTCCGTTTTCACCTGTAATCAGGATGTTGGCATCTGTAACGGCAACCTTTTCAATCAACATTCGGAGTTGTTGCATGGCTTTACTTTCTCCCCAATATATCGGCTGGACACCGGCGGATTCCTTTCTTGCTCCTCCTTTTTTTTCGTTTCTCACAGACTGTGCGGCGGTTTGTAAAGTCTCTACCAGTTTTTGGTTGTTCCAGGGTTTCACGATGAAATCCGTCGCTCCTTCCTTGATTCCCCGGATAGCGAGTTCAATGTCGGCGTATGCAGTAAAGAGTACGATGGGAAGTTCCGGACGTACTTTCTTTATCTCGTGCAACCAGAACAAACCTTCATTACCGGTATTGATTCCCGAAGTGAAGTTCATATCCAACAATATCACTTCCGGCATTTCTTCCTGCATCACAGTGATGAGGGTGACAGGTGAAGAAAGTGTGACGACCTTTGAAAAATAACTTTTCAGCAAGATCTCTACGGCAGTCAGTACTCCTTTGTTGTCGTCTACAATGATGATTGTTCCCGATTTACTCATATTCGATTAAGTTTATCAGGTACAAACTTACGAAAAAATCTCTGGAAAAGCCGAATGAGAAGGGACAAATAGTAATTCCTTTTTATACCCATGAAGGAAGTGGCCTGTCCGACACAGAAAATCATCTGAAAGAAGCATGTAGCGGAGCTACTATATTGAAAGGATTGGCAATACGGGGAACAATAGCACAAAAATCATAGGAACAGGCCAGAAAAACTGTGTTGTCATGGTTAAATAAATATTTGACCTAAATTATCCCAAAATGAGCTAGGGCATTATAAATGCCGTCCTCGTCCACATCGTCTGTAACATAGTCGGCATAGTTCTTGATCAAATCCGATGCGCCGCCCATCGCAATACCGGTTCCTGCCGCACGGAGCATGGGTATATCGTTGCCACCGTCTCCGAATGCCATGCTTTCATCCAAAGAAAAACCTAAATAATCTGCTATATCAGCCATTCCTGAAGCCTTGTTCGTATCGGCAACATTCACATCTGCGAAATACGGATTCCAACGGGAAACAGTCAAGTTGGGAAGTTGCGTCATAATTTCCTTCTCTACATCTTCACCACAATAAATGCAAAGTTGGCGACACTTACACGCATTAAATTCCTTGTCTATGTCCACAACCAGAGGAATCGGATGATTGGTAAGTTCGGAAAGTGCTATAACGGTATCATTTACATAATTGACAAATATTCCTTTATCTACTTCCAATGCCAAAGGGAAACCATATTTTTCTGCAAGATTACGGACTATTCTGAAATCTTCATGACTGATTTGGCGGGAAGTGATTTCAGTGCCGTCACGGAGCAGGCAATGGGAACCGTTCAGTGAGACGACCGCATCATACGGGATGGAGTCCAGTTCGCCAAGGTCTGTCGCCACTCTGCCTGTTGCTATAATAATCTTAATGCCATTGTTATGTACCTGATTTAGGGCATCAATCGTTGTTTGTGGTATTTTATGTGTTTTGAAACTGATTAGAGTTCCGTCCACATCAAGAAAAATCGCTTTAGTCTTCATTTTACGTCCTTTCTTTTTTTATTGTGATACTACAGATTTGGCAGTCAAGAATCAAAATGGTTTGACTGCGTTACCTCGATTTTAGCCTTTCTTTCAAACCTCCTTTGTTTTAGGAGGTTTGAAAAATTTTCCAAATCTACGAAAATATTTTATAGCCATTGGAACTTTAATCCGAAAGATAAGCTCAAATAATCACGGGGGCGGAGATAACTGTTTTGTACGGCACTAACCAGATAAAGGTCACAAGTACTTATTTCATAGAAAAAAGTAACCGACTTAGCTAAAAATCTGCGTTGCGGGTCAATGTCATAAGTCAGTCGTTGTCCCATATAAATATGAATACGTACTTTGCTCGAAAATCCATAATACCCTTTAGGATAACGGTCCGGTTCGTTTACCCAGAACTGATCTCCGAAGACAGTGTTCAGGTAGAGTCCGCAGGCAAGAGGTTCCGTCGAGAATCCTTTTCCTATATTAATACTCCAGGGCATATAGTTCTGTTTCAGTGTCATTGTCACTTTTGTCTTTTTCGACGAATATTTCGGGATGAATCCGAGCAATATATCTGTTTCCCATTGATTCCGTTTTCCGTAATCCCACCCTGTACCGAAGGAGAGCAATCCCATGTTTCCGGCATATTGGATTTTAGCATGAGTCGGGATAATCCGTTCCCAGTTTTTGCGGAAGCGATGTACCCGATTGTCATAACCGGTTCTCTTTACAGCTTTGGGTATAACGGGTAGCACAGTGTCTGCCTTGATGATAGTAAACAAAGAGTCTCCTGTATGAAAGGCGATGATTGAGTCAGCTTTTACTGCAAAATATAATGAATCGCGCTTATATGTATTGATAACTGTATCTGTTTTACAAGTAGCTGAACTTGGACAGGTAAAGAATAACAGGATAATTATCAGTCCTGCCCGTCCGATGTATTTAATATTTAACCAGTTCATATTCATATTTCTCCGGGGTTATGGTAAATACCAGGTAAGTACGCTTGTCCATGCTGTCACTGGTAACATAGTGTATGCCGTCATCAAAAATCACATCATCCCGATAGTGATGAGTATGGGCGGCAGTGCAAAACTGAATTCCGGGATATTGTTTGACATAATGCTGGAACATTTTTACTACATTGTCATTGAATACGTCTGTATACGGTCGTGCATGCATACTTATGACTGTTTTGTTAAATTCATCTGTCCTGTTTGTCAGTTCATTTTCCATAAAGGTGAAATCCGGTACAGGTTCTGAGTAATCATATTCCAATGCATTCGTATTGAGACAAACGAATTTCACATCACCGGCAATAAAGGAGAAGTTGGTAGGACCGAATATCGCTTTGTACGTTTCTGCCCCCGTACCCAGACAATCATGGTTTCCTATGAGGGTTACATAGGGAACACTCAATCCGTTCATAATATCCCGTTGCCAAAGAAATTCTTTAGTAACTCCGAAGTCACTCATATCTCCGCCATGAATAACGAAGTCGATATCATTTCTCTTATTGATTGCTTTTACGAAATCCTCCGTTTCATCGTACCACCGTTGTGAGTCGCCCATAGTGACAAAGCGGATTGTCTTTTTACCTTTACAGTCAGCTTCTATTTGTTCAATGTTATGAGCGTTTACATCTGTCTCTCCACTGATACGCACATCATAGGGATGATAGTCGATCATACCACACCCGGTCAGAAGCAGATAGGACAGAAGAGTGAATAAATTCTTGTTTAACATAAATAAAACATTTAGTTATTGAAAACTTGATGCGAAGATAGAGTTTTCAAATGAGATAACGATGATTACTTATGATAAATAGGAAAAAAAGAACAATAAAGAGGCGGAAATATCTACTTTCGATTCTTTATGAGAAAGAACTGAACTATTGATCTTTGTCTAATAATTAGACATCACTGTCTAATTATTAGACAAAAACTATCTGATGTTGAATGGTATAACTGGTTGATAATGAGTGAAAAGATGACTTTGGCATACTTTCTGTTTTTCAAATTGAAGATATAACAAAATAAATTAATGATGAGACACTTTTATTATACGATTCAAACGTTGCTCCATGAACGAGGCGTGAATATTATCAAGATTATCTCAATGACATTGGGGATATTTGTTGGTATCTTATTGTTTTCCTGTGTTGCTTTCCAGTTGAGTTACTATAATTTTTGTCCTCAGTCGGAGCAGTTATATGTCACATATATGGATGGACCTTTTACTTATGGTCCTTTTTCAGCGGCTATGCGTGAGAACTTCCCGAAAGAAGTGGAGGATGCCACCATATTGAGGGACATGGGAACAAATGTTTTTTATAATGGAAATGTTCGCCTAACGGAGTCTACGATATATGCTGACGAACATTTGTTTTCCACATTGGGTTTAAAACTGTTAATCGGTAAGGCAGAAGAACTAACCCGTCCTGATGTTTTATTCATATCCCGTTCGTTGGCGGAAAAAATAAGAGAAGGGAACAGTTTGGAAAGTGTTATAGGCAAGACTTTATCCGTTGACCGCAAAGAGCCGATGAGCATACGTGGTGTCTTTGAAGATATGGGTGAAAACGCAGATATACATTTTGATGTAGTGGTACCGATGAGCAAGTTGTGGAATCTGGCTCGTGGGGGCTGGGGATATGATATCAGTTATATGTCGATTATTCGTTTTCGCGATCCTGCTAAAGATATAAAGGCGGTGGAAGCACGAATACCTGATATGCTTAAGAAATACATGGCTGACTCCTCGAATAAAAAGAAATCTCATCGTTTTTCTTTCCGTCCTTTATTAGAATATCATACGGCAGATCCGACAGTACGGCTTATGATATTAATGATGTCCGTGCTGGGGATTGCAATCTTGTTGATTGCAGCTTTTGATTATGTGCTCATTGCTGTTTCATCTTTAGCCAGGAGGGCAAAGTCTATCGGAGTACACAAATGTTGTGGTGCAACAGATAACAGTATTTTTAGAATGTTTCTGACAGAGACAGCTCTTGTTCTTTTCATTTCAGTATTGCTGACGATGTTGCTCATTTTTCAGTTTCGGGAGTTTGTGGAAGAAATTGCCGGTATATGTTTAAGCTCACTTTTTACGTGGCAGACACTTTGGGTACCGTTGACCGTACTTTTGGTTGTTTTTATTTTGGCGGGCGCCATACCGGCAAGCATATTTGCATCAATTCCTGTAACACAAGTTTTTCGACGTTATGCAGAACGTAAGACATCTTGGAAACGTCCGTTGTTATTTATCCAATTTGCCGGTATGACTTTTATTTTAGGTTTTCTTATGGTTGTATTCTGCCAATATCACATGGCGATGAACAAAGATTTGGGATATAATCCCGAACGCGTGGTAATGGGTTGGAAGAAGCTGGGCAGTAACCGGCAAAATGCCAAGAGTTTTTTTATGAATTTGCCTATGGTTGAGGAACATGGGGTAGGTCAGCAGGCCATCTGGAGAAGTTGGTCGGGAGAGGTGTTCAATGTGGGGGAAGGACGGACTATCAAAGGCCGGTTTGAGTGGATCGGAGATGATTTTGTGCCTATGATGAAAATACAGATATTACATGGCAAAAATGTAACATCTCCAAAAGAGGCCTTAGTGAATGAAGAGTTTGTACGTCGGGCCGGATGGACGGATGAGCCGATAGGGAAACAGTTGTCTATATGGGGAAAGGAAGTTACAATCGTTGGCGTAATGAAGAATTTCTCTGTTCAAAGTGTATATCATCCTCAGTATCCGGTATTACTGTTGGGAAGCGGTAGTGATTCTAACCCGGGGCTTCATTACGTACGATTGAAAGAGCCTTTTGATGAGAACCTGAAGAAACTGAATGCATTAATGGCGAAAACTTTTCCAACAGAAGACGTTGTCTTTTATTCGCTGACTCAAAAGCTGGATGAGCAATATACGGATATTACACGTTTTCGGAATGCAGTACTTTTGGCGTCAATCTCTATTTTCTTTATAGCCTTAATGGGATTGTTGGGATATGTCGGTGACGAGATTCGTTTTTGCAGGAAAGAGATTGCTATCCGAAAAGTGAATGGTGCGGATACTTGTGGCATATTGAAATTGTTTTCCGCAAACGTATTGTGGACAGCCCTTCCGGCGGTGCTTATCGGTGCAGGACTGGCCTATTGGATAGGTATGAAATGGTTGGAACAATTTAGTGAATCCGTCAATCTGAGTATTTGGTTATTTGCCGGAGTCATAGCGTTTGTATTAGTTGTGATACTAGTTTGTGTAATACTTAAAGCATGGGAAGTTGCTAATGAGAATCCGGTGAACAGCATAGCGAATGAATAATTGAAATATAATGAATTTAAAATATAATTGAGAAAAATGATACAAATCGAAAACATCAGTAAAGTATTCCGTACTTCCGAAGTGGAGACGGTTGCATTGAATCATGTAAATCTAGAAGTAAAAGAAGGAGAGTTCGTAGCTATTATGGGACCCTCGGGCTGTGGTAAATCCACTTTGTTGAATATCCTCGGACTTTTGGATAATCCTACCGAAGGCTCCTATCAGTTAATGGGGCAGGAAGTTGCCGGGCTGAAAGAGAAAGAACGTACTCATATGCGTAAGGGTAAGTTAGGTTTTGTATTTCAGAGTTTCAATCTGATAGACGAATTGAATGTTTATGAAAACGTGGAACTTCCGCTTACTTATCTGGGACTAAAATCTTCCGAACGTCGCCGAATGGTAGAAGATATTCTGAAACGGATGAACATCAGCCACCGTGCCAAACACTTCCCGCAACAACTCTCTGGCGGGCAGCAACAACGTGTGGCAATCGCCCGTGCGGTTGTCACCAATCCTAAACTAATTCTTGCCGATGAGCCTACGGGTAACCTTGACTCAAAGAATGGTGCCGAAGTAATGAACCTGCTGACAGAACTGAATAAGGAAGGAACTACAATTATTATGGTGACTCACTCACAGCATGATGCGAGTTTTGCTCATCGCACTGTACATTTGTTCGATGGAAGTATTGTAGCGAGTGTAACAGCCTAAATGAGAAATCGACAATGAGACAAATCTACTATACTTTATGCACATTGTTACGCGAATGCGGGTCGAATATCATAAGAGTAATATCCCTCTCTTTAGGTCTTACCATTGGTGTGCTGCTTTTCTCACAAATAGCCTTTGAACTGAGCTATGAACAATGCTATCCGGAAGCGGAACGTCTGGCTCTTGTGCGGTGTCAGATGACAAATGCCAGTACAGGAGAGACAAGAGGGGATGATGGAGAAAATAGCTATGATTATACCGTCTTTGATGTGGTGGCAGCTACTTTGGCGCAAGATATGCCCGATGAAATAGAAACAGCCAGTTGTGTACTTCCTCAAACAGGTTTTAGTATTTATTATGAAGATAAACTGCTATCTGATATAAATTACATCTACGGAGACACTTGTTTCTTTCAGACCTTCGGCATACCGGTACTGAAAGGAACCCCCAAAGATATGATTATGCCCGGAAGCGTTTTTGTATCTCAAAGCTTTGCCCGTAGAATATTTGGGGATGAAAATCCTATAGGAAAGGTGCTTTCGGCAGATAAACGACATGACTTTACCATTCGTGGCATATATAAGGACGTACCGGAAAATACGATGCTCGTTCACGACTTTGTTGTGTCTGTTCATCGGAACGGTGGTTATCAGGGAGGAGCAGGTTGGAGAGGAAATGATGTCTTTTATGCTTTTCTCCGTTTACGCGATGCTTCGGATATTGATAAGGTGAACAGTAATATTCAGCGAGTGATTAAAAAATATACGTCTTTGGATTTAGACGGCTGGAAAGTTGAATTTAGTGCTATCCCACTGGTGAAGCGTCATTTGTCCTCTCCTGAAGTACAGAAACGGCTGGCTATTTACGGATTCCTCGGCTTTGCTGTTTTCTTTGTAGCAATCATGAATTATATGTTGATATCCATTGCCACTTTGAGCCGCCGTGCGAAAGGAGTAGGTGTACATAAATGTAATGGAGCTAGTTCGACCAATATCTTCAATATGTTTCTGGTAGAGACAGGAGTCCTTGTCATTATCTCCGTATTACTTAGCTTCTTACTGATTTTCAATACACGTGGCTTGATTGAAGATTTACTTTCTGTCCGGCTTTCCTCGCTTTTTACATGGGAAACATTATGGGTGCCGTTACTCACTATCCTTGTACTTTTCATCGTGGCGGGCGGCATGCCGGGACGACTATTTTCACGTATTCCCGTCACGCAAGTGTTCCGTCGGTATACCGACGGAAAGAAAGGTTGGAAACGCTCTCTGCTATTTGTGCAATTTACAGGAGTATCTTTCGTTTTGGGGTTACTATTGGTCACTTTATTACAGTACAGTCATCTTATGAACCGAGATATGGGGATCGTTGTGCCTGGTTTGACTCAAGCCGAAAGTTGGCTTCCCGGAAAGACGGTAGCGCATATAAAGGATGAATTGCGCCGCCAACCCATGGTAGAGGGAGTAACGGTTGCAGCGAATAGTGTGCTTGGCGAGTATTGGACACGAGGGCTGATGAATAACGAGGGTAAACGGATTACTACACTCAATTTCAACTATTGCCATTATAATTATCCTGAAGTAATGGGCATCAAAATAATAGAAGGAACTGATTTGAAAAAGCAGGACGATCTGCTGGTAAATGAAGAAGTGGTGCGCCTGATGAAGTGGACCGACGGTGCAGTGGGGAAGCGGTTGAATGACGTTCCGGGAACGATTGTAGGTGTTTTCCGGGATATCCGCAACACTAGCTTTTATTCACCCCAGTCTCCCATTGCGCTGATCGGAGATGAGAAGTATCATGCGAATCATGCATTCAATGTTCGCCTGAAAGAACCTTATAGTGAAAATCTGAAACGTCTGAATAAGTTTATGGAAAATACATTCCCGAATGTCGCTTTACGCTTTGTCTTGGTTGATGATATAATAAAAGGTGTATATAAAGATGTGTATCGTTTCCGCAATTCCGTCTGGATTACTTCTGCTTTCATTCTGCTGATTGTCATCATGGGACTGATTGGCTATGTGAACGATGAAACTCAACGCCGGAGCAAAGAGATAGCTATCCGGAAGGTGAACGGAGCAGAAGCCTCACACATCTTGAGGTTACTGACACGCGATATTCTTTGCGTTTCCGTCATTTCTATCCTGATAGGTACGGCTGTGTCTTATTTTGCAGGACGGGCATGGCTCGACCAGTTTGCAGAACAGATTGATTGGAACCCGTTACTTTTTATAGGTACAGCCTTATTTGTTCAATTGCTGATTATACTTTGTGTGGTACTCAAAGCATGGTATATTGCCAATGAAAATCCGGTAAAGAGTATCAAAACCGAATAGAAATAATAGGCAGAATAGGGTAGATACTACCTTATTCTGCTATCGGATGTTGTTTGGAAACCTTCTTGATATAGATTATTAAACTGACTACCGCCGTGATAAATGCCAACGCATCCGACACCGGCATACTAATCCAGATCCCCTTCAATCCCCACCAATTAGGGAAAAGTAACAAACAAGGCAACAAATAAAGCAACTGCCGTGTCAACGACAGGAAAATACTTATTTTAGCCTTGCCGATGCTTTGGAAGAAGTTACCGATAACAATTTGTGCTCCTACGAATGGGAACATAATCACCGTGATGCGAAGCCCGTCGACGGCAAGATCGATCAAATGATCGCTGTCTGTGAAAATGGCCGATACTGCATGGGGAAAAAGTTCACAGATAAAGAATCCGCTACTGGTGATAACCACCCCCGAAACAATTCCCAGTTTCAACGTCTGTTTCACCCGGTCTATCTTCTGTGCTCCGAAGTTGTAGCCTACAATAGGCTGCATTCCCATAGTTAATCCGAGCACAATCATTACATAAAGCGTTAGCAACCGGTTGATAATACCATATGCCCCAATAGCCATATCGCCTCCATGATTTTGTAGACTGTTATTGATAATGATTACTATGACACAAGCACATACATTCATCAGGAACGGCGACATGCCGATAGCGAAGATATTGCCGACGATTCTACGCTTCATCTTCCATACCTTCCCTTCAAAATGTACCGTACTGTCCTGCTTGAAGAAATGGCTCACTACCCACACCATACCGATCAACTGTGAAATGACTGTTGCCGTGGCAGCTCCTCGCATTCCCCATTCAAAGTGAAAGATAAAGATAGGAGCGAGGATGATGTTGGAGAGCACCGTTGCCATGGAAGTAATCATAGCCTTCTTCGGATATCCGGTGGCACGCATCACGTTATTCAGCCCGATCATCGTATACGTGATCGGTGTTCCCAATAAAATAACCTGCATAAAGCTGCGGGCATAAGGAAGCGTATCTGCGCTGGCACCGAAAAAGACCAGTATATCATCGAGGAAGATAAAAGACAATATTCCGAAAAAGAAAGAATTGGTGATACAAAGCATTAACGTGTGCGACAGGATTTCCGTAGCCCCTTTCATATCTTTCTGCCCTAGCCGGATAGATGCGAGCGTGGAACCTCCGGCAGAAACAAGTGTACAGAAGGCAACCACCAGATTCATCAGAGGGAAACTCACCGCCAGTCCGGCGATAGCCATGGCGCCTACACCGTGCCCGATGAATATGCTGTCAATAATATTGTAGATAGAAGTAATTGTCATCCCGATAATGGCAGGGATAGAATACTGCAACAGCAGTTTGCCGATACTCTCTTTTCCTAATATATGCGGGTCGTTTTTACTCATGCGCCTGAATCTTTAATGTTGGATGAAAAACGAAAGTTACGTTTTTTTAAGTAGTGCAAAGGTACGAATAATTTGCCTGATTCGATGATTATTCGGAACTTTGCACAAGTCAATACACAAGGTTTAACGTTTAAGGTAAAAAGAAAGTTTAGCTATGGATACAACAAAAATAATTGCAGTATTATTCGATTTTGACGGTGTGATTATGGACACCGAAACCCAGTATACTGTCTTTTGGGACGAGCAAGGGCATAAGTACCTGGGGGAAGAAGACTTCGGCCGCTGTATTAAAGGGCAAACATTGACACAAATCTATGAGAAATATTTCTCGGACAAATCGGAAGCTCAGGAAGAAATAACCGCCCGCCTCAATCTCTTTGAGAAAGCGATGTCCTACGAATATATTCCCGGTGTGGAAGCTTTTATCGCTGACCTTCGCCGTCATGGTGCAAAGATAGCGGTGGTGACCAGTTCCAATGAAGATAAGATGCAGAATGTTTATAACGCTCACCCTGAATTTGAAGGAATGGTAGACCGAATCCTGACCGGCGAGATGTTCGCCCATTCCAAGCCTGCTCCCGATTGTTTCCTGTTGGGTATGGAAGTATTCAGTGCGACTCCCGAAAACACCTACGTATTTGAAGACTCTTTCCACGGGTTGCAAGCCGGAATGACATCCGGTGCTACCGTTATCGGTCTCGCCACTACTAACACACGAAAGGCCATTACCGGAAAAGCACACTATATAATAGATGACTTTGCGGAAATGACCTACGAAAAATTGCTTACGATGCAACGTTAACGCTATTTCCTACAATATTTCAGTTTATCCTTTTAATCGTTGCAAGGCAATTTTAGAGAACGATTGAAAGGATTTCTTGTTTTTCTTTCCCAGTTATGAATTAAATATTATAACTTTGCCGCAATTTTTGATAGCGTCCGACGCTATTATGGTACTTTAGTTTTTAATTTAAAATTTAAAAGACATGGCTGGTTATATATCAGATGATACAAGAAAAGTGACTACTCATCGCCTGGTTGAAATGAAACAGAGAGGCGAAAAAATATCTATGCTTACTGCGTATGATTACACTATGGCACAAATTGTAGACGGTGCGGGAATGGATGTAATCCTTGTAGGCGACTCTGCTTCTAATGTAATGGCGGGTAATGTGACTACATTGCCTATCACTCTCGACCAGATGATTTATCATGCTAAATCCGTGGTTCGCGGAGTAAAACGTGCTATGGTGGTAGTCGATATGCCTTTCGGTTCCTATCAGGGAAATGAAATGGAAGGCCTTGCTTCTGCTATCCGTATTATGAAAGAAAGCCATGCAGACGCATTGAAACTGGAAGGTGGAGAAGAAATCATCGACACGGTGAAACGTATTATCAGTGCAGGCATTCCGGTCATGGGACACTTGGGACTAATGCCGCAGTCAATCAATAAATACGGAACCTATACTGTGCGTGCCAAGGACGATGCTGAAGCGGACAAACTGATTCGTGACGCTCATCTGCTTGAAGAAGCGGGTTGCTTCGCCATTGTTCTCGAAAAGATTCCCGCTACTCTTGCCGAACGTGTAGCTGCCGAATTGACAATCCCTATTATCGGTATTGGTGCCGGTGGTCATGTAGACGGTCAGGTATTGGTTATTCAGGATATGCTTGGGATGAACAACGGATTCCGTCCGCGTTTCCTTCGCCGTTATGCCGATTTATACACGGTAATGACCGACGCGATCAGTCGTTACGTATCCGACGTGAAGAATTGCTACTTCCCCAACGAGAAGGAACAATATTAAGATAATATATGGCAGTTAAATTGTGGACAGTACATTTTATGCGGATATGTGTAGCTAATTTGCTGTTGTTTATATCCTTGTACGTGTTGTTTCCGGTGCTTCCCATTGAAATGTCGGAACGTCTCGGATTGCCGGTGACGGAGACAGGGGTTATCTTTCTCTTTTTCACGCTGGGAATGTTCCTTATCGGTCCTTTCCATGCCTATCTGGTAGATGCATACAAACGTAAGAATGTATGCCTGTTTTCTTTTGCCCTTATGGTAGCGGCAACGGTAGGTTATGCTTTTGTGACGAACATTACGGAACTTATCCTGCTGAGCACCGTGCAGGGACTGGCATTCGGTATCGCTACTACCGCAGGAATTACGCTAGCCATTGACATTACGAACTCTACGCTTCGTAGTGCCGGAAACGTCAGTTTTTCATGGATAGCACGACTGGGAATGATTCTCGGAATTATCCTCGGCGTCTGGTTCGACCAACACTATGCATTTAAGACTTTGCTAACGGTATCCGTTACCACTGGTGCTTTGGGGATTCTGACAGTAGCCGGTGTTTATGTTCCCTTTCGTGCACCGTTTGTCACTAAGCTGTATTCATTCGACCGCTTTCTGCTGCTTCGCGGGTGGGTTCCTGCCATAAACCTGATCCTGATAACGTTTATACCGGGGTTACTGATTCCGCTTGTACATCCTTCCCTCAACGATATCGTACTGGGAGATACGGGTGTATCTATGCCCTTTTTCGCCGGAGTGGGAATGGGCTATCTGGCTTCCCTGGTTATCGCTCGCTTGTTTATCCTGAAAGAGAAAACGCTGAGGTTGGTGATTATGGGACTCGGATTGGAGATACTGGCAATCTGCCTGTTGAAAGCAGGTTATTCTAGCGGTATTTCTTCCGTTCTGCTGGGATTGGGATTAGGACTGATAATGCCGGAATTTCTGGTGATGTTCGTAAAACTGTCTCACCATTGTCAACGGGGTACAGCCAATACAACTCATCTGCTGGCTGGTGAAGTCGGCATTACACTTGGAATTGCTGTTGCGTGCTATATGGATACGGATACCGATCAAATGTTTTACATAGGACAAATCGTTGCTTCGGTCGCCTTATTGTTCTTTGTGCTGATAACGTATCCATATTATATCAAAAAGAAAGTGAGATAAGGCGTCATTATCCCTACGGCATTATGACGCTATGATATAAAAATAGTGACGCTATTACTTGCGGATAGCGTCACTATTTTTATATAGATTCGGTTCTTAATTCCGGCTTACTTGTTTTACTCCCTTTACCGTCCGTAGCTTCTTGATAAGAGCTTCCAGATGTCCGGTGTCACCTACCATGACAGTCAACGTTCCGGAGAACAACCCGTCGTTGGAATCAATCCCGATAGAACGCAGCGTGATACCATTCTCTTTGGAAATGATAGAAGTGATATTTGTTACGATACCGATATCATCATGCCCTACAACACGCAGCGTAATAGGATATTGCGTACCTACCGACTTACCCGCCCAACGTGCTTTCACAATCCGGTAGCCGAAACGCTCGCGCATTTGCGTAGCATTCGGACAGTCTGCCCGGTGAATCTTGATACCTCCGCTCACTGTCACGAATCCGAACACATCATCTCCGTAAATAGGATTACAACATTTTGCCAGTTTAAATTCCAGTCCTTTCAGGTTCTGGTCGATCACAAGCACATCCTCTTTGGATGTTGATTCCTCCTGTGCGGCTTGCAAATTGTAACCCTCGGCGCTACGGTAAATAATTTCATCATGCGTGTCGTTATCCCGTTTCTGCTGTTCGACATATTTATCCAGCGTCTCGTTGACATCCAGCGCTCCGTCCGCTATTTTCTGATAAAACTCCGTCACATTTTTGAATCCCAGACGCTTGATAAGGCGCATCATTGTCGCTTCATCATATTCCAGTTTGCGGTTTTTGAACTTTCGTTCCAGCGTCTCTTTAGCGAAAGCGTGCTGGCGTGCCACCATTTCTTTGAGTGCCTGCCGTATCTTGGTGCGTGCTTTAGAGGTCGTCACGATGTTCAGCCAGTCCTGTTTTGGTGTCTGGGTGTTCGATGTCATGATTTCCACCTGGTCGCCGCTGTTAAGCTTCTGTTTCAACTGTACATTTTTGCCGTTCACTTTGGCGCCGATGCATTTGCATCCCAGCTTACTGTGAATATGAAATGCAAAATCGAGTACAGTAGCTCCTTTGGCAAGTTTGAATAAATCCCCTTTCGGGGTAAATACAAATACCTCGTCTTCGTAAAGGTCCATTTTAAACTGGTCCATAACCTTCATCGAATCGTTGTCGGCGTTTTCCAGTGCCTCCCTGACGGAAGTCAGCCATTCGTCCAGTCCCGTCTCGCCTTTGATACCTTTATATCTCCAGTGGGCGGCCAAACCCCGCTCTGCGATTTCGTCCATTCGGCGGGTACGGATCTGTACCTCCACCCATTTTCCTTCCGGCCCCATGACGGTGATGTGCAACGACTCATAACCATTACTTTTCGGAATCGAGAGCCAGTCGCGCAGACGCTTCGGGTTCGGTTGGTACATATCCGTCACAATAGAATACACCTGCCAGCACTCCTGCTTTTCCTTAGCGGGTTCCGGATCGGAATCCAGGATAATACGAATAGCGAACAAGTCATAAATCCCTTCAAACGGAGTCTTCTGCTTCTGAATCTTGTTCCATATAGAATGTATCGACTTGGTGCGTCCCTTAATGTCGAACGTCAGTCCGGCTTCCGCGACCTTCTTTTTTATCGGTTCGATGAAGGCGGCAATATATTTGTCGCGGGAAGCTTTCGTCTCGTTCAGCTTCTCCTTTATATAATAATACGTTTCCCGTTGGGTGTACTTCAATGATAAGTCTTCCAGCTCCGACTTTAGCTTGTAAAGCCCCAGCTTGTGTGCCAGTGGAGCATATAGGTATGCTGCCTCATTCGCAACCTTGACGCGGTCTTCCTCGTTTCCGGTATCCTTAATCTGGCGCATTACGTTCACACGGTCGGCAATCATAATCAGGATCACACGCATATCTTCGGCAAATGACAGGAGAAGGTTGCGGAAATTCTCCGATTCGATAGCCGGACTCTTGGAGTACAGTTCATTCGTTTTCACTAGTCCTTTGATGATACTGCCTACATCTTCCCCGTATTCGGTGTTCACGTCCTCAATGCTCAGGATATGTGCTTTCACAATTTCATGCAGCATGATTCCGATAAGGCACGAACCTTTCATTCCGATTTCCTCGGCTACGATAACAGCCGTTTGTAAATCTCTGATGACGGGATTCATCCCGAAGTTATTGCGTTGCAACCCGTTACATTGGGCGGCTTTGATTAGATGTTTCTTTAACTTTTGGCAATCCCTCCAGGAAATACTGTCTCCGGCGGATTGCATTAAATGCCGGTAGAGTGAAAAAAGCTCCTTTTTTTCCTCTGATGTAAAAAAGTCGTCCATATTCAATCTTGTTAATTCGACGTAAAATTACTTTTTTTCTTGGTTATTCGGTAAGAAGTAAATAACATTTTGTATTTTTGGGCATCAATTAATTAAAATAGATAGTATGATAACGACACAGGACAAAGAGTTGCTTGCCAAAAAAGGCATCACGGAAGCGCAAATAGCAGAGCAACTAGCATGCTTCCAGACGGGTTTCCCTTTTTTGAAACTGGATGCGGCTGCTTCCATAGAGAAAGGTATCTTAGCTCCCGATGCAGAAGAACAAAAAGCTTATTTAGCTGCTTGGGACGCATATAAGAACACAGATAAGACTATTGTGAAATTCGTTCCTGCCTCGGGTGCTGCGAGTCGTATGTTCAAGAACTTGTTCGAGTTTCTGTCTGCCGAATATGACAAGCCCACTACAAAGTTCGAACAGGCATTTTTTGACGGTATCAGGAATTTTGCTTTCTATGACGATTTGAATGTAGCCTGCCAGCGTACTGCCGGAAAAGACATACCGGGACTACTGGAAGAAGGCAACTATAAAGCTGTGGTAGCCGCATTGCTCGAAACGGCCGGATTGAATTACGGCGCACTTCCGAAAGGGCTGCTCAAATTCCACAAATATCCCGAAGGCCCGCGTACCCCGCTCGAAGAACATCTTGCTGAAGGTGCTATGTATGCTGCCGGAAAAAGTGGCAAGGTCAATGTACATTTCACTGTATCTACGGAACATCGCGAACTATTCAAGAAACTAGTGGAAGAGAAGACCGGAGAATTTGCGAAACGCTACGGAGTGGATTACTACATCACCTTCTCCGAGCAGAAACCGAGCACGGACACTATTGCAGCCGATATGGACAACCAACCGTTCCGCGATAACGGTAAACTGTTGTTCCGCCCGGGAGGACACGGTGCGCTAATCGAGAACCTCAATGACCTTGACGCCGATATTATCTTTATCAAGAATATCGACAATGTAGTGCCCGATAAACTGAAAGCTGACACAGTGACTTATAAGAAACTGATTGCCGGTGTACTGGTAACTTTGCAGAAAAAAGCTTTCGAGTATCTTGAGTTGCTTGATAGTGGAAAATATACGCATGAGCAAGTTATGGAAATTCTTCAGTTCCTGCAAAAACAACTTTTCTGCAAGAATCCCGAAGTGAAAAACCTCGAAGACGCCGAGTTGGTGATCTATCTGAAACAGAAGTTGAACCGTCCGATGCGTGTCTGCGGTATGGTGAAGAACGTAGGCGAACCGGGTGGTGGTCCGTTCCTGGCATACAATAGCGACGGAACAATCTCCCTGCAAATCCTCGAAAGTTCTCAGATTGACATGAATGACCCTGCAAAAAAGGAAATGTTTGAGAAGGGAACTCACTTCAATCCGGTAGACTTGGTTTGTGCTGTTCGTGATTACAAAGGACATAAGTTTGACTTAGTGAGATTTGTAGATAAAGCAACCGGTTTCATTTCATATAAATCGAAGAATGGTAAAGACTTGAAGGCTCTTGAGCTTCCCGGCTTATGGAATGGTGCCATGAGTGACTGGAATACGGTATTCGTAGAAGTACCGCTTACTACCTTTAATCCGGTAAAGACTGTAAATGACTTGTTGCGTGAGCAACACCAGTAATCAGATGTTGAAAAAACAAGATGATAATTACAGCCAATTATAGATATTAGAGAAAGCGACCGCTTGATAATTTAGGATTGAGCGGTCGTTTATATGCCACAGACCTATAAAAAGAGTGTTTAGATGAATCAGATTGAGAAGATTATTGATATTGCTACTTGGAACAGAAAAGAACATTTTGAACATTTTAGTGCCTTTGACGATCCTTTTTTCGGTGTAACGGTCAATGTAGACTGTACCCGTGCTTACCGGGAAGCCAAAAATAAAGGCGTTTCCTTTTCCCTTTTGCTCCTGCATCGTATCATCACGGCTGCCGCCAAAGTAGAAGAGTTCCGTTATCGTATCGAAGGAGAAAAAGTTGTATGTTATGACAGTCTCCTGCCCGAAGCTACTGTAGGTCGTGCCGACCATACATTCTCATTCGCTTCCTTTGAATACGATCCCGATGAACTGACCTTTATCCTCAAAGCGAAAGCTGAAATGGAACGACTGCAAACTACTACCGGATTGAATAAGGAAGGAACTTTTCATCCCAATGCCATTCATTATTCGGCAGTGCCCTGGCTCACCTTTACAGACATGAAGCACCCCACGAACATGCGTTCGGGTGACAGCGTACCGAAAATATCCACAGGAAAATACTTTCGGGAAGGGGAGAAGTTGATGTTACCTATTTCCGTCACTTGTCACCATGGGTTAATGGACGGTTATCATGTGGCAAAATTCATCGAATCTCTTGATTTGTAGGTTCGCACCAATTTATAAAGACTAAACAAACCATATATGAGACCAAAGGTATTAAAGTGGGAGGTCATCATTCTTTGCGTAATACTATTTTTTCCGGGGATTTCCTTGAATGCACAGGAGGTTCGGCAGGATGATATTTATGAAATCCGGCAAAGCAGTTTCTCGAGGTATGGATTTGATACGCTCTCTGTGCATACTCCTCATCGCTTTATTCATCGTCTGGGGGTGGAAGTCCGTCCGCAATATGTGTTTCCTACCAATCCCTTCTTGCAGGGAGAAAACGAACGCTGGCAACCCATTCAGACCTCTTTTGCCGCTCATTTGAAATATTCATTCCAATTCCGTCCCAACACCTGTGCCGACCGTATTTATGGTGGTGCTTATCAGGGATTCGGCTTGTCCGCCACTACCTTCGGAGATAAAAAACAACTTGGAGATCCTATCTCATTTTATGTGTTTCAGGGGGCGCGGATTGCCCGGTTTAATCCCTGTCTTTCGCTCAACTACGAATGGAACTTCGGTCTGTCCGCCGGTTGGAAACCGTATGATAATGATTATAATTCCTATAATGGTGCAGTCGGTTCGCGAATGAATGCCTATATTAATGCCGGTATCTATCTGAACTGGGCATTTTCCCGTTATTTCGACTTAATCATTGGCGGTGATTTCACTCATTTCTCTAATGGCAATACCAAATTCCCGAATGCAGGGGTAAATACCACCGGAGCCAAAATCGGATTGGTGTATAACTTTAACCGTACAGAAGAAGAACTTACAAAGTCTCTGCTTCGGCCGGCTATTCCCCGCTTTCCGCGTCACATAAGTTATGATCTGGTATTATTCGGCTCATGGCGGCGAAAGGGGGTATATATAGGAGACGGGAGACAGATTGCCTCGCCCGGTAGTTATCCGGTGGCAGGATTCAACTTCGCGCCGATGTACAACCTCGGTTATAAATTTCGTGTTGGTGCCTCGCTCGACGGAGTTTACGACGGTAGTGCCAATGTATATACCTATATGGAAGATTATATTGTCGATTCGAATGGAAACGGCACGCCTCCTCCACGTCAATTTCTGAAACCGGGCATCCAGCATCAACTATCACTCGGCGTGTCGGGACGTGCAGAGTATGTGATGCCATATTTTACAATCGGCGTAGGCATCGGAGCCAATGTGCTCGGCCGTGGTGACTTGCGGGGACTTTATCAGATATTAGCCCTGAAAATAGGAATTACCCGCAGTACTTTCCTCCACATCGGTTATAATCTTCAGAACTTCCAGACCCCTAATTATCTGATGCTCGGCTTAGGTTTCCGTTTTCACAATAAATATCCAAAAGTACGTCACTAAAAAAGCCATATTTCATCGAAATGTACTAATTTTGCATCATTAACATAAAACACTCAAAATAATGAAGAAAATATTGTTGCTCGGTTCCGGGGAATTAGGAAAAGAGTTTGTAATTTCTGCCCAGCGTAAAGGTCAGCACATTATTGCTTGTGACTCGTATGCCGGAGCGCCTGCTATGCAAGTAGCCGACGAATGTGAAGTATTCGATATGCTGAACGGCGAAGAACTGGAGCGTATCGTTAAGAAACATCAGCCGGACATTATCGTTCCGGAGATTGAAGCAATCCGTACGGAACGTCTGTATGATTTTGAAAAGGAAGGTATCCAGGTGGTTCCCAGTGCCCGTGCCGTTAACTTCACGATGAATCGTAAAGCCATTCGTGATCTTGCTGCTAAAGAACTCGGACTGAAAACTGCCAGATATTTTTACGCTAAGACATTAGACGAACTGAAAGCTGCCGCTGCTAAAATAGGTTTCCCTTGTGTGGTGAAACCGTTGATGTCTTCTTCCGGTAAGGGACAGTCACTTGTGAAAAGTGCCGACGAACTTGAACACGCTTGGGAGTATGGATGCAGTGGTAGCCGTGGTGATATCCGCGAGCTCATTATTGAGGAATTTATTAAGTTCGACAGTGAAATAACACTATTGACGGTTACTCAAAAGAACGGTCCCACGTTGTTCTGTCCGCCTATCGGCCACGTGCAGAAAGGAGGCGATTACCGTGAAAGTTTCCAGCCTGCGCACATTGACCCTGCTCACCTGAAAGAAGCGGAGGAAATGGCAGAGAAAGTGACCCGCGCTTTGACGGGAGCCGGACTTTGGGGAGTTGAATTCTTCTTGAGCCACGAGAATGGCGTTTACTTCTCCGAACTTTCCCCCCGTCCGCATGACACCGGTATGGTGACATTGGCAGGAACGCAGAATTTGAATGAGTTCGAACTTCATTTGCGTGCTGTGCTTGGACTTCCTATTCCGGGCATTAAGCAAGAGAGGATAGGAGCGAGTGCCGTTATCCTTTCTCCGATAGCCAGCCAAGAACGTCCTCAATACCGCGGAATGGAAGAAGTCACTAAAGAGGAAGATACTTACCTGCGTATATTCGGTAAGCCGTTTACCCGCGTCAACCGTCGTATGGGAGTGGTACTGTGTTATGCTCCGCTCGACTCCGATCTGGACGCTTTGCGCGATAAGGCAAAGAGAATAGCTGAAAAGGTGGAAGTATATTAAATATCCGATCGATATTTAATATAAAAGCTCCAACTCACCGGATTTATAAATTCCGGCGAGTTGGAGTTTTTATTTTTAAATCGGTAGGTATCTTCGGATGTGTCCGAACACAAAACTAGTTGCCGGTGCTACTATTTTGTTTTTTTGCTAATGTTCTGATTATAAACAATGAGTCTGAAAACTTATTAGAATCAAACATATACAGTTGTTGTTTTATAAGTAACAGAAACTTTTTGCTGACTATTTGTAATATTATAAACTCTATTTTGGTCTATTTGTAGTCTTTATTGGCCTAACAAGTGTTATCGAACGACAAATTTTAAAAAAGAAAGAACAATCTCACGGATTTGTTTCTACATTTGCGCAGTTGTTTATATAACTATTTCTTTAGGTGATAGTTTATCAGAAATAAAATATAGATGAACAAAAGTGGAACTTAGCTGTTATTATAATAGTAAAAACAGATAAAGCGCGAAGCATTCGTTCCTTGTCATACTATTTAAGATTCAATAGGAAAGAAAAAGAATAATATAAAAAAGATTGCTTATGTCACAGATTATCGGACATATATCCCAGGTGATCGGCCCTGTGGTCGATGTGTACTTTGAAGGTACAGATGCAGAAGTGATGTTACCAAGTATACATGATGCACTGGAGATAAAAAGGCCAAACGGCAAAATACTGATTGTAGAAGTACAGCAACACATTGGTGAAAATACGGTTCGCACCGTGGCTATGGATAGTACCGACGGACTTCAGAGAGGCATGAAAGTGCGCCCTACCGGAGGTCCGATAACAATGCCGATTGGTGAACAAATTAAAGGGCGACTGATGAATGTGGTCGGTGATTCTATTGACGGTATGAAGGAACTCGACCGGAAAGGTGCATATTCCATTCACCGCGATCCTCCCAAATTCGAAGATTTGACTACCGTGCAGGAGGTACTCTTTACGGGTATCAAGGTGATCGACTTGCTCGAACCGTATGCCAAAGGTGGTAAGATCGGTCTGTTCGGTGGTGCGGGAGTCGGAAAAACCGTATTGATTCAGGAACTTATCAATAACATTGCCAAGAAACATAATGGATTCTCTGTATTTGCCGGAGTAGGTGAGCGTACGCGTGAAGGTAACGACTTGCTTCGTGAAATGATTGAGTCGGGTGTTATTCGCTATGGCGAAGCATTCAAAGAAAGTATGGAGAAAGGGGATTGGGACCTTTCCAAAGTTGATTATAACGAATTGGAAAAGTCGCAGGTATCTCTGATATTCGGCCAGATGAACGAGCCTCCGGGTGCACGTGCTTCTGTGGCATTGTCCGGACTGACGGTTGCGGAATCTTTCCGTGATGCCGGAAGTGAAGGTGAAAAACGCGATATTTTGTTCTTTATTGACAATATCTTCCGTTTCACGCAAGCGGGTTCGGAAGTCTCGGCATTGTTGGGGCGTATGCCTTCCGCCGTGGGTTATCAACCTACTCTTGCTACGGAAATGGGTGCGATGCAAGAACGTATCACTTCCACTCGGAAAGGATCTATCACTTCCGTACAGGCGGTGTATGTGCCTGCCGACGACTTGACTGACCCGGCTCCTGCAACTACTTTCAGCCACTTGGATGCGACTACTGTACTTGACCGTAAGATTACGGAGTTGGGAATCTATCCGGCTGTGGACCCGTTGGCGTCTACTTCTCGTATTCTTGATCCACACATCGTTGGGCAGGAACACTATGATACGGCGCAGCGTGTGAAGCAGATTCTACAACGTAACAAGGAATTACAAGATATCATTTCTATTCTTGGTATGGAGGAGCTTTCGGAGGAGGATAAGACGGTGGTGAACCGTGCCCGCCGTGTGCAGCGTTTCCTTTCGCAGCCGTTTGCCGTTGCCGAACAGTTCACGGGTGTTCCGGGAGTAATGGTTTCCATTGAGGATACAATCAAGGGATTTAGAATGATTCTGGATGGTGAGGTGGATAATCTTCCCGAACAGGCGTTCTTGAATGTAGGTACGATTGAGGAAGCTATGGAGAAAGGTAAGAAATTGTTGGAACAAGCGAAGAAATAAAAAACGTTGCGATGAAAGAACTGCATTTGAGTATAGTGTCGCCTGAAAAGAGCGTATTCGACGGAGATGTGAAGATAGTCACATTGCCGGGTACGATCGGGTCGTTTTCTATTCTGCCGGGACATGCGCCTATCGTCTCGTCATTGAAAGCGGGAACATTAAGTTATACCACGCTGGACGGGGAGGAGCATACACTTGATATTCAGGGTGGTTTTGTGGAATTGAGTGACGGGACGGTTTCTGCCTGCGTTTCGTAGGCGGACCTCCTGAAATATAGTTGAATTGGAAAAAACGAGATTTAGAAAATACAGTAGAAAAACACAGTGACATGATGAACATTAGTAAAACTAAACGGAATTTTATCGGCTTGAACACTTTATTTGCAATTCTAAGTGCAGGAGTCGGTGCAGTGATTTTACACGTTGCCCTACCGGGACATTATTTCGGAGGATATCCGTTTATTCCGACATATTTCTATCTGTTTGGTTTGTTCAGTATCTATATGTTCGATGCGTGTCGGCAGCATGCTCCGCAAAAGATGTTACTGCTGTATTTGGCAATAAAAATGGTAAAGATGATTCTTTCGATAATTCTAGTCTTGATTTATTGCCTTGCCGTGCGTGAAGAAGCTAAAGCTTTCTTGCTGACGTTTATCTCGTTCTATTTGCTGTATCTGATATACGAAACATGGTTCTTCTTCTCGTTTGAAGTGAACCTGAAACGGAAAAAGAAAAATAAGAATAAAAATGAAACAGTTGCGTAACATATTAACCCCGTTGGTGCTGCTCTGTCTGTTGGCAGCCGGCTTCCCTGTTTTTGCACAGGAACAGGAAGAAGCGGCTCCGAAGATGCAGGATGAGATGACTTCTAAAGAAGAAAAAGAGAATACGGTTGATGTGAAAGAGATCGTGTTCGGGCATATCGGTGACTCATACGAATGGCATATTACGACGTGGGGTAAAACACACATTACTATACCATTACCTATTATTGTTTATAGTAGCACTACAGGTTGGCATACTTTTCTATCTTCGCGTCTTGAAGAGAACGGGGGTAGTTATGAAGGGCTTTCCATCGCTCCCGAAGGAAGTAAATACGAAGGTAAACTGGTAGAGTATAATGCAGCCGGAGAGCAAGTGCGTCCGTGGGACATTTCTATCACAAAGGTGACATTTGCTTTGCTGTTCAACAGTGTGCTGTTGCTGGTGATTGTATTGAGTGTAGCCCACTGGTATCGAAAACGTCCTCGCGGAGCGTTGGCACCGGGAGGGTTCATCGGATTCATGGAGATGTTTATTATGATGGTGAACGATGATATCATCAAGAGTTGTGTCGGTCCCAATTATCGGAAATTCGCTCCATATCTGCTGACAGCGTTTTTTTTCATCTTTGTCAACAATATAATGGGATTGATCCCATTCTTTCCCGGTGGGGCGAATGTGACGGGAAATATTGCGATCACAATGGTACTGGCTATCTGTACGTTCCTTGCGGTTAATATTTTCGGAACCAAACATTATTGGAAAGATATTTTCTGGCCGGATGTACCCTGGTGGCTGAAAGTTCCTGTGCCGATGATGCCTTTCATCGAGTTTTTCGGGATCTTCACGAAACCGTTTGCATTGATGATTCGTCTTTTCGCCAATATGTTGGCAGGACACATGGCAATGCTGGTGCTTACTTGCCTGATTTTCATCTCTGCAAGTATGGGGCCCGCACTGAACGGCACACTGACCGTGGCTTCCGTACTGTTCAATATCTTTATGAATGCGCTTGAACTGTTGGTAGCTTTCATCCAGGCATACGTGTTTACAATGCTTTCGGCAGTGTTTATCGGACTGGCACAAGAAGGCGCGAAGGTGAAGGCGGAAGAAAAATAAAAGAGAATTAGATAAGAGAGCAAATAAAAAATATAAACCATTTTAAAACTGAAAATTATGTTACTATCAGTATTGTTACAAGCCACTGCAGCAGCAGTAGGAGTAAGTAAATTAGGTGCAGCTATCGGTGCAGGTCTTGCAGTAATCGGAGCAGGTTTGGGTATTGGTAAGATTGGTGGTTCGGCTATGGAAGCTATTGCGCGGCAGCCGGAAGCATCAGGTGACATTCGTATGAATATGATTATCGCGGCAGCCTTGATTGAAGGTGTAGCCTTGTTGGCGGTAGTAGTATGTCTGTTGGTGTTCTTCCTCTAAGCAGGTGGAATACCGACAAACTGTAAATCAATATTCATCATTCTAAATTACAAGAAATGTCATTACTATTACCTGATAGTGGCCTGTTGTTCTGGATGTTTGTCGCATTCGGGATTGTGTTTGTGATATTGGCAAAATACGGTTTCCCTATCATCATTAGGATGGTGGAAGACCGTAAAGTCTATATCGACCAGTCTTTGGAGGTGGCAAGAGAAGCCAACGCACAGCTCTCCAAACTAAAGCAGGAGGGCGATGCGCTTGTGGCTGCCGCCAACAAGGAACAAGGACGCATCTTGAAGGAAGCAATGGAAGAACGTGACAAGATTGTTCACGAGGCCCGTAAGCAAGCCGAGATAGCCGCACAGAAGGAACTGGATGCGGTGAGACAACAAATCCAGGTGGAGAAAGACGAAGCTATCCGTGACATCCGTCGTCAGGTGGCTGTGCTTTCTGTCGATATTGCCGAAAAAGTGCTCCGTAAGAGTCTTCAGGACAAAGAAGCTCAAATGGGCATGATTGACCGTATGCTGGATGAAGTATTAACCCCTAATAAGAACTAAGGAAAATGGAAGTCGGAATACTCTCAATGCGATATGCCAAAGCGATGATTGAATACGCACAGGAGAAAGGAGTGGAGGACAAGCTCTACCAAGAGTTCCTCACACTGTCTTATTGCTTTTGCGCCCAACCGGGTTTGCGCGAAGCACTGGATAACCCTGTTATCTCAACCAAAGAGAAATTGGCGTTGGTATGTACGGCTGCCGATGGCAACGGTAAATCCACCAGAGAGTTTGTCCATTTTATTACTTTGGTACTGCGAAACAGGCGTGAGGGATATTTACAGTTTATCAGCCTGATGTATCTGGATCTTTACCGGAAACTAAAGCATATCGGGGTAGGCAAACTGATTACGGCTGTTCCTGTGGACAAGGAGACGGAAGACCGTATCCGCTCCGCAGCAGCGCATATCCTGCATGCGCAAATGGAACTGGAGACTGTGGTAGATCCGTCTATCGAGGGCGGATTCATCTTCGATATTAATGATTATCGACTGGATGCAAGCATTGCTACGCAGTTGAAGCGAGTAAAACAACAGTTTATTGATAAGAATAGGAGAATTGTATAATGTCTGAAAATATTAAAGTAAGCGAGGTTTCCGATATATTGCGTAAACAGCTCGAAGGTATTAATACCCATGTGCAGCTTGACGAAATCGGTACGGTGCTTCAGGTGAGCGATGGTGTGGTGCGTATCTACGGACTGCGGAATGCCGAGGCTAACGAGTTACTGGAGTTTGACAACGGCATTAAGGCTATCGTGATGAACCTTGAAGAGGACAACGTGGGTGCTGTGTTGTTGGGACCGACTGACAGAATCAAGGAAGGCTTTATTGTGAAGCGTACCAAGCATATTGCTTCTATCCGCGTAGGAGAAGGTATGTTGGGGCGTGTCATTGACCCGCTGGGTGAACCGCTCGACGGTAAAGGCTTAATTGGTGGTGATTTGTATGAAATGCCGTTGGAACGCAAAGCGCCGGGAGTAATCTTCCGTCAGCCTGTCAACCAGCCGTTGCAGACAGGACTGAAAGCTGTGGATGCCATGATTCCTATTGGGCGTGGACAACGTGAGCTGATTATCGGTGACCGTCAGACAGGAAAGACGGCCATTGCGATTGATACGATTATCAACCAACGTACCAACTTCCTGACAGGGGATCCTGTATATTGTATTTATGTGGCTATCGGTCAAAAAGGTTCTACCGTGGCTTCTATTGTAAATACGCTCCGTGAGTATGGTGCTATGGATTATACCGTTGTGGTAGCTGCCACGGCTGGCGATCCGGCTGCATTACAGTATTACGCGCCGTTTGCAGGGGCTGCCATCGGCGAATATTTCCGTGATACCGGCCGTCACGCGCTGGTGGTTTATGATGACCTTTCCAAGCAGGCAGTTGCCTATCGTGAGGTCTCATTGATCCTTCGCCGTCCGTCCGGACGTGAGGCTTATCCGGGTGATATCTTCTACCTGCATTCCCGCTTGTTGGAACGTGCGGCTAAGATTATCAACCAGGAGGAAGTGGCGCGCGAGATGAATGACCTTCCCGAAAGCCTGAAAGGTATTGTGAAAGGGGGTGGTTCACTGACTGCCTTGCCTATCATTGAGACGCAGGCAGGAGACGTTTCGGCCTATATTCCAACGAACGTGATTTCTATCACTGACGGACAGATATTCCTCGAAACGGACTTGTTCAATCAGGGTGTCCGCCCGGCTATCAATGTTGGTATCTCTGTATCCCGTGTAGGTGGTAATGCTCAGATTAAGGCGATGAAAAAAGTGGCAGGAACGTTGAAGATAGACCAGGCGCAGTATCGTGAATTGGAAGCATTCTCCAAGTTCAGCAGTGATATGGACCCGATTACGGCATTGACAATTGACAAAGGGCGTAAGAATGCGCAGTTGCTGATTCAGCCGCAATACAGTCCGATGCCTGTGGAACAACAGATTGCTATCCTCTATTGTGGTACACATGGTTTGCTCCGTGATGTGCCATTGAACAACGTGCAGGATTTTGAACGCAGTTTCATCGAGTCTCTGCAATTGAATCATCAGGAGGATGTGTTGGATGTATTGAGAACGGGTGTTATTGATGATAATGTGACTAAGGCTATTGAAGAAACTGCCGCTATGGTCGCTAAACAATATTTGTAATTCAAGAAAACTATGGCTTCACTGAAAGAAGTAAAAACCAGAATAAATTCGGTCAAAAGTACCCGAAAAATCACTTCAGCAATGAAGATGGTGGCTTCTGCCAAACTACATAAGGCACAAGGAGCCATTGAGAATATGTTGCCCTATCAGAAGAAGTTGAACAAGATTCTGACTAACTTTTTGAGCGCTGATCTTCCGATAGAGTCTCCTTACATACGAGCACGGGAAGTGAAGCGTGTGGCGATTATTGCTTTTTCTTCGAATACATCACTTTGTGGTGCTTTTAATGCAAATGTCATAAAGATGTTATTGCAAACCGTCAGCGAATACCGTACGCTGGGACAGGATAATATTTTGATCTTTCCCATAGGAAAGAAGGTGGAGGAAGCTGTGAAGAGAATGGGATTCCAGCCGGGGGAAATACCTCCGACACTTTCCGATAAACCAACTTATCAAGAAGCTTCCGACCTGGCGGATCTTCTAATGAAAATGTATGTGGCGGGAGAAATTGACCGTGTGGAATTGATTTATCATCATTTTAAATCAATGGGTGTGCAGATTCTACTTCGTGAGACTTATCTGCCTATTGACCTTACACGTGCAGTAGAAGAAGGTAAAGAACTGGAAAAACAGAAAGAAGAAGAACGTGAAGTTGTGAATGACTATATAGTAGAACCTTCTGCTGAGCAATTGATTGCCGACTTGATACCTACTGTATTAAGCCAGAAGCTCTTTACTGCTGCTGTGGATTCTAATGCTTCCGAGCACGCAGCACGTACATTAGCAATGCAAGTAGCTACGGACAATGCCAACGAATTGATTCAAGACCTTACCAAGCAATATAACAAGAGTCGCCAACAGGCGATTACGAACGAATTGCTGGATATTGTGGGTGGTTCGATGCAGTAATTACGACAATTAATAACATTATTTTTTGATTCAATATCCCGTTTTTAAGGTGAAACTTAAAAACGGGAATTTATATATATATATTTGCGTTGGAAATAGTCTTGAATTTTTATTTATATTCAAGCAAAACAAATATACGAAGTAGTTTTCGGACATAATAGCACATCACTTAGTGTTCTAATTTGATCCGTCGTCCCGGTTGCTTTCTAGCGGGAAAAACAGCCGGGACTTTTTGTCTGATTCTCATTTGACTATTTTATGCGGAAAAGTTTAGTACTTTTATTTCAATCTCTATATAGTTTTCCGTACCTTTGCACAAAATAATATACTTTCATGGAAAATAATCCTGAACTACAACTTGCTTGGCAGTTCATTGAAAATACAGGCACACACCTGTTTCTTACCGGAAAAGCCGGAACCGGAAAAACTACATTTCTAAAACGATTGAGAGAGCATACCCCCAAACGCATGGTCGTATTGGCTCCGACGGGGATTGCAGCAATTAACGCCGGAGGGGGGACGATTCATTCTTTTTTCCAGATATCTTTTGCTCCATTTGTGCCGGAAACGACTTTTAACTCTGCGCAAATACAATACCGATACAGTCAAGAGAAACGTAACATTATCCGAAGCATGGATTTATTAGTGATTGATGAAATCAGTATGGTACGTGCGGATTTGCTAGACGCAGTAGATGCGACTTTACGTCGTTATCGCAATCGCGAAAAGCCTTTTGGAGGTGTACAACTGTTGATGATTGGAGATTTGCAGCAGTTAGCTCCTGTTGTGAGGGACAGCGAATGGAGTTTGTTGAGGAATTATTACGAAACGCCTTATTTTTTTGCCAGCCGTGCATTGAGAGAAACGACCTATATGACAATTGAACTGGAAAAGGTATACCGTCAGAACGATACTTTTTTTCTTTCTCTGTTGAATAAAATACGTGAGAACAAAGCAGATGATGAAGTGTTGAATGAGTTGAATCGGCGATATCAGCAAGGCTTCCAACCGCCCAAAGAAGAAGGATATATCCGTTTGACAACACATAACAATCAAGCACAGCAAGTAAATGATCGTGAATTGGCTTCTCTACCGGGAAAGCCTTATCATTTTCGAGCTGAAGTGACGGGGACTTTTCCTGAATACACATATCCCGCAGATGAAATTCTCACTATTAAAGAGGGTGCCCAGATCATGTTTCTCAAAAATGATGTTTCTTTGGAAAAACGGTATTATAATGGTATGATCGGAGAGGTGGTAGCCGTTAATGATTCTGAGATATATGTGAAAGAAAAAGGGAGTGAGGAGGATTTTCTGTTGTTGCCGGAGGAATGGGGAAACTATAAGTATGTGTTAAATGAGGAAACGAAGGAAATCACTGAGGTGATAGAAGGAACATTCCGTCAATATCCTATTCGATTGGCATGGGCTATCACGATACATAAGAGTCAGGGATTGACATTTGAACGTGCAATTATTGATGCACGCAATTCCTTTGCGCATGGACAGACATATGTAGCTTTGAGTCGTTGTAAGACTTTGGAGGGCTTGGTATTGGAGTCTCCATTGCGTAAGGAGGCTATTATTAGTGACAGTGTGGTTGATAACTTCACAAAAGAGGTGGAACGGAATAAACCGGGAAACAAGCAGCTAAGTGATATGCAGAAGGCTTATTTCTTCGATTTGTTGAGTGATTTGTTTAACTTCTATTCCCTCGAGCAGGCTTATAAACGGTTGCTTCGTATGCTGGATGAAGATTTGTATAAACTTTACCCTAAATTACTTACCGAATATAAGCTATTGGAGCCTCATATTAAGGAAAAGATAGTGGAAGTTGCCCACCGTTTCCGCAATCAGTATACACGTTTGATTAATGAGAGTGAAGATTATGCTTCGGACCAGGAATTGCAGGAACGGATTCGTTCCGGTGCGGTGTATTTTCATAAAGAGCTGGAACCTATTCGTGTTTTGTTTGCAAAGACTAATATACCTCTTGATAATAGGGAGTTGAGGAAACAACTGAATGAACGTTTGCAAGCGTTGGATGATGCATTGTGGATTAAAGAGTCCTTATTGAAAGCTATGTGTGTGCAACCTTTTATTGTTGCTGAATATTTGAAATTGAAAGCTAAGGTGATGTTAAGTCTCGAGGACAACTCTTCTTCTTCTTCTTCTCCTTCTTCTACCGCTAAAACATTGAGAGAGAGAAAAGAACGGGTAGAACGTACACGTAGTAGTTTTACAAAAGTAAAAGTTCCTACGGATATTCTGCATCCGGAGCTTTATCGCACTTTATCGGAATGGAGAACAGAAAAGACGCGTGAAACCAATATGCCTGCTTATGTCATTATGCAACAGAAAGCATTAATGGGCATTGTAAATCTTTTGCCGGATACTCCGCAAGCTTTGGAAGCTGTACCTTATTTTGGAGCGAAAGGAGTGGAGAAATATGGACTTGAAATTTTGGGGATTGTCCGTAAGTATATGAGGGAGAATCAAGTGAAACGACCGGAAATCAAAGAGATATTTCTTCCGGAAAAAAGTAAGAGGGGAGAAAAAAGGGAACCGAAGAAAGATACGAAACAGATGAGCTATGAGATGTTTTGTAAGGGAATGAGTATGGAGGAGATAGCTAAATCACGTGATTTGGTGACGGGGACAATTGCTACGCACTTAGAACATTATGTTCGTATGGGAAAGATTAAATTGGAGCAAGTAGTAGCTGTAGAAAAGATAGAGAAGATTCGTCGGTATCAGCAAAAGAACGAGAATTCCGGAGTGGCAGGAATAAAAGCGGCGTTAGGAGACGAGGTCTCCTATGCCGATATCAGATTTGTATTCGCAGCCGATGATGCTAGGCGTTGAAGCTCTTAGAATTTGCAGAAGAAAGAAACGAATACCGGAACACTCATATCAATGAGAATGCCGTGTAGGATAGCAATCGGAATCATTTCTTTTCCCGAATATCTGCTGATAGAAGGCAATAATACATCCATGGAATTGACTCCTGCCGCAGAGATAGGAGCCAATTTTCCGAAATACTTTTTGATAAGCGGAGTGCCGAGAAGTGCCATCATTTCACGGAAGATATTAGTCAGTAGGGCGATTGTGCCTAGTTCTGTGGCAAGTTGCAGTCCGATAGACGGTTCTTTGAACTGGGTGATAAGAATGGAAGAGAGTGAATAATAGGCAAATCCGCTTCCTACTGCCATACAGTCGAACACGCTCCATTGACTTACCAGTATGCTTGCCAGAGCAGAGAATAATAATGTTCCGATGATAGTTCCCAACGGAATTAGTAACATCTTGGGATGCAGGTGTGAAATGATTGTTTTCAGATTTTTGTTGGAACCGATGCTAACTCCTACTTGAAGCATTAGCGCATATAGTATGTACATAGAAATAGTATGCGTGTCAAATTGAAACTTATTGAGAGCTCCCATGATACAGCCTACACAAAAGAATAATATTACAATCAGACTTCCTTTCATTGTTCGCCTCCTTTCTTGAAGAATAGTTGTAAAACCAGCCGGGCAGCAATCAAGCTTCCCAATACACCCGATATGGCAAGAATGATTGCTTGTTTACCGAACTTACCAAGATTGTTTACTATCAGACTATTAGAGCCGATAGATACGCCAAGTATAAAGAGTAAGAGGAATATTGTAAGAGAAATCGTCTTTTCTGTCTTTTGTAAAATAGTCCAGTTACGCAATACATAGCCGATTCCGATTCCTAGAAACATGGTAGATATAATAGAAAACATATTGTATATATTTAGGTCAGGTTATACATTTGAATAAGCCACACGAATAATTCTCCAAAAAGATAATTTATCTTATTGAAAGTCAGGATAAATGCTACTTGTGAGCAACAGAGTGAATCAGCAAGTAGCTCCTATAATCAAAGAAAGGGGAATTTAGATGAATCCACTGAACCAATGTACATGCACGCAACATGACTTACAGAAATTGGGGATTTCCGCAAGAAAGTAAGCAGTGTTATGTAGTTGTAATCTCTGATTCATCATTGGTCTTCTTAATTTTGGTGCAAAGATATGAACTTTTTGTATATTTTCAAAATAAATATGCAATAATTATATACTGTTCCAATCCAGAAGGACTTTCTTTAGTTTTCGCGGATTGTATCCGAGTATTGTTCGTGCTTTCTCGATACTCATTCCGCTAAAACGCGGGCGGGGAGTGGATTCTTGCATTTCTTCTGTCGTAACAGGATAAATGAGCGTGCGGTTTAATTTCATGTAGTCTGCTACCTGATAAGCTATTTCTGCAATAGTCAAACATTCGTCACCACAGATATGAAAGATTCCGTTGGTCGTATTTTCTATCAGGCGTCGTATCCCGTCTGATAGATCTCCTACAAAAGTTGGCGTGCGCCATTGGTCGGATACAACACGAATCTCTTGTCCGGCTTTCAAACGGTTCATTACTAATTGAACGATATTTCCATGCTGTCCGGGCAGTGCTTTTCCATACACAATCTCTACACGTGCAATGGCATAATTACTACAAATATCGGCAACTTTTTCTTCTCCTTTCCATTTGGTGAATCCGTAATAGTTGACAGGAGCGGGGAGTATTTCTTCTGTATATAGCTGTCCGGTTCTCTCATTTATCTTTCCGTCAAATACGAAATCAGTGGATAAATGGATGAAACGGCTTTGGTATTCTTTGCAAAGGTGTGCCAGTTGTTCTACCGCGGTAACGTTTATGAGGTAAGCCTCTTCATGGTGTGTTTCACAATAATCGGGAACAGATAAAGCGGAACAGTTGATAACTACATCCGGACAAATTGCTTTGAACAACTCTTTTACGGACGCTTCATTCCGTATATCAACTTCAATGAAACGATACTTCTTTGTATTCTCTAAAGCTGGAAAGATATCCGAGTGCAGGGAACAGCCGGTCACATTATATTGTTTATGGGCAGATAAATCCTTCAGTAATTGGCGTCCGGTGAATCCGTTAGCACCGATGATTAATATATTTCTCATGATTTTTTATAAGATGTATAGAGCTGTTGTTCTTGAATATCTACAAATTAGAAAATCTCTCTTTTAATAGATTTAATGAGTAGCTGCATACCATGCTGTTTTTTCTTTTGCGGAAGCGAGGTCATTAGTACTGGGATCGGAAATGGTGATACCGGAGAAAGTTTCTATTTTTACCTTTCCTCTACTCATAGAATAGAAATAATCTGTATTTCTTTTGAATGGAACAGTACGGTTAAGTTGTTCGTTGAATTGAGCCAGTAATTCCTGGTTGGAACATAACTTTGATACATAATCTCCGCAATCAAAGAATATAACAGGAGAATAGCCGTCTAATCTTTGCAGTGACCCGGTTAATGTCGTATCAAATGTATATTGGCTATTTATGTCCTTCATTATAGCTGCCAAATGATCCAATTCTGCGCAATCCGTGACAGCGATAGTGCCGCATGGCATCTCATAATTTGAATAAAAGTCATCGAATCCATTACAGATCTTTTCATAATTAATTTCTCCTATCAAATACTGTCCGATCTTTGCGTATGGCATACCGTACGCCATTATTTCACAGGTAGACGCTATCAGATGATTAGTCACATTTTTAAGATCATAAGCAACTTCTACTGTCGACATGTAACAATCATCAAAAAGTATATATTCCATTTTCAATCCGGCATTGGAGATACCTTGAGCAAGTGTGGTTATGTCGGTTTGATATTGGGGATATAATCCTCCGAAATAACGTGTCATAGGTACATTCTCATACTCCCAGTGCATTTTGTTGACACAAAGGTTACTGCGTGATTGGGCATTTGATACAGGTATCCATCCCATACCATGACAACCGATAATCATAGAGTAACGTTGGGCTGGTGTACATTCCCGAACATCATTAAGGATAGATGTAATTCCTTCGGCTGTTGTATATACGGGATCAGTATACTGCTTATAGGTCTTGCGCACGCTTTTACCGTTTTCATAAACGAGTTCAAAAAGAGTAGCTTCTGTAGCTTCGGTACACATAAATACTATGACACGTTCATTTTTTAGTATATTCTTTTCGATTACACTCTCCAGGTCACTGATATTCTGATAGAAGTTAGAAGTCAGATTGTTCGACCAAGGGAGATACATAAATATCGTTTGCTCATTATTTGCCCGTACAATAGGAGGAACAATTTCATTGGGATCAGTATCCGTAGGATTTTCTGCATCTTCTATATCCGGCGATTCAGGAATAATATCTTCTTTTTCACACGAAGTCATGCTAAAAGATAGAAATAGCACAAAGATGATTGGTTTTATAAGATAATAATATTTTTGCTTTGTCTTCATTTTGTTTCTTGAATTAAATTATCAGAGTTTCTGCAAAACTACTGAAAAAATAGTGATTTCTACAACTGATTGTAGGATTTCTGTGAGGTATAGACATAAAAAAAGGAGCAACGCCTTGCTCCAACCTTTGTTAACCTTAAATCTAATACTATGAAAAACACATTGCAAATGTACGCACTTTTGTGAAATCTGCAAATAATCCAAGAAAAAAAGTATGTTTTATAACATTGATTAAGAGTTTTATTTCCCGATTCTATTTTTATTAAGGATTTCTGCCGTTAACTAAATAATTTTAGTTGGGCATTCTGAATTCATTTGGCGAACACCCTGTGATTTTCTTGAATAAGCGGCTGAAATACTGTGAATTAGAGAACCCTAGTTCTTGTGCAATCTGGCCGAGCGTTTTATCCGTATTTACCAACCATCCTTTGGCTATCTCGAAACGTTTGAACTGGATATACTCTTTGAACTCTTTTCCTATTTCATATTTCAGTAAATCATTAAAATATGCAGGCGATAAATGCAGGAGATTAGCACAATATTCATCGGATAACACATCAGTTGATAGGCTTACTTTCACATTGAAATGATTATCAAGCAGATGATTGAATTCTCTGAACACCTTTTTATTGACTTCGCTACGTGTGATAAACTGGCGTTCGTAGAAGCGGGTACAATAATCCAGCAAAAGTTCAATGTATTTTGAAATGATTTTTTTGCTGTGTCGGTCAATGCAGCGCTCAAGCTCTTGCCGAATCCTCTCCAGGAACTCCAGAATAATCTGTTTTTCGCGTAGAGAGAGATGCAGTGCTTCCTCCGGACAATAAGAGAAGAAAGTATAATTGTGTATATTGAGTCCGAGCGGAGTCCCGCAAATCAAGTCGGGGTGAAAGGCCAATATCCATCCCTTGGAAGGAAATTCCTTGTTGTTCTCCTTCATACTGATTGACTCTCCGGGAGTCAGGCAAACGAGAGTTCCGTCCGAGAAATCACAACATTGGTGCCCGTATGCATAGGCCTCACACTTACATTCACTCAACAGAATCGTATAGAATCCGAATTTAATGTCCGTATGAGGAGATAAGTCAGCCTTCGAAAGGTCGATGACACTGACTAGCGGATGCAGTGTCTTACTTCCCAGGCAACAATTACATTGATGCACGGTTCCTATTTTGAGTACTTTATCTCCCATGACGTTAACGATCTCTCCGGTGTATGTTCTTAGTTCTGCTGTTTATATTCATTCGGTGTATATCCGACATGTTTTTTAAATAGCCGGCTGAAGTGTTGAGGATACTGGAATCCCAGTTCATAAGCTATCTGGCTGACCGTTTGCGAACCTTCCAATATTCGTTCTTTGGCAAGTTCAATGATACGGCACTGAATATATTCCTGCGCAGTTTTACCAGTTTCTTTTTTTATCAGGTCGCCGAAGTAATTAGGAGAAAGGCATACCTTGTCTGCAAAATATTTCACGGAAGGCAACCCTTCGGTCAGTGCTACCTGCCCTTGGAAATATTCATCCAATAGATGTTCGAACCGCACGATAATGTCTTTGTTTACCTGATTGCGTGTGATAAACTGCCGTTCATAGAAACGCATACAATAATCGAGTAATAGTTCGATATTGCGGACAATAAGTTGTTTGCTATGCTTGTCGATAGCATGTTCCAATTCGATTTGTATTTTATGTATACAGTCCGTTACAATTTCTTTTTCCTGTTCGGATAGATGCAAGGCTTCATTAACTTCATAAGAAAAGAAAGAATAATTCTTGATATTCTGTCCCAAAGAAGTTCCCCGGATCAGGTCGGGATGAAACAAGACCCCGATCGATTTTGTACGTTGAGGAGTTTTCTTCCGGTTATCTATACCAATCACTTGACCTGGGGCCATACAGACGACCGTTCCTTCCTGATAGTCATAATAGTTACGCCCATATTTAAGGTCTCCGCAATTAATGTCTTTCAAAAACAGAGAGTAGAATCCGATATTCATGTGATAGTATTCTACTGTTTTTGTCGCTTTTGAAAAGTCGATCACATTCACTAAAGGGTGCAAAGTTTCCAGTCCGAACAATTGGTCGTACTGATCAATAGTTTCAATTTTGGTAATTTCATCCATACGGCTTACAGTTTTATCATAGGCAAAGATAAAACTTTTAAGAATATCTTATCTATATCATATTTGCAAAACAGTAATATAGGTACAAGAATCAGTAATTTGTATACAACGTTGGTAGTCAAAGGCAGAATTAATATCTTTGTTCCAAAAATTTTAATACCTACTTTTATGAAAGCATTATTTATTGGCGGAACAGGTACGATCAGTACCGATGTCGTAGCATTGGCACAACAGAGAGGGTGGGAGATTACGCTGCTCAATAGAGGTTCGAAAAAACTGCCGGAAGGTATGCGTAGCATCGTGGCGGACATCCATGACGAACAGGCGGTGGCGAAAGCTATAGCACACGAAAGCTATGATGTCGTTGCCCAATTTATAGGTTATACGGCGAAAGATGTAGAACGAGATATCCGTCTGTTTCAGCATAAGACAAAACAATATATTTTCATCAGTAGTGCTTCTGCCTATCAAAAACCGCAGACAGATTACCGCATTACGGAAAGTACTCCATTAGTAAATCCTTTTTGGGAGTACTCGCGTAATAAAATTGAAGCGGAAGAAGTGCTGATGACTGCTTACCGGACAACCGGCTTTCCCGTGACTATCGTTCGTCCGAGCCATACCTACAATGGAACGAAGCCTCCCGTATCTGTGCATGGAGCTAAAGGAAACTGGCAGATCTTAAAGCGTATCCTTGACGGAAAGCCTGTGATTATCCCTGGTGACGGAAGTTCGTTATGGACACTGACACATTCTAAGGACTTTGCCAAAGGATATGTCGGTTTAATGGCAAACCCTCATGCTATCGGGAATGCTTTCCATATCACAACCGACGAAAGTATGACTTGGAATCAGATTTATGAAACCATTGCCGATGCATTAGGAAAACCGCTGAATGCGTTACACGTAGCTTCGGATTTTCTTGCCGGACATGGAGAAACTTATGATTTCAGAGGGGAACTATTAGGTGACAAGGCTGCCACAGTCGTTTTTGATAATTCGAAGATCAAGAGACTTGTCCCGGATTTTATCTGTACTGTATCAATGGTGGACGGTCTGAGACAATCCGTGCATTATATGCTTACACATCCTGAGAGTCAAACGCCTGATCTGGAGTTTGATAAGTGGTGTGATAGGATAGCGGATGCAATGTACGCTGCGGATAAGGCTTTTAAATCAGGCAAATAGTAAACCTAGCCTTCATATATTTAGTAAGGACCGTTTCGCCCTTGTTGTACTTCAATCCGTATACCGAAATTACCGTTTGCGGATTTTAGTTCGAATGCTCCCCGGAAATTATTCTTTTCCCAAGGCATGGCACTTCGGTTGGGCACTCTCCAACCGTCTTTGTCATAATCTCCGTATGTATTAATCCTCATACCGTTTTTCAGCTTAAAAGATCCCATTTGCATGAACTGTGGAGAAGACGACAGCCCCCAGCCATACCCGTATCCGAAACTGGAAAAGGCAGAAGGAGAAAAAGCATCAGAGAATCCTTGTGAGTATGTGGCATCCGTATTCAGACGGAACAGTTGATTATAGTCTTTACTCATATTCGGCACATCCAGGCTGAATTTAGGAAGTTTGGGAGGAGCTACATTCATCAATCCCATATCCAATAAAAAGCCGCCAAACTCCTTAATATTAGCCGAGGGGGCACGACGAATACTATCGGAAGGGATTTCTGACTGTGCGGATGCAAAACCGACCGATAATATCAGCGAAAGAAATAAAATCAGTTTTTTCATCTTCGTAAAGGTTGATTTATGACAAAGATAGAAATTTTCATCCTGACTATTCGTTTCTGTTATATTTTCTTAGAGAAAAACTCTTTAAAAATAGGATGACAACATTTGTACATATGTTTAAGTAGCAATTAACTTATATCCGATTCCCCGTACATTGACAATACGGATTTGTTCGTCCTGCGATAACTTGTGCCGTAATTTGGTGATAAACACATGCAGGCTCCGTGAATTGAAGAAACTGTCGTCTCCCCAAAGTTCGAGCAGGACATCTTGTGTATTGACTACCTGATTCCTATTCTCGCAGAGTCGTTTCAGAATTTCCGATTCCCGGTGGGAGAGTTCCTGCTTCACTCCGGCATGCAGCAGCGTTTGTGTAATAGGGTCGAACAGATAACTTCCTATTTCAAAACGATTGGATATTTTGTTTTCCGTGAACAAAAATGCTTTCCCCATAAGTGCCTTGATACGGATAATTAACTCTTGCATGCCGAAAGGCTTTTTCAGATAATCATTTGCACCGAGTTCAAATCCTTCTACCACATCGTTAATGCCCGAACGTGCTGTCAGAAATAGAACAGGCGTTTGCTTATCCGTCTGACGGATGCGGCGTACCATTTCGAAACCGTCCATTTTCGGCATCATCACGTCGGCGACTAACACATCCGGACGAAGTTCGAAGAAAAGACGTAATCCTTCTTCACCGTCGCCTGCCGTATGAATGATAAAACCGCTTTCTTCGAGCGTATCCTTGATAATCATGGCGAGCGTCAATTCATCCTCTACCAATAATACTGTAATTTCGTTTTTGCTCATGATTCTACAAGTTTATAAAATAATAGTAAATGTACTTCCTTTACCCGGTTCACTTTTCACGGTGATAGTACCGCCATGCTTTTCGACCATACTTCTGACATAGAAGAGCCCTAATCCGTAACCTTTTACATTATGAAGATTTCCGGTCGGGACCCGATAAAATTTATCGAATATATGTTTCTGCTTGTCATAAGGAATGCCGATTCCCCGGTCGGTAACGTTGATAACAATTTTTTGTCCTGTTTGCCGGCATGAAATGGCAAGTTCCGCTTGCTCCTTCGAATATTTCACTGCGTTATCTATCAGGTTACTGATGATATTGCTGAAATGAGTACGGTCTGCTACCATAGTAAGCGTTTCCGGTTCAATCTCCAACTTTATATGTATAGGTTTGTCCGCCTTTAGCCGGTGCTGTTCGATTAGTGAAATTATCAAATCTTTTAATTTGATATCTTCCGGATGCAAACGGAAAGTTTTGCGACGTTCCATGCTTATGGATAAAATCTGTTCCACAAGTCCACTTAATTTTTGTAACTGTTCCTGGCTGATACGGAGATACTGCTCACGTTTATTTTTCTCTTCTGCCTGGTTGAAGTTGAGCAGAGCATCGTTGGCAGCATAGGCTACGGCAATTGGTGTCTTTAGTTCGTGCGTGATATTGTTGGTGAAATCACTTTTCATTTCATCCAATGTTTTCTGTTTCAAGAGCGTCCGGATTAGAAACCAGAACGAAAATCCTAGGATAAGCAGGATAACAAATGAAGTGACAAGAATTCCCGTCATTTGCTTCCACACTATTGCATTGATCGGTTCGATTATCAGTTGATAACGTTGGTTCCGATGTCTGTTAAACTCATAATCGTAGCGGATTGCTTTCGGACCGGGGATATAATTATGATCTCCCGCTATGCCCAATGTGTCTGTATAGGTCACAATAGAATCTGCGTCGCTTCCGGTATAAATTAATAAGGTACGATGAGGAATAGAGAGATTGTGTTCTTCCAATACAGCTGTAAGCAGACTGTCATATCGTTGTAGATTGACATCTATATAGGTATCCACTCCTGAATGAATCCCCTGTTGGATACTGACAAGTAACTCCTTCAGGGAATCTTGTTTTTTCAATAACACATCCAGTCCGCTTTCGCTGGAAGCAACCGCTTCTGTTTCCATAGTATCACTGCCGGCAGAAGTCTTTATCGTATCTACCATTGTTTCCGTACGAGAATGCAGTGTATCCTGATAAGTACTATCCGTATAAGTGATAGTCCGACTTGTTGTCAGCGAGTTACCGTCCGCCCCATATCCGGCAGAAACGGTTACTGTGCCATGCTCTATATTATCCTTCTGTAATTCATTCACCCGGAGTACAATCTCGTTAAAATCGCTCGTACGCATCGCATCTCTGATGTTGTTCTCCATTTCCTGCTTCATCGTACGATAAAGCCCTGTCAACCAGTAGGCTTGGTAAACGAAGATTCCGGTCAGCGAACAGATAACCAATATGACAATATGTTTCAGAGGTAATTTCATAATTGACAAAGATAGCGGGAAACTCATATTCTTCTTCTCTTTGATAAGACTAAATAACATTAGATAAGTTTGTGGTAACGTAAACTTCCGTTTTTTCTGCCGTATTTTGCAGTATACAAAATCGAATGCAATATGAAACGAATTAGTTTATTACTCCTATTCCTTTTCTGTCTTTGGCTACATGTAGTTGCACAAGAAGATAAACAGCCGCAAGAATCTGCCGATAGTGTAAGAAATATGGCCTATATAGATAGTTTATTTCAAGAACTGCCCGAAGTGATGATTACCGGCGAGCGTCCGATAATAAAAGCGGAGCAGGGGAAACTGGTCTATGACGTTCTGAGACTGGTAAACAACCTGCCTGTGGATAATGCCTATGATGCAGTAAAGAACCTTCCGGGCGTCATAAGTCTGAACGACGTCCTGACGTTGGGAGGACAGGCGGTAACAGTTGTTATCAATGGAAAAGTGACCACCTTGTCTGTCGGACAATTGACAGCTCTACTAAAATCTATTCCCGTCAGCCGGATTGAAAAGGCAGAAGTGATGTATTCCGCTCCGGCACGCTATCAGGTACGGGGACCGATGATTAACCTGGTATTAGCTTCGGGTACGGGAAAAGAACCTTCTCTCCAGGGAGAACTTTATACAGCCTATGTACAACAGCACTACGAATCCTTGGCAGAGCGTGGAAACCTTCTATACTCCGGACGTAAATTCTCTGCTGACTTTCTTTACTCTTATACCTACGACCGAGACCGGCGGGAGACGGATAAAGAAGCACTTCACACGCTTGCCGATGGTTCGGTGCATCAAATGGATATGTATGACATTACGCTTTCCCGTAATAACATACATCAGATACGCCTAGGAATGGATTACAGTTTGGCGGAAAATCATTTGTTAAGCCTGGTATATACCACAGCTTTTACCGATGCCAAACATTATGCTACCGTTGTCGGTGCGCAGAACTCCGTAACCGATTCGTATGCAGATAACCAGCTTCACAATATGAAACTGGATTATCAGACACCTTTCGGACTAAAAGCCGGGGCATCATTTACTTATTATCATGCTCCGGGCAGCCAATTACTGAATAGCACTTTAGGAGACGAATCGCTGAATTTCCTGAGCCGGGACAACCAGCGTATCAGTCAATGGCGTTTTTATGCCGGACAAGAACATACGTTCAAAGACTGGGGAGTAAATTATGGAATGACCTATACTACCGCTCTAGACAATAGTTACCAAATGTATTATGATCCTCAAACGAATATCATGTTACCGGACAATAGCATGAAATCCCATCGCCGTGAACAAGCGCTGAACTTCTATGCAGGATTAAGCAAAAGTTTCGGAGAGAAACTCTCTGCCGACATATCTTTAGCGGCAGAGCAATATCACACAAGTATCTGGAATGAATGGAATTTTTATCCGGTAGCGAATTTCACATATATGCCTACTGCCGGGCACATCCTGCAACTATCATTGAGCAGTGACAAAGAATATCCTGAATACTGGAGTGTGCAAAACGCAACTTCTTACATGGGAGCCTACTCCGAAATTCAAGGAAATCCCCTGCTCAAACCCTCAGCGAATTATGAAACGACTCTTAGCTATATATTAAAAGGTAAGTATGTCTTCTCCGTCTATTACAGTTACACAAAAAATAAAGAAATGCAGACCCTCTACCAGTCGCCAGAACGTTTGGTGGAAATTTATAAATGTTTCAACTTTGATTTTTCAGAACAAGCAGGGTTGGTAGCGGTCATTCCTTTCAAAGTAAAGAATTGGCTGGATTCCCGTATTACGGCAGTCGGTTTCCGTTATCGCCAAAAAGACAGTGATTTTTGGGATATTCCGTTCGACCGTAAACTATATACATTTGTGTTGACGATGAACAACACATTTACTCTTTCCACAAAACCTGATTTAAAACTGACCCTTAGCGGATTCTATCAGAACAGAGCTATACAAGGCATTTTCGACCTTCCCCGTTCGGGAAATCTGGATGCTGCTCTCCGCTACACTTTTGCGAAAGGGAAGGCACAGCTGACATTGAAATGCGATGATATATTCAATACTTCCACCATATCGACACGCGTCCATTATGGTCAACAAAATGTGAACAACCACTATATGCGGACTACGCGTGCATTTGGTGTTTCTTTTAACTATAAATTCGGCGGATATAAAGAGAAGAAAAGGGAAGAGGTGGATACTTCCCGTTTCAAGTAACAAAAGACATGACATTGAGCAAAGTTCGTATCTTTCCTCCCTCATTCATAAAAAGGAACGAGGGAGGAAATACCTTTTAGCGTATGGAAGCCTTCCATACATTAGCATACTCTTCCAGTACACGCTTGATACTCTGCCCGATTTTTACATAATCAGCTTCGTTCAAGTTGGCAAGTGATACACGGACACTCCATTTCGGTCCGGCAAAGCCACCGCCGTTCAGCAATACGAGCGAAGTCTCATTTGCTAGGCGAAAGACCACATCCAACGGATTATATGTCTTTTGCAGATAAGCAACAAAATCATCCCCATAGAATTTTTTCGCCCATACCAGCATATCAATTTCCGAGTAATATCCGGCACGTAGAGGGTCTTCTACCAGTGTGAAACCCGTATTGTCCCATAATGCATGAAGGCGGCGGTGAATGATTTCCTGCATTCTGGTTTTGTAACGGTTTTCCTTATCCAGAATAGCAAAAAGCGAGAACAGGCTCATCTGCATCTGCTGTGGCAGAGAAAGACCTGCGGTATGATTCAATGCGATCTGGCGGCTGTCTGCCACCATGCGGTCAATAAACTTCAGCTTTTCCGGATGCAAATCGATACTGGAGTAACGTTTGTTCAAGATTGCTTTTTGCTCCTCCGACAGGCGGGCAATCATTTTGTCGTAGATGTTGTCTTCGTGTAGCGCGATTACGGCATTTCTCCAGCCTGTTGCACCGAAATATTTGGAGAAAGAATAAACGCAAAGAGTATTGTGAGGCAATTCCGCCATTAATGACCGGAAATGAGGTATAAATGTTCCATACACATCGTCCGTGATAATCATCAGGTTCGGATTATCATTTTTTACGATATTGACAATCCGTGCGGCAGTCTCCGGGCTAAGCGCATAACTGGGCGGATTGCTCGGATTCGTAATGAAGAGCGCTTTAATCTGCGGATTTTTCAGTTTGTCAATGTCTTCATCCTTATATTGCCATGTATGTAATCCGTCAGCTGTCATCTGATCGGCGGATATTTCAGTCACGTTAAATTGATAACGTCGTAGCTGCGGGATCTCTATATAAGGAGTGAAAACCGGAATCATCAGTGCAATAGAATCTCCCTGGTTCAACAGGAAATTCTCTTCCAGCGAATCGAACAGATAACACATGGCGGCTGTGCCTCCTTCGGTGGCGAACAAGTCGAATGTCCCTTTCGGCGGACGTCGGTCACACATCTCTTGTGCCAGATAATCCTGTACGATCTGTTCCGTAAAATACAGAATACGGTCGGGCACAGGATACTGGTCACCGATGACGGATTCCGCCCATTCATGTACCAGTGTGTCCGGGTCGGCAGCATGCTCCATTAGCATATAGTTGTAACCCTCTTTCAGCAGATTGGCACCGGGAGCCTTCTCATTATCTTTCAGGAACGCCTCAAAACGGGCAGCGATCCCTGCCTTTTGAGGGATACCGGCGATTCCTTCTTCCAGTGAAAACGCCTGGCGACATTCACAAAGTCCGAATTGTCCCAGCAGGAAAAAAGCTTCACGTGGTTCGGTAGCAATCCAGTTCGGATTACCCCGTCCTGCATTCAGCATGGTATGTGCTATCTTCTTGACACTCTCATCCGCCATGTCAATAAGCTTGTTTTTCAGTTCGAACGGACTGATCGTTTCCATTTTCCTGGCATAACTTTTGGTAATAGCCGGGCTATTGTCTTTTTTTTCCATAATGAAATCTATATTAGTTAGAATAGTAAATAAGTTGTCAAAAGTATTGGTTTCACGTTTACATCAGCAATACGATAAATACTCCCCAGATAATCAGCAGTGTGTTGCCGACAGCATACGTTACGGTATATCCTAAAGCCGGGGTCTCACTCTCCACCGCATCCTGAACAGCTCCCAATGCAGCAGTGGTAGTACGTGCTCCCGCCGTACATCCTAATGTCAGTGCAGGGTGGAATTTGAACAGATATTTGCCCATTAGTAACCCGCTGAGAAGAGGAATGGCCGTAGCCAATGCCCCGATAATGAACAAGCTGAAACCGACCTCCTTAAATCCGGCTACAAAACTGGGACCTGCGGCAATGCCGACTACTGCAATAAACATGTTCAATCCCACATTATTCAATACCCAGAGTGAAGGTTCGGGAATACCTCCGAAAGTAGGATGTTTACTGCGCAGCCAACCGAATATCAGTCCTGCAATCAATGCACCTCCACTGGTGGAAAGACTGATAGGGACACCTCCCAGATGCATAGTCAACGCACCGACAAGGCCACCGACCAGAATACCGAGTCCGACAAAAATCATATCTGTCTGATTCGTCGGCCGATCAACATATCCCATTTGTTTAGCGGCAGTTTCCACCTCATGTTTCATTCCGGTAAGTTCCAGAATATCACCGGCGTCCACCACTGTCCGGGCAAGTACCGGGACATTGATACCCGCACGTTTGATACTACGGATACTAACCCCGTGCATAAATTTCTGTGCCCGGATTGTCGATACCTTTTCGCCGGCGAAAGTCCGGTGTGTCACCATAACCGGCAGAGTTTCCGCCGGAAAGTCCAGTAGTTGCGCATCGATCACTTCCGGGCCGATCCAGTCTTCTTCGCCAATCACAAATTCGCGTCGTCCGCTTAGTACGATTTCATCCTCCGGCTGAAGAAGCATATCCGGTTTGACCTCTTTTACAACTCCCCGTTGTCGGACTCGTTCTACAAATAACAGTTTCTCCTGTTCGGATAGATACTTTTCCAGTTCACTCACCTTTTTTCCTTTGCCAAACCATTTATTTGTGATCTTATACGCACGGAACACTACCGGACGAAGGGCAGGGGAGAATCCGGGTTCATCCATTTCTGAAGTCCCCATTTTAGATTCCAGTTCTTTACAATCAGCTTTTACTTTATCCAATCCGCCGAGAAGCTTCGGACCGAGAGAAGCCAGAATCCAGGCAGAACCAGCTGTACCGAAAATATAAGTGACGGCATAAGACACAGGAATGGCATTAATATATGTTGCCTTCTGTGCTTCGCTGATGCCCAACTGGTTGATCGTATCGCTTGCCACGCCGATAACGGCAGATATCGTTTGTGAGCCTGCCAGCAATCCGACAGCCTCTCCGATATGATATCCCATAATCTTGGCAAGTATCCATGGTGCTACCAGACTGACGATACACATCAATACGGCGAACCCCACCTGTGGCAGTCCGTCTTTTTTCAGTCCGCGAAAGAATTGCGGACCTACCTTGTAGCCAACGGCAAACAAAAAGAGTAGAAAAAATACGGCCTTTAACGGACCGTCTACTGTAATGTTCAATTGTCCTACCAATACTCCTACCAGAAGGACGCTGGTCACTGTACCTAAAGAGAATTTCCCTATTTTCAGTCTTCCCAGCCAGAATCCCGCGAAAAGTGTGAGGAAGATAGCAAGTTCAGGGTGTACCCTTAGTTGATTGATAATCCATTCCATAATTAAGTTGTTGTTTTAGGTTATGCCAATAACAACAGTTATTGTACGCAAAGAGTTTGTTGCTTCACGTAGATTTGTTACTTTTGCACTTTCAAAATAAAACTAATCATATCCTGTATGAAATCAGACATAGAAATTGCTCGCAGCATTGAATTGAAGAAGATAAAGCAAGTTGCCGAAAGTATCGGAATCCCTCGTGAAGAAGTAGAAAATTATGGTCGCTACATCGCAAAGATTCCCGAACAACTGATTGATGAGGAGAAGGTGAAGAAAAGTAACCTCATCCTGGTAACTGCCATTACAGCAACAAAAGCGGGTATCGGCAAAACCACTGTATCTATCGGTCTCGCTTTGGGACTCAATAAAATTGGAAAGAAAGCTATCGTTGCTTTACGTGAACCCTCTCTCGGACCCTGTTTCGGTATGAAAGGCGGTGCGGCCGGAGGAGGATATGCCCAGGTGCTCCCTATGGAAAAGATTAATCTTCATTTCACCGGAGACTTTCATGCTATCACTTCTGCGCATAACATGATTTCCGCTTTGCTTGATAATTATCTTTATCAGAATCAGGCGAAAGGTTTCGGACTGAAGGAAATCCTATGGCGCCGGGTGCTTGATGTGAACGACCGTTCTTTGCGTAGTATTGTCGTAGGTCTGGGGCCAAAATCAAACGGTATCACTCAAGAATCCGGTTTTGATATTACTCCGGCGTCGGAGATTATGGCTATCCTTTGTCTTTCTAAAGATGTGGATGACTTGCGCCGCCGTATCGAAAATATCCTGTTAGGCTTTACATACGATGATAAACCTTTTACAGTCAAAGATTTGGGAGTGGCGGGAGCTATCACCGTACTGTTGAAAGACGCCATTCATCCCAACTTAGTGCAGACGACCGAAGGAACCGCTGCTTTCGTACATGGCGGCCCGTTCGCTAATATAGCTCACGGATGTAACTCTATTCTGGCAACGAAGCTGGCTATGTCATTCGGCGATTATGTGATTACGGAAGCCGGATTCGGTGCCGACCTCGGTGCGGAGAAGTTCTACAATATCAAATGCCGTAAGAGCGGACTCCAACCACGTCTGACTGTAATCGTGGCTACGGCACAGGGACTGAAAATGCATGGTGGTGTCAGTCTCGACCGCATTAAAGAACCGAATATGGAAGGATTGAAAGAAGGATTGCGCAATCTGGACAAGCATGTCCGTAATCTTCGTTCTTTCGGTCAAACAGTGATTGTAGCTTTCAATAAGTTTGCTACAGATACAGATGAAGAAATGGAACTGTTGCGCGAGCATTGCGAGCAGTTAGGCGTAGGTTTCGCTATCAACAATGCATTCACTGAAGGAGGAGAGGGCGCAGTAGATATGGCTCGCCTGGTGGTAGATACTATCGAAAATAACCCGTCCGGTTCTCTGCGTTATACTTACAAAGAAGAAGACAGCATACAGCAGAAGATTGAAAAGGTAGCTACCAATATTTATGGAGCAAGCGTTATCACATACAGCAGCATTGCCCGTAACCGCATCAAACTGATTGAGAAAATGGGAATTACCCATTATCCGGTCTGTATTGCAAAAACACAATATTCATTCTCTGCCGATCCTAAGATTTATGGTGCAGTGAATAATTTCGAGTTCCATATCAAAGATATAGTCATTAATAACGGAGCTGAAATGATTGTTGCGATAGCCGGAGAAATTCTCCGCATGCCGGGACTTCCTAAAGAACCGCAGGCGTTGCACATTGATATTGTGGATGGAGAAATAGAAGGTTTGAGCTAAAAAACAATCGGACCGCAAGGCCTCCCTGCTTCAATGAGTAAATCCCCGTCTTTCCTTATAAGCCAATAGGGAAAGACGGGGATGCTTGTATATAGAGTCCGGTACACCTTTTTATATCTCTTCCGGCGTACCGTACGATTGAATTCGTTTTTGTTGAAGAGATATTCCATATCTTTTTTTTGTAATAGGAAAAACGAAATTCCTGACAGATAGTTCGGATAGCAAAGTTAATAAATACAAAAAGAGGTCTGTCCTTTTTGAAAAGAACAGACCTGATAAATTACAGTATCCGATAATCCGAATATCAGACCTAAAATAAAGTATGCCTCTTAATAAGCAAAAAGAGGATATTTCTTCATTGTCTCATTGACACGTGCACGAACTTGTGCGATAACCTCTTCATTGTCTACGTTGGATAACACAGTCTCAATCATTTCTGCGATTTCAAGCATCAGATCTTCCTTAGCACCACGAGTTGTAATAGCTGGAGTCCCCAGACGAATACCGGAAGTCTGGAAAGCCGAACGGCTGTCGAACGGAACCATATTCTTATTAACGGTAATATCAGCAGAAACCAATGCTTTCTCTGCCACTTTACCTGTCAAATCAGGGTATTTGCTACGCAAGTCAACCAGCATAGAGTGATTGTCAGTGCCACCGGAAACGATCGTAAAACCACGGTCAATCAATGCCTGTGCAAGTACGGCAGCATTCTTTTGTACTTGTTTTGCATATTCCTTGAATTCAGGTTGCAGGATTTCGCCGAAAGCCACAGCTTTGGCAGCAATCACGTGTTCCAGCGGTCCGCCTTGGATACCTGGGAAAACAGCTGAATCCAGCAGTTGAGACATCATTTTGATTTCACCCTTCGGAGTTTTCTTTCCCCAAGGATTAGGGAAATCTTTGCCCATCATGATGACACCACCACGAGGCCCGCGAAGTGTTTTATGTGTAGTAGAAGTGACGATATGTGCATATTTAACCGGGTTTTCCAGTACTCCGGCAGCAATCAGACCGGCAGGATGAGCCATGTCGATCATCAGGATAGCACCTACTTTGTCTGCGATTTCACGCATACGCTTGTAGTCCCATTCACGAGAGTAAGCGGAACCGCCGCCAATGATCATTTTCGGTTTTTCGCGTAGAGCGACTTCTTCCATTTGGTCGTAGTCAACGCGTCCTGTTTCCTTATTCAGATTATATTCGCAGGGAGTATAGATAATACCGGAAGTATTTACTAATGAACCATGAGAAAGGTGCCCGCCATGTGCAAGATTCAATCCCATGAATTTGTCGCCCGGATTCAGGACAGCCAGAAAAACGGCTGCGTTAGCCTGTGCTCCGGAATGCGGCTGTACGTTTGCCCATTCGGCTCCGAAGATTTCTTTCAGGCGGTCGATAGCGATTTGTTCGCTCTGGTCTACAACTTCACAACCTCCGTAATAGCGTTTGCCCGGATAACCTTCTGCATACTTGTTAGTCAGGCAAGAACCCATTGCCTGCATTACCTGGTCACTCACAAAGTTTTCAGATGCAATCAGCTCGATACCTTTCAGCTGACGTTGGTGCTCTTTTTCGATGATGTCGAAAATTAAGTCGTCTCTTTTCATTCTTTTATAATAAGATTAAATTTCTAATTCGAGATACCTTATTTTAAGCGTACAAAGTTAATGAAAATAAATAAAGAAAGAAGGAAGTACAAGAAAAATGTTAGTCAAAAATGGAATTTAGTAGAAAATGGTCAGAAGATAAAACCGAGCGAAAAACTCAAGGCGCTGTCGCGGCGGTCGAATATAATCCGGCTGATTCCTGTGCTGCCGTCCGAGTTGATATTGTCATAGGTAATAGACTTGGAGATATTTCCAATTCCCTGCTCGTAGCGGAAATCAAAGAAAATACGGGAAATATTGACTCCCACGCCAATCACTGCACTTATATTAAACGGATAGAGTTTCTCATGGATACCTTTCTGGTCGAAATTGCTGAAAGTTATTTCGTTCTTCTTTCCCCATAAATAACGGAGCTTGGGACCGGCAAAGATAGACATTCCGTAAGGACCTTTCTTCACTACGTTATAGCCATACAGAACGGGAAAGTCAATACTGTGCAATACAGATTGAACCGAAGCATAATCCGGCTCGATAGCCGGATGTTGAGAGCCGAGTTTATCGAATGTAATCTCGCATTTGGTTACATTGTATGACACTTCCGGTTGGATATAATGTTTCTTCATATTGATACGCATGAAGAGAGCACCGAAATAGCCGATTTTATAATTATTCTGCACCTCGTCGATAGTCACATCTTTGATTTTCAACTCTGAAACCATAAACATGGAGGAATTGAACCCTGCCCTGACACCGAAGTTTATTTTCTTCGTATTGGGACGGTCCACCTTGTCTGCGGTATTGCGATTCTGTCCGAAAACCGTACCGGCTACCGTCATCAAACCGAAAAATAGTATTTTACGCAGCATATTCATGGTTATACAATCCTTTGTCTTTATGATTTTTTCTTTTCAACACTCCAACCGAATTTTCCGATTTTTTCTCCCAGACCATAGTATCCTCCGTGAACATATACCAGAGGATTAGCTTCCGCCAGTTCGAGCTTCCCAGTCTCAGGATTCAGATTCCGGTCGTCGGCACGTACATTTACTACATCTGCTATAAACATATCATGCGAACCGAGAGATACGATCTCTTTTACGCGGCATTCGATGCAGAGGGGAGATTCCTCAATCAAAGGCGCACTGACTACGGTGCACTGCCCCGGAGTTAGCTTCATCTCGTCAAACTTATGATAATCGCGTCCTGAACGAACTCCGCACCAGTCGGTGGCGAAAGCCATGTCTTTTGTCGTCAGATTAATGACAAACTCCATATTCCGCTTGATAATCTCATAAGAATGTCGTTCCGGGCGTACGGATATATAGCACATGGGCGGGTTTGTGCAAATCGTACCCGTCCATGCTACAGTGATAATATTATATTCACTTTCTTCTTTTCCGCAACTGACCAGCACAGCCGGCAGCGGATAAATCATCGTTCCTGGTTTCCAGTCCTGTTTCACTTCTTTATTGGAAAAATGAAAATTAAAGAATGGTGATTTCCTCACGTTTCTGTTCCTTCTCGCAATAATGGCATTTTACGATGCAATTATCCTTGTCCGTCACATGGAATAACGTAGCCATTGGCTCATTGTTCGTGATACATTTCGGGTTCGCGCATTTCACGATTCCGCGAAGCTCATCCGGCATTCTTACTTCTTTCTTTTCCACTACCTCGTAGTCGCGGATAATGTTCAGTTTCACATTCGGAGCCACAACCGAAATACGGTTGATTTCTTCATCGCAGAAAAACTTGTCCGCGATCTTGATAATCCCCTTCTTTCCCAGCTTCTTGCTGTCGAGGTTGAAACCGATAGTGATATTGCTTGTCATTTGCTCCACGCCGAGCAGTTGCACTACGGTAAAGAGCTTTTCAGAAGGGATATGGTCAATCACTGTCCCGTTTTTCAGGGCGGCTACTTGCAATGCTTGTTTATTTTCGCTCATAATAAAATATCGTTTTTAACGTCCTCTAATGTGATACCTAATACGTCGCAAAGAATGGCTTCACGGGCATACAGACCATTTTGTGCCTGTTGGAAATAATATGCCTTCGGGTTATCGTCCACATCGTATGCAATCTCGTTGACACGGGGTAGCGGATGCAGAATGCGCAGGTTCGGGCGGGTATTTTCCAACATCTTGTTGCGCAGGATATAAACGTTTTTCACCCGTTCATATTCCATTAGGTCGGTGAAGCGTTCACGTTGCACACGGGTCATATACAGGATATCTGCATCTGCAATGATTTCTTCGCTGAAATCCGTGTGTTCCACATATTTTATCTGGTGCGTTTTACAATAGAGTTTGTATTCTTCCGGCATTTTCAGTTCATCGGGAGCGATGAAGTGGAAAGTGGGGTTGAAGTGACGCATTGCCATTAACAGGGAGTGCACGGTACGCCCGTATTTCAAGTCACCTACCAGGAAAATATTCAGGTTTTCCAGCGTGCCTTGCGTTTTGTAGATAGAGTATAGATCGAGCATTGTCTGTGACGGATGTTGGTTCGCTCCGTCTCCGGCATTGACAATGGGCACAGGAGCGACTTCACTTGCATAGCGGGCAGCTCCTTCCAGATAGTGACGCATGACGATAATATCTGCATAATTGCTCACCATCATAATCGTGTCTTTTAGTGTTTCCCCCTTTGACGAGCTGGTAGCTTTGGGGTCGGAGAATCCGATCACACGTGCTCCTAGACGATTGGCGGCTGTTTCAAAACTCAGGCGGGTGCGGGTGGAAGGTTCGAAGAACAGGGTTGCTACTACCTTTCCTTGCAATAACCGGCGGTTGGGGTTCATTTCAAACTGCTTCGCCATTTCGAGCATGTAGAGGATTTTTTCTTTAGAATGTTCGGCAATGGTTACTAAACTTCTGTTTTCCATTTTGTTATATTTTATGTGGATAGAACTTGTTTTACCGGAGCGTAAAGGTACGAAGAATTTGTGAATAGCACAGATTTTTTCGTACCTTTTTTTATCATTCGGCGTTTATTTCTGCTTGTTGGTCAATGCGGCAATGATATACTTTCCCGGTGCCCCGATCTTGCCCCACGTCGTATTGCTGAACAGCCTCCATATCTGCGTGCCTTTCCTACCGTAATCCGACAACTTCATAATTGCCTGCTTTTCTTTCAGATCCGTCACTTTATGGCGTTCCAGGCTTTCCAGCAGTCCGGTTACGTTGTGTGTAGTCTGATTGTAAGCATACCCCGGAATTTCAAACGAAGCATTACTTGTTTCTTCCTCCTCAGAAGATAGTTTATTTTGGTTTGGTTTAGTTTGTCCGGAAATGTCCTCATTTTCCGGATTCACCTCCGCGTCAGCTTTAAAAATGTCTGCATCTTTTTTATTCGTGCCTCCTTTTTGTTTACCATTTCCTGGCCGGACTTCCAACAAATAAGGTAATTTAGAGAAATCAATCTTTCTTCGTACAGTAGCTTCCAACCAGACTTTCTGAATCTGCTCTGAGGTCAGGACCCCATATTTCTCATAAATATCTTTATTGAAAAATTCCTTTTCCAGCAGTAACTCTATAATTTTCTCCATTACTTCCTCTTTAATACCTCCGCCTACTTTACGGACGAAGATAAGACTCTGTTCTTTTCCCCAAGAAATATAATACCCTTCTTTATAGATTTTGCAGAGTAGTCTCATGACAATATAAGAGGATAAGATTCCGAATTTAGCTTCTAACAGTTCCATTATTTCTTCGTCGAAAAAATTTGCAGGTGTGGGAAAATAGGGGATTCCTTTATTAATCATACTCATAGTTCAATATTTTTTATTAAATGTTATACAATCGCTTTCCATTCCAACAGGTTTCCGATCATAAATCGTCTCCACGCGTGTTGCTCCATACTCCAGTAGACCACAGACATCTGTCGGGAAGTGATCTTGAACTCCCGGTGAAAATCTTTTTCATATCCAACCAAGGTTCCTTGTTCCATACAGAATGTGCCGTCTTGCTTATGGAAAGCTATCATGGCATTTCCATATAACATTCGTTCAATAAGCTCTATACAGCTTTGCACAGTTTTTTCTGCGCATTTTTCCGAAATACCCTTTTCGGCGGCAATACGTTTTTTCCATACTAACTTGCAGGCTTCTAACTTGCTTTTGTCTATTTTTCTTTTCATCTTTTTTCTTCTGTTTTTTTTAATATTTGTTTTTTTACGAATAAAATCTCCCCTTCAGGATAGTGACGGTATATGATTATTATAGGGTCGCTATCCTTTCATTATAATGATACTGTTTAATTGTTATAGCGTCACTATTTTTGAAGATAGATATACGTTGTCTTTAGTCGGCTAGAAACGGCTGCGAAAGTATATCTTTTGTTTCTTCTGCACAATTATTTTTGTCAACGCTTATTCTCTACTCTCTTTTTTACTTGTTTTTCGTCCTCTTCTTTTCGTTCTCGTTCCTCTTGCCTGATGTTACATAACTTTGTTTCTATACTGCTAATTTCTAACAATTTAAACCCGCCATGTTTAGCTATATATAAGCTCTCCGTTTCGTAGATATATTCAGCTAAGTCTTTTAGTTTTTTAGAGCATCTGACGTGTACTTCCCCTCTTTCGAATTTGTGCAAATAAACAGTGAGAAGTTCCGTTTCATCTCCGGTTAATCCTGTCCTGTTTTCGAGCTCCTCCCAACTGATGATTTCCCCTTTCACATGTCTTCTAGTGTTCTTTTTCCGTTTTTGGACCTTCTTTTTTACTTGTACTTTTTTCTCTTGTTGATTTGTTTTTTTCTTTGCCATAGTTTGCTAATTTTTGCAATGGTTAAATAAATTAAATAATAAATTATACTTTGGCAAGCGTGCAACGAACCTGCAAAAAGATTTGTTTTTTTGCTGCATGCCAAATGGTATATATTATAAAATAACTAGTGATGCAAATGATGAGTAAAAATGGATTTAGCCGGTGTGGAGAAATCTACATCGGTCGTTTGCGAAAGGAAGGGCGTTATTCTACGGCGCATGTCTACAAAAATGCCCTCCTTTCTTTCAGCCTGTTCTGCGGCACGTTCAATGTGTCGTTCAGGCAAGTAACCCGGGAACGTTTACGACGTTACGGACAGTATCTTTATGAATGTGGGTTGAAGCCCAACACCGTTTCCACGTATATGCGTATGCTTCGCAGTATCTACAATCGGGGAGTGGAAGCGGGTAGTGCTCCTTACGTCCCCCGCCTGTTTCACGATGTCTATACGGGTGTGGATGTCCGTCAGAAGAAGGCCCTTCCTGTTGCCGAGTTGCGAAAGCTGCTTTATGAAGATCCCCAATCGGAACGTTTACGCCATACACAGGCTATTGCCGCTCTGATGTTCCAGTTTTGCGGAATGTCGTTTGCCGACTTGGCACATCTGGAAAAGTCGGCTTTAGACCGGAACGTATTGCGGTATAACCGTATCAAGACGAAAACCCCGATCAGTGTGGAAGTGCTGGATACCGCGAAGGAGATGATTCACCGGCTTCGCAACAGTCAGCCTTCCCGCCCTGATTGTCCGGACTATCTGTTTGATATCCTATCCGGTGATAAGAAACGTAAGGATGAAGGAGCTTACCGTGAATACCAGAGTGCTCTTCGTCGATTTAATAATTGTTTGAAGGATCTGGCTCGGGCTCTCCGTTTGAATTCTCCTGTCACTTCCTACACGCTCCGTCATTCTTGGGCAACGACAGCCAAGTATCGCGGAGTGCCGATTGAAATGATTAGTGAATCATTGGGACACAAATCTATAAAAACCACACAAATCTACCTGAAAGGCTTCGAGCTTAAAGAACGTACAGAGGTAAATAAAGGGAATTTATCTTACATAAAGAATTGTTATGTAGGTAAATAAAAAGATGTAATGAGTTAATAATCAGAATTAAAGTGTATCTGTTACTTCTTAGGTAACAGAATTAAATTTGACGCAAAGATAGACATATTTTAAGATAGTAAACAAATATTTTCCCATTTTTTTTCGTTTTATCTGAAACATAGGGCAAAAAAGTATTTGAACATGAAATCTCTTTTTTCATGCTCAATGATTTTTTATTGCCCGAAATCAAGAAATCTTCTCGTTGAATATCAGGCCCCCTTCTTTTACACCCTGTATATCAGTGTAATTTCCCTTTTTCATTGTTGTGTGTGTCTTGTGTATATACTGCCTGTTACCTAAGAAGTAACAGATATACATGGGGTAAAAAAATATGATTTTAACGAAACAAAAATCAGCAAATGCTGGGCCTAGTAATGGGACAGGGGAAGGCGTAGCATACTCAAAACGTTGGTATGTCGCTTTGGTTCGCATGCATCATGAGAAGAAAGTAGCCGAGCGTTTAAATAAAATGGGGATTGAGAATTTCGTTCCGGTTCAACAGGAACTTCATCAATGGAGTGACCGACGCAAAATGGTCGAGTCTGTTCTTCTGCCAATGATGATTTTTGTGCATGTTGATCCGAAGGAACGCAAAGAAGTTCTAAGTTTTTCTACAGTAAGCCGTTATATGGTATTGCGAGGTGAGAGCAGCCCTGCGGTGATTCCCGATGAGCAAATGGCTCGTTTTCGTTTTATGCTTGATTATTCCGAAGAAGCTGTCTCGATGAGCACTACTCTTTTGGCACGTGGTGAGAAAGTCCGTGTCATTAAAGGACCTTTGACCGGACTTGTTGGCGAATTGGTTAATGTCGACGGTAAAAGTAAAATTGCCGTTCGGCTGAATCTGTTGGGTTGTGCTTGTGTCGATATGCCTATCGGGTACGTAGAAGCTACCAGTGAGACAAACTAGTATTTATCGTCTTATTTATCCACAATTTACATGAATATGAAAATATGTAGAGTTTCTTTCTGCTTAGTGCTGTTGATGTGCTGTATGGGAGGAATGACTTCTTGTGTATCCTCCAAAAAAATGCTTTATCTGCAAGGTGCTGATAAACTGCATGAAAATCCACAAAAAATAGCAGGTGTTTATGAATTGCGTATCAAACCGGATGATCAGCTTCTGATTACGATTAATAGCAAAGCACCGGAATTATTAGCTCCTTTTGCTAATAGTCAGGTACTCGGTTCCAACTCAACTAATATTGGGCAGGAAACTACCGGTCTTTTAGTTAGCCAAAATGGAAAAATAGAAATTCCAGTTTTGGGTGAAATGCAAGCTGCCGGATTGACACGTCAGGAATTGGCAGATGTCATTAAAAATAAACTTATTGAGGGGGAATATATCAAGGACCCTACCGTATTGGTACGTTTTAAAGGAGCTAAAATAGTAGTGCTTGGTGAAGTAGGAAGTCCCGGTGTAAAAGACTTACCAAGTGAACGTGTGACCATACTTGAAGCTATCGGAATGGCGGGTGATTTGCCACCAACGGCTCATCGGGAAAATATTCTGGTAATCCGGGAGGAAAATGGCGAACGCAAAAGTTATAATGTCAATCTAACTTCGGGAGAGGATATTTTAAACTCTCCGGTTTTCTATGTCCAGCAAAACGATGTAGTTTATGTGGAACCCAATAATGCAATTAATGTAAAAGGTAGCTCCGCACTTACCTATCTCTCTGCGGGTGGTAGTATTATTGGTGTGTTAGCTTCTGTACTATCATTAGTATTTATTCTTACGAAATAAACGAGATGGAATATTCACAAGAAAATAATGAAAAAACAACCAAGGAGAGTGGATTCAGCATCAGTCTGCGTGATGTCATAGAATTAATTATTGCTAATTGGTATTGGTTTACTCTTTCGGTGTTTATCTGTGTGAGTGTAACTTATCTTTATACCCGTACTTTAGTTCCTATTTATCGGCATCAAACGGTTATGTTAGTGAAGGGGGGAACGAAGAATGCAAACTCGGATATTTCTGCTATGTTGGAATTGCAGGGAGGTGTTACCGGCAGTGGTGTGGAAAATGAAATGTTTATACTCCATTCTTATCAATTAGTACGTGAGGTTGTCAATCGCTTGCATTTGGATGTATCATACGAAAAGGAAGGCTTTTTCCGTAATACACCTTTATATGCCGAATCTCCGATCGAGGTGAATTTCATAGATCCGTATCATGCTTATTATCGTACGAATATTATCCCTTTAGATGTCAAGAACTACACTATTTTGGATGAGAGGCATGCTTATGGAGATACCATTCAAACGGAAGCCGGAAGAATTGTAGTGAATCTGAAGGCTGAAAATCTTAGTGATTATATAGGCAAGCCTGTTTTGGTGACGCGAATAAGCCCCGAAGTAGCATCATCCATATATAAAAATAATATATCTACATCGTTGGCAAGTAAAGGCACTACTATGGTGCAAATTACTTGTACCGATAATAATGTGTCTCGTATCGATGCGATCTTGAATACATTGATTAATGTATATAATGAAACTATCATCGAAGATAAGAACCGTATAGCCGTAAACACAGCTAAGTTTATCGACGAACGTATTGCAGTAATCGGCAAGGAACTGGGTGATGTAGAAGAAGAATTGACCGACTTCAAACAGCGTAACCGAATTATAGGTACAGAAGGAAACGGAATGCAATTTTTGGCAGAGAGTAGCCGTGTAAAAACAGAAACTCTTCAGATGGAAACGGAACTATCCATTGCCCAATCCATTAAAAATTATTTGTTGGATGTTACCCGGAATAATCAGTTAATACCTAATGTATCCGGTGTCGGAGACGCCAGTGTGCAAAGCCAGATAACCACTTATAATGAATTGATGCTTCAACGCAATCATTTGTTGGCAGAATCCGGAACAAAAAATCCGGTTGTACAAACGGCTGATAAGAATCTGGCAGAAATGCGTACAGTGATTGCCGGTTCTATGGATAATTATATAAAGAACCTCCGTCTGCGACTGGAAAGGACTCGTGCTGTAGAACGCCGGGTCAACTCTGAAATTCAGGCTGTTCCCAAGCAGGAAAAGATGGCATTGAGCATAATCCGTCAGCAATCTATTAAAGAAGCATTATATACTTTCCTTTTAAATAAGCGTGAAGAAAATGCACTTCAATTGGCAGTAACGGACGCAAATATTCGTGTGGTAGAATCCCCGTTTGGCTCCAATACACCTATTGCCCCTCATTCTATGACTTTTTTGTTGGCAGCTTTGGCTGTGGGGGTAGTTATTCCATTAGGAATTCAACTATTAGTCATGTTATGGAATACCTCTGTTCGTGGCAGAAAGGATATTGAAGATTATACAACGATTCCACTTTTAGGAGAAATACCTTCCCGCAAGGAAGATATGGCGGATGATACGATTGTGGTAGCTGATGAAAAAAATGACCTTATTTCCGAATCATTCCGTCTGCTTCGTGCCAATATTAGTTTTGTAGCAAAAGATGCACGTGTTCTTATGTTCACTTCTACCATGCCGGGTGAAGGCAAGTCATTTGTATCCCGTAATCTGGCGGTAGCAATTGCTATTGCCGGTAAGAAAGTGGTATTGGTTGATACGGATTTGCGCAAAAGAACACAGAGTAAATTGGCGGGTATCAAACACAAAGAAGGATTAAGTACATACTTGTCGGGACAATATGATGATATTAACAGTATTTTGGATAAAGGGGTAATCCACCCGTCTGTAGATTCCTTGTTTGTAGGTCCTATTCCGCCTAACCCTTCCGAATTGTTGATGAGTGACCGTTTGGAAAAGTTGATAGAGGAGTTGAAAAAACGTTATGATTATGTAATTCTGGATAATGTTCCGGCGCAAGTTGTGGCAGACGCCGCGATTGTGAATCGTGTAGCGGAACTGACGTTGTACGTCATTCGTGACGGAAAACTTGATCGTCGCTATCTTCCGGAACTGGAACGCCTGCACAAAGAAGGGAAATTTAATCATTTATGTATTGTATTGAATGATAGTCATATAGAAAAGAAAAAATATGGCTACGGATATGGCTATGGTTACGGGTATAGTTATGGCTATAAATATAAATATGGGGAATATAAATAATAGAAATGAAACAAAATTTGGACAAATTTATCCGATATATAAGTAAGACCTACTTTAGTTATTGGATAATATGGGGAATTGATTTAGTTATTTCGGTAATTTCCACCTGTTTTACTTATTGGTGGATACATTATCTTACGGACACATTACTGAATGGTTGGGGAATGATTCAGGTCGGGGCTTTAGCAGCTGTTGCTACTACGTTAGCTTCCTGGCTGTTTCAGACATACCGTAATACGGTTCGTTACTCTCAACTGCGCTGCTTATGGCCGCTCATTTGCAGTTCATTGTTTAAGATGGCATGTATAGGAATTACTGTCTTCACCTTCTTGATTTCTGTCAACTTATCAAATAATCAGAAACTTATGTTTATCCTGTTCGATGGAATGTTGACTCTCATTGTGTCCGCTACATCCCGGATGATAATGATCATGATTTATGAGACCTTGATAGACATGATGAATAAGGAGAATATGCGTATTCTGATTTACGGTACTGATGATAAAAGTGTAGCCTTAAAGACACGTTTGTTACACAGCTCTCATTATAAAGTAATCGGTTTTTATTACTATGGTACTATCTATAAGCATCGTCGCTTAGCCGAACTTCCCATCTATTATTTTACGGATGAACAGAATTTTCAACTGTTAATTCATAAACGTCATATCCAAGGCATTCTATTCGCTCATAATGAATCTATCCGTGCGGAAGAAAACCGTTTGCTTCAATATTGCAAGAATAGCCATATAAAAACGCTTATTGCTCCTTCTATCAGTGAAGCTGATGAAAACGGTGATTTTCGTCAATGGGTACGTCCGGTAAAGATTGAGGATTTATTAGGTCGTCCGGAGATTAATATCAACATGACTGAAATTGCCAATGAATTCTGTGGAAAAGTAGTTCTGGTTACAGGAGCGGCTGGTAGTATCGGTAGTGAATTATGCCGTCAATTGGCGCAAATGAATATCCGCAGACTTATCATGTTTGATTCGGCAGAGAGTTCTTTACATAATGTGCGTTTGGAATTTGAGAGGAAATATCCGGAACTTGATTTCGTTCCGATCATAGGAGATGTCCGCATAGTAGAACGTTTACGCATGGTATTTGAGACCTATCATCCTCAAATTATTTTTCATGCGGCAGCCTATAAGCATGTTCCATTAATGGAAGAAAATCCTTGCGAAGCAGTTCTGGTAAATGTGATTGGTACCCGTCAGGTAGCTGATATGGCAGTGAAATATGGTACTGAAAAAATGATTATGGTTTCCACGGACAAGGCTGTTAATCCGACGAATGTAATGGGATGCTCCAAACGATTAGCAGAAATCTATGTGCAGAGTTTGAGTTATGCTATTAAGGAAGGAAAAATAGAAGGTAAAACAAAGTTTGTCACTACCCGTTTTGGCAATGTCTTGGGCAGTAATGGTTCAGTGATTCCCCGTTTTAAAGAACAAATAGAAAATGGTGGTCCTGTCACAGTGACACATCCTGATATCATACGCTATTTCATGACTATTCCGGAAGCATGTCGGTTAGTAATGGAGGCTGTTACTATGGGGGAAGGAAATGAAATATTTGTATTTGAGATGGGAAAGCCCGTGAAGATTGTGGATCTTGCTACCCGGATGATAGAGCTGGCCGGATATAAGCCGGGAGAAGATATTGAGATTCAGTTTACAGGACTTCGCCCGGGAGAAAAATTGTATGAGGAAGTTTTGAGTAATGAAGAGAATACGATTCCTACACACCATAAAAAGATAAAGATAGCTAGGGTTCGGAGATATGAGTATGCGGAAATTCTACCTACGTATAATGAACTTGAACAATTATCTCGTGCAGTACAAATTTGGGAAACGGTGAAGTTGATGAAACAGACGGTACCTGAATTTAAGTCGAAGAATTCTAAGTTTGAGGAGTTGGATCGGAAATAAATATTATTTCTGCCAAGGATATTCTTTTTTTCTGATTTATGGGTAGAGGTTGGTGTGAGATTTGTGGAAATGCTTGTAGCTTCTATAGCAATCCATATACTTTTTGAGAAGATTGATTATTTTAGGACGGATGAACCATCGAAGGAGTGATAAAAAATATCAGCATATTTAAGTATGTTGATCTTATAGATTACTAACTAAGTTTTTATGTCAGCTGACATTCATGCAAATAATAAACGTATAGCCAAAAATACAATTACACTTTATTTCAGAACATTTATAACGTTATTGGTTGGATTATACACTAGTCGTGTGATGCTTCATGCGCTTGGGGTAGACAATTATGGTATTAATGCGGTAGTAGGTGGAATTGTAGCTATGAGTTCACTCATTACAGGCACAATGTGTCAGGCTATTGGACGTTACATTACTTATGCTTTAGGTATGGGGGATAGACAATTGTTGAAAACAATGTTTTCAACCTCAATTAATGCCCAGATAGTAATGGCTTTATTGGCTGCTGTAGTACTTGAGATTGTAGGAGTGTGGTTTCTTAATAGTAGTGCCAATATACCGGATGGCCGAATGGAAGCGGCAAACTGGGTATTACAGTGTTCAATTGTATCTTTAATTATATCTCTTGTCGGCTCTCCTTTAGGAGCTATTATTGTGGCACACGAACGAATGGCTATATACGCTTATATAAGTATAGTTGATGTGATGCTCAAACTTGCAATATGCTTTGTTATTATGGCTTATGATGGAGATCGTCTGATTTTGTTAGCTTTGTTGCAAGTTGCTATTGCTTTCGGAATGCAATGTTTTTATGCTTGGTACTGCAGGCGTAATTTTGAAGAAGCGAGATACAACCCTAAAATTTTTGATAAGGACTTATTAAAGGAACTTACTTTTTTTAGTGGTTGGAATCTGATAAATAATGGAGCTTGGGTATTCAGTACTCAAGGTGTGAGTATGTTGGTTAACGTATACTTTGGAGTTACTATGAATGCCTCGCGATCTATTGCTACTACTGTAAATGGAGCTGTGCAGGGTTTTGTCGGAAATTTCACAATGGCCTTTACACCTCAGATAACAAAAAGTTATGCTGCAGGAGAAAAGGAATATGCTGTTAATTTAGTTAATAGAGGAACACGGTTTACATGGTTAATGATGTATATGTTTATTGTTCCAGTATGTGTAGAAGCTGAAATGTTACTTAAACTATGGTTAGGTGAGGTTCCGCCATTAGCAGTTCTATTCTTACGTTTTTCAATGTTTGAATCATTAGCTGTTAGTTCGGGACAAAACCTATTCAGATTAATACAGGCTGATGGTCGCATAAAAATGTATACTATTCATGCGGCGCTTGTTGCAGGTCTAATATTTCCTATTGCTTGGCTATTGTATAAGTTGGGTGCGCCGGTTTGGACAGCTTATTTGGTTTTCATTATAGATTTCCTACTATTAAATTTGGTTAGGTTCTACGATTTGAAAAGATTGATGACATTTTCTGTTCGTCAGCATATCACAAAGTGTATAAGTCCTTGTTTGGTGGTTTCTGTAGTATCATTTATTCTTCCCATATTTGTTAGTTTCCAAATGGAACCTGGGTTTATTCGTTTTTTTGTAGTCTGTATTGTTTCTGTACTATGGACAGGATTTTGTTGTGTGTCTTTTGGTTTGACCAAAAATGAGCGTAGTTTCTTTTATGAAAAAATGAAGATAGTGTATGGTAGAATTATCCGTAAGTAAAAATGATTCAAATCATACATAAGAAAGACTGCTGTGGTTGTCAGGCTTGCGTGCAGCGATGTCCCAAACAATGCATATCAATGCTCGAAGATGAAGAAGGGTTTCTTTACCCTCGGGTGAATGCGAGTTTATGTATTGATTGTGGACTTTGCGAAAAGGTGTGTCCTGAATTAAATCCTCTGGAACCAAGGGAACCATTAGAGATTATGGCGGCAAAAAATATGAATGAAGAAGAGCGCATTCAGAGTTCTAGTGGAGGTATATTTTTCCTGTTAGCAAAGGCTGTTTTAGCTAGAGGAGGGGTTGTCTTTGGTGCGTTATATGATAAACAATGGGAAGTTGTAATATCCTATACTGAGAGGTTTGATGAGGTTCGAGCAATGATGGGGAGTAAATATCTACAAGCCAGAGTTGAGTCTGCGTTTCAGGATGCAGAACGAATTCTGAAGGAAGGACGAGAGGTACTGTTTTCGGGATCGCCATGTCAAATAGCAGCTTTGCATAGATACCTTCGGAAAGATTATAACAACCTTTTGACTTTAGATTTTATCTGTCATGGTGTTCCTAGTCCAGGAGTATGGCGCTGTTATTTGCAAGAGGAAGTGTATCCTTCCGCCCAAAGGGCAGCTAAAAAAATACAGTCGCCTTCATCTCTGAGTACCATGCCCTTGTTAGAGAGCATAGCATTTAGAGATAAAAAAATGGCCGGCTGGGAAAAATTCAGTTTTGTTGTCCGTTTGAAGTCGGCCTTTAAGGTCGGTAAGAATTCAGTTCTATTGTCCGATATACATTATGAAAATCCTTATATGAGAGGATTTTTAGCAGACATCTATCTTCGTCCATCTTGTTATCATTGTAAAGCAAAATCTGGATCGGGCCATAGTGATATTACTGTTGCTGATTTTTGGGGAGTAAGGCAAATAATGCCTGATTTTTATGACGACAAGGGAGTAGGGCTTGTCTTGATTTCTACTGAAAAAGGAAAAGCAATCTTTGATACACTTCCAATAGAAGTACGTAAAACATCTTTTAAGGAGGCAATATCATTTAATCCGGCATACACAAAAAGTGCTTTGCCACACCGTAAACGAGCAGCTTTTTATAAGGAATTTAATGAAGGAATCCCTGTAGCAATAATCGTAGAAAAGGTTCTTTGTGTCCCCAAGCATGTACGTTATATTCAACGTGTAAAGGGAGTACTAAAGCATATTTTAAGTGGGGTACTTGATTTTTTTTCTTTTTCAAGGACAGTATAACTACTCTTCTTTTAATTATGTAAAGTAATGAAAATAGGAATAATCACAATGCCGCTTCGTATGAATTATGGTGGCATTTTACAAAATTATGCGCTTCAAACTGTGTTTCGTGACTTGGGGCATAGTCCGATAACTTTTAGAATGGATAAAAAGGAATATTGGGGATGGATTATATCTTCAATCAAAGCAATTGTACGTTTCCGCCAATTACCAGTACCACCTTGGGTATTCAGAAAAAGATTTTCTGGAATGGAACGTTTTGTCGACCAATATATCAATGTAACACGTAGACAAGACTTTTTTTCTGAGCGAAATATTCAAGAATATCAGTTGGATGCGCTTTGTGTGGGTAGCGACCAAATTTGGCGACCTAAATATATGTATTATATGCATATAGAAGATATGTTTTTCCATTTTGCGCGGCGTTCTAAAATGTTAAAATTTTCTTATGCTGCTTCTTTTGGGACGTCAGAATGGGAATTTACACCGGAGCAGACAAATGTATGTCGCGCTTTGATTAATCAATTTCAAGGCGTTAGTGTTAGAGAAGATAGCGGAGTCGCTTTGTGTGAAGAGCATTTTGGGATCCAAGCACAGTGGGTACTTGACCCCACATTTTTACTTTCATCTTCGCATTATGAATCTCTTTGTAAAGATATCCCAATTGTAGAAAAGAATGTATTTGCATATCTGTTGGATGTATCTCCGGATAAGAAAGCTTTTGTGCAAAAGATTGCCAGGCAGTTAGGGCTGAAGACTGTTATTATTTCAGCTGGGGTTGATATGAATCCAAGAGATTGTCCAGAGCGTTGGATTGCTAATTTCCGTGATGCAGCTTTTGTTATAACGGACTCTTTCCATGGCACAGCATTTTCTATTATTTTTCGGCGTGACTTCCTTACCTTTACGAATGCACAGAGAGGAAATGCGCGTTTTGATAGTTTAGTGAAGATTTTTGGTATTGAAAATCAGATAATAAAAGATATGGATATTGATGTCTCTATGGTAAAGCCCAATTGGAATAAGATAGATAACCAATTAAATAACTGGAAAAAAAGGTCGATATCCTATCTTTCTGACATGCTTAATAACAAATAGAATTCGTTTATGATAAAAGTAGTAGGTTTCATGGGAGGGGTGGGCAATCAGTTATTTCAGTATTGCCTTTATAATAGTTTTCAGCAGAAAGGTAATGCTGTATTCTTTATGGATCGCACAGGGCAATTTGCTTCAATTCATAATGGATTGGAGGTGAATAAATACTTTGATGTCAACATGAGGAAAGTTCCTCTATGGCTTTATTATTGTTTGCGTCCTTTTGCTCGTTTTACTACTTCAACAGAAGAAAACTTCAAGGAGTCTGCTGTTTTTTTTCATGGTTATTGGCAGGATAAAAAGTATATACCCACACCGCTGTCTATAAAGTTTAAAAGTCTTCCTTTATCTCCGAAAAATGAAGAAGTGCTTAGATGTATGCAAAATTCTGAGAGTGTAAGCTTACATGTTCGTCGTGGAGATTATTTATCTCCACTAAATGTAGGTACTTTCGGTGGAATCTGTACCGAAGCTTATTATCAACAGGCAATTGCAATTATACGTAAACATTATACGAATCCCAAATTCTTTATATTTTCGGACGATATAGCATGGTGTCGGAGTCATTTAGATTTGAAAGGTGCAACTTACATCGATTGGAATACAGGGGAAGACAGCATATATGATATGTACTTGATGGCCAATAGCAAGGCAAACGTAATTGCTAATAGTACGTTTAGTTTTTGGGGAGCCATGTTAAGCCGAAATGAAAATGTGGTCTATCCCAAACATTGGTATGCGAATATGCCGGCACCTGAAATTTTTCCAGATGTGTGGATTGGTATCTGATGTAGCGGAGGTAAGGCTATTGTGACCTAATCATTAGTTGGTGGTAACGTGTTTTGATTTTAAAACTATATTTAAGATGAATAATCCAAAGATTTGTGTAGTTGTTCCAGTATATAAAGTTGAAAAATATCTTCGAGAATGCGTAGATTCTATACTTAATCAAACGTTTACCGAGTTTCAAGTGATTCTTGTAGACGATGGGAGTCCTGATGCATGTGGCGCGATTTGCGATGATTATGCAGAGAAAGATAATAGAGTAAAGGTGCTTCATAAAATAAATGGAGGAGTAAGCTCCGCTAGAAATAGTGGTGTAAATCAATTTATTGGAGGACGATATTTGACATTTGTTGACTCTGATGATACAATTCCTCCTACCGCTTTTGCTGATATGTGGGCAGAGGTAGAGAATCATCCTGGGGTTGATGTCGTTTGCGGACAAGTGGAGCTAGAGGGAAAAGCTTGGATGGACTTCTCCGGCTTACCCGATTTTATCGATGATAGACAATATTTAAGCAAACATTATTTTCAGTCTGTTCTTCCCGGTATTGTTGTTGGTAAACTCATCAGACACGAGCTTTATCAGAATATCGGGCTTCATTTTGAAGAGGGTATCATCTCATGTGAAGATACTTTATGGGGGCATGAACTATATAAGTATATAAATAGTTTGGTTCATTGTCGAAATGTGGTCTATCATTACAGAGTAAACGAAGATAGCGTGACGCATAATGTCGACCTCACACTCAATTACACTTCCATACTAGACACTGCCGTTATTGCGGCACGTCAATACGATAAGTGTATGAGTCACATGGAGAATATGTTTCTCTACAATCAACTTAGTTTCGGGATGTATCAACGATGTTATGAGAAGGTGGATAAGTTGATTGTGGGTGAACATATTGCTAAAGTCTATAGTGAACTGAAGAAGATGTCAATCCCGATCACCATCTCCAACAAGTTTTTTGCTTGGAGATTGACGCTATCGTATCAGTTGGCTACAAGTAAACCTTTAGTTTTTTTGAATCGCATAATAGCTTGGACAGTTTATCATCCGTTTAAGTACTAAAATATAATAATATGTGTAACGTGAGCAATCCTCAAATTTCAGTTATTATTCCCATATACAAAGCGGAAGAACATCTATCCCGATGCATTGATAGCATTCTAAATCAGAACTTTGTCAATTTTGAGCTCGTGCTTGTCGATGATGGAAGTCCAGATGGAAGTGGTGCGATTTGTGATGAGTATGCGTTACACGATGAACGAATAAAAGTCGTTCATCAAAAAAATGGAGGGGTTACGTCAGCTCGTTCAGTGGGTGTGAATACGAGTACAGGAGAGTATATTACATTCGTTGATGCAGATGATTCGTTGCCGCATAATGCTTTGACACTTTTCTACGCTGCGACTGAAAATGGTCTATATGACATTGTAGTAGGGAAGTATGATGTAAATACTCATTTTCAAGGTAATATATTGACGGTCCGTGAATACCAGAAAAATTGCATTTTCGGCGATGTTGTTCCCCCGGCTCCTTGGGCTAAGCTCTTTGAACGCAGCCTCTTTACAGCAGAGACATTTAATATCCCTCGTGAAATAACTAAGGGAGAAGATATGTTGATGAATATTCGTTTGGCTTTTCAGAATCAAAAGTCAGTGCGGCTGTTGGATGAGGTCGTTTATAATTATGTACCGCTTCCGAGTGGTTGTATGAGTAATTTCTTAGAGTCACAGGGTTATGAAGCCAATTATCACTTTTTTCTTTTAGCTTCAATTCCAACTGAAAAACAAAAAGATTTTGTTCAAGAGATGATTGAAACAAGGCTTAATGGGTTGAAACTTATATCCTTACAGCGACCGGAGGAGGTGATTCGTCGAACGGCATATAAGCAGCAACTGCTTGATGATATAAAGAATTTGAAACGACCGCTACAGCACTTGGATAAGCTGGTACTTTATGGCCAATCTTGCTTTAGTTTCAAACTATATTTCTTCATAACAAGAGTAAAGAATAAGTTATGCCGATTATTTCAATTATAGTTCCGGTCTATAAGGCGGAGGCATATTTACATCGATGTGTCGATAGTCTTCTTATCCAAACTTTTACTGATTTTGAGATTCTTCTCATTGATGATGGTAGCCCTGATAGAAGTGGAGCCATATGTGACGTTTATGCAGCTAAAGATCAAAGAGTCAGAGTTTTTCATAAAGAAAATGGTGGAGTCTCAGATGCTCGTCAATTTGGTGTTGACCACGCATTGGGAGAATACATCATTCATGCAGATCCGGATGATTGGGTCGACCCGACGATGCTTGAAGAACTTTATCGGAAGGCTTGTGAGACTGATGCCGATATAGTTATCGCTGATTTTTTTGTTAATGAGAGTACCTATTGTAAGCAAAATGTAAAAAAAACAACAGCCAAAATAGTATTACAGCAATTGCTGTTCCAACAGTTGCATGGCAGTTGTTGGAATAAGCTTGTAAAACGAGTTTGTTATAGCACATTTGAAGTAAAGTTTCCACCCGGTCTTAACTATAGTGAAGATTTCCTTGTCTGTGTACAGCTATTAATTCATGACCAAGTAAAGATCGCCTACTTGCCTAAGGCTTTTTATCATTACGACCAAATAGTCAATGGAAATTCTATTTCTCGTAAGTATACGCGGCAGACTTATGAACAGCGTTGCTTATTTCTGAAAGAACTTAAGCGGTACACTTCCGATTATGTAATGACCCAACGTAATATTATACTTGAAGCAATTCTGAATGGAGTGCTTCGCCGATCGGAGTTTTATCGTGATTATGGCGAGGAAGTAGAGCAAATGTTTCAATATGGTCATTTCAGAAGTAAGCGTGAGATGTTAACAGTCTGGGCTCTTAGACATAACCTGTTTGGCTTAGCTAAATTGATGCTCAATGTTTCTAATTTATTTGTCAGATTACATTTAAAGATGATGTCGAAGTAAGTTAGAATTGGAAGGTTGTTGGAAACAGGAACTAAGACTTCAGAAACTTCAAACTCGTAAGTAAGATTATTGTATGTTTTGCAAAGTGTTAGGATAAACTCCAGCTCTTATCTCTAATTACATTAAATATGAGGAAAATAAATGAGAATGAATAAAATAATTCTTTCGGTTGCGATATTTCTAATGAGAATTTGTGGGCGTTTGCATTTTGGTCGTTGGGCTAAGGTGTGTCCATATTGGCTCATGCAAATCGGCGTACAACCTCGTTCTAAAGAGATCTCCTCGCAAGAAGCCGAGAACTTGCTTCAGACAATACATGAAGATCCAAAGTCTTCAGCTCTTTGCGAGAATATCATCGTGAAACCGGGAAAATACGACTTGTTAGTTATAATTCCAGTTTATAAGGTGGAACATTTTTTGGACGATTGCCTCCAGTCGGTATTGTTGCAGAAATCAAAATACTCTTATCATATTGTAGCGGTAAATGACGGTTCTCCCGATAGAAGTGGAGAAATATTAAAGCGTTATGAAGACGATGAGAGGATGACTGTAATCAACCAAGAGAATAAGGGGCTTTCCGGTGCACGTAATACAGCCCTTAAATCCATTGATGCCAAATATGTTACTTTCTTGGATAGTGATGATTTGTTGGCTCCGGATGCTATAGAACGATTGATGAATACAGCGTATGAATATGATGCAGACATTGTTGAAGGTTCATATCAACGCCGTACGATAGGAGGGAAGTTGTTTGCCGGTGAAAAATCATTGCACGAGGGTATTTCATCTAGGGATAGCCTAAAGGGGTATCCCTGGATGAAGGTAATTCGTGCAGAGATGTTTCAGCATATACATTTCCCCGAAGGCTATTGGTATGAAGATACTATAATGGGGATGTTAATCATTCCTCTTGCTCGAAAGGTAGCACTGATAAAAGATGATGTATACTATTATACATATAATACTGATAGTATCTCATTTTCATCTGCAAATAGTCCTAAAAGCATAGATGGGATATATATAACTCGTTCGCTACTGAAAGATGCCTTAGTTTGTGGGGCATTAGTGGCTGCCCCCGAATATCAATATCATCACTTTTTGCAGCAAGTACATAATAATTGGAGGCGTTCTCTTAGGCTTGGGCCGGATGTAGAGCAAGCAATGTTCGTAATAGCTTGTGATCTGTGGAATGATTTTTTCTCGGATAATTATGCTTGTAAAAAGACTCATTTGATAAATGTGGAAAAGGCATTGAAAACTAGAAGTTTCAAACGATTTAGAAAGGCTTGTTTTATGGATTTTTAGACAGTTTCAGTAAGGATGAAAACTTATCTCATTTATGAAGCATATACTCATAAACATACATTATTTGGAAATAGGTGGTGCTGAACGTGCGCTTTTAGGTTTGCTTTCTGCACTCGACTCCAAACGTGTTCAGGTAGATTTATTTCTTAATCAGCATACCGGTGAGTTCCTGCCCTTGGTTCCCTCTTGGGTAAACCTGTTACCGGAAATTTCAGCTTATACCTGTATTGAGCGACCTATCAGTTTACTCGTTAAGCAAGGACATCTGCTGATTGCCGCTGCGCGGTTGTGGGCAAAGTTTCGTCATCGAATGTATGCCCGTAGACTCAATGAGAAACAACGTCAGCGAGATGAAAGTATTTTCCAATTTATGGAGCAAGCCTTGCACCCTTTTATGCCAAAAGTTAAGCCCTTAAAAGAATACGATTTGGCTATCAATTTTTTGGGACAGCACTATATTGTATTAGATAAAGAACGGGCCAAGAAGAAGGTTACTTGGATTCATACGGATTATAGCACAGTATATATCAATCCGCAATTAGGCATTTCCTCTTGGGGAGCATTTGATAACATCATTAGCATTTCGCCCGAATGTACCAAGGCCTTTTTGAGTGTATTCCCTTCTCTTCAGTCTAAGATTGTAGAGATTGAAAATATTTTGTCTCCTCAATTTATTCGCCAGCAAGCAGCGTTGATGAATATAGATAGCGAGATGCCTAATGAGGGAGAAGTAGTAAAGATTTTGAGTATCGGACGTTTTTCCCCACCTAAAAATTTTGAGGCTATTCCAGAGATTTGCGCCGAAATAGAGCGTCAAGGAGTGAACTTTAAATGGTATATTGTAGGATATGGAGACGATACGCAGATTCAACAGTCGCTTGATAAGTATCGGATGCGCCATCGCATGATCTTGTTGGGTAAAAAAATGAATCCTTATCCTTATATTAAGGCTTGCGATATCTATATCCAGCCGAGCATTTACGAGGGCAAGAGTGTTACGGTGCGTGAAGCTCAGATTTTGGGAAAGCCAGTCGTGATTACGAATTATCCCACAGCGAATAGTCAAATTACTTCCGGTGTAGATGGAATGATAGTACCACTCGAAACAATGGCTTGTGCAAAGGGAATAGTTGATTTCATAAGAAATAAAGAACTTCAATCTCGTCTTATGGAATATCTACATACTCATGACTTTGGCAATGAAAAGGAAGTGGAAAAAATTTATCAATTAATGAATTCATAAACGAATGACAATTACCAATACCAATCGCGATAACTCGCTTGACATCCTACGTATTGTGGCTTGTATGATGGTTATAATGATGCACTCTCCCGTGCCTTTGGCTGAGGGAAAAAGCCCCCTGCTTGGTGCGATTTCTTATTTGATGGCACCGTGTAATGGCTTATTCTTTATGGCTAGTGGCGCCTTGCTTTTCGGACGTGGGCTTCCCTTTGGCCAGTTTCTAAAGAAACGACTCGGACGAATCGTGTGGCCGGTGTGTGCGTGGAGTGTGGTTTATATATTGATTAACAAAAAAATAGGATGGGTTGAACAATTGTTATGGGTTCCATTCTATAGAACGGATGCATGTGGCTACCTTTGGTTTATGTATGCACTGCTAGGTTGCTATTTCCTTGTGCCGATAGTAGAACCTTGGCTGATGAAATCGAGTCGACGTGAACAGAAAATGTTTTTGGGAGTGTGGCTGCTTGCTTCGTTACTGCCGATAATAACTGTATATCTGAATATCCCGGCTTTTGATGAGCATAGTGCTTGGTATTATTTCGGGGGATTTTTCGGATATTTCCTTCTTGGTTGGTATACCAATCAGAACCACTTTACTTGGACGCAAATCGCGACTGCTTTTGTTTGTAGTGTACTACTTATGGTCGTCTCTTACAAACAGTCCGGTCTAGGGGTGAATGTGAATTGTTACTTGCACCCTTATGTAATACTTTTGTCTTTTGTAGTTTTTGCAAGCATAAAGAAGTTGTTCGCTCAATACCATCCTAAATCAAATGTACTGGTCTCTCTATCCTCATGTACATTCGGTGTTTACCTGATTCATTCTTTGTTGCTAAATACATTTCTGAAGCAGCAAGACATTTTGAATGAATTGCCTATTGAACTAGGTATCCTCTCTCGCTGGGGATTGACAGTGCTTATTGGTTTTTCTATTATGTTGTTGCTTCGTAAAATACCCGGACATAAATATTTAATTGGTTAAGCCTCATTCAAATAGTATTCCATTATAAATGATATTCAAATGATTCCTAAGATTATTCATTATTGTTGGTTTGGTCGTAATCCGTTACCGGCATCCGCATTAAAATGTATATACTCGTGGAGAAAATTCTTACCTAACTACGAGATTAAGGAATGGAATGAGGATAATTTTGATGTAAATATTATTCCTTATACCCGCGAAGCTTACGAAGCGAAGAAATATGCATTCGTGAGCGATTATGCGCGTTTTTATATTCTCTACCATTATGGTGGACTCTACTTTGATACGGATGTTGAGATTATCAAACCGATGGATGACATTGTAGAGAGAGGTAACTTTATGGGAATAGAGTTAGAAGCAAAACCCAAGGAAGGATTACCGCCATCAATCAATCCGGGACTTGGATTAGGTGCTTTTGGGGGAGTAAATCTTTATCATAAAGTGTTACAATATTATGCAGATCTACATTTTCTCATGGAGGATGGTAGCTTTAATCAAATAACTATTGTGACTCATACAACGAAAATTCTCTTGGAAAATGGCTTAAAAACATCCAATGAGATTCAAAAAGTAGACGATATATGGATTTATCCTCGAGACTATTTCAATCCTTTGGACAGTAATACCGGAAAACTTGTAAAAACAAAGCGTACGCGTAGTATTCATTGGTATACGAATAGTTGGAACTCAGAGAGTGCCTTGCGTACATATATAGTGCGTTGGGTACATCGAATCTTTGGTGTCAACTCATTAGATTGGTTGAAAAAGTTGATTGCTCATGTCCGCTAATTTATATCTTCCCTTATATCTTACTATCGTAACGATACTGACATTGGGGCAGTATGTTTCCTATAAGCGTAAGGCTTATGGAGCGTTGGTTATGGAGAGTCATGGCAAGACCGTGTTATCTTTGGTATTGGCTGTTTTTATGACATTTTTTATCGGTTCGCGTCCTGCTGCCTATATCTTCATTGATACGATGAACTATGTGATTGACTACAATGCAATGGAAGGTAATTATTTTGTAATCGATCACAATGCGACCAACTACTTATTTGACAATTTATTTGCTTGGATTGCCAGTGAGCAGTTAGGGTATTCTTTCTTTTTCTTGGTGATTGCTGCAATCTATTTCTGTGGAACTTGGTTTGCATGTAAACGCATTTTTCCATCGGATACTTTGGTCGCATTTTTAACATTTTTGGCAGCGTTTAGTACCTTCTCTTATGGTACGAATGGCATTAAGGCCGGTGCGGCAGCGGCTTTATTTTTAATTGCAATCTCATATCGCAATAATATTATCATTGCGGCGTTGATGCTATTTGTGACACTAGGCTTTCATCATTCAATGATAATGCCTATTGCCGCGTTTATTGCGGCCTACTTCTACAAAAATGCTAAGGTGTATTTTGGTGTTTGGTTCGTATGTCTTTTAATGGCAGCCGCGCATATAACATTTTTTCAAGAACTCTTTGCAGGCTATTCGGATGAAAGCGGAGCCGGTTATTTAACCTCAAGTGGTACAGGTTGGGGTGGTAAAGAAGGTTTCCGTATAGACTTTGTTATATATTCTGCGATGCCAGTATTCATTGGATATTGGGCTGTTTTTAAACGTGGGTTAAGGTCAGCGATGTATGAATTTATATTGTCAATTTACTTACTTTCCAACTCTGTGTGGATGCTTTGTATGTATGCAAACTTTACAAACCGTATAGCCTATCTTTCTTGGGGAATCTATCCTGTTGTATTAATTTATCCTTTTCTCAATGAGAAAATAGGTACTCAACAATATAAGATGTTGGCTAATGTGATTATTCTACACTTGGCATTCACCTTGTTTATGGAAATCATTTATTATTGAGACTGTATATGGCAAGAATAACAGTTATAATGGGCATTTACAATTGTGCAGATACCTTAGTAGAGGCATTGGAGTCTTTGGAGACCCAAACGTATAAAAATTTTAAGGTTATCCTTTGTGATGATGGGTCAAAAGATGCTACGTTGAAGATTGCAAAAGAATGGGCAGATACGCGACCAAATTACACCGTGATACAAAATGAACATAATATGGGACTGAATGTCACACTAAATCATTGCTTGAAGTATGTTGATACCGAGTTCGTAGCTCGTATGGATGGGGATGACCGCTCACTTTCGCATCGTTTTGAGCAAGAGGTTAAGTTTCTGGATGAACACCCCGAATATGCTATAGTTAGTGGTCCGATGCACTATTTTGATGAACAGGGGGTATTTATGAAGAGCAAAGGTCGTGGTGCTGTTACTAAACAAGATTTTATAGCCGGCACTCCTTTCTGCCATGCGCCTTGTATGGTACGCAGTGAGGTATATAAGGCTGTAAAAGGATATTCGGTAGATAAAAGGCTTCTGAGAATGGAAGATTATCACCTTTGGTTTAAAATGTATGCTGCCGGATATAGAGGATATATGCTTGAAGAACCTATATATGAGATGCGTGATGATAGAAATGCAATAGCAAGAAGAAATTGGATGACTCGAAAAAATGAAGCCTATGTACGATATATAGGCTATAAAATGCTGGATTTGCCATGGTGGGCTTATATCTATTGTTTACGACCTTTAGTATTGGCTGTTATGCCAGCTTGTTTGTATAATTATTTGCATAAGAAAAAATAATGAATAAAGTTATAAAACAAGATTTATATAGATATGAAGGCTATCATTGTGAAAAACTATCATGTCGGTTAAAATATATGTTAGTAACGCCTTCATTTCAATACGTGTATTTGTTTCGTAAGGCGTCAAATAGCCGCATGTTATTTTTTCGGTATTTTCCTGTAGAAGGCTACGATAAAATGCTATGAAAAAGAAGTTCTTTATTACAACCACCATTCCGACAACATTGGGATTCTTCGGAGGACAATGTAAAACTTTGAAGGAAGTATATGATGTATGCGCAGTATCTTCGCCTGATAAAGAATTAATTCCTTTTGCAGAACAAGAAGGGATTCGATTTAAAGCATTAAGAATGAAACGTGAGATTTCACTTCTGAACGATTTGATTGCTTTGTTCCTATGGATTTGGCTGTTGCTATGTGAACGTCCTTATGTGGTTCATGCGAATACACCGAAAGCCTCGTTGCTGGCGATGATTGCTGCATGGCTTACATTCCGACCTGTACGTATATATATGTGTCATGGTTTGCGATACCAAGGCTGCACTGGAATGAAACGCAAAATACTTATGTGGATGGAGCGTATATCCTGCTTTTGTGCTAATCATGTGATTTGCGTAAGTAAAGGCGTGCGAGAACAATTAGCGGAAGATGATATCTGTTGTTTGGAGAAGTCTAAAGTCATTTTGTATGGTAGTGCTAATGGTGTAGATACTGAATGGTTTGATCCTATGTTAGTGGATGATACGGCTGTAAAAACGGAATATGGTATTACAGAAAATGATTTTACTTGTGTATTTATTGGCCGTATAGTTCGAGACAAAGGGGTGGAAGAGTTAGTTAAAGTCACGAAAAGATTGCATGATGAAGGTTTGCCTATTAAATTACTACTTGTGGGCGGTCGGGAGAAAAAATTAGACGCGCTTTCAGAAAGCACAGAACAAATTGTAGCTAAGAATGACTTTTTTATGGAGTGTGGTCAACAGAGTGACGTTCGCCCGTTTATAAAAACATCTAAGTTGCTTGTCTTGCCTTCTTATCGTGAAGGTTTCGGCCAAGTATTAATAGAAGCTAATTCATTGGGAATTCCTGTGATAGCATCAAGGATTATGGGTTGCAAAAATGTGGTAAATGAGGGTATGAATGGGTTGCTTTGTGAGCCTCATGATGCTCAGTCTTTGCATGATGTGATGAAAGTACTACTAGAAAATAAAGAGCTTTATAATAATATAAAAAAGAATTGCAGGGAATATGTTATAAGTCATTTTGACAGAAAAAAGGTGATAAGTGCCTATGTAGAATATTACAAATCATTTCTGATGTAGTAGGGTGTGTACTCTTTTGAATATAAAATATCATTTTTCAATATGCTTATGTTGCATATAAAACTTATGATGATTTATGTATAAACTATTTTTTAAACGGCTGATTGATTTTTTTATTGCCTTTATAGCGTTGAGCATTCTGCTCATTCCGTTGGCAATCATTACCTTATGGTTGCATTTCGCTAATAAAGGTGCCGGAGCATTTTTCTTTCAAGAGCGTCCCGGTAAAAACGGCAAGATTTTTAAGATTGTCAAGTTCAAAACTATGACCGACGAGTGCGATGCCAACGGCAATCTTCTGCCTGATGAGATGCGGTTAACGAAAGTAGGAAAATTTGTACGTACTACAAGTATTGACGAATTACCGCAGTTTTGGAATGTGCTGGTGGGCGATATGTCACTAATTGGTCCCCGTCCATTACTGGTTCAATATTTACCTCTGTATAGCCAAGAACAGGCTCGCCGTCACGAAGTACGCCCAGGGATCTCCGGTTGGGCACAGTGTCACGGTCGTAACTCATTGTCATGGAGCAAGAAGTTTGCCTTGGATGTATGGTATGTTGACCATTGTACACTAATGACCGATATTAAAGTGATTTTTATAACGATCAAAAAGGTGCTTGTACGCGATGGAATCTCACAAGAGGGTAATGCTACCATGAAACCTTTTAACGGAAACAATTAATGTATTTATACGGTGCAAGTGGTCATGCCAAGGTGATTATTGATATTATAAGGGCACAAGGCGGGATAGTTGAAGGTTTGGTGGATGATAACCCCAATCTTAAAGAATTAGGGGGTATTTCTGTGTTGCATGATTCTGTTGGGTTATCTCCTTTTATTATTAGTATTGGCAACTGCAAAATACGCAAGATGATCGCTGAACGACTTGACTGTGAGTTTACAACAGCAATTCATCCATCTGCTATCATTTCGCCTACTGCCACAATTGGCGAGGGTACAGTGATAATGCAAGGTGCTATTATCCAAACAGAAGTACAGATAGGCAAACATTGCATTATCAACACAAAGGCAAGCGTCGACCACGAGTGTGTGATTGGTGATTATGTGCATATAGCACCTGGCTGCACCATTAGTGGTGATGTGTATGTTGGCGAGGGAACTTGGATTGGAGTGGGAACAACCATTATTCAAGGCATCCGTATTGGTAAGAACTGCTTCATTGGTGCAGGTAGTGTTATTGTAAAAAATATTCCGGATAATAGTAAAGCGTACGGTGTACCTTGTAAAATAAGAGAAACAATCAAATAAAACATAAAATTATGAGCTACGTTCCTGAAAAAACAATTTATCTCTGCCTTGCCCACATGAGCGAGGAGGGTATTGAACAAAAATATGTAAAGGAAGCATTCGATACTAACTGGGTGGTGCCTTTGGGACCTAACGTGAATGCATTTGAGAATGATCTTAAGAAATTTGTCGGAGGAAAGAATGAGATTGTTGTATTGAGTGCCGGTACAGCTGCTGTGCACTTGGCTTTAATAGGCTGTGGTGTTCAGGCAGGTGATGAAGTATTGGTACAAAGTTTTACCTTCTGCGCTTCGTCGCACCCGATAACTTATCTTGGTGCCAAACCTGTGTTCATTGGTTCTGAAAGAGATACCTGGAATATAGACCCGATATTATTGGAGGAAGCTATAAAAGATCGTATCGCTAAAACCGGTAAGAAACCGAAGGCAATTGTACCTGTGGCACTTTATGGCATGCCTTATGATTGCGAAAAGATAATGGAGATAGCTAACCGCTATGATATTCCGGTAGTAGAAGATGCGGCTGAGGGTTTTGGCAGTAAGTTTGGCGGTGAAGTACTGGGTACTTTCGGAAAGTTTGGTGTACTGTCATTTAACGGTAACAAGATGATTACCACATCGGGCGGTGGCGCTCTGATTTGCCAAAATGCTGAAGATAAAAATACCATTATGTGGTATGCTACCCAAGCTCGTGATGCTTATCCTTACTATCAACATACGGCTATCGGTTATAATTATCGCATGAGTAATATCTGTGCCGGTATTGGTCGCGGTCAGATGACTGTTGCAGATGCACATATTTCCCACCACAAGCATGTTCAGGCATTGTATGAAGAACTGTTGAAGGATGTGGAAGGTGTTCATATTCACAAACAACCTGCCGATTCACGTTATGACTCAAACTTTTGGTTGTGTACTGCCACTATTGATTCTGATATAAAGATTGTTGGTCAGGAGAATGCTTATAAGGAGGTTGTTAAGACTGCTGTAGGTGGTGCTGCCGGCGTGATCAAGGCTGTGGATAGTGCAACAACAGCTTGTCAACCCAATGAGAATGTGGAAGCATTACGTGTATTTATGCTTTCTAAGAAGATTGAGGTTAGGCCTGTTTGGAAACCGATGCACAAGCAACCGGTCTATGCTGATGCTCCTTTCTATACTAATGGCGTGGAAGAAGATATCTTTAAGGTGGGTTTCTGTCTTCCTGCAGGACCTTATGTAACTGATGATGATGTTCGTTATATTGTGGAAAGCATTAAAGAGGCAATCGTGAATATATCCTATTAGATTTATGAAATATGTAGGCCCCTAATTCATGCTATATACATGAATCCCTACATCTTATCGGTTTGGGAAAGTACAGCGGTACATACTTGACCGATGCCCTCATGTTGGCGTAAATGCCAGTATGAATTTCCTTTGTATATCAACTGTCTGGGAAGATCGTTGATATATTTTATTGATTAATAGCTGTTTATAATCTATCCTAAATAAAAAGAGCTCCGATAGGGGCTTTTTCCTTTTCTATACGAAATAAAAACTGCACCTTTGCATCGTTGATCAACGAAATGTGAATAAAATAACTTGAATTTGAATCTTAAAAAAACGTAGTATGAGTGTAATTTACAAAGTCGTTACGCGGCCAACGGATCCGCGTGTTCCCAATTCTCCTAAGAGATTTTATCCGCATCTGATTACCTTGGGACAGTCTGTCAGTTTGAAATATCTTGCAGAGAAAATGAGGGATCGTTCTTCGCTTTCTGTCGGTGATATCAAGAGTGTGATTCAGAACTTCGTGGATAAGATGAAGGAACAGTTGCTGGAAGGTAAGTCGGTGAATATCGAAGGCCTGGGTGTATTTATGTTGGCTGCCCGTTCGAAAGGTGCAGATCTGGCAAAGGATATTACAGCCAAGAGTGTGGAGAGTGTCCGTATTTTCTTTCAGGCAAATAAAGAGTTGCGCATCACAAAATCTGCGACCCGTGAAGATGAAAAGCTGGACCTGATCAGTCTGGATGAATATCTGAAGAAGAACAGCGTGGTCGTATCTCCCGAAGACCCGGAAAATCCGGGTGAAGGTGGTGGAGAAGGAGGAGGTGGAGTAACACCTGATCCGTCTGTTTAATTGATGTCTGCTAATTGACAGTTAATAGTATTTTATAAATGTTTAATTTGAAAAGTAGAAAATCTATGAAAAAAACTTGGAGCATGATTTTGAAAGTGATTATTGCTGTTGCCGGTGCAATTGCCGGAGTGATCGGTGTACAGGCTGCGGCAATGTAATTGGTATCTTAGGAGATATAATTAGGTATGAATGACAGGTGGGAAAAATCCCGCCTGTTTTGCGTTTATACAAATTATTGTTAATCACTTCTCAATCACGAGTTAGGCATATTTAGCCTTAAGGTATTTAACAAAACTGAAATAATAATCAAACTCGTTGGTTGCGTTCCGGATTTTATCTACCTTTGCATCTTAATTTAAGCATCTTTTTAAGTAAGAATAAACATGATTCGAAAAATAATAAAAGCTCTTTGGATTTTATTGGCAGTCGTGGTATTGGCTATCGTTGTTATCTTTGTTTCTATTTCAAAAGGTTGGATAGGTTATATGCCCCCTGTAGAGGAACTGGAAAATCCAAATTATAAATTTGCAACGGAAATTTTCTCTGAAGACGGAAAGGTGCTCGGAACCTGGTCGTACAGCAAAGAAAATCGTGTATATACGGCCTACAAGGATTTGTCGCCTAATATTATCAATGCTTTAATCGCTACGGAAGATGTGCGCTTTGTAGAGCATTCCGGAATTGACGCCAAAGCGTTGTTTCGTGCATTTGTGAAACGAGGTCTGATGTTTCAAAAAAATGCGGGTGGGGGTAGTACCTTGTCTCAACAGCTTGCAAAACAGCTGTTTACTGAGAATGTGGCACGTAATACTCTTCAACGCCTTTTCCAAAAGCCGATTGAATGGGTGATTGCCGTGAAACTGGAACGTTATTATACTAAAGAGGAAATCCTAAGTATGTATCTGAATAAGTTCGACTTCTTGAATAATGCTGTGGGGATTAAAACTGCTGCACACACGTATTTCGGATGTGAACCGAAGGAACTGAAAGTTGAACAGGCTGCTACTTTGGTAGGTATGTGTAAGAATCCGTCACTCTATAACCCTGTTCGCTTTAATGAGCGTTCTCGTGGTCGCCGGAATGTGGTGCTTGAGCAAATGCGCAAGGCTGGTTATATCACTGAGGCAGAATGCGATTCCCTGAAAGCTCTCCCGTTGAAATTGACTTATAATCGTGTTGACCACAAGGAAGGAATGGCAACTTATTTCCGTGAATATCTTCGTGGAGTAATGACGGCACCGAAACCTGTCAAAAGTACCTATCGGGGCTGGCAGATGCAAAAATACTACGAGGATTCTCTTGCTTGGGAAACAAATCCGCTATACGGTTGGTGTGCAAAGAATAAAAAGAAGGACGGGACAAATTATAATGTCTACACTGACGGACTGAAAATCTACACAACTCTTAACTCGCACATGCAACAATATGCAGAAGAAGCGGTAGAAGAACATCTGAGCTTCTTGCAACCATTATTCTTTAAAGAAAAAGTGGGAAGTAAGAATGCTCCGTATGCGAGGTCTATATCGGCAAAACTTGTAGAGGAATTGCTGACAAAAGCAATGAAGCAAACTGACCGTTATCGTTTGATGAATGAAGCGGGAGCGTCCGAGCAGGAAATCAGAAAGGCTTTTGATACACCGCAAGAAATGACTGTGTTTTCTTGGACGGGAGCTAAGGATACGATTATGACACCCATGGATTCAATCCGTTATTATAAGTCTTTCCTGCGAACCGGATTTATGTCAATGGATCCGTTGAACGGGCACGTGAAGGCTTATGTGGGCGGACCGAATTATGTATATTTCCAATATGATATGGCAATGGTAGGTCGCCGTCAGGTCGGTTCTACTATCAAACCATATTTGTATACGCTTGCCATGGAAAATAATTTTTCTCCTTGTGATCAGGTACGTCATGTAGAGCAGACATTGATTACGGAAACAGGAGAACCGTGGTCGCCGCGTAACGCTAATAAAAAACGTTATGGTGAAATGGTAACTTTGAAATGGGGATTGGCCAATTCGGACAATTGGATTTCGGCTTATTTGATGGGGAAATTGAATCCGTATGAACTGGTTCGGTTGATTCATAGTTTCGGAGTACGCAATAAGGCCATTGATCCGGTGGTTTCACTCTGTCTGGGTCCTTGTGAGATTTCCGTCGGTGAAATGGTAAGTGCATATACAGCCTTTGCCAACAAAGGTATCAGGGTGGCTCCTTTATTCGTTACCCGCATCGAAGATAATGAGGGTAATGTGATTTCTACATTTGCTCCACAAATGGAGGAGGTGATCAGTGTTTCCAGTGTATATAAAATGCTCGTGATGCTTCGTGCGGTTATCAACGAAGGAACGGGAGCACGGGTGCGCCGCTATGGTATCACGGCTGATATGGGTGGTAAGACAGGTACGACAAACGATAACTCGGATAGCTGGTTTATGGGCTTCACGCCTTCATTGGTGTCCGGCTGTTGGGTAGGAGGTGACGAACGTGATATCCACTTCGGTTCGATGACTTATGGACAGGGCGCTGCTGCTGCATTGCCTATCTGGGCGAAATATATGAAAAAAGTATATGATGACCCGACTTTAGGATATGATCAGCAGGAGAAGTTCAAACTCCCTGAGGGATTTGATCCTTGTGCCGGTTCGGAAGCGTCGGACGGTGAAGTCTTTGAAGAAACCGGATTGGACGATCTGTTTAATTAAGAATCAGCTTCTTATGCACAAGTGTATTATTTGCATTGGAAGTAACTACAACCGGAAGGAGAATCTGCTTTTAGCACGAAAGAGATTAGCGGATTTGTTTCCTTCCATTCGTTTCACGACCGAACGGGAAACACAACCTTTGTTTTTCCGGAGTCCGGCGTTGTTCTCCAATCAAGTGGCACTGTTTTTCTCCGAAGCGGAAGAAGAAAAAGTGAAGAAGGAATTGAAAGCTATCGAGAAATGTGCCGGTCGTCGTCCGGAAGATAAGAAAGAAGAAAAAGTTTGTCTGGATATTGATTTACTCTCTTTTGACGACCGAGTGTTGAAGCCGGAGGATCTGAAAAGGGAGTACATCGTGAAAGGATTAGAAGAATTAAAATAAAATCAGATATGAAATTTCTGGGAATTATACCTGCCCGTTATGCATCCACTCGTTTCCCTGCGAAACCATTGGCTATCTTGGGCGGAAAAACAGTAATACAACGTGTGTATGAACAGGTAGCAGGGGTACTTGACGATGCCTATGTTGCTACGGACGATGAGCGGATCGAAGCTGCAGTGAAAGCATTTGGAGGGAAAGTGGTAATGACGTCTGTTGATCATAAAAGTGGTACGGACCGTTGTTACGAAGCTTGTACTAAGATCGGAGGTGATTTTGATGTTGTTGTCAATATACAAGGTGATGAGCCTTTTATCCAGCCTTCACAACTTAATGCTGTAAAAATTTGTTTTGAAGACCCGACTACACAGATTGCCACATTGGTAAAACCTTTCACTGCCGATGAACCGTTTGCCGTTTTGGAAAATGTGAACTCTCCGAAAGTGGTGGTTAACAAGAACTGGAATGCACTGTACTTCAGCCGTTCCATTATTCCTTATCAGCGTAATACTGAAAAGCAGGACTGGCTGAAAGGGCATACTTACTATAAGCATATTGGTCTGTACGCTTACCGCACGGACGTATTGAAGGAAATAACTGCCTTGCCGCAATCTTCTTTGGAACTGGCTGAGTCTCTGGAACAACTTCGCTGGTTGGAAAACGGATATAAAATTAAAGTAGGTATTAGCGAAGTGAAAACTATTGGTATTGATACACCGCAGGATTTAGAACGTGCAGAAGAATTTTTGAAGAGTAGGTCATAATATGAATCGTAAGATACAACCCGAAATACAAACCCTGAAAGATTTTCGTATTCTTCCTCCTATCCGGACTACGTTACCTAATGGTATTCCGTTGACTGTAATCAATGCCGGTGAGCAGGATGTGGTACGCATGGATATACTTTTCGGTGGGGGACGCTGGCAACAGTCGCAGAAATTGCAGGCATTGTTTACTAACCGGATGCTGCGTGAAGGCACAAAGAAATATACGGCTGCCACAATTGCCGGAAAACTGGACTATTATGGTTCATGGCTGGAATTATCCAGTTCTTCGGACTATGCTTACATTACTGTTTATTCATTGAATAAATATGTGGCGGAAACGTTGGAAGTGGTGGAGTCGATGATTAAAGAGCCGTTGTTTCCGGAAAAGGAGTTGCATACGATTTTGGATACTAATATCCAACAATATCTGGTCAATACCTCCAAGGTGGATTTTCTGGCACATCGTAGTTTGTTACAGTCTCTTTACGGAGAACAACATCCATGTGGGAAGATTGTCGTGGAGGAGGATTATCATGCTATCACTCCCGAAGTTCTTCGTAATTTTTATGAACGGTATTATCATTCGGGCAATTGCTCTATTTTTCTTTCCGGCAAGGTGACGGAAGATATTATTCGACGGGTGAAGGATACGTTCGGCTCTCCATTCGGGCAATATCAGTTGCAGACATCGAAATTAAATTTCCCTTATATTGCCGTGCCAGAGAAACGGATTTTTACGGAACGGGAAGATGCGATGCAAAGTGCCGTAAAAATGGGATATACTACTATCACCCGTGAGCATCCCGATTATCTGAAGTTACGGGTATTGATGACTGTATTCGGAGGTTACTTCGGTAGTCGCCTGATGTCTAATATCCGGGAAGAGAAAGGATATACTTATGGTATTTCGGCAGGAATTATGTTCTATCCGGATAGTGGTTTACTGATTGTTTCGACGGAAACGGATAATGAATACGTAGAACCGTTGATTCAGGAAGTGTATCATGAGATCGATCGTTTACATCAGGAGGTTGTGCCCGTAGAGGAACTGTCTATGGTGCGCAATTATATGCTTGGCGAAATGTGCAGGAGCTACGAATCGGCTTTTTCACTGTCGGATGCATGGATTTTTATAGCTACTTCCGGCTTGGGAGACGACTATTTTTCACGTTCTTTGCAAGCTGTACAGGAGGTTACGCCTGCCGAATTACAAGATTTGGCGCAGCGTTATTTGTGCAAAGAGAAATTAAAAGAGGTCATAGCAGGTAAAAAGATATCATAAATTACTTTCCGGTAGGGGGCTTTTTTGGGAGAGAAATCGTATCTTTGTCCAAATTGTAATTTTAATGAGTAACTACTAAAACCAATGAGGAAATATCTATATACTACACTTTTACTGGCTCTCCTTGCTCAAGGAGGAGCAATGGCACAAGATAACGAAGGAAAAAAAAGCGGATTTTTCGGAAAAATAAAAGATACATTCTCCACTGAAATAAAGATTGGAAATTATACTTTTAAGGATGGCAGCGTCTATACGGGAGAGATGAAGGGACGCAAGCCGAATGGCAAAGGAAAGACAGTCTTTAAGAACGGTGATATCTACGAAGGGGAGTATATAAAAGGAAAACGTGAAGGATTCGGAATTTATATGTTCCCTGATGGAGAAAAATACGAAGGTCAATGGTTTCAGGACCAACAGCATGGTAAAGGTATTTATTACTTTATGAATAATAACCGTTACGACGGTATGTGGTATCAGGATTATCAGCATGGTGAAGGAACAATGTATTATCATAACGGTGATTTATACGTAGGACATTGGGTAAATGATAAACGTGAGGGCGAAGGTACATATACCTGGGCGAACGGTGCGAAATATTCCGGGCATTGGAAAAATGACAAGAAAAACGGCAAAGGAACCATGAACTGGGACGACGGCTGTAAATATGACGGTGATTGGAAAGATGATGTCCGTCATGGAAAAGGTACTTTTGAATATACCAACGGCGATAAATATGAAGGCGACTGGGCAGATGATATCCAACACGGAAAGGGGACTTACTTTTTCCATACAGGAGACCGTTATGAGGGTTCTTATCTCTTAGGTGAGCGTACCGGTGCAGGGGTTTATTATCATGCTAATGGTGATAAATATGTAGGAAACTTTAAAGATGGTATGCAGGACGGAAGAGGCACTTTTACCTGGGCAAACGGTGCTGTGTATGAAGGTGAGTGGAAAAATAATAAACGTGAAGGTAAGGGTACTTATAAATGGAGTAACGGAGACGTATATGAGGGCGACTGGAAAGATAACCGCCCGAACGGTCAGGGAACTTTAAAAACTGTTGCCGGAATGCAGTATAAAGGTGGTTTTGTAGACGGTCTGGAAGAAGGACAAGGTGTACAGACCGACAAGGATGGTAACCGCTTTGAAGGTTTTTTCAAACAGGGAAAAAAGAATGGTCCTTTTGTAGAAACTGATAAGGATGGAAAAGTTATTAAAAAAGGAACATATAAGTTCGGAAGATTACAATAGAGAATTGTGGATAAATGATAGTAGGCTGCGCATTGCGTGGCCTATTTTTTTGTGTATATTATCCCTGAAGGGTAAAATAAAAATGGATAATGACCATGACAGTCATTATCCATTTTATTATTTTTCAGTCAACTCTTTTATTAAATAATATATTGTGAACTGATAGATTCGTTATTCATTACTCGTTTGATAGTTTCAGCAAACATATCGGCAATACTCAACTGTTTTACTTTCGCACATTTCTTTGCGTAAGGGATACTGTCAGTAAATACCATTTCTGTCAAGCCGGACTCTTGTACACGGAATGAAGCGGGGTCGGACATTACACAGTGGCTGGCAATAGCACGTACGGACTTGGCACCGGCTTCCAACATAATGTTGGCTGCTTTAGTGATCGTTCCTGCTGTGTCAACGATATCATCGATCAAAACAACATTTTTGTTTTTCACGTCACCAATGATTTGCATAGAAGCTACTTCATTTGCTTTTTCACGTGATTTGTTACAGAGTACCAATGGCACACCGAGGTATTTGGAGAAAGTACTAGCACGTTTTGAACCTCCTACATCCGGTGTAGCAATCACCAGTTCTTCCAGTTTCAACGACTGGATGTAGGGGAGGAATACGGCTGATGCATACAGATGGTCTACCGGGATATTGAAGAATCCCTGAATTTGATCTGCGTGCAAATCCATTGTGATTAGTCGGTCGATACCTGCTACTGACAGTAGATCGGCTACCAACTTAGCTCCGATAGATACACGAGGTTTGTCTTTTCTATCCTGACGTGCCCAACCAAAGTAAGGGACAACTGCTACAACGCTCTTTGCAGATGCACGTTTGGCAGCGTCAATCATCAGGAGAAGTTCCATTAAGTTGTCTGAGTTTGGGAATGTGGATTGAACCAGGAATACATGTGCGCCACGAATTGATTCCTCATATGAAACCGCAAATTCACCATCGGCAAAATGGGTAATGTTCATATTTCCCAGAGGACAATCCAGGCTTGCGCAGATTTTTTCTGCAAGATATCTCGAGTTCGTTCCCGAGAATACCATAAAGGGTGCTTTTTCGCTCATTTTGTAATAGATGTTACCTATTTGTTAATTTGCCTGCAAAGGTAGGAATTTCTCTTATTATTTAGAAGGACTTATTGTATAAAAAATATTTTTCTCTCCAATCTTATCGGAAATATTTGTAGATTTGCTTTCTGAAAACAGAAAATCACTAAAATGAGTTCACGCTTTCCTCTATATATAATAGGTATAGTGTTGTTTGCCTCTTTTTTTTCGTGTACGGATATGGTGCCGACAAAAGAGGTGCGGTTGATTGATTCGCTGAACGGGAAGGCGTATGCTTATCGTTACCGAAGTCTTGATTCTTCCTACAAATATGCTGATGCGGCCTATCGACAGGTAAATTTTTACAAATCGGGAAAAGCCGAAGCTTCTAATAATCTTGGTTTTTGTGCGTATATGAATATGGACTTTGACCGTGCGGAAGCATTACATAAGGAAGTCTATAAGCTGACAAAGAATGAACTCGAACTCCTGATTGCTGATATCGGGCTGATGAAAATCTGCCAACGGACGGCAATGAACAAAGAATATTATGATTACCGGAACAGTGCGCTTCGCCGCATGAAACGTATCCGCGAAGAAAGTGACCTCTTTGCCGACCGGCACGAAACACTTCGGCTGGACTATGCGTTTACCGAGTTTTTTATCGTTTCGTCTATCTACTACTATTATCTTCAGCAGCGGCAGGAAGCGATTGACGCCCTCAACCAGATTCCGGAGGATGAAGCATTGACAGATACCAATCAGTTGCTTTATTATCATTATATCAAGGGCTCGGCTTCATTGGTGGAAGCAAATAATCCGGAAGAAAGAAAGCTTCGTGAGTTCGACCAACTTTACTATACGTGGCGGACAGCCGTTCAAAGTAAGCACCCTTATTTTGAAGGGAATGGTTTGCAGGGATTGGCTAATCTGATGGTTTCTCCTGCCAACTTTGAGTTTTATCGGGTAAGGAGGACGCATGCACTCGACCAGTTCGATTTTCCGGTGGATTCGCTTATGCCTTTACGTATGGCGCAGTTGGCACTTGAGAAGTTCCGGGAATATGATGATTTGTATCAGATAGCCGGGGCGTATGTGTCTATCGGTAAGTATCTGAATGCGCATGGTCGTTATTCGGAAGCACTCGATACATTGACAAAAGCACTGGATTGTGTGAATCAACATCATCTGCTTTATTATCATTATAAGGCAGATACACTGGACAAATTGTGGCCTTATGCCGAAGGGGATACGACTTACACCGGAGTACCGTGGATTACGGAAGAGAAGGTTAAAACTGTTCCCGAATGGATTTCAAGGATTCGCGAGCAGTTGAGCGTTTCGTATGCAGGATTGGGAATGAAGCACGCATCGGACTATAACCGGAATATTTATCTGGATATTCTGAACTTTACACGGCAGGATAAGGAATTGGAGAGCCGCTATATTTCATTGGAAGCAGGTTCGCGGCAAATGACTCTCGTACTATCTGTGGTCATTGTTGGGTTGGTGCTGGTAGTTATTCTCTGGTGGTTCTTCAATAAGAGTTCCAAAACACGAAATCAGGTGGATGTGGAACGACTACAACAGATTCTATCGTTATGTAGGGATATAACTTCTTCTATTCCGATGAATGTTCCTTTAATTCAGCAAGGAATTGACCAATTATTCGGCAAAGGACGGATGACATTGGAAATACCCGAAGAGGGGAAAGCGGCACTTGTTCCTGTGCACCGATTAAGCAAAGACGAGAAAGCGCTGGTGCATGTGCTTGAGCCATATATTATTTGGGCTGCCGATAATGAACAAATGGTAGAGGCATTGAGCGACGAACGGATTCAATTGGAAAAACAACGGTATGTGTACGAGCAGCATATTGCCGGGAATAAACGCCAGAATCTGATAAAGAAGGCTTGTCTGGCGATTGTAAATGGCATCAATCCATATATCGACCGGATTTTGAACGAGGTACATAAGTTGACAGAGAAAGGTTATATTGACGATGAGAAGATTAAGAAAGAGAAGTATCAGTATATTGACGAACTGGTGACTACTATCAATGAGTATAATGACATTCTTGCTCTTTGGATCAAGATGAAGCAGGGAACTCTTAGCCTGAATATTGAAACATTCGGTCTTAATGAGTTGTTCGATTTATTGGGAAAGGGACGTCGTGCCTTTGAGATGAAAGAACAGACGTTAGAAATTGAACCGACCCATGCTATGGTGAAGGCGGACCGTGCACTGACCCTATTTATGATAAATACGTTGGCCGAGAATGCCCGCAAATATACTCCTGAGGGAGGTGTAATCAAAGTGTATGCACGTACTACGGATTCTTATGTGGAGATTTCTGTAGAAGATAATGGAAGGGGAATCTCAGCCGAAGATGTGGCACAGATTATTGGTGAGAAAGTGTATGATTCACGTGTTATCGGTATGAAGAATGCCACGGATGCAGATGAATTGAAGGAAAATAAGGGTAGTGGCTTCGGATTGATGAATTGTAAGGGAATCATCGAGAAATATAAGAAAACGAATGAACTGTTCCGAGTATGTGTATTCAACGTGGAAAGCGAACTTGGAAAAGGGAGTCGCTTTTATTTCCGTTTGCCTTCGGGAGTGCGCAAAGTAATTGGAGTGCTACTTTGCCTCTTACTTCCGTTTGGTATGGGGTCTTGTCTGTATGATCCGATTCCTCCGATGTTACAGGATACCGATTCGATTGTGGTTATTACGGATTCTGCTTATGAAGATTTGTTGGATGCTGCATCAGATTATGCCAATGCTGCTTATTTCGCTAATGTGGATGAGCAGTATGAGATTGCTTTGCAATATGCTGATTCTGCCATATTGTTGCTGAATGAGCATTATCAGAAATATGCGCGCCCGGATGCTACGCATCGGTATATGAAGCTCGTCGGTGAAGGTATACCTGCTGAGATTCTGTGGTGGAACGAACTTTTTGATTCGGATTATCATGTGATATTGGATATAAGAAATGAGGCGGCGGTTGCTTTTCTGGCATTGAAACAATTGGATGCGTATAGTTATAATAATTCGGCGTTTACAGATTTGTATAAGTTGCAGGGAGAAGATCAGACATTGGAAGGATATTGTCGGCAACTGGAACGTTCGAATATTAATAAGACAGTGGGAATTATCCTTTGTTTCGTTTTGTTGATTGTTTCTTTGGTAGGATATTATCTTTTGTATTTGAGGAAGCGAATACAAAATCGTTTGAGTTTGGAACAGGTACTTGAAATTAATCAGAAAGTATTTGCTGCTTCCCTGATTCGACCGCAGGAGCAGGAAAATGCAGAAGCGCTCCAAAGGGAAGAAAGTACGCTCAAAGAGATTCCGCAACGTATCGTAGATGAAGCATTCGGCTCGGTAAATGAGTTGTTGACGATTGACCGGATGGGGATTGCCGTTTATAATGAAACGACACATCTGTTGGAATATGCTTCGAGTCCCGGACAGGAAATGCCGGAAATGGTGCAGCTATGTTTTGATTCAAGAGAATATATTTCCGAGCAACATCGCCAGGCAATACCTCTCATGGTAGAAGCGGGAGGTGAACACCAATGTGTCGGTGTGCTTTATTTGGAACGAAGAGAAGGGACGGAACAGGAAACTGACCGTTTGCTTTTCGAACTGGTGGCACGTTATGTAGCTATTGTCGTATTTAACGCTGTGGTGAAACTGGCAACGAAATATCGTGATATTGAGTCGGCGCATGAGGAAACGCAACGGGCGTCTTGGGAGGACAGTATGTTACATGTACAGAATATGGTACTTGATAATTGTCTTTCGACTATCAAGCATGAAACGATTTATTATCCGAATAAGATTAAACAAATTATAGGTCGGCTGAATGCGCAGAACCTTTCGGAGAAAGAAGAAAAGGAGGCAGTGGAGACTATGACGGAGTTGATTGAATATTATAAGGGGATCTTTACTATTTTGAGTTCATGTGCTTCCCGCCAGTTGGAAGAGGTTACTTTCCGGCGGACCACGATTCCGGTTCAGGAGCTTTTCGAAACTGCCGGAAAATATTTCAAAAAGTCTGTAAAGAACCGTATGGATAAGATAGAGTTGGAGATGGCTCCGATAGATGCAAGAGTAATAGGAGATGTAAACCAGTTGCGTTTCTTATTGGAGAACCTGATTGATGAAGCATTGACGGTTCACGAAGACGGAGTATTGCGTTTGCAGGCTCGTAAGGATGATGAGTATATACGTTTTCTTTTCACGGATACAAGACGTGAAAAGAGCGTGATGGAGTTGAATCAACTATTTTATCCGAATCTGGCACGTATGACGTCCGGAGAAAAGGGAGAATTGAGGGGGACGGAATATCTCGTATGTAAGCAGATAATCCGCGATCATGATGAATTTGCAGGGCGTAGAGGATGCCGTATTAATGCCGAACCGGCCAAAGGCGGAGGGTTTACGGTTTATTTTACTATTCCACGCAGATAATGAAAAAGAACACATATAAAGTTATTAGATAAGGAAATGGAAGAACAGAAATTTAAAGTTATTATTGTAGAAGATGTAAAACTGGAGTTGAAAGGTACAGAGGAGATTTTTCGCCATGAGATACCCAATGCAGAGGTTATTGGTACAGCTATGACGGAAAATGAGTTCTGGCCGTTAATGGAGGCACAACTTCCCGATTTGGTGTTGCTGGATTTAGGATTGGGAGGTTCAACCACTATCGGTGTTGATATATGCCGGAATATATTCAAACGTTACAAAGGAGTTCGGGTTTTGATATTTACGGGTGAAATTCTGAATGAAAAGTTATGGGTGGATGTGCTCAATGCCGGTGCTGACGGAATTATCCTGAAAACAGGGGAACTGCTCACCAAAACAGATGTGCAGGCTGTAATGGACGGAAAGAAGTTAGTTTTCAACTATCCGATTTTGGAAAAGATTGTAGATCGTTTCAAAAAATCGGTAGCTAATGATGCCAAGCGTCAGGAGGCGGTGATTAGTTATGATATTGATGAGTATGATGAGCGTTTCTTACGTCATCTGGCTTTAGGATATACGAAAGAAATGATTGCCAGTCTGAAGGGAATGCCTTTCGGAGTGAAGTCATTGGAAAAACGACAGAATGATCTTATAGGACGCCTTTTCCCTAATGGGGAACGGGTGGGAGTAAATGCTACCCGTCTAGCAGTGCGTGCATTAGAATTACGCATTATTGACTTGGATAATCTGGAGGCTGACGAAGAATAAATCTTGAGACAGATGAAGAATAAATGGCGTATGCCTCACCCCGCTACGATGTTCCTTCTGCTGACAATAGCAGTGGTCTTTCTTTCATGGATATGTGATATTTATGGATTGAAGGTGACGCTGCCACAAACCGGTGAGGAGATTCGCGTACAGAGCTTATTGAGTCCGGAAGGAATTCGCTGGTGGTTGCGGAATGCTATCAAGAACTTTACCGGATTTGCACCGTTGGGTATGGTGATTATTGCTATGTTCGGACTGGGGGTTGCCCAGCATTCAGGATTTATTGGTGCATGCATCCGTTTGGGAGTGGGGAACCGGAAGGAGAAAAGGAAGGTTATCTTGTGGGTAATCGTTCTTGGCTTGTTGTCCAACGTTATTGGCGATGGCGGATATATTATCTTATTGCCTATTGCCGCCATGCTGTTCCAATGGGTAGGACTTCATCCGCTTGCAGGAATTATTACGGCTTATGTTTCAGTGGCATGCGGATATAGTGCAAATATTGTATTAAGCACAATGGATCCGTTGCTGGCTCATACCACTCAGGAAGCTGCACTAGCTCAGACAGGATATCAGGGAAATACCGAACCACTTTGCAATTATTTTTTCATGAGTGCTTCTACCGTAGTAATTACTGCTATTGTTTACTGGCTGACTCAGAAATGGCTTCTTCCCGCTTTAGGAAAATATGAAGGAAGCGTGAAGGTGGAAGCTTATCGGCCCTTGTCCCGTAAAGAACGGCGGGCGATAATGATTTCGATTATTGTAGCAGGAATTTATGTAGCTCTTATCTTATGGCTTACGTTTTCTTCTCATGGGATATTACGTGGCGTGAACGGTGGTTTGATGCATTCGCCTTTTATTGCCGGAATTCTTTTTCTTCTTTCCTTAGGGGCGGGCATCACGGGAATGGCTTACGGGTTCAGTTCCGGTCGTTATCGTTCCGACAATGATGTGATTGAAGGGCTTACCCAACCGATGAAACTTTTGGGTGTTTACTTTGTTATTGCTTTTTTTGCCGCTCAAATGTTCGCCTGCTTCGAGTATTCTCATTTGGATAAGTGTCTTGCTATTATGGGAGCTGATCTGCTTTCTTCTTTCGAGCCGGCTCCGTTGTCTGCACTTGTTCTCTTTATCCTGTTTACAGCGTTTATCAATCTGATTATGGTATCTGCTACTTCCAAGTGGGCATTTATGTCTTTTATCTTTATCCCGATGTTTGCACAAATGGGAATCTCTCCGGATATCGCACAGTGCGCTTTCCGTATTGGTGACAGCTCGACAAATGCTATTACGCCTTTTATGTTTTATATGCCTCTGGTATTGACATATATGAGGCAATATGATAAACAAGTTACTTATGGGACATTACTCAAATACACTTGGCGCTACTCTGTAGGTATTTTAGCTGCATGGACGCTATTCTTTATTATTTGGTATTTACTGAGGATACCAATGGGACTATAATTTATATTAATAAATCAACCATGAATGAATTAAACAACAGGGAACAAGAGCAATATGCCGAGCCCACGACAAAAAAGAGTAGTAAGCAAATCGTAAAACGTACCTTGGTGGTGATAGGGTTGGCTTTGGCGGTATATGTAGTATACTCCGTGGTTTATCTGTTTATCTCACCCGATCGTAATATTCAGCAGATTTATCTGGTTCCGGAAAATGCGGCATTTATTATTCAATCATCAGCTCCGATTGAAGATTGGGAGAAATTTAGCGGAAGCGAAACATGGCAATGTCTGAAAAAAGCGAAGTCTTTTGAGGAAGTTACGAAGAGTGTGGAAAAACTTGATTCAGTTGTGAAAAGTAACAAGGTGCTGTTGTCACTTGTCGGCAAACGGGATATGCTTATTTCACTTCATAAAACCCGCGCGACTGATTGGGATTTTCTGCTCATTCTGGATATGCAGAAAGCTTCTAAAATGGACTTGGTGAAAGATCAGCTTGAGACGGTTCTTGTAATGAGCGGCTTCACTGTTACTAACCGGATGCATAGTGGCATTAACATTCTTGAGATGCGTGATCCGGATACGCGTGATATCTTTTATATTGCTTTTGTGGATAATCATCTGGTAGGTTCTTATACTTCCGGGCTTATCGAATCGGCTATTGATTCACGTAACAAACCTAAAATCGGACTTGATCAAGCTTTTATTGAAACCGAGAAACTAGTTTCCGGTAAGGGACTCGTCAGGGTTTTTATCAACTATGAGCGTATCCCACAGTTTATGTCTATCTACCTGGGAACAAGGAATGAATATATTGATATGTTCAGTAATTCTATGAATTTTGCCGGTCTTTACTTGAATATGGGTAAGGATAAAATGGAGGTGAAAGGTTATACGTTGAAGAAAGATTCAGTAGATCCTTATATCACTGCCTTGCTGAATTCCGGAAAGCATAAAATGAAAGCGCATGAAATCTTGTCCGGACGAACGGCCCTTTATACGAATATTGGTTTTAATAATCCGATGACTTTTGTGAAGGAATTAGAAAATGCCCTCTCTGTTCATGATAAACAGTTGTATGATTCGTATCAAAATTCCCGAAAAAAGATTGAAGGACTGTTCGGTATCTCTTTGGAAGAAAACTTTTTGAGCTGGATGTCTGGAGAGTTTGCTATTACACAATCTGAACCGGGGTTACTTGGGCGTGAACCCGAACTGGTTTTGGCTATCAGAGCAAAAAGTATAAAGGATGCACGTGAGAACATGGAACTTATAGAAAAGAAGGTCAAACGTCGTACTCCGGTTAAAATTAAAACTGTTAATTATAAGGACTTTGAAATTAATTATGTCGAGATGAAAGGGTTCTTCCGACTGTTTTTCGGAAAACTATTTGATAAGTTCGAGAAACCCTATTATACTTATGTGGATGATTATGTTGTTTTTAGTAATAAAGCTGCATCTTTACTCTCATTCGTAGAGGATTATGAACAAAAGAACTTGTTGAAAGACAATCCGGGATTTAAAGATGCTTTTTCATATCTGAAATCCAGTTCTACGATTTTCTTATATACGGATGTACGTAAGTTCTATTCCCAGTTGAAGCTAATGATGAATCCTGCCACATGGAATGAGATACAGTCAAATAAGGATGTTTTGTATTCTTTCCCTTATTGGACTATGCAAGTGATAGGAGATAGCCAGTCTGCTTCTTTACAATATGTTATGGATTATAGTCCATACGAACCGGAAGAACTTGTTGAGGTTGCTACCGATGAGGAAGATGAAGAAATGAATGAAGATGTTGTGACCGAGAAAGAACAGTTAAGTGAATTGAAACGTTTCTATGTCGAAAAGTTTGAAGGAAATGTTCTACGTGAATTTTATCCGGAAGGAGCACTAAAGAGTGAAGCGGAAGTAAAAGAGGGAAAACGTCACGGACGTTATCGTGAATATTACGAAAATGGAAAATTAAGACTTCGTGGTAAATATTCGCATAACCAACCTAAGGGTACTTGGAAATATTATACCGAGGAAGGGAAGTTTGAACGTAAAGAGAAGTTTTAAAGAACTTCTCTTATTCTGACCTACATGTTCAATCGTTTATCTTCTGCGCTGCAAAAGGAAGTTGTCTATAAAAGCGAAAGTAATAAAAAAATAAATCCGATAACTCTTTTCAAGTTATCGGATTTTATTTGTGATTCCGAAGCGATTCGAACGCTTGACCCACGCCTTAGAAGGGCGTTGCTCTATCCAGCTGAGCTACGGAACCAGCCTTATTTTCGGATGCAAAGGTAGTGCTTTTTATGAAAACTCAAAAACTTTCTGGAACTTTTTTATTCATATTTTTCTTTGGTGCTATGAATCAGTATTTTATGAAAGAAGTTTTTTTTATTTAATTAGGTGGGGACTGAATTCGTGTTTTATAGATAAACAAATGAATAGCATTTTTTCGGGAAGTTAATAAAAGGAGATATTTGGAAGAACTCTTGTGACAGTATATTTGATTTTATTCCCTGTTGTCCCTCATAGAACATTAAATATCCCTCTATACATTTTCTTGTTGTATACTATATTTATTTGATAAAAGTAGTTACCCAAACAGTTTGTGTATCACCCCTTTGACGGCCGAGAAAGGCGTAAAAGGGTGATTCCTTTTACGCTGTATTTGAGAATAAAAGCCCGTTTTTACGAAGAATAACGAACGTTATATAGGTTTCAAAAAGCTCAAAAAAACAAAAATAGGGTTGTGTCTTTCTATTATTCCTTATACTTTTGGACGATAAACAACTAAAAAACACATAAAGTTATGAAGAAATTGATTTTTTTATTTGCATTTAGTATTGCAGTAACTAACATTTTTGCACAAACGGATCCTAATCAAATTAAGAAAGAAGGAAATGACGCATTCAATGCTAAGAATTATCCTGTGGCCTACGCTAAGTTCAGCGAATATTTGAAACAAACTAATAATCAGGATTCTGCAACAGCATACTATTGCGGTATAGCAGCAGATGAAGTGAAGAAGTATGCGGAAGCCGTAACTTTCTTTGATATTGCTATTCAGAAGAAGTTTAATACTGGTAATGCGTATGCCCGTAAAGCTTTGGCTTTGGATGCATTGAAGAAAACAGATGAATACGTTGCTACATTGGAAGAAGGCTTGAAAGTTGATCCGAATAATAAAACAATGATCAAGAATTATGGTTTACACTACTTGAAAGCCGGACTCGCCGCCCAAAAAGCTGGTAAAGCTGAAGAAGCAGAAGAATGTTTCAAGAAGGTAATTCCTCTGGATCATAAATCATATAAAACAAATGCTTTGTACAGCCTTGGAGTATTGTGTTATAATGACGGAGCCAATATCCTGAAAAAAGCAACTCCTTTAGCAAACTCTGATGCAGATAAATATGCTGCTGAAAAAGAAAAAGCAACAGCTAGATTTAAAGAAGCATTAGGTTACTTGGAAGAAGCAGCAAAGGTATCTCCTGACAACGCAAATGTGAAAAAGATGATTCCTCAGGTACAGGATGCAATGAAGTAATTTGACCGATCTCGTATAGATAATAAGGGTTGCCCGATAGACACGGTGGCAACCCTTTTTTTGTTGCACCTTTTTCTAATCTATACTTTTTGCGTACATTTGCTTCACTTAAAAATAGAACAAATCCATGCAGTTATATACAAAAGAACAGGCTATCAGACAAATGAACTATTTAGGGCAATCCTGTCGTCCTTTTATTTTTATCATTAATTACCAGCAGGATGCTTCTTATATAGAAGCAGTATCTTCGGTAGACCCTGCCGAAATACTCTATAACTTGAATGGTTTTACGAATCAGCCCATGTTTGCAGAGAATAATATAGCTTTTTTGTCAAGAAAGCGACTTCGTTGGCAATCTTTCCCGGAATCTTTGGCTACATATCAACATTCGTTTGATATTGTCCAACGAAACATCTTTGCCGGAAATAGTTTTCTCACTAACTTGACTTGTCGCACTCCGGTAGAAACAAATCTGACTTTGAAAGATATCTATTGTTATTCAAAAGCTATGTATAAATTATGGGTCAGAGATGCTTTTACGGTTTTTTCTCCCGAAATATTTATAAGAATTCATAATGGAAGAATATATTCCTACCCCATGAAGGGAACGATTAATGCTTCAACCCCTTCGGCTGACCGGCTATTAATCAACGATCCTAAAGAAACGGCGGAACATGCCACTATTGTAGATTTGATTCGTAATGATTTGAGCATGGTGGCCGAACAAGTATCCGTATCCCGATACCGGTATATTGATAAATTGCAGACCAATCAAGGGAGTATTCTTCAGACAAGTTCTGAAATACAGGGTGTACTGCCGGATGATTATCTGACAAATTTGGGAAGTATTATATTCCGGCTTTTACCAGCCGGTTCTATCACAGGAGCTCCGAAGAAAAAAACAATGCAGATTATCAAGGAGGCTGAAACCTATGACAGGGGATTCTATACAGGTATTATGGGCTATTTTGACGGTAAGGACCTCGATAGCGCAGTTATGATCCGTTTTGTGGAGCAGGAGGGTGGTAAAATGTATTTTAAGAGTGGGGGTGGGATTACCAGCCAAAGTGATGTGGAAAATGAATATAATGAAATGAAACAGAAAGTATATGTGCCCATTTATTGAAACGATCCGAATAGAAGATGGAAAGATTTATAATATCAATTATCATACGGAACGTTGCAACCGGACTCGTGCCGCCTTCTGGCAAGATGTTGCCGATATTGACTTAGGTGAATTTATTTCTCCCCAATCATTGGAAGGTATCTGGAAATGCCGGATTGTTTACGGAAAGGCGATAGAAGAAATTACATACGTTCCTTATCAGAGGCGCAAAGTTTCCTCTTTACGTCTGGTTACGTCGGATACTATTGATTATACTTATAAAAGTACGAATCGGGAAGAACTAAATTCATTGTACGCCCAGAGAGAAACGGCTGATGATATATTAGTGGTAAGAAACGGATACCTGACGGATACATCTATTTCCAATATAGCTCTTTATGACGGCAATACATGGTTTACTCCGTCGTGCCCGCTACTCAAGGGAATCAAGCGGGCTGAACTTCTGGACAAGCATTTGATTCAAGAAAAGGAGATATTGCATACACAGTTGGGAAGCTATTTCCGTATTATGTTATTCAATGCGATGATTGATTGGGGACAAATCGTGATACCGATTGATGAAAAACATTTAATTCTATAAACTATTATTAACAGAAATATTTAGAGAACCTTTGAACAAAGGTGTTCTTTCGTCTGTTATATTTATGTGTTTTTCATAGTATTAGATATAAGATTAATTAAAAGAGATTGTACTCCACTTGTGAAAGCTAAAGTACGTCAGAGACAGAAGAGTCTGTTTTTTTGATAAATGTGTTAGAGCATCGGTTTTACCAGGCCGATGCTTTTTTTATGTCCTTTTGTTGCGTTTTGTAGTTTATATGAAATAAAATTTGTACGTTTGTAGGGTAATAATAGAAAATGATAAAGATGAACATACCCGTTATCTTTCAGTTTTTAAAAGATCTTTCTGCGAATAATAATCGTGACTGGTTCAATGAACACAGGGCGGAGTATGAAACAGCCCGTGTCGAGTTTGAAAATTTCTTAGCAACAGTTATTGCCCGTATCTCCTTGTTCGACGAATCAATTCGAGGCATCCAACCTAAAGATTGTACGTATCGTATTTATCGTGATACACGCTTTTCTACGGATAAAACTCCGTATAAAATACATTTTGGCGGTTATATCAATGCAAAAGGAAAAAAATCCGATCATTGTGGCTATTATGTGCATCTGCAACCTGCTGGATCTATGCTTGCCGGAGGGAGCTTATGCCTGCCGTCTAACGTACTAAAAGCTGTGCGGCAGTCAATTTATGACAATATTGAGGAATTTGTTGCGATCGTAGAAGATCCGGAGTTTAAGAAATACTTTCCGGTGATAGGGGAAGACTTCCTGAAAACTGCTCCTAAGGGCTTTCCAAAAGATTTTAAATACATTGATTATTTGAAGTGTAAAGAATATGTCTGTTCTTATAATGTCCCCGATGACTTCTTCGCCCAACCGGATATGTTGGAACAGATAGATAAAGTATTCCGCCAATTCAAGCGATTTGCCGACTTTATCAATTACACAATTGACGATTTTGAATAATACCTAGAATATAAACTTTTAAATAAAACTCTTATGGTAGTAGATACTTTAGAAAATCTGGAGAAATATGCGTCTTTAAATCCTTTGTTTGCACAAGCTATTGAGTTCCTGAAATCTCATGATCTTCAAGCCATGGAAATCGGTAAGACTGAACTGAAAGGAAAAGATCTGCTGGTGAATATTGCACAGACCAAACCTAAGACTAAAGAAGAGGCTAAACTGGAAACACATAACGAATTTATTGATATTCAAATTCCATTGTCGGGAACAGAAATCATGGGGTATACTGCTGCTAAAGACTGTGTCCCGACAAATGCTCCATACAATGTAGAAAAAGATATCACTTTCTTTGAAGGATTAGCTGAAACTTATATTGCCGTGAAACCGGGAATGTTTGCTATCTTCTTCCCGCAAGACGGACACGCTCCTGGTATTACCCCGGACGGAGTGAAAAAAGTAATTGTAAAAGTAAAAGCATAATCCTAATTTAATTCAGATATGGAAAAGACACTGAATCTTATCAAAAACGATCCTTGGCTGGAACCTTTTGCCGACGCTATTGCCGGCCGGCATCAATTTGTGCTGGATAAAGAAGCCGAACTGACTAATAAAGGAAAACAGACGCTGTCGGATTTCGCTTCGGGCTATCTTTATTTTGGATTGCACCGTACTGCCAAAGGCTGGACTTTCCGTGAATGGGCTCCTAATGCCAGTCATATTTACATGGTAGGTACATTCAACAACTGGGAAGAAAAGGCTACCTATAAACTGAAAAAACTGAAGAATGGGATTTGGGAAATCAATCTTCCAGAAGGGGCCATTCATCACGGTGACCTGTATAAACTGAATGTATATTGGGACGGTGGACAGGGAGAACGTATTCCTGCTTGGGCTACCCGTGTTGTTCAGGATGAACAGACGAAAATTTTTAGTGCACAGGTATGGGCCCCAGAGAAACCTTATAAATTCAAGAAAAAGACTTTTAAACCTAACACAAGTCCTCTGTTGATTTATGAATGTCACATCGGAATGGCACAACAGGAAGAGAAAGTAGGTTCATATAATGAATTCCGTGAAAAGGTGCTTCCCCGCATTGCCAAAGAAGGGTATAATTGTATTCAGATAATGGCTATTCAGGAACATCCTTATTATGGAAGTTTCGGTTACCACGTATCCAGTTTCTTTGCCGCTTCTTCCCGTTTCGGTACTCCTGATGAGTTGAAGGAGTTGATCGATACTGCTCATGGAATGGGTATCGCTGTTATTATGGATATTGTTCATTCCCATGCAGTGAAGAATGAGGTAGAAGGATTGGGTAATTTTGCCGGTGATCCGAACCAGTATTTCTATCCGGGAGGGCGTCGTGAACATCCGGCGTGGGATTCTCTTTGTTTTGACTATGGCAAGAATGAAGTCGTTCACTTCTTGTTGTCTAACTGTAAATACTGGCTGGAAGAATATAAATTCGATGGATTCCGTTTTGACGGTGTAACGTCCATGCTGTATTATAGTCACGGATTGGGTGAAGCGTTCTGTAATTACGGAGATTACTTCAACGGACATCAGGATGATAATGCTATCTGTTATCTGACCTTAGCTAATGAAGTGATTCATCAAGTGAATCCAAAAGCGATAACGATTGCTGAGGAGGTGTCCGGTATGCCGGGATTGGCTGCAAAAGTAGAAGATGGTGGTTACGGATTCGACTACCGCATGGCTATGAATATTCCGGATTACTGGATTAAGACAATCAAAGAAAAGATAGATGAGGACTGGAAACCTTCCAGCATGTTCTGGGAAGTCACTAACCGTCGCCAGGATGAAAAAACTATTTCTTATGCAGAAAGCCATGACCAAGCATTGGTAGGAGATAAGACGATTGTTTTCCGTCTGATTGATGCGGATATGTATTGGCACATGCAGAAGGGAGATGAAAATTATATAGTCAATCGTGGTATTGCTTTGCATAAGATGATTCGCCTGTTGACCTCTTCCACAATTAACGGTGGTTATCTGAACTTTATGGGTAATGAGTTCGGGCATCCCGAATGGATTGACTTCCCGCGTGAGGGTAACGGTTGGTCTTGCAAATATGCCCGTCGCCAATGGGATCTGGTCGACAATAAGAATCTAGCCTATCACTATATGGGTGACTTCGATGAAGAAATGTTGAAAGTCATTAAGAGTGTGAAGGATTTCCAGGCAACCCCGATACAAGAAATATGGCATAATGACGGCGACCAGGTATTGGCTTATGAGCGTAAGGATTTGATTTTTGTATTTAACTTCAATCCGAAGCAGTCGTTTACAGACTATGGTTTCCTTGTAGCTCCGGGAGCTTATGAGGTGATTCTGAATACGGATAATATAGCATTCGGTGGTAATGGCTTTGCCGATGATTCTGTGGTTCACTTCACGATTGCCGATCCTTTGTATAAGAAAGAAAAGAAAGAATGGTTGAAACTTTATATTCCTGCACGTACTGCCGTAGTGTTGAGAAAGAAGAAGTAGATATATATTAATAAAGAAGCCCTTGCAAATTTTCTATACTTGGATTTGCAAGGGCTTTCTTTATAAGAATGTGCCCGGACCGAGAATGTCGTACATATAACTGACATTGCGTGTTTTTAGCAATATCCCTTTAGGAGTATAGAACAACTGATATTTAATGTCAACATTATCTTGTCCTACCTCAATAACAATGATTGCCTGCCATTTAGGAAATTCTACCATAGTCACATCTTCCGCAACCCAACTTGCATAAGAACTAAATGTAAAAGCATTATAGACCACAGGTGTCAGCCGATCGAGACTGACAAGATCAGTCTGCGTCATTTCCCATTGTCCCTGCGCATTGAACCATACATTTTTGGTGAAACCGTTCATTACAAAATTGGCACAATAGTATCCGTCATCTTGCGACCAGGCTATATCATTTGTTTTGGGATACATTTTCTTGAAGGTAGCCTGCACATTATCAGGAGGTACAATCGCTAATACTGATATGGAAAATAGTAACAGAACCGCCATAATATTAAATTTCTTCATAAGCTTTATGGTTTAGGAGATTATTTATCTACCTAAACAGCTATCATGACTATTTGTTTGAATGATACATATAAAATAACCCGGTCATTATGGTGTGATCGGGTTATAGGGGAATATAGGGTTTTTCGTCTTTTTCAGAATGCAATTTTCAGTATCTTTCCATTGTAGCCTCTAACTGAAACTTCCGTAGCTTTATATGGCAATAAGCTGATTTCTTCTTTCGCACCGGTCAAAAGATCAACAGCCTGATAGGATTCCATTTGTGGAATTTGTAAAAAGTCGAAAGCGTGTGAGGGAACATTGATTGCTACATCTACTAGTTGACTGTCGAAATTGACAATGATAAACAATAGCTCGTTCTTGTATTTTCGCATAAAAGTATATTGCTTATGTTCATTGAAACGCCAGCCATTTTGATTAGCATACATCAGGTCAAAGAAAACACCCTTTGCAATAGCCAGTTCTTCATTACACAAAGTCAGCACTCTTTGATAAATTTCATATAAACGTTTATGATCTTCATTGAGCATTTTACCATCAAATTTTCCTCCGTTACGCCAACGACGGATGCTGTCTATACTCCAATAATCAAATATAGTAGTCCGTCCATCCCTTCCGCTGAAGCCCTCACTGTCCATTCCGGGTTCTCCAAATTCCTGTCCGAAGTAAATCATCATAGGATTAGTATTCATGCAGGCGGAAACAATAAGTGCAGGGATTCCTTTGCGTGGGTCACCGGCAAAGAAATCGGACGCAATGCGTTGCTCATCGTGGTTTTCGAGGAAATTAAGCATCTTTTTCTCAATTCCGTTCAGACTCTGCCAGCAATGAGTGATAGAAGCAGCCGACTCATATCCACAGGCTACATTACGAAGTGTATCATATAAGCCTACTTTATCGTACAGATAGTCGAATTTTCCACGGAACAAATAATTGCGATATTCATTCGGATTGTAGACTTCTGCAATAAAGAGAATGTCCGGATATGCTTCTTTGACTTGAGGAATAGCCCATTCCCAAAATTCTACGGGAACCATTTCCGCCATATCACAACGGAAACCGTCAATGTCTTTGGAAGCCCAGAACAGAAGAATATCCAACATCTTTATCCATGTATCCGGAATCGGAGAAAAGTGGCACGTACCTCCATTCTGGTAGTCTACTCCATAATTCAATTTGATTGTCTCATACCAGTCAGTGATATTGGGAGTAGCGTCAAAACGATTATTGCCTGTTGCTTTAGCCGGGAATTCGTGATAAGGTTCTGTCGCACCGTCTTTCATGTCAAACTGGGCACGAAGTTCAGCTTGAGGAATATAATAGAAATTATTATAGGGACTGAAAGACTGGCTTGAATCATCGTTAGCTCCCAATTCCGTTGTCCCGTCCGGTTGTGCATCAGAATGGTATTGGCGTGCTACATGGTTGGGAACAAAATCAATTATAACTTTTAGTCCCGCACGATGTGTACGTCGTACAAGATTCTCGAATTCTCTCATTCGTTCGGGAATGTCATTCGCCAAGTCAGGGTCTACATCATAATAATCTTTGATAGCATAGGGCGAACCGGCTTTTCCTTTTACAATGGCAGGATGATCCGGACTGATATTATAGCGACGATAATCTGTCTGAGTAGCATGCTCAATAATACCTGTGTACCAAATATGTGTAGTACCCAGTTTTTTGATTTCACTAAGTGCTTTGAGAGTAAAATCCGCCATTTTTCCGCAACCGTTGGTGACTATATCTCCATTGTAGACGCAGTGGTTATTATTGTTGCCGAACAGCCGGGTGAACACTTGATAGATAATTATTTTATTTTCGTTATTCATATAGAGTAGATTTTTACATTTCTAATATTAACTACTTCAATAAGAAGCATTACTTCCAGATTTTTCCTTTTTCAACTAATAATTGATTCAGCACTCCGTTAGCGGTATTATATCCTTGCTCGAAGATTTCTTCCGCTTTTTCCAATTCCGTGTTGCTATACCCATATAGGTTATAAGGTTCAATCAGCAAATCACATTTTTCTCTTTCAGGGAAAGTATTGGCACGGAACATGAAATGAAACGAACGCATAGCGATGCTGACAATATTCATTTTATAATCTTGCGCCATGATCGGGCTTACATTAACTGCTACTACCTTGTCACAGACTCTACGGAGAGTGGAAACCGGGAGATTCATCATCAATCCACCGTCTACGTAGTTCGTTCCATCAATATTTACCGGAGCAAACATGACAGGCATACAGCACGAAGCAGCTACCCGTTCGGCAATGGAACCACGGTGAAAATGAACCATACGTCCGTGGTCAAGATCGGTTGCCGTGATGATCAAGGGAATCTGGAGTTCTTCCAGATTCTTTGCTTTTACATTGGTACGAAGGAAATCTATAAATTCGCAAAGGTCAAATAATCCTTTCTTGGGGATTACCAGCTTGGTCAGGTCTTGAAATTTGTGTCCGGAAAAATAATCCAGCACTTTGTGAGGTTCATTACCATCTGCATAAAAGACTCCCGCAAGAGCTCCAGCGCTTACTCCGGAGATAATATCCGGTTTAATATCATGCTCCAGGAGAGCTTGCATTACGCCCAAATGAGCGAATCCTTTAATAAATCCTCCACTTAGAGCATAACCTATCTGATATTTCCGGTTCGTCCAATTGTTTGTATATACCTCCATGAGTTTTTTCTGTCTTTAATTCGCCACGAATTTAGTGAATTTATTGAAAGTAGAAGAAATATAATGGATAGTTTTTAGTATGCCGGATGGAAACTTTGTTCCGGTACTACGCCGATCAGAACCCAAAATCGTCTATTTCACCCTTGTGCTCTTCGCTTTCTTTAAATGGTTTTGCTTCCTTCTGTACCGGATTCCCTTCAATATAGATAGCACGGAACGGACGAGCAGGGCAAACATATTCGCATCCACCACAGCCTACGCAAATCTCTTTATTTACATGGGGAATCGTCAACCCGTCTTTATAAGGCACCATTGCGACAGCCTGCGTGGGACAGTGTTCAGAGCAGGCCCCACAACTAGTTCCGTCTGTATAAACGATGCAATTTTCCTCGATAAAAACAACATATCCCATTTGTGTAAGATGTTTTTGCTTTACACTTATCGGAAGAATAGCCCCGTTAGGACAAACATCTCCGCAAACAGTACAATCAAAATTGCAGAATCCTTTCTCGAAACTGACGGTAGGTTGCATTACTCCTGCCAAGCCATACTCCATGAAAGCTGGCTTCAGTACATGCGATGGGCATTTGCTGATACAAAGATGGCACGATGTACATTGCTGCTGAAAATGTTCACGGCTGACAGACCCCGGCGGAGTAACCGGATTCTCTTTTTTGTATACTTTTTTACCTTCCAGACTTGCAACGGATTCTTTAACTTGTGAAAGTAGTTTCGGAACTGCTCCGGCAGTAAGTAGTCCTGCAACGAGAAAACGACGTTTGGATGAATCGGTAGGGGAGAGTGAAGGTTGGTAGATCAATGCCTTTTGTTTGCAGCCCCCCAGGCAGTCAAAGCAATCTACACAACGACCATAATCAATAGTATGCTCTTTACTATTGATGCACGCTGCCTTACATTTGGTAGCGCAGAGTCCGCAACTGTTACACTTGTCGGAGTCAATGCGGACTTTGAATAATGAGAACCGGCTTAATAAGCCTAAAATTGTTCCTACAGGACAAATCGTGTTGCACCAAGTCCGTCCGTGCTTCCATGCCATTATAAAAATCATTGTAAGTATGACGACTGCAATGAAAAGAGATGAAATACTTAAAATAGAAGTATCCACCTGGTAAAACGTATAATTGTCGAACTTGGAGAAAGCGGATTCCAAAAGATTATTTCCCAGCATATATATCGGTTTAAATACATGTACTACTATCCGACCGTATGCGCTGTATGGCTCAAGCAGTCCTACGATAAACGTGAATCCGCATAGAAAAGAGATGACAGTCCCCCCAAGCACACTCCAACGTAATCTATTTTTTGCAGGACTGTAACTATATCTTTTTTTCTTTTTACTTGTTGATTTTGACAGGCGCGCAATGATATCTTGCAAAATCCCCATAGGACATATCGTCGAACAATAGATACGGCCGAATAAAAGTGTTAACACAATGAGAAATAATAAGATACCTACACTTAATGAAAGCAAAGCTGGAACAAATTGCAAGTGTGCCAGACGATGAAAACTGTTAGGTAATATTTCTGCGAAATCGAGAAAAAAGAAAGTAATCAGTACAAAAAAAAGTGCTGATATTCCAATACGTATCTTTCTTAACATGGTTGATTTACATCTTGATTCGCTTGACATTTAATTTGTCAAGATTCATGGTTCCTACTTTCAGTGCTTCTCCTTTGGCAAGATGTCCTACTGTATCCAACGGCATCTCACGCACTTGGTTGAAGAATTTGGCAGCGGCTGTGTCCACCGCTACAATATCCGGTGAGATAAACAATCCCTTTGCCAAAACGACATCTGAAGCAGAGCGTCCGCGAGGACCGTTAGTCTTCATAATCCGGTAGGCATCTACAACGTTCAGCGCGGCTTTCTTTTGCAGGGTACAAATATCGGCAATACATTGTTGCAAGTCGTTTTGGTGAAAGAATCCGCGATCCCATACAATTCCCATATGGTTTTTCATGGAGATAGTCAGATTGGCTCCGCCATGGTTTTTCAGGATAGGGACATTTATCCATACGTCGCAGTTCAGGATTGCTTCATGCACTTTTGCTTTCTTCATTTTTTTGCCGCTTGGGAGATCTACCGGTTTGTAGTAAGATTCCAGATGTGCGGGCATTACTTTTGCTCCGGCGGCTTTTGCTACAGCTTCAATGCCACTGTTTTTATAGCATTTCTGCCAGTCGTCACAGGTATGGTCAAATACGGTCACTTCTTTTGCTCCGGCGGCAAAGCATTGTTTCACGATTTCCGCCACTAACTTCGGATTTGTATTTCCTGCCAGTTCCGGCACCTTGTCCCAACCGATGTTAGGCTTCACAACAACCTTTTGTCCTGGTTTAACGAATTGCTTCATCCCACCCAGTTCGCTTATGGCGCGGCGGAACATGGCTTCCGGCTCTCCACCCATGACTGCTACCAGATCAGGGTTAGCTCCGTTTGCTTTATTGATAGTCTGAGTTAATACCTCCATAGCTTCCGAGTGCTGTATAGTCAAAGCAGCACCGGTTATGGCTACTGTTTTTAAAAAGTCCCTTCTGTCCATTTTTCTATTTTGAGTTTAGAATTTTGCAATCGCTTTTAACAGGGCATAGCCACCAAACCACTGGATCAACATTCCCGGAGTACCGATACGGAAATCTTGTACTGCTACATAGAAATTACCAAGAATCGCCCATTCAAAAGCTATTCCTATAATCTGGTAGAAAAGCACGACACCAAGAACGCCCAATAAAGAGACAGATTTTAGCATTCGTGCGGCAAAGGCAGAAGCTCCAGCAAGTAAAGTGGATTTTATCAACATAACAGGAAGCGTAGCTTCCGAAGGCATGGCGAACAGCAAGTGATTAATGACAGGAGAAAGAATCGCGGTCAATAATCCTACACGAAAGCCATATTTATAGCCTGCAATCAACGTGAAAAAATAAATGGGCAGCAGGGTAGGACCACCATAAGGTATGAGATGGCATAGTTGTGGAAGTGCAATGTTGCCTGCAATAAACAACAGAGCGAACAAGTAAGTTTTTACATTACTGTAATTCAGCGAGTAGAGCTTGGCAGATGTTTCCATTTTCGTTAAGAACTTTTATATTTAATAGAACAATAATATCTTGAGGATAAGACTGTTCTTTGCAGGAAAGGTTTAATCCGGTAAAGAACAATCTGCTTATTATATTAAAAACAGGATGGAAAAGTTTCATACCTATTTGAAACTATTTGACCTGTTTTTTGCTCTATTCACTATCCATTCTTTCCCGGATCTTTCCCCAAGCATGAGTATCGAATAAGCAACTTTGGCGCATTGTGCCACACATTTCCCTGAATCTGGACATAGGTATAGTATAGCTCAATTTATCGGGTTCGAAGTAGGGACGTACCGACGGATCGAAGAAACCGATGAATGTCCGTTTGCCGCCTTTTCGATTTTCTATGGTAGCTTGCGTTACTATGCAGCTACAACCGGAACCGAACATGGAAACTACACCGTCTTCAGCATTATTATCATAATAAGCCCATGTGGTAAGTCCGGAAAGCATATCGGGGTTGGCTATGAATACGACACCTTCCACTTCTTTCAGACTTTCTATCCTGTCTATACGCGCAAAATGAAGGTATTTCTTTTCTGCTTTGAGTACTCCGATTTGCTGTATAAAGTCGATGACCATTTGCGGAGTCTGTTTGTACCGCTCTTTTAATGAGACAAAAGTCGGGACGTGTTCGGGCATTTCGGTAAAACCGGTATAGAACTTGCCGCCACCACAGCCGATTGTTTCGGCATTCAGGCTGATGATACCGCCTTCTCTTGCCGTTTTCATACCTTTAAAGATACAGCCATTTATTTTTTCCGCCGTTCCTTCCTGCGTGTCCGAATACCAGAATACAAGAGGCAGTTCGGCCTTCTCTCCGAATGCCTCCCGGAAGTTTTGAATAAATGTTTGGATGTCCATAGCTTATCATTTTTTGTTTATACATAGTTGCTCTACAAAGTTAGAATAAAAAAGGATAAGTGCAAGTGAATCAGAAGTTAATATCGGACACACTTTTTTTACAATCTTCCAGTTGTTTTAATCCTTCTTCAGATAGTTTGGGGTAATGCAGGTCCAGTTGTTTCATCCGCTCGCAGATAATGTGTCCTACTGCGTAGCGCATAAACCATTTATTGTCGGCAGGGATTACGTACCACGGAGCCAGTTCGGTAGATGTTTCGGTTAGTACATCTGCATAGGCTTTCATATACTCATCCCAAAACTGGCGTTCCTTAACATCTGCGGAAGAAAATTTCCAGTTTTTAGTTTTGTCATCCAACCTTTCCATGAAACGCTTTTTCTGTTCGGCTTTTGATACGTTCAGGAAGAATTTCAGGACAACGGTTCCGTTTTCCGTCAGATAACGTTCGAAATCATTGATTTGCCGGTAACGGCGTTTCCAAAAATCAGAGTCAATGTCTTTGATGGTTTCTACACCCGGCAATTTGTTGGACAGTATAATTTCGGGATGCACTTTGGCGATAAGCACGTCTTCATAGTGAGAACGGTTGAAAATTCCGATTCTCCCTCTTTCGGGCAGGCAACGATTGATACGCCAGAGATAATCGTGGTCCAATTCCTCGGCAGAAGGTTGCTTGAACGAAAATACTTGGCATCCTTGCGGATTGATACCGGACATGACGTGTTTGATTGTCCCGTCTTTTCCGGCTGCGTCCATAGCCTGAAAAATAATAAGAATCGAATAGCGATCCTGGGCGTAGAGCATGCTTTGCAGTTCGGAAAGTTTCTCTACGTTTTTAGTCAGTTGACCTTTAGCATCCTGTTTGGATAGTTCGCCGATAAATGACGGATCGAAATCGGAGACGGAATATTGTCTTCCGGGTTTAGCAAGCAGGTCTTTTAAAATGTCCTTTTTCATGGGTTTGTTATTTGAATGTTTCTACTGAAAATAAAACAGGCGGAGCAATCAATTAGTTTTTCAGGCAAAGGACATTTTCCGGATTTACAGTGCTGTTCCTTTCTTCGGTACGAACAGGTTTGTCATATCCACCTGTTCAAGAGTGAGCAACTCTATCTTTTTAGAAATACCGCCTGCATATCCTGTCAGGCTACCGTTACAACTTACAACCCGGTGGCAGGGTATAATAATACTAATAGGATTGTGTCCCACCGCATTGCCCACCGCTTGCGTCGACATGGACGATAGCCCGTTTAGGCGAGCTATTTCCTTAGCAATATCCTTGTACGTAATGATTTTGCCGTAAGGGATTTTTTTTAATATTTCCCATACGGAGAGACGAAAAGGAGTACTTTCCAAGTGCATCTCAGGCATGAAACCGGGATTTTTCCCACTGAAATAACAATCGAGCCATTCTATGGTTTGCTCGAATACGGGCAATACTTTTTCTTCGTGTTCCGGAGACAACGAAGCTGCAAAATATTTCTGTCCATCAAACCACAAACCCGTCAAAGAGCTACCGTCACTTGCGATTGTTATTCCACCGATAGGGGACTGATATTTGTAAATGTATTGCATAACATTATATATAAGGTGATATCTTTTACAAAAGTAGTATTTCATTTTTAAATAAGATCTTTTTCACCTCTGTTTTGAAGAATAATTGCTTATATTTATCTGATAGATGAGGTATTTACCAATATATAAGATTATTTTGCGCAGCCCTGCAATTACGGGGACAAGAGAAAGTCGAACCAGCTTGTAGCCTATGCCGTAGTCAATATGGAAATAGGCAACCGTGACTTACAATAATAACACCGGAATATTTTTTGTGGAAAAAGAGATTTAAAGCGTTTTTAATAACGACATAGAGATAGTTTTTTACTCTCTTTAAAGTCGTTTTTCCAACTTTTCCTTATCTTTGGCGTTTAACAAACCGTTTTTAATCATACAACAACGAAAAACAACCGATCATGAATCAAGAGTTATCAATGAATGCCAATAAATTAGTGGCATTTCTCCAGAAGCCGACTTCTGAATTTACCAAAGCCGACATCATTTCATTTATCCAACAAAACGACATCCGTATGGTCAACTTCATGTATCCTGCGGGAGATGGTCGTCTGAAAACTTTGAATTTTGTCATTAACAATCAAGCTTATCTGGAAGCTATCCTTACCTGTGGAGAACGGGTGGACGGTTCCAGCCTTTTCTCTTTTATCGAAGCGGGAAGTAGTGATCTTTATGTTATTCCTCGGTTTCGTACAGCATTTGTTGATCCGTTTGCTGAAATACCTACGCTGTCTATCCTTTGTTCTTTCTTCAATAAGGATGGAGAACCGTTGGGAAGTTCACCGGAATATACGCTTCATAAAGCGAGCAAAGCATTTACGGACGTGACGGGAATGGAGTTTCAGGCAATGGGAGAGTTAGAATATTATGTGATAGCACCGGATACGGGTATGTTTGAGGCAACCGATCAACGTGGTTATCATGAATCGGGACCTTATGCCAAATTTAATGAGTTCCGTACACAATGTATGTCTTATATCTCACAAACTGGCGGGCAAATTAAGTATGGACACTCTGAAGTAGGCAACTTTACTTTGGAAGGCTATATCTATGAGCAGAATGAAATAGAGTTTTTGCCGGTTCCTGTCGAACAGGCCGCCGACCAATTGATGATTGCCAAATGGGTAATTCGTAACTTAGGATTCAAATATGGATATAATGTTACGTTCGCTCCTAAGATAACAGCAGGTAAAGCGGGTTCCGGTCTGCATGTCCATATGCGTATCATGCAGGACGGAAAGAATCAGATGTTAAAAGACGGAATTTTGTCGGAAACAGCCCGGAAGGCTATTGCTGGAATGATGGAGCTTGCGCCTTCAATCACAGCCTTCGGAAATACAAATCCTACTTCATACTTCCGTCTTGTTCCGCACCAGGAAGCACCAACGAATGTTTGCTGGGGCGACCGCAACCGTTCTGTATTGGTACGTGTACCTTTGGGATGGGCTGCCAAGAAGGATATGTGTACATTAGCGAATCCGTTAGAAACGGAAAGTTATTTTGATACCACCCAAAAGCAGACTGTGGAAATGCGTTCACCGGACGGTTCGGCAGATTTATATCAACTGCTTGCCGGACTGGCTGTAGCCTGCCGTCATGGTTTTGAAATAGAAAATGCTTTGGAACTGGCTGAAAAGACGTATGTGAATGTAAATATTCACCAGAAAGAAAACGAAGATAAGCTGAAAGTATTGGCTCAATTACCGGATAGCTGTGTTGCGTCCGCCGATTGTCTGGAACAGCAACGGGCTATTTTCGAACAATACAATGTATTTAGTTCGGCAATGATTGACGGCATCATCCGTAAACTTCGCAATTATGAGGATAAGACACTACGTGCAGATCTGGACGGAAAACCGCAGGAAATGCTTGATTTGGTTCATAAATATTTCCATTGCGGATAATGTAGTAACTGATAATATGAGTAAAAGCCTGTCTTCTCAAAGCAAGATAGGCTTTTATTTTCCCCAATTGCACTCCTCACTTCCACATAATTCTACACTAATTCCACAATCAGATAGAACCCGCCTACTTTTTATTCGTCTGATTTTTAACGATATATGTAAAAAGCTGATATTTGGTATCCGTTTTGCAATATGATAAGTGTAGCGATAATAAATAATGGTTTTTATAATTCACACTTAAAAAATTACGATTATGAAAAAGGTATTAGTAGCAGTAGCATTAGTAATGGGATTAGGTAGTTCTGTAGCATTTGCACAGGAAGTAATCAACACTACATCTGTAGAAATGCAGGCGCAAGTTCCACAGGATGAGTTTACTAAGATTGATGTAAAAGAGTTACCGGAAGCAGTGGCACAGGCTGTTGCCAAGAACTATGAAGGTGCTACAATCAAAGAAGCTTATGTAGCGGAAAAAGAGAGCGGTAAGGTTTATAAAGTAATTCTTACTACTAAAGATTCGCAGGAAGTAACAGTCCTGATGAATGAAAAGGGTGAAGAAGTGAAAGAATAAAGCAAAACTTCGAATGTAGTATAAATAACTCATAAAAATTCTCGGTTCGTGATGAATCGGGAATTTTTTGTTTATCTCATTTTTTAGTAATAAACCAATTGATCTACGTTCATCATCGGATAGTTTTATTAGTAGTTATTATTCGAATTTCTTACGTATGTGACTAATCGTTTCCGGAGTAACTCGAAGGAAAGAGGCTACTTCTTTTAGAGTAATAAAATTCTGAAAATCAGGATAGCATTTCACTAAATCTAAATACAGTTCGGTGGGAGTTTTACAATAAATGTCTAATAGACGCATATAGGTTTGTACAAAGAGCTCTTCTGCAAGAATCCGTTCTAAGTTTTGTGTCATTTCATTTGTAGAGAAGAAATTCCTCATATCTTCGGCAGAAGCATAGTAAATTCGAGCATCACTTGCAGCCTGGATGCTTACCATAGCTTTCTCTTTTTTCAAGCATGCCGGATAGTCACCTACATACTCTCCGGCAAAAGAATAACCGACAATATGCTCGTATCCTCTGTCGTCTGTACAGATATATCGAAATAACCCTTCTTCTATGTAAGCTCCATGTGTAGCCAAAGCTCCCTGCAGAGTGAAATATTCCTTTTTCTTCATTTCTTTACATTGCCCATGTGTCAAAAAGAAGTCTTTAAATGCGGAGAATTCCTCGCGTCCGGCATAGTGATTAAAATTTTTCATGTTTGGTTAGATTGTTTTCGTGCCTTAATAGGTGACGAATTTATGAAAAGAGTGACATTATACCTAATTGCGGATGATTTTAAAAGATTATTTAAACCGGACTTCCTTATTAGGCAGATATTTTTTCATTCCTTTAGATATGCTGTCTTATCACAACAGTTTATTTGTAGATTTCTACAGTACTCGTACTTTAAAATTCTTTTTTGAGGATATATCCGAAGAAAACGATCGATTTTGATTACTTGATAGAAGGGAAAGAGGAATATGAACGTTAAGTATTGACCTAATTTCATAAAAAAGATGTTTTATGAAAAGAAAAAGAGAGGAATGTAGTGCAATATCGCCAAATAATGCTTTCCTTTGCAACCAACAACAATAATAAGGTTTATTACGATTTGATTATTTTACGTGAATCTTCTCATTTATTTGAGTATATCCATTTCTAATTAAGATTTTCCAATAACTTTCTTATTGAATTATTAATTTTTTATATTTGTATTTTATGAATTTGTACATTGGAAATCTTAGCTATAATGTTAAGGAATCAGACTTGAGAAATGTAATGGAAGAGTATGGAACAGTTGCTTCAGTAAAGTTAATCACAGACCGTGAAACTAGAAGATCAAAAGGATTCGCATTTGTTGAAATGCCGGATGATGCAGAAGCTAATAATGTTATCAAACAGTTGAATGGCGCAGAATACGTAGGTCGTTCAATGGTAGTGAAAGAAGCTTTGCCGAAGAACTAAAACTAAATAATAGTGATAGAAAAAGGGCGTGTCAGGAAACTAACACGCCCTTCTTTCTGTTAATCTCCGTTGTTGTTTTCTTCATCATCCACCATGTTATTGAGTTCCAGTTCCAAATCTACCAGTTCTTGTTCCCGTAATTTCAGAATATCTCTCGTTGTATCTTTTGCTGCTTTTAATAATGCAGGAATGTCCGACGGCTCCTGTGCAACCTGAATACCGGCTGCCTCTAATGCTTCTATCTTTTCTTTAGCCGAACCGGAAGTTCCGGAGATAATAGCTCCTGCATGCCCCATTTGTTTTCCCAAAGGAGCAGATTGCCCTGCGATGAATGCTACAACGGGTTTAGTTACATGGTTACGAATATATTCGGCAGCCTGTTCTTCCGCATTTCCGCCAATCTCACCGATTAAAACAATAGCTTCGGTTTCGGTGTCATTCTGGAACATTTCTAACAGTTCACGGAAATGAAGCCCTACTACGGGGTCGCCGCCGATACCAATAGCTGTGGATTGTCCCATGCCATTAGCGGTTAAGTGATATACAATTTCATACGTAAGTGTACCGCTACGGCTAATGACACCCACGTTTCCTTTCTGAAAAACTTGTCCCGGGAGGATACCGACCATACTTTTTCCCGGAGAAATCAATCCCGGACAGTTAGGACCAACCAGTATTGCCCCCTTTTGTTTAATGAATTGATGCGCTTTGATGACATCCAGTGTAGGGATACCTTCCGCGATACAGACAATTAACTGGATACCGGCATCTGCCGCCTCCATGATAGCATCTGCTGCAAAACGTGCCGGAACAAAGATAATAGAAGTGTTAGCCTGTGTCTGTTCCACAGCTTCATACATGGTGTTAAACACTGGGATACCGTTTGCATCACTTCCCCCTTTACCGGGAGAAGTACCTCCTACAACGTTGGTTCCATATTCCTTCATCTTCCTGGCATGAAAGAGCCCGTCCCGACCAGTAATTCCTTGTACAATCAAACGGGTGGATTTATCTATTAATATACTCATAATTGTTTTTTACTTTTTATTGATATTGTTACGCATTATGATTTTATAGCCATTAACGCTGCTTCCTGCATAGTTGTTGCTATCTGAAAACGGCTATGATTTCGTAGAAGATCGCGGCCGATATTTTCATTTGTTCCTGTTAGCCGGACAATGATGGGTATTTCACTCTTTATCTGCTCGAATGACTGAATAAGCCCGATTGCCACATCGTCACAACGGGTAATCCCTCCGAAAATATTGATCAGAACAACTTTTACTTTTTCATCTTGTAATAGAAGCTTCATGGCTTCCACTACTTTTATGGGGTTGGAACTACCGCCAATATCAAGAAAGTTGGCAGGATTACCTCCATAAATCTTAATCATATCCATTGTTGCCATAGCGAGTCCGGCACCATTCACCATGCAACCTATATTACCGTCCATGCGAACATAACTGAAACCTCTTTCTTTGGCGTCGGCTTCTACCTTTTCTTCCTCTGTCGGGTCGAATAAAGCATGTATTTCAGGATGCCGACATAGGGCGTTGTCATCGAAAACAATTTTGGCATCAATAGCTATTAACATACCTTTTGTTGTTAGCGCTAACGGATTGATCTCAACCAGAGAGGCATCATTCTCCATGAAGATTTTATAAAGTGCTTGCAGGATGACAGCCATTTTACTTGCTTGTTCCGTTTTTGGAAAAAGTGAAAAGGCGAAATGACGTGCCAAATAATCTGGAATGCCAATGAAAGGATTGATTGAATACCGAATAATTTTCTCCGGTGTCTGACGAGCCACTTGTTCAATATCCATACCACCGGATGCACTCATCATTAGAATAACGGAACGTGTATTTCGGTCGATAGTGAAACTGACATAATATTCGGCGGTAATATCAACTGCTTCGCTAACCAATATCTGATTGACGGGAAGGCCTTTAATACTCATTCCGAGTATATTTTTAGCTTCCTGATAAGCATCTTCCGTGTTGTTTACCAGTTTGACGCCTCCGGCCTTTCCCCGGCCTCCGGTCAATACCTGTGCCTTAATGACAACTCTATCTGCACCTACACTCCGATATGCAGCTACAACGCCTGCAGCAGTACGGCATAAAGTGTGCCTCTCAACAGGTATTCCATACTTAGAGAAAATCTCTTTCGCTTGATATTCATGTATTTTCATGGCTCACAAATTTGAGTAAATGATTCCTGCTAATAAAACAGAAACAAGATACGGAAAGTTTACGAAAAAGAAATCTACCTGAATGTTTTAGAGCATATCACTCTCTTTTTGGTATGAAGATTCGGAATAAAAAAAGCGTGTTGGCAATTCTGCCAACACGCTGTAAACTGATAAATACAGTATTTCTTGATTTTATACAATGCCATGAGCACTAACAGTACCGTCAATTTTCTTAATCAGACCTTGCAATACTGCACCTGGTCCACATTCTGTGAAGTCAGTAGCACCGTCGGCAATCATATTTTTAACAGATTGAGTCCAACGTACAGAAGCTGTCAACTGAGCAACCAGATTCTTTTTGATTTCAACAGGGTCAGTATGAGGAAGTGCGTCTACATTCTGATATACCGGGCATTTAGGAGTATGGATTTCTGTTGCATTGATAGCAGCTTCCAATTCTACTTTTGCAGGATCCATTAACGGAGAGTGGAAAGCACCACCAACTTTCAATGGGAGAGCTCGTTTTGCTCCGGCAGCTTTCATTAGTTCGCAAGCCTTCTCGATGCCCGGTACGGAACCGGAGATAACGATTTGTCCCGGACAGTTGTAGTTAGCCGGTACACAAACTTCACCTTCAGCATTTACGGTAGTACAGATTTCTTCCACCTTTTCATCCGGCAATGCGATGATAGCAGCCATTGTAGAAGGAGTCGCTTCACAGGCTTTCTGCATAGCCATTGCACGTGCATAAACAAGTTTCAGACCGTCTTCAAAGCTCAAAGCTCCGGCAGCAACCAATGCGGAAAATTCACCGAGTGAATGTCCTGCTGTCATTTCCGGTTTGAAATCATCCCCCATACAAAGAGCGGAGATTACCGAGTGAAGGAATACGGCAGGTTGAGTAACCTTCGTTTGACGAAGATCCTCGTCCGTACCATTGAACATGATATCTGTAATGCGATATCCAAGAATATCATTTGCTTTTTCAAATAATTCTTTAGCTAAAGCTGAATTTTCATACAGGTCTTTACCCATTCCTACGAATTGAGCACCTTGACCGGGAAAAACGAATGCTTTCATATCTTTATTATTTAATTGATTTTTAATTGCGGGTGCAAAGTTACGGATTTTTATGATACGACCGCACAAAATGTACATATTTGTGCAACCGAATCCGGGAAATGCCATAACGGACCATTGCCATGTCCGATGTGCAAATCCTTGCCTGCAATGATAGCCTGAGTGATATATGATTTGGCATGTTGGATAGATTCCCGTAAAGGATAGCCTTTTGCCAGGTTGGTCGCAATAGCGGAGGAGAGGGTACAGCCTGTTCCGTGCAAATTGTTACTTTCTATCTTTTTCTCCTCATATATATGGAAGATCGATTCTGACGTATGTAAGAGGTCGCACATTCTGTCACCCTCCAAATGCCCCCCTTTTATTAATACACTTGTCTGATACTCATCCACCAACCTTTTGGCCGCTTCCTGCATTTCATGTATGTTATGAATGCTTTTATCTGTCAGAACACTTGCTTCGTCAAGATTGGGAGTAATTAAAGTGACGAGTGGGAGCAGTTCTCTTTTAATTTCTTCTATAGTTTCGTCCGACATTAGTTTTCGTCCGCTGGTAGACACCATGACCGGATCATAAACAATATATTCCGGTATATATTTTCGCAGGCAGTCTACAATGGTACGAACGATCTGAATGTCACTAACCATACCTATCTTGATTGCAACCGGTCGCAAATCATCCATAACAGCTTCTATCTGCCCACGGACAATCTCAGGCAGCACTGATTGTACAGCGTGTACCCCTAATGTATTTTGTACGGTAACTGCGGTGATGACTGACGCTGCATAGCCTCCCAAAGCCGAGATTGTTTTGATATCCGCCTGAATACCTGCTCCTCCCGAACAATCGGAACCAGCAATGGATAAAATGACTGGATGACGTTCCATTTTGGATTTTTTAATAGTTACGATACAAAGATAGAATAAAAAACGATAAGGTACAAAATGACATATCGTTTAAAGTACAATAAGTATCCCTATCTGAATTTATTCTATAGATCATGAAAAGTACTGAAAATAAAGCATCAATCTGGTTTTTGTACTTTATACAATTACTCTTCCTGGAAAAGACTAAAATACATATTGTAATTCATAAGATAACACTAAGTATTGATATTGTAAAATATATGATATGTATTTATGTGATAAACAATGTTTTATAGCATATTAATTATTTTTGTTTAAGCGAATATTAGCCTCTATATTTGCGCCATATTAAAAAAACGGATATGCAGAATATACAGAAAAATACACCTTTGGCCAACAATCATATATCAGTAGATTGTGTAGTGATTGGTTTTGACGGCGAACAACTGAAAGTGTTGCTTGTGAAACGTGCAGGTGAAGATAATGGAGAAGTATATCACGATATGAAACTTCCCGGAAGTCTTATTTATATGGATGAGGATCTGGACGAGGCTGCACAGCGCGTATTATATGAATTGACAGGACTTAAAAATGTAAACCTGATGCAGTTTAAAGCATTCGGTTCCAAAAACAGAACGAGTAATCCGAAAGATGTTCGCTGGTTGGAACGGGCAATGCAGTCAAGGGTAGAGCGTATTGTGACTATTGCATATTTGTCAATGGTTAAGATAGATAGAACTTTGGATAAGAATCTGGACGAGCATCAGGCTTGTTGGATTGCTCTGAAAGAAGTAAAGACATTGGCGTTCGATCATAATCTGATTATTAAGGAAGCAATGACATACATCCGTCAGTTTGTGGAATTTAACCCTTCAATGTTGTTCGAACTACTTTCGCGTAAGTTTACAGCTGCGCAATTGAGAACTCTTTTTGAACTAGTATATGACAAAGTTGTAGATGTGCGTAACTTCCATAAAAAAATAGCAATGATGGAATATGTGGTTCCTTTGGAAGAAAAGCAACAAGGAGTAGCCCATCGTGCCGCACGCTATTATAAGTTCGATAAGAAGATATACAATAAGGTGAGACGGTGATATATGCCGGGTGTTTGGTAAATCTAAGTAATAAAATTGAAAATCGTTAAATCGTAAATAAAATCATGTTTTTATTAGGTTATGACATAGGTAGCTCGTCTGTAAAAGCGAGCTTGGTAAATGCTGAAACTGGTAAATGTGTATCATCGGCATTCTTTCCGAAAACAGAGGCAAAAATTATTGCAGTGAATCCCGGTTGGGCGGAACAAGATCCGGAAAGCTGGTGGGAGAACTTAAAGTTGTCTACACAAGCTATTATGAATGAATCCGGAGTCAGTGCGGCTGAGATTAAGGCAATTGGTATCTCTTATCAGATGCATGGTCTGGTATGTGTAGACAAAGACCAACAAGTATTGCGTCCTGCTATTATCTGGTGTGATTCGCGTGCTGTGCCTTGTGGTCAGAAGGCATTTGAAACTATCGGAGAAGAAAAATGTCTTTCTCATCTCCTAAACTCACCGGGAAACTTTACCGCTTCCAAATTGGCTTGGATTAAACAGAATGAACCGGCTATCTATGAGCAGATTTACAAAATAATGCTGCCAGGTGATTATATTGCCATGAAATTGAGCGGAGAAATCTGTACAACTGTTTCCGGACTTTCGGAAGGTATGTTCTGGGACTTCAAAAACAATCGTATAGCCGATTTCTTGATGGATTATTATGGATTCAATTCGTCATTGATTGCCGATATTAAACCAACTTTTGCCGAGCAAGGATGTGTAAATGCAATAGCAGCCAAAGAATTGGGATTAAAAGAAGGAACCCCCATTACTTATCGTGCCGGTGACCAGCCGAATAATGCTCTTTCTCTGAATGTGTTCAATCCGGGTGAAATTGCTTCTACAGCAGGCACATCAGGAGTTGTTTATGGAGTGAATGGGGAAGTGAATTATGATCCGCAGTCACGTGTCAACACTTTTGCGCACGTGAATCATTCGAAAGAGCAGACCCGCTTGGGAGTATTGCTTTGTATCAACGGCACAGGTATCCTTAACTCATGGGTAAAACGTACTATTGCACCTGAAGGAATATCATATAATGAAATGAACGTGCTGGCTTCCAAAGCTCCGATAGGTAGCGCAGGAATCAGCATTCTTCCCTTCGGTAATGGTGCCGAACGTATGCTGAATAATAAGGAGATAGGCTGTAGTATCCGTGGGATAGATTTTAATACTCATGGCAAACATCATATTATTCGTGCAGCCCAGGAAGGTATTGTGTTTTCTTTTAAATATGGTATAGATATTATGGAACAAATGGGTATTCCGGTAAAGATGATTCATGCCGGACACGCAAATATGTTCCTGAGTTCTATCTTCCGTGACACTTTAGCAGGAGTGACGGGGGCTACAATCGAACTTTATGACACGGATGGCTCTGTCGGTGCTGCCAAAGGCGCAGGTATCGGTGCAGGTATCTACAAGGATAATAATGAGGCTTTTGCAACACTTGAAAAGCTAAATATTATCGAACCTAATGTGGCTAAACACCAAGAATATGCAGATGCATACGCCAAATGGAAATATCGTCTAGAAAAATCAATGGTCGATAAAATTTCTATTTTCAACTCAGATAACAAGTAACAATATAAATAATCATTTAAAATATAAAGAATTATGGCAACAAAAGAATTTTTCCCGGGAATTGAAAAGATTAAATTCGAAGGTAAAGATAGTAAAAACCCTATGGCATTCCGTTATTACGATGCTGAAAAAGTAATCAACGGCAAGAAGATGAAAGATTGGTTGAAGTTCTCTATGGCATGGTGGCATACATTATGCGCTGAAGGTGGCGACCAATTCGGTAGTGGAACAAAACTGTTCCCTTGGAACGGTAATACAGATGCTATACAGGCTGCAAAAGATAAAATGGATGCAGGTTTTGAATTCATGCAGAAAATGGGTATTGAATACTATTGTTTTCACGATGTAGACTTGGTTTCAGAAGGTGCTAGCATTGAAGAATATGAAGCTAACTTAAAAGAAATCGTAGCATACGCAAAACAGAAACAAGCAGAAACTGGTATCAAACTGTTATGGGGTACTGCCAACGTATTCGGCCATGCCCGTTATATGAATGGTGCTGCAACAAATCCTGATTTTGACGTAGTGGCCCGTGCTGCTGTACAAATTAAGAATGCAATTGACGCAACTATCGAATTGGGCGGTCAGAACTATGTGTTTTGGGGTGGTCGTGAAGGTTATATGTCTCTTTTGAATACAGATCAAAAACGTGAAAAAGAACACCTTGCACAGATGTTGACTATTGCTCGTAATTATGCTCGTGCCCGTGGTTTTAAAGGTACTTTCCTGATTGAACCGAAACCTATGGAACCGACTAAGCATCAGTATGATGTAGATACGGAAACTGTGATCGGCTTCCTGAAAGCTCATGGTTTGGATAAAGATTTCAAAGTTAACATCGAAGTAAACCATGCTACTTTGGCTGGCCACACTTTCGAACATGAGTTGGCAGTAGCAGTGGATAACGGTATGTTAGGTTCTATCGACGCTAACCGTGGCGACTATCAGAATGGTTGGGATACAGACCAATTCCCGATTGACAACTATGAACTGACTCAGGCGATGATGCAAATCATCCGTAATGGCGGTTTGGGTAATGGCGGAACTAATTTCGATGCCAAAACTCGCCGTAATTCTACTGATTTGGAAGACATTTTTATTGCTCACATTGCAGGTATGGACGCTATGGCTCGTGCATTGGAAAGTGCGGCAGCTCTGCTGAACGAATCTCCATACAAGAAAATGTTGTCTGATCGTTATGCTTCATTCGACGGTGGTAAAGGTAAAGAATTTGAGGAAGGTAAATTATCTTTGGAAGATGTAGTTGCTTATGCTAAAGCGAACGGTGAACCAAAGCAGACTAGCGGCAAACAAGAACTTTACGAAGCAATTCTGAATATGTACTGCTAATAGAGAATCAAATATAAGGCGATAGAGGTAGAGCTTTATCGCCTTACTATTATCTAATCCAACTACTACACACTACTTATCTACTTATACACCATGATTAATACAACGAACGAAGGTAGTAAACTCTACCTATATTCGATAACTTCTGTTGCTATCCTGGGAGGATTGCTTTTCGGTTATGATACAGCAGTTATTTCCGGTGCAGAGAAGGGTCTGGAGGCATTCTTCCTTTCCGCTTCCGATTTTCAATATAATAAAGTAATGCATGGAATCACTTCTTCCAGTGCATTGATAGGCTGCGTACTTGGTGGGGCGTTCTCCGGTATATTCGCTTCCCGTCTAGGGCGTCGTAACTCCCTGAGACTTGCTGCCGTACTCTTTTTCCTTTCAGCATTAGGTTCCTATTATCCGGAATTTCTGTTTTTCGAATATGGAAAACCGAATATGGATTTGCTGGTTACATTTAACTTATATCGTGTTTTAGGTGGTATCGGTGTCGGGCTTGCGTCTGCTGTTTGTCCGATGTATATCGCAGAAATAGCTCCTTCCAACATTCGCGGAACACTTGTTTCGTGCAACCAGTTTGCCATTATTTTCGGTATGTTGGTTGTATACTTTGTGAATTACCTGATTATGGGCGATCACCAAAATCCTATTATTCTGAAAGATGCTGCCGGAGTTTTATCAGTTAGCTCAGAATCTGATATGTGGACTGTATTTGAAGGCTGGCGTTTTATGTTCGGCTCGGAAGCTTTTCCGGCTGCATTCTTTGGTCTATTATTGTTCTTTGTCCCAAAAACTCCTCGCTATTTGGTATTGGTACAAGAAGATGAAAAAGCTTATTCAATTCTGGAAAAGATCAATGGTAAGACAAAAGCACAAGAAATTCTTAACGATATTAAAGCTACTGCTCACGAAAAAACAGAAAAACTCTTTACTTATGGAGTGGCAGTAATTGTTATCGGTATTCTGCTTTCCGTATTCCAACAGGCTATCGGCATCAATGCAGTGCTTTACTATGCTCCTCGTATTTTTGAAAATGCAGGTGCAGAAGGAGGTGGCATGATGCAAACGGTTATTATGGGTGTTGTGAATATTATCTTTACACTGGTTGCAATCTTTACAGTAGATCGCTTCGGGCGCAAACCTCTGTTGATAATCGGTTCTATCGGTATGGCCGTAGGTGCATTTGCAGTAGCGATGTGTGATAGCATGGCAATAAAAGGAATTCTTCCGGTACTTTCGGTTATCGTATATGCCGCCTTCTTTATGATGTCATGGGGCCCGATTTGCTGGGTATTGATTTCGGAAATCTTCCCGAACACAATTCGTGGTAAAGCGGTGGCAATCGCTGTGGCTTTCCAATGGATATTCAATTATATTGTATCTTCTACTTTCCCGGCATTGTACGATTTCAGCCCGATGTTTGCGTATAGTCTTTATGGAATTATCTGTGTAGCGGCTGCTATTTTCGTTTGGCGTTGGGTGCCCGAAACGAAAGGTAAGACATTGGAGGATATGAGCAAACTATGGAAGAAGAAGAAGAATAAATAAATCAGATAATATCTCTTGTGGAAAATCCGTAAATCAGCAGATATAGGAATCTGTGATTTACGGATTTTTATTTTCTTATCTTTGGAGAACAATATATGAGGATAAGCTGTACCTTTGCACTGTCTTTATATAAAAACACGTATTGTTATGGAACAACATCCGATTAAAATTAATAAAGTGCAGATACGTAATCTTCAAATAGAAGATTACGCACAATTATCCCAATCGTTTACTCGTGTTTATTCTGACGGTAGCGATGTGTTCTGGACCCATAAACAAATTCAGAAATTAATCAATATTTTTCCGGAAGGACAGATTGTTACAGTGGTTGACGACAAAATTGTAGGTTGCGCTCTTTCTATTATTGTTGATTATGATAAGGTGAAGAATGACCATACGTATGCACAAGTCACGGGTAAGGAAACATTTAATACGCATAATCCTGAGGGGAATATTCTGTATGGCATAGAGGTATTTATTCACCCCGGATATCGCGGATTGCGTCTGGCGCGACGTATGTATGAATATCGCAAAGAACTATGCGAAACATTGAACCTGAAAGCCATTATGTTCGGCGGCCGTATTCCGAATTATCATAAATATGCTGACAAGATGCGTCCAAAAGAATATATCGAACGGGTACGTCAACGTGATATTTACGATCCGGTGCTTACGTTCCAATTATCAAATGATTTCCATGTCCGCAAGGTAATGACTAATTATTTGCCGAATGATGAGGAGTCTAAACATTATGCCTGTTTGTTACAGTGGGATAATATCTATTATCAACCTCCTACACAAGAATATATCAATCCAAAAACTACTGTTCGCGTAGGTTTGGTACAATGGCAGATGCGTAGTTATAAAACACTGGATGATCTGTTCGAACAGGTAGAATTTTTTGTAGATGCAGTATCAGACTATAAAAGTGATTTTGTTCTTTTCCCGGAATACTTTAATGCGCCTTTAATGTCGAAGTATAATGATAAAGGAGAATCGCAGGCTATTCGCGGATTGGCAAAATATACCGATGAGATTCGTGATCGGTTTATAAATCTGGCTATTAGCTATAATATAAACATTATTACCGGTAGTATGCCCTATGTGAAAGAAGACGGGCTGCTTTATAATGTAGGATTCCTTTGCCGTCGCGACGGAACATACGAAATGTATGAAAAAATGCACGTCACTCCGGATGAAATCAAGAGTTGGGGGTTGAGTGGGGGAAAATTACTACAAACCTTTGATACAGATTGTGCTAAGATTGGTGTTTTGATTTGCTATGATGTAGAGTTTCCGGAACTCTCCCGGCTAATGGCAGATCAAGGAATGCAGATATTGTTTGTACCTTTCCTGACGGATACACAAAATGCCTATTCCCGCGTTCGTGTCTGTGCTCAGGCGCGTGCGATCGAAAATGAATGTTTTGTTGTCATTGCAGGCAGCGTGGGAAATCTCCCCCGCGTACACAATATGGATATTCAGTATGCCCAATCGGGTGTATTTACTCCGTGTGATTTTGCTTTTCCGACAGACGGAAAACGAGCGGAAGCGACTCCGAATACAGAAATGATATTGGTTTCGGATGTCGATCTGGATTTATTGAGTGCGTTACATACATACGGTAGTGTACGCAATTTGAAAGATCGTAGAAATGATGTCTATGAAGTGAAATTAAAAAAATAAAATAGTGACGTTATCCCGTTAAAATAGCGTCACCATATATATCGAATAGCGTCACTATGTGTTTAGGATAGTGACGCTATATTTTTATTTAGAAGAAGTACCGCTTTCCAGTATGCTAACGATAGAAAATAGTGTGAAGCAGATAGCCCCTAATCCTACTAGAACACGTGCCGGAATGAAATAATCTGCATGTACGGTAGCGAGTTCGAATACGAAAGCAGCCAGGAATAAACAAGTCAATGCTGTTAATACCGGAATCATAGGGATGCGGTTGGCTAGTTTAAATTCCCGTCTCCATATCTTTGCCAACAGAATTACTTTACTGGAAATACTATAACATACAAGACCCAGTCCAAGCATGATATATCCGGTGGTACCGTTTGCACTCCCCGAATCTGCCAAAATAACGAATAATCCCCATACAAAAGAAATAGATCCCATTAATAAAACTAGTTTCGGCCATTTATTCCGTTCTTTTTCCGAATAATCATTTCGCACCTGACGAGCAATAGTAGCCACCAATGCTATGAGGCTGGTACAAATACAAGCAAGCCCTACCATTACGTGTCCTGCGACAAAATAAGCAGGATGAGAGTGGCTGTTGCCTAATAAAACGAATGCCCATACCCATGCAATAATAGATATGACGATTGCAAGAATGATCATTGCTCGTCTCTGACCCACAGAAAACGCTCCTTGTGGGACCTCATTTCCTGTTGCTTTAGAGTTTTCCGGAATCAAAGAGGATCGGGTAGAAGAGGTAGCGGCAGTAGCTACGCAAGCCGTGATAAATCCTACACCGGTTATTACATGACCTACGACAAAGGCGGAAGGAGAGGTCGCATTACTGAAAATACAGATACCGCTGATAACAGTGATTAGAGCTGCCAAATATCCTACAATAGGTAAAATGTATTTTGTTGTTTCATTATAGGTATGTATGATTTGCCGGATAATAGTGGCAGCTGTACAAAACAGTGCAATACATATCATACCAAGTGAAAACACGACAGGACCTGCTACGACCCGGTTTCCTGCATCTCCATAACCATAAATAAACGCTCCGTATCCGAAGCAAAAGAGTGCCATCGCCAAAGGGATTGCTCTGAATAAAATACTGATACCGTAATTCATAATTGAGTGCTTTTTTATTTCCCACTAAAACAAGGAGATTTCCGTTTTGTTTAGGCCGACAGCTATTTATAATCGTTAACTTCACATGATTCCGATTAAAAGTCTTAGCTTTTTGCTCAACTAAACAAATGTTTTTGTAAATTTGCACCCTTAAAAATGGGGATACCCCTCAAATTGTAAATTGTAAATAGTAAAATCGTAGATACAGCTATGGGTAAGAGATTTACTGAATATTCGCAGTTTGACCTTTCGCAGGTGAACAAAGATGTACTGAAGAAGTGGGACGAAAACAAAGTTTTCGCCAAGAGTATGACAGAACGTGATGGCTGTCCTTCGTTTGTATTTTTCGAAGGACCTCCCTCGGCTAATGGAATGCCGGGTATTCACCATGTAATGGCTCGTACCATTAAAGACATTTTCTGCCGTTACAAAACAATGAAAGGTTATCAGGTGAAGCGTAAAGCCGGTTGGGATACGCACGGACTGCCTGTGGAACTTAGTGTGGAAAAAGCATTAGGCATCACAAAAGAGGATATTGGTAAGAAAATCTCTGTGGCCGACTACAATGCAGCTTGTCGTAAAGACGTAATGAAATACACCAAAGAATGGGAAGATTTGACGCATCAAATGGGGTATTGGGTGGATATGAAACATCCATATATCACGTATGATAATCGTTATATCGAAACATTGTGGTGGTTGCTGAAGCAGTTGTACAAAAAAGGACTGTTATATAAAGGATATACTATCCAGCCATATTCTCCGGCTGCCGGAACAGGATTAAGTTCGCACGAATTGAATCAGCCGGGTTGTTATCGTGACGTAAAAGATACGACAGTGGTTGCTCAGTTTAAGATGAAGAATCCTAAACCGGAAATGACAGAGTGGGGAACTCCCTATTTTATAGCATGGACAACTACTCCTTGGACATTGCCTTCAAATACAGCACTTTGTGTAGGACCGAAAATTGATTATGTTGCTGTGCAATCCTATAACGCTTATACCGGAGAACCTATCACGGTTGTTTTGGCAAAGGCTTTGTTGAATGCTCTTTTCAACCCCAAAGCTGCTGACTTGAAATTGGAAGATTATAAGGCAGGAGATAAACTGGTTCCATTTAAAGTAATCGCCGAATACAAAGGTACTGACCTTATTGGCATGGAATATGAGCAACTGATTCCGTGGGTAAAACCGGTTGAAGTGTCAGAAGACGGTGATTGGAAGGCTAGTAATAAGGCATTCCGTGTAATTCCGGGCGACTATGTAACTACAGAAGATGGTACGGGAATTGTCCATATCGCACCGACATTTGGTGCAGACGACGCAAACGTGGCACGTGCTGCGGGAATACCGTCGCTTTTTATGATTAATAAGAGGGGCGAAACTCGTCCAATGGTAGACCTGACTGGTAAATTCTACCTGTTGGATGAACTGGACGAGAATTTTGTAAAAGAATGTGTGGATGTAGAAAAATACAAGGAATATCAAGGTGCATGGGTGAAAAACGCCTACAATCCTGTGTTTATGATAGACGGAAAATATGATGAAAAAGCCGCCCAAGCCGCCGAATCTCTGGATATTGTTCTGGCTATGATGATGAAAGCAAACAATCAGGCATTCAAAATAGAAAAGCATGTCCACAACTATCCGCACTGCTGGCGTACAGATAAGCCGGTACTTTATTATCCGTTGGATAGCTGGTTTATCCGTTCTACAGCTTGCAAAGAGCGTATGATGGAACTGAACAAGACTATCAACTGGAAACCGGAATCTACCGGAACGGGACGTTTTGGAAAATGGCTGGAAAATCTGAATGACTGGAACCTGAGCCGTTCACGTTATTGGGGTACTCCGCTACCTATCTGGCGTACGGAAGACGGTACAGGTGAATTGTGTATCGAGTCAGTAGAAGAATTATACAATGAAATAGAAAAATCGGTAGCTGCCGGATTTATGAAGTCCAATCCTTACAAAGATAGAGGTTTTGTACCCGGCGAATATACTGAAGAAAATTATGATAAGATTGACCTCCACCGTCCTTATGTAGATGATATTATATTAGTATCGAAAGACGGTCAGCCAATGAAACGTGAATCCGACTTGATCGACGTATGGTTCGACTCGGGTGCTATGCCTTATGCGCAGATTCATTACCCGTTCGAAAATAAAGAACTGTTGGATAGCCGTCAGGTATATCCGGCTGATTTTATCGCTGAAGGAGTAGACCAGACACGTGGTTGGTTCTTTACATTGCACGCTATTGCTACTATGGTATTTGATAGTGTATCCTATAAAGCGGTTATTTCTAATGGGCTGGTACTCGATAAGAATGGTAATAAAATGTCCAAACGCCTTAATAATGCTGTCGATCCGTTCACGACTATTGAAAAGTACGGTTCCGATCCGTTACGTTGGTACATGATTACCAATTCTTCTCCGTGGGATAATTTGAAGTTCGACGTAGAAGGAGTGGAAGAAGTTCGTCGTAAGTTCTTTGGTACTTTATATAACACTTACTCGTTCTTTGCACTTTATGCCAATGTAGACGGATTTGAGTATAAAGAAGCTGATGTGCCTATGGCAGAACGTCCGGAAATCGACCGTTGGATTTTGTCTGTACTGAATACGCTGATAAAAGAAGTAGATACTTGTTATAACGAATACGAACCGACTAAAGCAGGGCGTTTGATTTCCGACTTTGTCAACGATAATTTATCCAATTGGTATGTTCGCCTGAACCGTAAACGTTTCTGGGGAGGTGAATTTACACAAGATAAACTGTCTGCTTATCAGACATTATATACGTGTCTTGAAACGGTTGCTAAATTAATGGCCCCCATTTCTCCATTCTATGCAGATCGTCTGTATACGGATTTGATTACAGCAACAGGACGTGATAATGTAGTATCCGTACACTTGGCTGAATTCCCTAAATATCAGGAAGAAATGATAAATAAGGAATTGGAAACCCGTATGCAAATGGCACAGGACGTTACTTCTATGGTATTGGCATTACGTCGTAAAGTGAATATAAAAGTCCGTCAACCGCTACAATGTATCATGGTGCCGGTGCTGGACGAAGAGCAGAAAGCACATATCGAAGCTGTGAAAAGCCTGATAATGAACGAGGTGAATGTGAAAGAAATCAAGTTCGTAGACGGTGCGGCCGGTGTCTTGGTAAAGAAAGTGAAATGTGACTTTAAGAAACTGGGGCCGAAATTTGGAAAACAAATGAAAGCCGTAGCTGCTGCCGTTGCAGAAATGTCGCAGGAAGCAATCTCCGAACTGGAAAAGAATGGAAAATATACTTTGAACCTGAATGGAGAGGAAGCCGTTATCGAAGTCTCAGACGTGGAAATTATCAGTGAAGATATTCCGGGCTGGTTGGTTGCTAATGAAGGCAAGTTGACTGTGGCACTTGAAGTTACAGTTACCGAAGAGTTACGTCGTGAGGGTATTGCCCGTGAATTGGTAAATCGTATACAAAATATACGTAAATCAAGCGGTTTCGAGATTACAGATAAAATAAAAATAACAATCTCGAAAAATACACAAACAGATGATGCGGTAAATGAATATAATACTTATATTTGTAACCAGGTTTTAGGCACATCTCTTGAACTTGTTGATGAGGTGAAAGACGGTACAGAGCTTAGCTTTGACGATTTCTCACTGTTTGTGAATGTGATAAAAGACTAATACTATATTGATTAACCTTTTAAAATTGTAAGATTATGGCAGAAAAGACTAGATACTCAGATGCGGAACTTGAAGAATTCCGTGCCATTATTATGGAGAAACTGGAACTAGCACAACGTGACTATGAACAGTTGAAAAAGAGTTTGATGGGATTGGACGGTAATGATACTGATGATACATCTCCTACATATAAAGTGTTGGAAGAAGGAGCTAATACGCTTTCCAAAGAAGAAACAACCCGTTTGGCACAACGCCAACTGAAGTTTATTCAGGGATTGCAGGCAGCTTTAGTACGCATAGAGAATAAAACGTATGGCATTTGTCGCGAAACCGGAAAGCTGATTCCGGCAGAACGCCTGCGCGCTGTTCCTCATGCGACATTGAGCATTGAAGCTAAGAACAGTGGTAAAAAATAATAGATAGCTACACAAGCTACGGGTGACGAGCTACAAGTAGCTGCGCAATGTTGACGCACGGCACTTGTAGCTCGTTATGTTTAATTTATAATGAACGCATGAAGAAACTATTCACGAAGGGAACAATCGCTCTGATCGTTATCTTTTCCGTATTGATTATCGACCAGATCATTAAAATCTGGATTAAAACTCATATGTACTGGCACGAAAGCATACGTGTGACGGACTGGTTTTATATTTATTTCACCGAGAACAACGGAATGGCTTTCGGTATGGAGATTTTCGGGAAATTATTCCTGACTACTTTCCGTATTGTTGCAGTTGCATTAATCGGTTGGTATCTATATAAAATTGTAAAGAAAGGCTTCAAAACCGGATATATCGTTTGTGTGGCTCTGATTCTGACCGGTGCTTTAGGTAATATTATAGATAGTGTATTCTATGGAGTTATTTTCAATGAAAGCACTCATTCACAGATTGCGAGTTTCATGCCGGAGGGCGGAGGATATTCCACCTGGTTCTATGGTAAAGTAGTGGATATGTTTTATTTCCCGATTATAGATACAAACTGGCCTGCATGGCTGCCATTCGTAGGTGGAGAGCATTTTATATTTTTCAGCCCGATCTTTAATTTTGCAGATGCTGCCATTAGTTGTGGTATCATTGCTTTATTACTCTTTTATAGTAAATATCTGAATGAGTCATATCATTCATTGGATAAAGGCGATAAAAAGGAAGTTGAGAATCATGAAAAGTAAGCTTCGATTTCATCTGTGTTTCATCTGCATGCTTGCGCTTGCGGTAGCGGGATGTAAAGTGAAAAGACCTAATGACGTAATCCCGGAATCGAAAATGGAGAGTTTGCTATATGATTATCATCTGGCAAAGTCCATGGGAGATAACCTGCCTTACAGTGAGAACTATAAAAAAGCGTTGTATATTGATGCTGTTTTTAAGAAGTATGGAACTACGCAGGCTGTATTCGACTCATCTATGGTTTGGTATACACGCAACACAGAAGTTTTATCGAAAATCTATGAGAAAGTAAAGAAACGCTTGAAAGACCAACAGGACGAAGTTAATCATTTAATAGCTTTGCGAGATAAGAAACCGAAAATGACAGAACCAGGTGATAGTCTTGATGTATGGCCTTGGTTGCGTATGATACGTTTGACCGGCGAGATGATGAATAACCGTTATTCGTTCGTATTGCCTACCGATACTAACTATAAAGACCGTGATACCTTGGTTTGGGAAGTGAATTATCGTTTTCTGGAGCCAATGCTTGCTGATTCTTTGAGAGCGGTAGCTATGGGTATGCAGGTTATCTACGAAAAAGATACGATAAATCATCTGAAGACTATAACCCGCCCGGGAGTTCAGCAAATACGTTTATATGCTGATACGCTGGGAGCTATGAAGGAAATTAGAGGTTTCATTTACTATCCGATGTTAGGCGAGCAGAAAGGGGGAACGCTATTAGCAGACCATTTCACTATGACTCGTTATCATTGCAAAGATACTCTCGCTTTTGCTGTTCGTGACTCCCTGAATAAGATAGAAGCTCTGAAAGCGGATTCTCTGAAAAAGATTTCGGAGGAAGAAGTGGTGGATTCCTTGCATAAAGTTGCCGAAGAACATAAAGAGGATGTCCAACGTTTGACGCCGGAAGAAATGAACCGTCGTCGTACAGGAACTCAACGTGAAAAGAAACCGGAACAGATCGAGGTGGAGCAACATATCCAGCAAGAGAGAATAGAACAAAGAAAGGAACGGCAAATGAATCAGCGCAGGCAGCAACAGCAAAGACGTCAAACTCGTTAGTGATATGAAACGATTTGCATCTCATTATTTATTCATGCCTGATGTTGGTTTTATAAAACAGCAGGTAGTGGAAATAACCGATGAAGGAGTTGTTCGAGATACATTTCCACTAACGGAAGAAATAGAGTCGGTTGAATGGATGCCGGGAGTAATTGTTTTGCTTCCTGCTGACCAGCTTGAAGAAATAAAAAACACTGGGATGATTTTAAAAAATATCCCGGTGTTTCAAATTAATCCTTCCAATATTCTAAATCAATCTTCCCGGTGTTTTGAAGAGTCATTAAAAGAATTAAAAGAGAAGGGGGAAGTATTATTCCCTGTTTTATTTTATCCGTTTGATTTTATTTCCATGCAGCCTGTCGACGGAACTCGGCACAGATTACTGCGGTAGCTATGGCTACATTGAGTGACTCGGAGGTTTCTTTTCCTTGTGGATAATTGGGAATATAAAGTTTTCTATTTATTAAAGTTTCTACTTCTTTTCCTATTCCATTTCCTTCATTTCCCATTACGATCAAACCATTGGCGGTTAATGGCTGTTCATACATATTTTTCCCATTAAGGAAAGTTCCGAATACAGGTATATCTTCACCGAGTGAACGAATAAAATCAGGGAGAGAGGTATAATGTACTTTTACCCGCGCAATCCCCCCCATAGTGGCTTGTATGGTCTTGGGATTATAAACATCCACTGTGTTTTGCGAACAAATAATATGTTCAATGCCGAACCAATCAGCTAAACGAACAATAGTCCCCAAATTTCCGGGGTCCTGAACGTCGTCCAATGCCAGGCAAAGGGAATGGCGGGCAACCCCCGGGGTCAGAGTATATTGGGGCTGTTCAAAGACAGCAAGCACCTGCTGCGGAGTTTTCAGTAAACTGGCTCGTGAAAGATCTTCTTGAGAAACTTCTGCTATTTCATTTATACGAAGATCAGGATGTTCCTGAATCCAGGATGCGGTAGCTGCCAGAAAACAACAGGGGAAATGTCCGAGTAAATCGCCTACTAGTTTAGGACCTTCGGCTAGAAAAACTCGTTCTTCTTTACGTATTTTCTTTAGCTCAAGCGAATGAATATACTTTATTTTGTTTTTACTTAACGATACCATAAACTTTATTTTGTGACAAAGCTATAAAGATATTTCCAATCTATCCTTACTTTCCTCTCTTTTTCTTAATTTATTTTCCTCATCGGAAAATATAATTTATCTTTGTGAGCGCATTTTTTATGCTATCGATGTAAAACCGTATGAGGAAAAAATTTCTTTATTTGCTTGCTTCTGCCGCTATTTTGTCACTTGCTTCGTGCACATCCACAAAGTTTGTGCCGGAGGGTTCTTACCTGTTGGATGAAGTCAAGATTCGTACGGACCAGAAGAATATACGGCCTTCATCTTTACGAATGTATGTTCGTCAGAATCCTAATGCCAAATGGTTCAGCCTGATTAAAACACAGTTATATGTTTATAATCTTTCGGGACGTGATTCTACCAAATGGGGGAATAAATTTCTACGAAGGATAGGTGATGCTCCTGTGATATATAATGAAGAAGAAGCGCAACGTTCTGAAGAAGAAATCACAAAGGCTGTTCATAATATGGGATATATGGCAGCAACGGTAAAGCGTTCCACTAAAATAAAGAAGAAGAAAATAAAACTCTATTACGATGTAACAGCCGGAAAACCATACGTCGTTCAATCTATAAAATATGATATCAACGATCCTCAAATAGCTGCTCTTTTGAAACAAGATTCAGCAAAAAGTTTATTGAAGGAGAAGATGTATTTTGATGTAAACGTGTTGGATGCGGATAGGCAACGAATCACGGATAAATTACTCCGGAATGGTTACTATAAATTCAATAAGGATTATATAGGCTATACCGCAGATACGGTACGAAATACTTATAATGTAGATTTGACACAACACTTGCACCCATTTAAAACTCATGTCAGTGATTCGGCAAAGACACATCAACAATATTGGATTAACAAGATTAACTTTATTACGGATTATGATGTATTGCAGTCGTCGGCATTGAGCAGTGTGGAGATTAATGACTCTATTAATTATAAAGGGTATCCGATTTATTATAAAGATAAACTGTATTTGCGTCCTAAGGTGCTTACTGATAATCTTCGTTTTGCTCCCGGAGATTTGTATAATGAGCGCGATGTACAGCAGACATATTCCAGTTTTGGACGCTTGCCGGCATTGAAATATACCAATATCCGTTTTGTAGAAACGCAGATTGGAGATTCGACAAAGCTTGACTGCTATGTGATGCTGACTAAAAGTAAGCATAAATCTATAGCTTTTGAGGTAGAAGGGACCAACTCTGCCGGTGACTTGGGAGCAGCAGCTTCTGTTTCTTTCCAAAATCGGAATCTTTTTCGCGGATCAGAAACCTTTATGATAAAGTTTCGTGGCGCTTATGAAGTGATCTCCGGACTTCAAGCAGGGTATGCAAATAATAACTATACAGAATTCGGAGTAGAGTCAAGTATTAATTTCCCTAATTTTTTATTCCCTTTTGTGTCTTCTGATTTTAAACGAAAAATTAGGGCAACTACTGAATTCGGCTTGCAATATAACTATCAGATGCGTCCTGAATTTCTGCGTACAATGGCTTCTGCTTCATGGAGTTATAAGTGGACGCAACGTCAAAAAATACAACATCGTATTGATTTGATTAATATTGCTTTCCTTTATTTGCCGCGAATTTCAGAAAGATTTAAAGAGGACTATATAAATAAAGGTCAAAATGATATTTTTCAATATAATTATCAAGACCGCCTGATAATAAATATGGGATATAGCTATAACTATAATAGTGTAGGAGGGGCTATTGTTAATAATACAATCGCTTCCAACTCGTATTCCATTCGTTTTAATTTCGAGTCTGCGGGAAATATAATGTATGCTTTGTCGAAGATGACTGGAATTAGGAAAAACGCTAATAATGAGTATGCCATTCTTGGAATACCTTATGCACAATATATCAAGGGAGAGTTTGACTTCTCTAAAAATATCAGGATTGACTATCGTAATTCATTTGCATTTCATGCCGGTATAGGTATAGCTGTTCCATACGGGAACGCAAAAACTATTCCGTTTGAGAAACAATATTTTTCGGGTGGAGCTAACAGTGTTCGCGGATGGAGTGTACGAGATCTAGGTCCGGGGTCTTTTGCCGGTAAGGGAAATTTGCTCGATCAATCCGGAGATATTAAATTGGATGCCAGTATCGAATATCGAAGTAAGTTGTTCTGGAAATTTCAGGGAGCTGTCTTTATTGATGCTGGTAATATCTGGACTGTTCGTGAATATGCCAATCAACCGGGTGGAGTTTTCAAGTTTAATAAGTTTTATAAGCAGATAGCAGTAGCTTACGGGTTAGGGCTTCGTCTTGACTTAGACTTCTTTATTCTTCGTTTTGATGGAGGTATGAAGGCTGTCAATCCGGCTTTTGAGACTAAAAAAGAGCATTTTCCTATTATTCATCCTAAATTTAGTCGTGATTTTGCTTTCCATTTTGCAGTGGGATATCCTTTCTAACCAACCATTTATTGCCTTCTTTTATTAGTTGGAGTGTATCTTGCAGAGAAGAAAACCGTTCCGCTTTTCCATTGATAGGATTGATAATAAATGCATTCTTTATTTGGCAGATTACTATTGCCATTTCAGAGTCAGGAGTTATCTCACTCGAAGTAATGATAGAAGCTTTTGCCGCTCCTTGTGTTTTGAGTTGATCCAAATGATTTTGCTGAATATTAGATGCTAAAAAACTAAGATAGGATAGTGAAGACGGAGTACTCCATTCTTCGGCAACCGGATAATTGAAATTATAAAAAGATTCACAGAAATTGATAGCTATCTCCTCCAATTGAGTCTTGGGGTTCTGTTTTTGGCATGAAAAACAGGTGAATGTTATTAGTGAAAGGATTAATATATGTATCTTGTTCATAGCATAGAATAGTAATATAGTGGGGAATGATAATAAAAAAGAGATGAAACTCGTTTGAGAAAGTTTCATCTCTTACATATTTATTCTTTAATTATTAGCGAGCTGCAAACATAAGGTTGCTCATTGTAGCTTGGCGAACTGCCATCATGCCTTGAGCATCCAAAGTTACATTCATTTTTTCGCCGTTCGGTAAGAACAAATCGGCAGTACCGTCGTTATTCATCTTTATGAGTTCAGCACTTTCACCGTTTGCAACTACATTCCATGTATTAGCTTCTTTGTTATAAATCAAATCCATAGAAGCAGTTTCACCTTCTTTAGTAATGGAATATCCATTTTCAAGTGTCTTTACCATGTAATTGCCGTTCTCTCCTTTTACTTTCTTTACGTCACCTACGTTAGCCATCGGATTGGAACCACTCCAGAACTCGATAGAATTAATAACTAAAGCATCAGCCAGGTAGGACACTCCGTAAACCGGAACAATGTTGAAAGCTAGAAATACAAGTTCATTTACAAATTTGCTTCCAATAGATTGGTTCCAAGAAGATAAACGGTTGAATAAACCAAATGAACCTACACAAGAACTGAACAATAGGCTGCCACTAAGTAGCACTGCAACTAAAGTAAGTTTCTCTCTTTTCATGTCGAAATGTTTTTTAATTAATAAAAAAATGTTTATAATGCCTCTGTTATATGTATGCAAATATAATATTTTTTAATTAATCAAGGTTATTATTTTCAATATTTGTGTTACTTTGCTTTTCGCCGTTGCAGTTCGTTTCCTATTATGTGGTCTATTGAATATTTACCAGGACCGGCAATATACATAAGAATGAATACAACTAAATAAATGAAAGCTAGCTCCTTGACTGTAAATATATCATTCGCATGAATCACAAAGAAAGCTATCGCCATTGTGAAAATCATCGGAATCATTGCCAGCCGATATAAGAAGCCAATGATAAAAGCCATTGAACAGACAAGTTCGCCAAAAATAGCTAATCCGAGGGATAGGGGACTACCTATACCTAACGGGTCAGGAAATGCAGTTGACAGTTCCTGAAAGTTACTCCATTTTTGTATACCATGGTTCATTAATAATATTCCGAAGATTATCCGGACCGCCAATAGGAACAAAGATACTTTTGCTGTATTTGGCCTTGTAGGGAATAAAAAATTATAAATCATAAGTTGTTCTTTTTTTAAGTTCATCTCTATTTATATAAACATAAAATATCTTGATTTTGTTCTTTGCTCCAATTAGAATCAGAAAAAGACAAATCGGTAATAAAAGGATATGTCTATCGCTCTTATTACCGATTTGCCGAATTTAATATAATAGAAAGTTTTTATTTATTCTTTATTCAATATATAGTGATCGGCAAGTGCTCCTGTTATTTCCTGTTTGTCATCAGTTAATAAACGCACCCTGTTTTCTTCTACTTTATAATAAGATATTTCTCCGTTTTCTTCTTTTAGAGTTAACAAGTTACCTTTTAAAGTATATGTACCTTTATCGTCGAACGAACTATCTCTATCAATATATACGGAGTGAAGCGTATATGTCTTATCTGGATTTAATATTAAGGTTGTTTCAATGCCTGGACAGTCGGCCGCAGGGAAAACACCTTTGTATGTTCCTTCGTAATCAAGCGAAGTTTCCGCATTATGCATATCAACAACTTCGATTGTGGTACTGTCTGTATCTGTACCTTTGTTTGTTTTTGAACTATTTCCGCACGCCGCCAATAGGGTACACGAACATACCAGAATAAAAATTTTCTTCATGATTATTTTTTTTAATGATTAATCTAATTTAGTTTAATATTGTAAAGGTATGAATAATAATTCGAATATTGGCAATGAAAAGAAATGGACAACTTTATTTATGAATTAATAAACTTTGTATCTTTGCGAAAAAATATAAAGATATGACACAACATACTTATGACAATGAATCTGTTCAGGAATTGCTGAACTGGGCAAAGAAAATGCTTGAAACTAAAAATTATCCGACCGAGAAATATGAATTAAATAAGTGTACTACTATAATCAATGGTAAGACTTATTTGGAATCCTTAGTTGCAATGATCGGCAGAAATTGGGAGAATCCTACTTTTCATCCTACTATCGACCAATTATGGGAATTTAGAGAAAAGTGGGAAGGAAAAGAAGAGAATAAAAAACCGTAGCATCATAGCTACGGTGATTTATAAAAAAAGGAGAACTTGTAAAAGTTCTCCTTTTTCTGTTTTGTACACCCTCAGGGATTCGAACCCTGGACCCACTGATTAAGAGTCAGTTGCTCTACCAACTGAGCTAAGAGTGCAACATTAAATTTTTATTGCAACTTCGGAACTTGTACACCCTCAGGGATTCGAACCCTGGACCCACTGATTAAGAGTCAGTTGCTCTACCAACTGAGCTAAGAGTGCTTATTTCCTCGTTTGCGGTTGCAAAAGTAGGTCTTTTATTTTATTTGACCAAACAATAATGCAGCTTTTTTACTATCTTTTTTTCGTCTTTATTCGAATACATAAAGCTCGGAAGGCGTATTTCGCTTTAAAGCAAGCAGTTGCACATCTTTACCTACAATGACTCCTTTGTTCTTTAATTTCCATTCTACCGTTTTATAGGCTAACTCCGGATGATTATTATCTTTGCTTAAATGGCATAACCATATATATCGTAGATGTTCGGTGATATTTTCTGCCAAAAATTCGGCAGTATCAGAGTTGCTCATGTGCCCTGTCTTACTTGTAATTCGTTCTTTCAGATATTGAGGGTACGGTCCCATTTTAAGCATTTCCTCATCATAATTTGCTTCGAGAATCAGATAATTGGCTTTACTTATATAATGAGCAGCTGTAGGAGTAATCTCTCCAAGGTCGGTTAGAAAAGAGAATACCTTGCCGTCAATTTCAATACAGTAACCTACATTATCCGTTCCGTCATGAGGAACTTCAAAAGATTCTATGTGGAAATCTTCTAAAGTTATAGGCTCTTTTTTCTCCAAATAACGAACTGATGAACTAAGTTTTTCCGTCATACAATAACTACGGTTGATTCCGGCATGAATACGCGCCGTTGTATAAACAGGGATATTCAGTTTTTCTCCTAAATGACCTACAGCCTTGATGTGGTCAGCATGATCATGTGTTATAAATACAGCACGAATACTATCCATCAGGATATTAAAGTCTTTCAGTGTCTTTTTTATAGTACGGATACCAATGCCAGCATCTATTAGTATTCCATAGGTTTCAGTACCCAGATAATAACAGTTCCCACTACTGCCACTTGCCAGGCTTATAAATTTTACTTTCATGTTTTATCCTCTTTATTAAAAATGCAAAATGCCGTCAACTTTTACAGCAAAGTGACGGCAAATATACGCAAAAAAGAAGATATTTATCGAGAAGATTTCTTCTTTTTGTCGATGGATTCGGTGATTTTTGCAAATAATAGCAATGCTATGGCGGCAATCAATCCGATAGCGGCAAAGTAATACCATATATAGTGCGCATTTGCACTGGCTGCTTCCCATGCAGCATGCGTCTCAAATAAGGTAGGGTCCGGACAATATTTAGTCAATAGAATACCTGCCAGACCAAAGCCGAAGATTGAGGAAAGAAAAGAATGCAAATGGCTAAAGCCTAAATACATCCCTTCTTCTCCTTTGGGTGCCTGCAAGGAAAAATATTCAAGATAACGAGGTGAAATAAAACATTCGGCAAGTGCCTGTACAATAATTCCGGCAACCATCATCAAAGTAATATTGCTCATGCCAGAGATAATATCGTTACCTAATAAATTACCGCAAGCCATCAATAAAGCAGAAAAAGGAATTAAGAACATTCCTACATTCATTGAAGTAATTGCACTCCGTTTCGCCATTAGACGTGTTATGAAACTAACAAAACACACTACCACAAAAGGGTTCACATTAGCAATCCACCCTGGTTTCGCCGTCTCACCAGCCATACGGATTACGTATTTAGGCATAGTGGCATAAAGTTGTTGCTGTACCATCCAAAATCCGGTGACAATCAGTATGAGAATCAATAAACGCCAGTTGGTGATAATTTTCATAAATCCCCGGCTGATTTCACGGAGACTTTTTCCTTCACCTGCTGTATGTGTAGATTTATAAAGAAGTATAACGGCAAGCAAAGCAATAATTGTCATAGCACCGGAGAAATAATTGATATAGATATAAGCTTGCTCACCGATCACATTGCGTAAAGGATCAATAATTGTTTTACCAGTGAAGGCACCTATATTAACCATCATATAAAAAATTGAATAACCGCGAGCGCGTGTTGCCTCTGTCGTTTCTTTAGCTACGGAAGCGGAAATAATAGACTTTATAAAAGAACCTCCGACCATAAGTATAAATAAGACAGGAACAATAATCCACCGGGTATAGCTATCTGGCAAACCGTTAAACTGCGTAGTAGCACCATAGTTGACTAATCCTGCCGTCTCCAGTAACGTAGGTAAGACGCCCAATCCTAAATATCCGATAGACAATAAGGAGAATGCTATAATCATTGATTTCCGGAAACCGATCTTATCAGCATAAGCACCAGAAAAAATAGGAAGCAAATACAATCCTCCGGAAAAAAGTCCAGAGATCATACTTGCTTCAAAATCATTAAAACCTAAAATTGTGGATAGATAAATAGTGAGAACGATGAAAACGGCATAATATGCCATCCGTTCAAACAGTTCGACTGTGTTACTGACCCAAAATGCTCTGGTAAAGCCTTTGGCAGCACGCTGAGGGGAATTGTTCATGTAGTTATGTTTTTAGTTAAAATGTTAATTCAGCGCAAAGATACGTTTTTTTGGCAGACTGTCCGTATCTTTGTGTAAAATTAGGTATTTAAACAATTATGGTTATAGCTGTTGATTTTGACGGGACGATTGTAGAACATCGTTATCCACGTATTGGCGAGGAGATTCCATTCGCTATTGATACACTAAAGTTGTTGCAACAAGAAAAACACCGTTTGATATTGTGGAGTGTACGGGAAGGAGCGCTTTTGGACGAAGCAGTTGAATGGTGTAAAGCCAGAGGGTTGGAATTTTACGCAATTAATAAGGATTATCCTGAAGAACAAAAAGATCATCAGGGTTTTTCCCGGAAATTGAAAGCTGATTTGTTTATCGATGACCGGAATCTTGGCGGCTTACCGGATTGGGGAGTTATCTACGAAATGGTTAAGGAAAAAAAAACATTTGCCGATATATATAGCCAAAACGAAGAAGATACAGCACCACTGAAGAAAAAGAAAAGATGGTTTTCTTTTTAATCGGTGAAGAAATTGTACGTAACTCAATAAAAGATCCCTCTGTTTGGATTTTGATTCAAACAGAGGGATCTTTTATTGAGTTACTATCTGTTAGAACTTAAAGAAGTTCTTTGCATTATTATAGCTGATATCTTCAATCATTTGATTTACACGCTCTATTTCAGAAGCCGGGATTTCACCATTTTCCACATCACGTCCCACCAAGTTACATAATGTGCGGCGGAAATATTCATGACGCGGATAGGAAAGGAATGAACGAGAATCAGTCAGCATACCTACGAAGCGGCTCAAAAGACCAAGTACAGACAATGCATTCATTTGTTTTTCCATACCGTCTTTTTGATCCAAGAACCACCAGCCGGAACCGAATTGGATTTTGCCGGGAATGGAACCATCCTGGAAGTTACCCAACATAGTAGCAATTACTTCGTTAGCACATGGATTCAAGTTGTAAAGGATTGTTTTTGTTAGTTTACCATTGCTATTCAAACGGTCGAGGAATTTAGCCATAGCTTTTGCCGTTGTAAATTCGCCAATTGAATCAAAACCAGTGTCAGGACCTAACAGCTTGAACATTTTGGTATTGTTGTTGCGGATAGCACCATAGTGGAACTGTTGGGTCCAACCTTTTTCCCAATCCATTTCACCGAAAATCACAAGCATTGCTGACTTGAATTTCAAAATCTCTTCTTTAGTCAACTCAATGCCACCATATACCTTATTAAATATAGTTTTAATTTCTACATCAGTATAATCTTCTGCATAAAATTCTTCGATACCATGGTCGGACAAGCGACATCCTTGTTCTGCAAAGAAATCGTGACGTTTTCGTAAAGCAACAACCATGTCGTCAAAGCTGGAGATAGTAACGCCGCTAACCTCTGATAATTTTTCTACATAGGAACGGAAGTCGGCAGGAACTTCTACTGCCATTGCTTTGTCCGGACGCCAAGTTGGTAACATTTTGATTTCAAATCCGCTTTCACGCGTTTTGATATGATATTCCAGCGAATCAATCGGATCATCAGTAGTACATACGGTTTCTACATGGTAACGACGCATCATTCCACGAGCTGAATACTCAGGTTGGGCAAGTTTCTCGTTACATTCATCATAAATTTCACGTGCAGTTTTTGGATTCAATATCTTATTAATGCCGAAAGCTGTTTTCAACTCCAAATGAGTCCAGTGGTATAGTGGATTACGGAACGTATAAGGCACTGTTTCCGCCCATTTTTCGAACTTTTCCCAATCTGTGGCTTTTCCCGTACAGAAGCGTTCGTCTACACCATTAGTACGCATTGCACGCCATTTGTAATGGTCACCGCCCAACCATATTTCAGTCAGTGATTTAAACTTGTAGTCGTCGGCTACCATTTGGGGGATTAAGTGACAGTGATAGTCGATAATCGGCATTTTAGCCGCATGCTCGTGATACAACTTTTGTGCAGTTTCTGTCTGCAGCAAGAAGTTTTCATCCATGAAGTTCTTCATTATTACTGTGTTTTAAGTATATAAAATTATTACTTTCTACATTTATACCTATATAGTATTGATTTTAAAGCTAATAGGCGTAAATATCGTTTTAGTTTTATTAACCGTTATCGAACACAAAAATAGAAAATTTACTTGGAGTAACAAAATAATTCGTATATTTGCAGCGATTATTTATAATATTTAAGTTTTAGCACTATGGAGGACCAGAACTATACTATAAAAGACATAGCCCGTATGGCCGGTGTTTCTGCCGGAACAGTTGATCGGGTATTGCATAATCGAGGTGACGTGTCTTCAAAAAGTAAAGCTAAAGTACAAAAGGTATTGGATGAGATTCATTATCAGCCCAATGTGTTTGCTATCGGACTGGCGGCTAAAAAGAAATATACTTTTATTTGTCTGATCCCATATTATATAGAACATGACTACTGGCATTCGGTAGTGGGCGGTATAGAACGTGCACGGCAAGAGTTACGCCCTTTTAACGTGAGTGTGAACTACCTTTGTTATCATCATGGAGACAAGAAGAGCTATCAGGAGGCTTGTCACACTATTAGAGACAGCAGTGTAGATGCTGTGTTGATCGCTCCGAATTTCCGGGAAGAAACAATAGAATTAACATCTTATTTACAGGAAAATAAGATAGCCTACGCATTTGTCGATTTCAATATGGAAGAAGCGAATGCATTAACATATATTGGGCAGGACTCATATAAAAGCGGATACATTGCTGCTAAGATATTGATGCGTAATTATTCATTGGGAGAAGGGCAGGAGTTAGTGCTATTTTTAAGCAATAATAAAAATAACCCTGCCGAAATACAGATGCAACGCCGTTTGAAAGGTTTTATGAGTTATATAACGGAAGAATATGATAACTTGACAATTCATGAAGTAGTGCTCAATAAGTCCAATCAGGAAAATAACCAGCAGACGTTGGACGAGTTCTTTCAAGCACACCCGAAAGCTGTGCTCGGAATCGTCTTTAATTCCAGAGTCTATCAACTGGGGGAATACCTTCGCCACGCAGAACATAGCATGAAGGGATTGATAGGATATGACCTTCTGAAAGCAAATGTAGACCTTTTGAAATCAGGTGATGTACATTATTTGATAGGGCAACGTCCCGGATTACAAGGATATTGCGGGGTGAAAGCCTTGTGTGACCATGTAGTATTTAAGAAGAGTGTCGATTCCGTAAAGTATATGCCTATTGATATATTGATTAAGGAAAATATTGATTTTTATTTTGAATTTGTATAATATCAACTTTATAAATTACAACTAACATGAAAGCATTAAACAAAGGAACTGCTCCTAAGACACAACGTCCGGAGCGTATTATCCAATTTGGAGAAGGTAACTTTTTACGCGCATTTGTAGATTGGATTATTTATAACATGAACCAGAAAACAGATTTTAATAGTAGTGTAGTAGTGGTTCAACCGATTGATAAAGGTATGGTCGATATGTTAAACGCACAGGATGATCTTTACCATGTCAATCTTCAAGGATTAGATAAAGGAGAAACTGTTAATAGCCTGACAATGATTGACGTAATCAGCCGTGCATTAAATCCATATACTCAAAATGACGAATTCATGAAGTTGGCAGAGCAACCGGAAATGCGTTTCGTTATTTCGAATACTACGGAAGCTGGAATAGCTTTTGATCCAACTTGCAAACTTGAAGATGCACCTGCTGCTTCTTATCCGGGCAAACTGACCCAGTTACTGTATCACCGTTTTAAAACATTTAATGGTGACAAGTCAAAAGGATTGATTATCTTCCCCTGCGAACTTATTTTTCTGAATGGACATAAACTGAAAGAGACTATTTATCAGTATATTGAATTATGGAACTTGGGTGGTGAATTTAAAACATGGTTTGAAGAAGCCTGTGGCGTATATGCTACATTGGTAGACCGTATCGTTCCCGGATTCCCGCGTAAGGATATCGATACTATTAAAGAAAAAATACAGTATGATGACAACCTCGTTGTACAGGCTGAAATTTTCCATTTGTGGGTAATCGAAGCTCCACAGAAAGTTGCAAAAGAATTCCCGGCGGATAAGGCAGGTTTGAATGTATTATTCGTTCCGTCAGAAGCTCCTTATCACGAACGCAAGGTTACTTTGTTAAACGGCCCTCATACAGTTCTTTCTCCAGTTGCTTATTTATCCGGCGTAAACATCGTTCGCGATGCTTGCCAACATGAAGTAATTGGTAAGTATATCCATAAGGTGATGTTTGACGAGTTGATGGAAACATTGAATCTGCCGAAGGATGAATTAGAAAAATTTGCTACTGATGTATTGGAGCGTTTCAATAACCCATTTGTAGATCATGCAGTAACAAGCATTATGCTGAACTCATTCCCGAAATATGAGACTCGTGACCTGCCAGGTCTGAAAACATATCTGGGACGTAAAGGTAAGCTTCCAAAAGGATTGGTACTTGGTTTAGCCGCTATCATTACTTACTATAAAGGTGGTGTACGTACAGATGGCGCTGAAATTGTTCCGAATGATGCTCCCGAAATTATGAATCTACTGAAAGAACTTTGGGCAACAGGCTGTACAAAGAAGGTAACAGAAGGTGTATTAGGTGCCGAATTTATTTGGGGAGAAGACCTGAATAAAATTCCGGGGTTGGCAGAAGCCGTGAAAGCGAATTTAGATTCAATCCTAGAAAAAGGTATGCTTGAAACTGTGAAGGATATTCTTTTATAAAAGGATTATATAAAGTCAGCCCCACTATTCTTTCAGAATAGTGGGGCTGACTTTATACTGTCGTCTTGAAATGCAATTCCTTATTCTTCGGCTGTGTGGAGAATGAATGTAGTAGCACCAATTGTCACAATAGCACCATCTTCAATCCGTATCCGGTCTTTGTCTCCCAAAATTTCATTCATGAGAAATGTTCCAGTAAGGCTCGGAGCGTCCCGCAGTGTATAAATGAGCTTTCCTTGCTTGTTACGCTTTATGTTGATAATACAGTGACGGCGATCCATGCTCATATCTCCGCTTTCGATAGGGGTATTAATGACAGTTCCTACACAACGACGCCCTATCACATTATCACCTTCCTGCAATGGTAATATTTGCTTAAAGCCGAATACATTTTCGATCACTGTGATATATCCGAATTCTTCTTTGTGTACTTCGGCTTCTTCTTCCAGATTTTCTTCTTTTCTAAGAGCTTTTACTTTACTTTTCCCCAACCGGATACTAAATTGCTTGCCGCAATGCTCACACTCAAATACGAGCGATTGGCCTTCGCTATACTTAGTTTCATCAAAATAAAGGTAATTCTCACATTTAGGACAAAGAACTCGTTTCATGTTTTTAAAAGGGGGATTTTATTTTGCCAGTAACCAGGCATTCTTATAAGTTTCGTTTTTTCTCAACTCTAGCAATTGCTTGGTTGCTTCTTCGCGATTATCAAATGAGCGTATGCTGACACGTACCTTGCCTGCCGTATTGAGGGCTTTGGCTTCTGCAAATCCTTTTTCCTTTAATTGATTTGCCATAGCTTCTGCATCTTTCATGCTGATTCCGCCTGCTACAATAATATGGAAAGGATGATTGAAATTTGCTTGTGATTTAGCAGCGACAGGAGCAGGAACTGTTTCTTGCTTGTTGACTTTTACTTCTTTAACCGCAATAGGCCTTGAGGTTTTAGCTTTATCTACTGTAATTTTGGGAACAGATGTCTTTTGCACCTGTTGTTGTGTACCCCTACTCTTTACAGAAACAGGAGTTACTACAACCGATTGTTTCTCTATTTGCTCAAAAAGTTCACCAGGCAATAATTGCGCATAGTTGTTTTTCTGAATATCTGTATTTTCTACCCGGTTTGAGAAAGCAAAAAACAGTATGACAGCAGCAATCATAGCTACTGCATTACGGAGATATACACGATTGATCCTTATCTCATAAGTTTTCTTCTCTCTAGTCAGATTGGCTGGTATCAAGACCTTTTGTTGCAAAGTAGCAAGTTCGTGTATCTCAAAAGAATCCAAACCATATAATGAAGGAGTCGTTATCTTACAATCATAAGGTATAAACTCATAATTTCCATAAATATTATAATGAATCTCACCAACATTTTCCAAATGGGCTTTCCCTTCTTCGTGGAGAATCTCGATAAATGCACTTACTTCTTTTTCTACGATGCGAGTTGCATCAGCAAAACTGGTATCGTATGCTGACATATAAGATTGTACCAATACTCCATCATTCAATTTTAATTGAGGATTAAAACCAATCGTACGGGTAGGGGGTAAAAAAAGATTTTCTTCTTTTACATGAGTTGCGGGAGCATAGTGTGCAACAAATCCACCAAATCCCGGAACGATGACGCAGTCGTTCTCCAATAGTAAAGCCTCTATATGTTGTGCCAATTCAATCATGTGTGCAAAATTAAGAGATAAATTGAATATATCCCAGAAAACTACAAAAAAATCACTACTTTTGCATCGTTTTATTTAGCACTATTAACAATGAACTATATACAGACGGAAATAGACGGAGTATGGCTGATAGAGCCTAAAGTATTCTTCGACGAAAGGGGATATTTTATGGAAGCCTTTAAGAAAGAAGAGTTTGAATCTCATATTGGTCCTGTAAACTTTGTGCAGGATAATGAATCGAAATCATCTTTTGGGGTTTTACGTGGATTGCATTATCAAAAGGGTGAATATAGCCAGGCTAAATTGGTCCGTGTCATCAAAGGGGAAGTTTTAGATGTTGCAGTCGATTTACGTAAATCGTCACCTACATTCGGAAAGTATGTAAGTGTACTGCTTAGTGAAGAAAACAAGAGACAGTTTTTTATTCCCCGTGGCTTTGCCCATGGTTTTGCCGTATTGAGCGAGGAAGCTATTTTCACATATAAAGTAGATAATAAATATGCTCCTCAAGCAGAAGCTTCTATTCTATTCAATGACAAAACATTGGGAATAGATTGGCCACTGTCGGAAACACAAATGTTATTATCCTCTAAAGACAGAGAAGGGACTGCCTTTAAGGACGCCGTATATTTTGAATAAACGACTAACAAACAATAGATAAGTATGAAAATTGCAATTGTGGGAACAGGATATGTCGGCTTAGTGTCGGGTACATGTTTCGCTGAAATCGGTGTAGACGTAACATGCGTTGATACAAATAGTGAGAAAATAGAATCTTTGCAGAAGGGGATTATTCCAATTTATGAAAACGGATTGGAAGAAATGGTACTTCGTAACATGAAAGCAAAAAGGTTGAAGTTTACTACATCACTCGAAAGTTGTCTGGATGATGTGGAAGTTATATTCAGTGCTGTTGGTACACCTCCGGACGAGGACGGAAGTGCTGACCTGAAATACGTACTGGAAGTTGCCCGTACCATTGGCCGCAATATGAAACAATATAAATTGGTAGTAACAAAGAGTACTGTTCCAGTAGGAACTGCCCCAAAAGTCCGCGCTGTTATCCAGGAAGAATTGGATAAGAGAGGAGTTAAAATAGATTTCGATGTTGCTTCTAATCCGGAGTTCCTAAAAGAAGGAAATGCAATCAGTGACTTCATGAGTCCGGACCGTGTAGTGGTCGGAGTGGAGTCAGCCCGTGCAGAGAAGTTGATGTCTAAATTGTATAAGCCATTTTTATTAAATAATTTCCGTGTGATTTTCATGGATATTCCTTCTGCGGAAATGACTAAATATGCAGCGAATTCAATGCTTGCAACCCGTATCAGTTTTATGAATGACATCGCAAACCTGTGTGAGCTGGTTGGCGCAGACGTAAATATGGTACGTAGCGGAATTGGTTCCGATACTCGTATTGGGCGTAAGTTCTTATATCCGGGCATCGGATATGGTGGTTCATGTTTTCCTAAAGATGTAAAAGCTTTGATTAAAACGGCGGAACTAAACGGATATCCGATGCAGGTACTTCGTGCCGTGGAAGAAGTAAATGAACTTCAGAAAAGTGTGCTGTTTGATAAATTAGTAAAACAATTTAATGACAACTTAAAGGATAAGACCATTGCTTTATGGGGATTGGCTTTTAAACCGGAAACGGATGATATGCGCGAAGCCCCGGCATTGGTATTGATTGATAAGCTGCTGAAAGCCGGTTGTCAGATACGTGCATACGACCCTGCTGCCATGCAAGAATGTAAACGTCGGATTGGAGATTCAGTTTATTATGCTTGCGATATGTATGATGCAGTACTTGACGCTGATGCTTTGATGTTGGTGACTGAATGGAAAGAGTTCCGTTTGCCTTCATGGGCGGTTATCAGAAAAACAATGGCACAACAGATTGTGTTGGACGGTCGTAATATATATGATAAAAAAGAAATGGAAGAACTTGGATTCGTTTACTCATGTATTGGTAAATAAGATAATAAGAGTATCTTTACTACAAAATTGAGACAAATGATAAAGTATGTGGTAATATCGTTAATAGCTATCTTTCTTATGGCATGTACCGGCAATAAGAATTCGTATTTTTCCGAGGAGGAGAAGGAAGATTCGAATGCCAAGGAAATGTTGCAGGGGATTTGGCTGAATGATGAAACGGAGAGCCCGTTGATGCGCGTAGAAGGAGACACAATTTTCTATGCAGACTCGCAAAGTGCTCCAATTGCTTTTAAAATTATACGGGACACTCTTTATACTTATGGGAATGATACGACTTATTATAAGATTGATAAGCAGGCAGAACATATATTCTGGTTTCATTCCATAACGGATAATATCATCAAGCTGCATAAGTCGGAGGACTTTAATGATTCATTGTCTTTTGTCCGTGAGGAAGTGGTTATTCCCACCTATACTGAAGTAACCAAACGCGATAGTGTAGTGACTTATAATGGCGCTCGTTATCGTGCTTATGTATATATTAATCCTTCCAAGATGAAAGTTATCAAAACAACTTATTCTGAAGACGGGATTAGCATGGACAATGTGTATTACGACAATGTGATGCACATTTGTGTCTATGAAGGCAAGAAAAGTTTATTTGCCAGTGATATAACGAAACAAATGTTTGATAAGGTTGTGCCCGAAGATTTCTTGGTACAGGCTATTTTATCTGATACCAAGTTTTTAAAAGTAGACCGGAATGGTTTTCATTATCAAGCCATTTTAGCCATTCCGGAGAGTTCTGTATATAGTATAGCAGAGTTGGAAATCAGTTTTGACGGTACTCTGACTATTGCTTCAACCAAATAAAGATTTAGTTCTGCCTGGGAGAGGGACGGTTGTTCCCTTTTCCTCCTCCATTGTTTCTTTTTCCTTTGAAGTTTCTTCTCTTTGAATAGTTGCCGCCCTTATTACTAAAAGAACGTGGCTTATATTCGGGAGCTTCACCTAATTCTGTTGGAATAGGAATTTTATAGATTTCTTTTTCAAGGAAGTTCTCTATACTTTTAAAGTTACTCTGCTCTTTTTCACTGACAAATGTAAGTGCGACCCCATCGTTGTTGGCCCGTGCCGTACGTCCGATACGGTGCACATAATCTTCACTATCATGAGGAACGTCAAAGTTGATAACCAGGCGGATATCGTCAATGTCAATGCCGCGTGCCACGATATCCGTAGCTACTAATATATTAATTCTTCCGGCTTTGAAATCATGCATAACTGCTTCTCGTTGGACTTGTTCAAGATCCGAGTGCATTTCTCCTACATTCAGCTTCATTGATTTCAAGGCTTTTGTCACTTCCTTAACCTTGATTTTAGAAGACGCGAAGATAATAACACGTTCGGGAACTTCATCCATAAAAAGGTTACGTATAATTCCCAACTTTTGATTCTCGTAGCAAACATAGGCAGCCTGGATAATTTTATCGGCAGGCCTTGAAACTGCAAGTTTTATTTCCGATGGATTATTCAGGATGGTATTTGCCAACTGCTGGATTTTGGCAGGCATTGTCGCAGAAAACATGATAGTCTGCCGTTCTTTCGGCAAGTATTTCACTATCTGCATAATATCATCATAAAATCCCATATCGAGCATACGGTCCGCTTCGTCCAATATAAAATAAGAAACCTTGGAAAGATCTACATATCCAAGACTTAAATGAGCGATTAAACGTCCGGGAGTAGCAATAACTACGTCAGCTCCTAATGTAAGCCCTTTTTTCTGTTGTTCGAACAGGATACCGTCGTTTCCACCATATACCGCCACACTTGATGCAGGCATAAAATAGGAGAAACCTTCCATTTGCTGGTCGATTTGTTGCGCTAATTCCCGGGTAGGAGACATGATAACACAATTAATCGCATCCTCCGGATGTTTACCTTCGGATAGTTTATTCAGTACGGGAAGCAGAAATGCTGCCGTCTTACCTGTACCTGTCTGTGCCACTGCTATCAAGTCTTTACCCTCAAGTATTATTGGAATTGCTTGTTCCTGTATAGGTGTACATTCGTCAAATCGCATGGCATCGAGCGCCTCAAGCACATTTGCATTAAGTTGCAGTTCGGAAAACTTCATTCTTTCAATTTATTTGTTAGCAAAGATAAACTATTTTTCTCTCTCAATTACATATTCAAATAAGAATCTTTGAATCCTAGGAAATAGAGTACTCCATCAAGTCCGATAGTGTTAATGGATTGCTTGGCATTTGCCACAACTTTGGGTTTGGCATGAAATGCAATGCCGAGTCCGGCAATTCCTAACATCGGCAGATCGTTTGCACCGTCTCCTACAGCAATTGTCTGTGCAATATCCACTTTCTCGACCTGAGCTATCAATCGGAGTAGTTCAGCTTTCCGCTTCCCGTCTACCACGTCTCCCAGATAACGTCCGGTCAGTTTCCCGTCAACAATTTCCAACTCATTTGCATATACATAGTCGATGCCGTATTTCTTTTGCAGGTATTGACCGAAATAAGTAAACCCTCCGGAAAGGATAGCAATTTTATAACCATATTTCTTCAGTACATACATCAATCGGTCCACACCTTCTGTAATAGGCAGACTTTCTGCAATCTCCTGCATCACAGACTCGTCCAGTCCTTTTAAGAGTGCTACACGACGCGTAAAGCTTTCCGTGAAGTCTATTTCTCCCCGCATGGCACTTTCTGTAATAGCTTTAACCTGATCACCTACACCGGCACGGATAGCCAATTCATCAATAACTTCTGTTTCAATCAATGTAGAATCCATATCGAAACAAATTAGGCGGCGCATACGGCGGTACATATTATCTTGTTGGAAAGAAAAGTCCATTTCCAGTTCGCTTGCCAGTTTCATTAATCCTTCCTGCATAGCAACTCGGTCTTTGGGAGTCCCTCTCACGGAAAATTCGATACAGGCACGGGTACGTGTGTCTGTCTTGTCTTCATCTAATGGGATACGACCTGTCAGACGCTTGATAGCATCAATGTTCATACCTTGCTCGGCCAATATCTTGGTAGCTGCGGATAGTTGCAGCGCAGAAAGCTTGCGCCCCAACACAGTCAGGATATAGCGGTTTTTACCTTGCATACCTACCCAATTCTCATACTGTTCGGTCGTGATTGGCTCAAACCGAATCGTGACTCCCAATGAAGAAGCTTTAAACAACAGTTCTTTCATGATGAACCCGGAATGTCTTTCTTCACTTTTGAAAAGGATACCCAATGACAATGTGTTATGAATATCCGCCTGACCGATGTCGAGAATGGTAGCATCATATTTGGCAAGTATTTCAGTCACGGATGAGGTCAGTCCCGGGCGATCTTCGCCAGTAACTCGAATCAGAATTAATTCAGTATTTGATGGTTGCATAAGAAATAGACTTTAATCCTGCAAAAGTAGAGAAAAAAGTTCGTTTTTATGCTAAATAACATAAAAAGTTATACTCAAAAAGTAAGATTTTTGCTTGTTTTTTTGGAAGTTAATTTAATAATTACTTACCTTTGCACTCGGTTTCAAAAATAAAGGCTCTGATAATCAGCGGATTCCTCTTCGCCTGATGCCTGAAAAGACAACGTTTCGGGAAGAAACCACTGTTTAAGGACAGTCCCGGATAGTATTAACTAAAACCGAATTACATGAGACATGTAAAATGGATTTTTGTTGTATTACTGATTTGTTCCTTGACCGCTTTCGTTGAGAAAGACAAACCGACCAGAGGTTTGAGTGAGGGTGATGTAGCCCCTGATTTTAAAATCGAATCTACATCAGAAGAGCAACCTGCATTTAAACTGGCTAATATGAAAGGCCGCTATGTGTTGCTAAGTTTTTGGGCAAGTTATGATGCGCAGTCCCGGATGCAAAATGTAAGTTTGAGCAATGTGCTTCGTTCTTCCCGTAATGTGGAAATGGTTTCCGTATCGTTTGACGAATATCAGTCGATTTTCAAGGAAACCGTTCGTAAGGACCAAATAGTTACGCCCACTTGTTTCGTGGAAACAGAAGGCGAGGACTCCGGATTGTTTAAGAAGTACCGTTTGAATCGGGGGTTCACTAACTATTTATTGGATGGAAATGGTGTTATTATAGCCAAAAACATCTCTGCTGCAGATCTTTCTGCTTATGTAAAAGAAGTCGGTTGACGATTTTGGAAATGTAAGGAGAAAGAGGTATTTTTCGGTTCGCTGTCTGGCGAATAATGAAGAATAGACAAAAGAGGAAATGGATACAACAAAAAAGTTCCGCCTACACTTGCTTTCAAGCAGGAATAGGCGGAACTTCTATTTTATATATTCTTTATCCTTCTATTTAGGCGCCTTCTGGTACAGGAAGAATGCGATACCCGCATAAAGGATGTTTGGAATCCACACAGCGATAACAGGAGGTACGTTTCCATTAATAGCAAAAGTTGAAGTAATTGTCTGGAATAAGATATAAGAGAAACTCAATCCTAATCCGATACCCAGATGAAGTCCCATACCGCCTTTTGTTTTCCGTGACGAAAGCGAAACACCAATAATTGTCAGAATGAAAGAGGCGAATGACATGGCAATTCGTTTGTGATATTCAATCTCAAATTCCTTAATATTGGCAAATCCCCTTCGTTTCTGTTTCTCGATATAATCACTCAATTGAGGACTGGTCAGCATTTCCTGTTGGTTCTTCATAATCAGGAAATCGGATGGTTCCATGTTGATTATAGAGTCGATTTTGTCTCCTTTGGTGATTTTTTCCTTTAAACCGTCTAATTCGCGTACCATATAGTCATGGATAGTCCATTTGTGGACGGTAGCAGTATCATAAGTTATACGGCGTGCGGTCAAATGTGAAACCAGTTTTTTATCGACAAATTTATCCAAAGAGAAACGGTTTCCTGTCTTCATTGCGTTGTTATAGTTATCTATATATGCAATGACACCACTATCCACTTCCAACTGTACGTTACGTGCCGTATTCTGCTTTTTAGGTTTGATGTACCTATCTTCAAAGTTCAGGCGCGTCACACTTCCTTTAGGAATCACATACGAGCTTAACATGAATGTTGTTAATGCAATAATGGCAGCAGAAATCATGTACGGACGCATCATTCTCTTAAAACTCATGCCGGTAGAGAACATGGCAATAATTTCAGAATTTTCCGCCAGTTTGGAAGTAAAGAAAATAACGGCAATGAATACGAACAGCGGACTGAACAGATTAGAGAAATAGGGGATAAAGTTCATGTAATATTCAAAGATGATTTTACTCCAAGGAGCTTCATGCTCCATAAGCTTGTCCATCTTCTCGTTGAAGTCGAACACTACTGCAATAGAAATGATTAATGCAATAGCAAATACGTATGTCCCCAAGAACTTCTTGATGATATACCAGTCCAGCCGTTTTATAAATCGATTGCTTTTCATTCCTTATAATCTAGTTGATACTCTTTTAACCATCATCGGTTTCCAAGTAGAAAAATCTCCGGCAATGATATGTTTCCGGGCTTCACCCACTAACCATAGATAGAATGCCAGATTGTGTATGGAAGCGATTTGCATTGCCAGCAGTTCTTGTGCGTGGAAAAGATGACGCAGATATGCTTTACTGTATAGAGTGTCTACGCTGGAAGCTCCGTCTACTTCAATAGGAGAGAAGTCCATTTCCCATTTTTTGTTTCGCATATTAATGATTCCATCTTTTGTAAACAGCATGCCATTTCGTCCGTTTCTTGTAGGCATCACGCAATCGAACATATCGACTCCCCGCTCTATGCCTTCAAGAATATTGACAGGAGTGCCGACTCCCATTAAATAACGCGGTTTGTCTTTGGGAAGAATTTCATTGACGATCTCAATCATTTCATACATCTTGTCTACCGGTTCGCCTACCGCAAGACCACCGATAGCATTCCCGTCGGCACCTTTAGAAGCTACAAACTCTGCAGACTGCTTACGCAAGTCGGGATAAACACATCCTTGCACGATAGGAAAAAGAGATTGATTATAACCGTATTTAGGTTCGGTTTCATTAAAACGTTGTATACATCGGTCGAGCCACCTATGTGTCAACCCTAGTGACTTTTTGGCATACGCATAGTCCGAGTCTCCCGGAGGACATTCGTCAAAAGCCATCATGATATCGGCTCCGATCGTACGTTCTATATCCATGACTTTTTCCGGCGTGAAAATATGCTTGCTGCCATCGATATGAGAACGGAATTCAGCACCTTCTTCCCGTAATTTCCGGATTCCGGCGAGGGAAAATACCTGAAAACCACCGCTATCAGTAAGCATAGGACGGTCGAATCCGTTAAAACGATGCAGGCCACCTGCCTTTTCAATCACCTCTAGTCCCGGACGAAGATATAAATGGTAGGTGTTCCCCAGAATAATCTGCGCTCGAATATCCTCTTTCAGTTCTGTCAGGTGTACTCCTTTAACTGTGCCCAGTGTACCCACAGGCATAAAGATAGGGGTTTGTATTTGCCCGTGGTCTGTTGTAATCAAACCTGCACGGGCATTACTTTTAGTGTCTGTATATTGTAACTCAAATGTCATTCCTGGCTGGGTTTCTTAACAGATAAATCAATGGCGTCCGCCACTTTTTCGTTTGTCAGAGCTATTGCAAATACCTCCTTTATGTCATTTACATAGTGGAAAGTCAATCCTTTCAGATAGATATCCTGAATTTCATCAATATTTTTCTTATTCTCTACACTCATGATGATCTCCTTGATGCCGGCACGTTTGGCGGCTAGAATCTTTTCCTTGATACCACCTACGGGAAGCACTTTACCACGGAGAGTTATTTCTCCTGTCATGGCAATATTAGCTTTCACTTTTCTTTGTGTCAATGCGGAAGCCAAAGAAGTAGCCATAGTGATACCTGCTGACGGTCCATCCTTAGGAATTGCGCCTTCAGGAACGTGGATATGAATATTCCAGTTATCAAAAATATCTTCGTTAAGCTGCAAAAGTGAAGCGTGCGACTTGATATATTCAAGTGCAAGCATAGCAGATTCCTTCATTACATCTCCCAGATTACCGGTTAATGTGAGACGTCCGCCCTTGCCTCTGCTCAAACTGGTTTCAACAAAGAGTATTTCACCTCCTACAGCTGTCCATGCCAATCCGGTCACTACACCTGCGTAATCATTTCCCTGATATTTGTCACGTGTATATTCCGGTGCACCTAAAAAGTCATACAAGTCTGTCGGCTTAATTTCCGTTTTAGCAAAATATCCGTCCGTTGCATACTGACGTGCAGACTTACGAAGAATCTTGCCAATCTTCTTTTCCAGTTCACGGACACCGCTTTCGCGGGTATATGACTCTATGATAGCTTCCAATGTTTCTTTCGGAAGTTTAATATCACTCTTCTTTAATCCGTTAGCTTCCAGTTCCTTGGGGAGTAAGTGTTTACGGGCAATCTCAATCTTTTCTTCCGTGATATAGCCGCTGACTTCAATTAGTTCCATACGGTCGAGCAATGGACCGGGGATTGTATTCAAGTTATTGGCAGTTGCAATAAACAAGACTTTTGACAGGTCATAATCTACATCCAGAAAGTTGTCGTGGAAAGAAGTATTCTGTTCCGGGTCGAGCACTTCCAACAAAGCAGACGACGGGTCGCCCTGGCGGTCGGCACTCACCTTGTCTATTTCATCCAGAATAAAAACAGGGTTGGAAGCACCGGCTTTGATCAAGCTTTTGATGATTCGTCCCGGCATAGCACCGATATATGTTTTACGGTGTCCGCGAATTTCTGCTTCATCGTGTACGCCTCCTAAGGACATACGTACATATTTTCGTTTTAATGCAGACGCTATGGATTTTCCGAGGGATGTCTTACCAACTCCCGGAGGACCATATAGACAGATAATAGGTGATTTCATGTCACCTTTCAATTTTAGTACAGCTAAATGTTCCAAAATACGCTCTTTCACTTTTTCCAGTCCATAGTGGTCTTTATTCAATGTCTTCTCTGCATTCTTTAAATTCAGATTGTCTGTCGTATAAACTCCCCACGGAAGGTTTAGCATGGTTTGAAGGTAGTTAAGCTGAACACTGTAATCCGGAGATTGCGGATGAGTACGTTCCAACTTGGCCAATTCTTTCAGGAAAGTTTCTCTGACCTCCGCATTCCAGCGCATACGTTCCGCCTTCTGGCGCATTTCTTCAATTTCCTGTTCCTGACCGCTACCACCCAACTCGTCCTGAATCGTTTTGATTTGCTGTTGCAGGAAATATTCGCGTTGTTGCTGGTCGATATCTTCACGGGCACGCATTTGAATAGATGCCTTGATTTCAGCCAACTGGACCTCACGGTTTAAGATTTCCAATAGGTGATAAGTACGTTCACGCAATGAGTTAATGCTTAATAAATCCATTTTCTCATCTTTCTTGAACGGAAGATTCGAACAAATGAAATTAACCAGGAACATTGAATTATTAATGTTCTTGATAGCAAATGCCGAGTCCTGGTGCATTACATCTGACGATTTGATATAACGCATTGTCAAGTCCTTGCAGGTTTCTACCAAAGCTTGAAATTCCTTGTCGTCTTTACTTGGAACATCTTCTTCCAAGAGTTCAATTTCACCTTTTAAATATGGATGAGTCTCTGTGATGTCTTTTAGAATCAGACGTTTCATTCCCTGAAGAATAACAGTCGTTGTTTGATCCGGCATTTCCAGCACACGTACAATCCGTCCTACAGTACCCACATTATGTAAATCCTCCAACTTCGGGTCTTCCGTATGGGCTGATCTTTGACATACCACTGCGATGTCCTTATGCTTTTTCTCGGCATCACGTATAAGTTTGAGTGAGGATTTTCGTCCTACTGTTATAGGAAGAAAAACTCCGGGAAACAACACCATATTACGAAGGGGGAGGACCGGAAGAATTTCACCAGATTTGACATTCACTTCAAATGCTTGCTCGTCGTTGCCATCATAGTCAGTAATCAGCGAGAAGCCATTGTTATCACCTACATCTTCCAATAAGTATCTTTCTTTCATCTTTTCGTTTTAATTTAGTTTATGTCATACAAATATGCATAAATCGTTTGCAAAGTTAATTGATTCTCTCTAATAATAAAGCACTGTTAGAATAAAAACACAAAAACAATGCCAAAATATAGAGCGATCGGAGAAGTATTCCATAATAATTATTTATTTTTGGCGATTTCCAGTAAAATAGTAGAATAAAACAGGTTTAAAAACAAGTGATAAAATGTCAAATCCTTATTTTCAATTTAAGCAGTTTACGGTATGGCATGATAAGTGTGCTATGAAAGTTGGTACGGACGGGGTACTTTTGGGAGCGTGGACTTCTGTTCAAGGTGCGCATAGTATTCTGGATGTTGGGACAGGAACCGGGTTGGTCGCTTTAATGTTGGCTCAACGTAGTTTGCCGAATACAAATATTGTAGCATTGGAAATTGATGAAGCTGCTGCCGAGCAGGCTAAGGAAAATATTGTTCGTTCTCCTTGGAAGAAGCAGATAGAAGTAGTACAGACTGATTTTAGAAAATATCAATCTCCTGAGAAGTTTGACGTGATTGTTTCTAATCCTCCGTATTTTGTTGATTCATTAGGATGTCCAGATCAACAAAGAAATTCTGCCCGGCATAATGATTCTTTGACTTATGAGGAATTATTGGAAGGAGTAACCGGTTTATTGACAGAAAATGGTACTTTTACGATTGTGATTCCGATGGATGTAGCTGATAGAGTAAAGATGATAGCTTCTGAAAAGAAATTGCAGGCAGTCCGGCAACTAAATGTGATAACTAAGCCCGGTGGTATTCCTAAACGTACTCTGATTACCTTTTCTTTTTCTAATCAGGAATGCATTGTGGAAGAACTATTGACAGAAGTTGCCCGGCATCAATATAGTAAGGAATATATAGCATTGACTCGGGAATATTATCTTAACATGTGAGTAGGGGATTTGTATTCTCTCGATATTAATGTATTTAAAATGATAAATAGAAAGAATCTGATATCGCAAGTACTATAGCTTTTCTCGTCTTTTCAATAGAATTGATGCAATAATGTTTTTTATGATTTTTAAGAGAAATCGTTTTTTAAAGAGATTGACTTCTAAAACAATCATAAAAGACAGAGGATGAATTCACCCTCTGCTACCCAAGCTGTTTGTATCAGGATTTAATTCTTTTACAGCCTCTTCTACTACTTTCTTGGTCGGCTTGCGATAAACCTCTGCCTGTTGTACCGGCATTATCTCATTCATCATTCTTTCATATCCTTTTTGTTCTAACAAATGAATTTCTTTTTCATTTGTTTCTTTTTGTTTTCTTGTTTTCATATGGCTTTTATTTTTTAAGTTTCTACTTTGAAAACAGAAAACAGCAAAAGATAGTTCATTTTACTAGAATATATTTTCGATTAATTCATCTCAATAAACGCATTAATACATATCTTTGTCCATGTAACAGATCCCTCTTTACTTAAATTATGAAAGAAAATAAGTATGATAGTCTTCTTCAAGCAGGATTTGAAATATTCGAATTAATAGAACCACAACCAAACGAAGTGATGTTGAACACTATTCCGGAAATGAAAGATGAGCTTCGACGTCCTATGATGCTTTTGATTTCTGCCAAAAAGAAATATTGAAATGCAAACGAATGAATTTCAGGGTATTGAAAAATAATAAGTAAAAAACATCCGTTTAGCTATTGTCAATTAAAAAATACTCCCTATCTTTGCACCGCTTTTGAAAAGAACAATCCTTCAGAAAGTAGCGGGGTGTAGCGCAGTCCGGTTAGCGCACCTGCTTTGGGAGCAGGGGGTCGTGGGTTCGAATCCCGCTACCCCGACTACAAAGAAAAAGGAAGTTCTGTTAAAAGTTTTTCGGGGTGTAGCGCAGTCCGGTTAGCGCACCTGCTTTGGGAGCAGGGGGTCGTGGGTTCGAATCCCGCTACCCCGACGAAAATATTAAGTCAAGAAATTTAAAAATAAAAAGCTGATGCATACTATGTTTCAGCTTTTTTGGTTTTATACAAATGATAAGTTGATTCTACTTTGTTTGTGAGAGATAAAGAAGGCAATTCTTTGAATTATCTTTGAACTTGTTTATAGATATATATTTCTATTTGTTCATCATCTATAATATAAAGCGGTGCTTTAGGAGAGATAAAGCATAGCTTTACGATATCTAAAGCTATGGGTTATGAATCAGAAACAGATACTTTCTTTTATTTATCGGGGATAGAAGGTGAAGACCTCTCTTTCATGAGTTTTTCATATTATCCACAAGATACACAAAAAGACTGCAATTATTTAGGAAAAGTGAGAATAAACTTACTTCCTTTACCTGATTCTGATTTTACATTAATACTCCCTTCATGTAAAGTCATAATTTGCTTACATAAACTAAGTCCGATACCGGAACCGGATGTTTTGGTAGTAAAGAAAGGTACAAATATCTTATCAAGAACATCGGGCAAAATACCTTCCCCATTGTCAGATACTGTCAGAAGCTTATTGCCAGCAGGCGAAATTATTACTTCTACCCGAATATCCTTATCAGATTGCCTACCACAGGCTTCACGGGCATTTTTCAATAAATTGATGAGAACTTGCTCTATTTGAGCCCGATCTATATATAAGGTTAGGTCTGATGAAGGGATTTCAAAATGGATATATTCTTCCGGGAATAATTTCTTTAAATCCATACACAGTTCCGTGATAGAAACTTTGGTGCAGACAGGAGTAGGGATTCGTGTCAAGCGACGATAATTTTCAACGAACTCCAATAATCCTTTGCTTCTTCTATGAATAGTCTGCATGGCTTGTAACATAATGGAATATTCTTTTTCTCCAAGCAGTTTGGGTATCCCCCTTTCGCTCAGTGTTTCTGAAAGAGAGATAATCGGTGTGATAGAATTCATTATTTCATGCGTCAATACACGTATCAGCTTTTGCCAGGCTTCCATTTCATTTCGTTCCAGTACGGAATGGATGTTTTTCAGGCTGATTATTTGTTGCTCTTTTCCTTGTGTTACAAATTTCGTACAAGAAATAGCCATTTCCAAAACAGTGCTGTTTTGTTCAATACGAATAATAGGAATATCATTAATTGCAGAAGCTCTCAGGAGTGCTTCCGGTAATTGTGAGATCTGTCCTAAATGCGTGACAGCAGCTTGGTTCATCCATTCTATATGTCCGGCTTTGTCGGTAACAAGTACGGCTGTATCTACCTTATTTAATAAGTTTTCGTAATATTGATGTTTGATTTCCTCTGCTAATAATCTTCCCCGAAAATCTTTTAGGCTCTCTGAAAGTTCTTTTGCCCACTCATTCATTATTTTATTTTTAAAAGGCGGGTGGAAAGTTTGCATCATGTCATTGTATCGAAGTCCGTCTGTCAGCCGTCTCAATAAAATTATTTGCTTGAATTGCATACGGTATAGGTGTATACCAAAGGTTATTAATAGTATGATGCAGATAACGGTACTGAACCATAACTGTTTTTGAAACAACAGGCAACTTCCGATAGAAAGCAGCATTATAAATAAGATGTGTAAAATCACTCTGATTGCAAATCGTTTCATAGGCCTAGTTTTTCAAGTTTACGATATAGGGCAAAACGGGTTATGCCCAGATACTCGGCAGCACGGGAGATATTCCCTTCGCTGAGTTTCATTGCTTTCTCAATAGTTTGACGCTCCAGTTGTTCCAGATTCAGTATCATTTCTTCTTCCTTCCTCTGTTTAGGACTGGCATGGAAAAGAAAATTCTCCGGTTTTAATAAAGAGCCGTCTCCTAATATAACAGCGCGCTCTATTGTATGCTGCAATTCGCGTACATTTCCGGGCCAGGCATACTTTAACAGTTTGTTTTTGGCTTCCCGAGTCAGGCCACGCATATCTTTTTTATATTTACGTGCATACCGTTGTAGAAAATATTCAGCTAGTAGAATAATATCATTTCCACGTTCACGGAGTGGAGGAATATGTATTTCAATGGTGTTGATACGATAGAGCAAGTCCTGGCGGAAGTTTCCTTCGTCCACTAGTTGACGGATGTCCGCGTTTGTGGCACAAATCAGGCGGACGTCAATAGGAACAGCCTGCGTACTGCCTAAACGGTTGATTTGTCGCTTTTCAATAGCTGTCAATAACTTCGATTGCATAGGAAGTGAAAGGTTACCGATTTCATCCAGAAACAGAGTTCCGTTAGTGGCAACTTCCATTCGTCCGGCTTTTGATTTTTTTGCGTCGGTGAAAGCTCCTTTCTCAAATCCGAACAGTTCGCTTTCAAAAAGTTGTTCGGGAATACTTCCCAAGTCAATAGTGACAAAAGGTTTGCCGTATCGAGGAGAGCAGCGATAGAGAAGACGGGCGATTACGTCTTTTCCTGTTCCATTTTCTCCTAAAATAAGGATATTGGCATCTGTGCTGCTTAATTTATTTATTGTGGTGAAAACTTCCTGCATGGCAGGAGATTCTCCTATAATATCTCCTTCCGAAGAATTCTGACCGCTAAGTAATTCTACCTGCTCCTTCAAAATGTTTACTTCCCGTTGAGAGTGACGTAATCGCATTCCGGAAGTAAGAGTGGCCAGTAGTTTTTCCTTTTCCCACGGTTTGGGGATAAAGTCTGTTGCACCGGCTTTGATAGCCCGTACTGCTTTATCAGTATCTGCATAGGCAGTCATAAAGATGACAATCGCTTGCGGATCGATTTTCAATATTTGCTTCAAGCTTTCGAATCCTTCCTGACCACTAATAGCGTCACGGCTAAAATTCATATCTAATAAAATAAGATCAGGTTGAAAAGTGGTCATGAAATGTTCGATTCGGTCGGGAGTGGTGGCTACCTTTATTTTTTCTGTGTAAGGTTCCAACAGCAGGTTTAGAGCGAAGAGGACATCTTCGTTATCATCTACTATAAGTATCTTTCCCAGTTTGTTTACTTCTTCCATTCTTTTAGCTAATTAGAATATAATCTTTTTCCTTTACTGCACCGGCAAAGATATGGATAATAATCATGTGTTGTATGTGCGATTACGCACTATTTTCGTGCGTATTTGCACGCTATTTTAAAAAGAAAAACAAGTATATTTCATTGATATACAAATATTTATATAAATGGCACAGGTTTTGAATTATAAATAACAAATAAAACTAAGAATGAATCTGAAAATAATCTGCATAAGTATTGGAATCCTGGCGACGGAATTATTGGCTGCTCAAGATCAGACAACAGAACTGTCATTGGAACAAGTTGTGAAGATTGCTCGTCTAGAGTCTCCCGATGCGCAGACGGCACGTCATAGCTTCCGTTCGGCTTATTGGAATTATAAATATTATCGTGCCAACTATTTACCGACTTTGAACTTGACATCCGATCCTAATCTGAATCGTGCCATTAATAAGATAACAATGGGGGACGGTTCCGTTAAGTTTGTTGAGCAGAATTTGTTGAATACTGATCTGACTTTGAATCTTTCACAAAACATACCTTGGACAGGAGGTTCCTTGTTTCTTGAAACGTCCGCACAACGTATGGATTTGTTCAGCGAACATAAATATTCGTGGCAGACTTCACCTATCATGATAGGATACCGGCAATCGCTTTTCGGCTACAATAGTTTGAAATGGGATAAACGAATAGAACCGGTACGCTATCAGGAGGCAAAGAAAAGCTATGTAGAGACATTAGAACTTGTATCTGCCAATGCGATTAATAAATTTTTTGCTCTAGCCACTGCCCAAAGTAATTATGACATAGCATCCTTTAATTATGCGAATGCCGACACGTTATATCGCTATGCACAAGGACGTTACAATATCGGGACAATAACGGAGAATGAAATGCTGCAACTGGAGCTTAACCGTCTTACAGAAGAAACAAATCGTATGAACGCCCGTATTGAAATGGATAACTGTATGCAGGAACTCCGTTCATATCTGGGCATTCAGGAAGAGAGGGAGATTCGTGTACGTGTCAGTTCCCGGATACCGGATTTCAGTATTAATCTGAATGAGGCGCTAGCATTGGCGTATGAGAATAGCCCGGATATACAAACGATGAAACGGCGCAAGCTGGAAAGTGAAAGTGCGGTTGCGAGAGCCCGTGCCAATGCAGGTTTGAAAGCAGACATTTATCTTCGTTTCGGACTGACACAGACAGCGGATAAATTACCAGAGGCTTATCGAAACCTTTTAGATCAACAATATGTAAGTTTAAGTATCTCCCTACCAATTTTAGATTGGGGACGGGGAAAGGGACAGGTACGGGTAGCCCGTTCTAACCGTGACCTGGTTTATACGCAGGTGGAACAAAACAGGACGGATTTTGAACTGAATGTCCGTAAACTGGTGAAGCAGTTTAATCTGCAAACGCAACGTGTCCGTATCGCTGCCCGTACAGATGAAACCGCCCAACGGAGGAATGAAGTTGCCCGTAAACTTTATATATTGGGAAAATCTACCATTCTTGATTTGAACGCTTCCATTTCAGAAAAAGATAGTGCACGCCGTAATTATGTATCGGCTTTATACACCTATTGGAGTTTGTATTACACACTCCGTAGCATGACACTTTATGATTTTGAGAGTAACAAGTTGCTGACGGAGGATTATAATCTCCTCATTGAATAGGATAGAATGATTTTTTATAATTGATATAAATATAAAAACTATATAACCTCATGGATATAAAATTAGAAAAGAAACCGTGGTACATTCGTTATAGATACTATCTGACAGGAGGACTTTTGTTTATCTCCTTTCTGATTTATGTAATCGTCCTTTCATTAGGTCCCAGGAAGCTGCGTGTTGATGCCGAGAATATTCAGATAGCGGAAGTGAAAGATGCTGACTTTATGGAATATGTAGATGTAGAAGGACTAATTCAACCTATATTGACAATTAAAGTCAATACCCGCGAAGCAGGAAGTGTAGAAAGCATAGTAGGTGAAGAAGGCAGTTTACTTCAGCAAGGTGATACTATTCTTATTCTTTCTAATCCGGACCTACTTCGTAACATTGAAGATCAGCGTGATGAATGGGAAAAACAAATGATTACCTACCAGGAGCAGGAGATTGAAATGGAGCAAAAGAGCCTGAATTTGAAACAGCAGGCCTTGACGAATAATTATGAGCTTGAGCGTCTGAAAAAAAGCATTGCTCTTGACCGTGAGGAATATCAAATGGGAGTAAAGAGTAAGGCCCAGTTGCAAGTAGCTGAAGATGAGTATAATTATAAACAAAAAAATGCAGCTTTGCAACAGGAGAGCTTGCGGCACGATTCTGCTGTGACAATGATTCGTAAAGAACTTATCCGCAACGACCGAGAAAGAGAACGGAAAAAATATGAACGCGTTCATGAACGTTTGAATAATTTAGTGGTAACGGCTCCGATAAAAGGACAGCTTAGCTTTGTGAAGGTTACTCCCGGGCAGCAAGTGTCTTCCGGCGAAAGTATTGCTGAGATAAAGGTACTTGACCAATATAAAATCCATACTTCGCTCAGTGAATATTATATTGACCGGATTACTACCGGATTGCCTGCTACCATTAATTATCAAGGGAAGAAATATCCGTTAAGAATAACGAAAGTTGTCCCTGAAGTAAAAGATCGTATGTTTGATGTCGATCTTGTTTTCACAGATGATATGCCTGATAACGTAAGAGTGGGCAAGAGTTTCCGTGTACAGATAGAACTAGGGCAACCGGAGCAGACGCTTATTATCCCACGCGGCAATTTCTATCAGGCTACGGGAGGACAATGGATTTATAAGGTGAATGCTTCAAAAACAAAAGCTGTTCGTGTACCTTTGTCTGTCGGTCGCCAAAATCCGCAACAATACGAAATTACAGAAGGTTTACGGCCGGGAGATTGGGTTATTACGACGGGATATGATACCTTTGGCGATGCTGAGGAATTAATATTAAGATAAACAGACAACTTTAAACAGATAGTATGAAAACACTGAAATATGCAGTACGCTTTTTATTACGTGCGAAATCATATACGACTATCAATTTACTCGGACTGACACTTAGTCTAGCCTGTTGTATTATCTTGTCCCGTTATATTTATCGTGAAACAACAGTAGATATGCATTGTATAGACCGTAATCAGGTATATGGAGTTCAAGTGTCGTTTGATGGAAACCGGGTGTTGAGTAAGGCAGAAATAGGAAAGCGTGATAGTACTTATATAGATGACAATGTTATACTGACACGTTCAAGTGTAATATTGCTTGAGAATGATTATGTAGATTATCAGACAAATCGTTTTTCTGTACATGCCTTAATAGCTGACAATGCTTATTTCAGACTTTTTCCTTATCAAGTATTGCAGGGAGAGATTTCTTTGGAAGCTCCGGAATCAGCATTGTTAATGGAAGATTTCGCCAAAAAACTTTTTGGTAAAGAAAATCCGCTAGGTAAGGTGTTACGTTTTTCTAACGGTAAAGATATCAAGGTGACAGGTATATTGAAAAAGCCGGTAAATAAACAAACATTCAATTTCGATATAGTACTTTCTCATGCATTTTCGACAGACTGGGGACGGATGCCTTTGGAGTTTATTCAGTTTACTTCTGAGAAGGCAGTGGAACAAGCCAATCAAATAGGGAGTTATCCCCGGTTTATAAATCAAGATTCTCGTTTCGGAGATGTTCGTAAATACACATTCTCTCTTATTCCTATCAGTCAAATGTATTGGGAGCAAGCATTACTTTACCAAACAGGGCCTAGTATGCTTGTTAGTGGGAATCGTTCTCATCTATTCATTCTTGGAGGAATTTGTTTATTGATACTGTTTGCCGGGATTATCAACTTTATTAATCTTTATTCTGTATTAATGGTGAAACGAGGGAGGACTTACAATCTTCGAAAAGTATTCGGTGCCAGTGGCAATACACTGTTTACGCAAATTTTCACAGAAAACGTTCTACTGATAGCCGTTTCTATTGTGTTTGCATGGTTTATTGTTGAAATAACATCTGTTTTTGTATCCCACTTGTTGGATAGCCGGATAGTCTATACTAAATTCGACTGGATATTGTCGATATCTATCCTGATATTCCTGTCTTTGACTGTAAGCCTGTATTCACATATAAAATGCCAGCGCTCTTTACCGGCTGTTGCTCTCAAGGCATTAGGTACCGATAAACGTTCTATTCGTTTTCGTATGATATTCCTTTTTGTACAATATGTTGTTACCTTTTTATTGGTCTTACTTTCCATCTATTTTAATAAGCAATTCAATTTGATGTTGCAGACAGATCCGGGATTCCGTACAAAAGATATAATTCAGGCAAATATGATATATGAATCGAACGATTATTCTTCGTATACATCTGAAACTGTAAACCAACGTAAAGAAAGAGTTTTAGCGATAGATCAACTGATAGATAATTGTCCGGATATCCAAAGCTGGACAACCGGTTTTTATTCTATTCTTGGGTTTGATTATTCTGCAGGATTTCGAAATGCAAAAGGAGAACTGGTTACGTTGAATCAGAGTTATGTTACCGACAGTTTCTTTAAACTCTTTGAGATTCCTTTTATTGAAGGAGATTTATCGGAAGCAGATAAAGAACAAGGAGGTGAAATTATAGTTGTCAACCGTGCCGCATTGGCCGCTTTAGGCTACACAAGTTGCAAGGGGGCTACTATAATTAATGAGCAGATGAGAAAGATAAAACCCGATTTACAGGCACAGCCTATTGGTGCCGTAATAGAAGATTATTATGATAGACATGTAGGATTGGGTGCTCGCCCTATGGTATTTATCGTAAATAAACGGTTGAAGGGAGATTACTATCAGATTGCTTGTTATCCGGGGAAAACTCAGGTAGTCATCAATTATCTGAAAGATATTCAGAAAAAAGTATATGGTACGGAAGACTTTAAATATTCACTATTGGATGATGATGTGGCGGCACTCTATAAAAACGACCGGCGAATAGCCATGGTATATGCTATTTTTGCATGTATTGGAATTATAATAATCTGTCTCGGATTATTCGGTATTTCATTATTTGATATTCGTCAGCGCTATCGGGAGATTGCAATTCGTAAAGTAAACGGTGCATTGGTGAAAGACTTGTACTTGCTGCTTGGATGTAAATATTTGGTTGTATTGGGAAGCGCTTTTGCAGTATCTATTCCATTGTCCTGCTACTTGATTTATCAGTATACTAAAGCCCTTGTGATAAAAGCTCCGTTAAGCATGAATGTCTTTCTGATAGCATTGCTCGTAGTAAGTTGTATCTCTTTAGGCACACTGTGCTGGCAAATAAAAAAGGCATCACGTATTGACCCGGCCAAAATAATGAAAATAGAATAAAAATAATAATATATGATACGACACTATTTGAAAGTTGCTTTTCGTAATTTACTGAAATACAAGACCCAAAATATAATTTCTATCATCGGTCTTGCGGTAGGATTACTATGTTTCTGCATATGTATGTATTGTAGTCGTTTTGTTGAGACCACCAACCATTGTTTCAGTAATTACACTCGCATTGTGGAATTAAACCTTTATGATTATCAGACGGAAACATATTTTTCCGGTACACAAGTGGCTTTATCCGAAGAACTCCGCACATGGGCAATGGGAGAGGTGGAAGCAATTTCTTGTATGACATACTCGCGTGAACGTTCTTATCTTACCGAAATTTCAGAGGAAAAATCATTACCATACGAACTTGAAACGATAGAAATAGATACTTTATACAATAAGGTATTCACTCCCCAAATAGTAGCCGGAAATTGGAAGACGGCAAGCCGGACATCTAATGCCGTTATTTTAAGTGAATCTACTGCCATAAAGATATTCGGTAAAATAGAAAGTGCTATCGGTAAGCATCTGACTTTGGCGCGACGACTCCATACTTCGCCTGAAAGTACTCCGAAAACAGGAGGTATTGTTTATACGGTACAGGCAGTAATGAAAGATATCCCGCTAAACAATGGTTTTAGTTTTATGACGCATACTGATGCAATGGTTCTGAACGATAGTGAAGGACTTTTCCGAAGTACGAAACGTCACGATATGACAGGAGCCAGAACCTATGTCTTGCTTTCTCCCAATACGAATATAGCTGAACTGGAGCAGCAGTTTGCTAAGCGTAATTATAGTTATACTATGTATAATCAGTCTTATGCGGTTGTTGCTAATTATATTAGCGACAGGGCACAGAAGAAAGGTGCTTTTGTGTTGGGATGGGTGACAGGAATAGTCGGTACATTGATATTACTGGTCGGACTAATCAATTTCTTTCACTTTCTGATCGGTTCTTTTCTTAATCGCACTAAAGAATACAGTATTATGAAAATGGCAGGATGTAATTGGAAACAACAATTCTGCCTGCTGTTTGTACAATCATTGATTGTGGTGGTTATATCTTCCTTTTTAGTAATATGGGGAATAGAATTGATTGGCAACCGAATGGATTTTTCTCTACAGGGCATTACAATGACTTTTCCGCCCGAAATTCTTTTGATACACGCTATGCAATATATCATTCTTCTTATATTGCTCTGTGCTGCAATTTGTCTGTTTGTATCTGTCCGTATTCGCAGAATTTCGATACAAACAGGCATTCATGGAGGAGTAAATAAACGTCGAGGTAAGCAGTGGGGACGTAACCTTATGCTGGGAATCCAGTTCTTTATCTGCTGGATATTTGTATCATTCACTGTCGCATTGTTTTTACAGTCGGAGAAAACAACCCAAACATTGTTTCATACGCTTAACCAAAAAGAAAAAGAAGCGATTCTTAGCATTCCATTAGACTATTCGTTTATGAAAAATGAAGAGAAGTTAAGTGTGGTAGAACGTTTTCAGCAACATGCAGGGGTAAAAGATGTCTTATTGGCAGATATTGCTTATACACAAGGAGTATCCGGAAACCTGTTGATGACCGAGAAAGGGAATGACAACTCCTGGACTGATATCAATATTATGTGCGTTCCGCTGAACTTCTTTGCTTTTATGAATATTCCGATAGAGGAGGGCAGAACTATCCGGACAAAAAATGACCTTGTCATGGATAAAGTATGGCAAAACAAACAAAAGAAGAATGTAATTGGAATGAATTTTTATGACCAAAATAATGATTATACCGTATGTGGAGTTTGTACTCCTTTCCAGACTGATGTCCATTATCATAGTGGCGGCTATGCTTTTATGCTCTATGATCCTTCTGAATATGTTGGCCATTGCTATGTAAAATGTTACCCTGAACAACAAAAAGAAGTCGTAAAGTGGATTGAGAAAATCCGTCGTGAAGTACTTCCGGAGAATATATCGTATCAGGTTCGTACATTTCAAGACGACCTATATGAAATACAGGCTATGGAATATATGCTGAAAGATACTATCCTGTTTTTCGCAATCGTCAGTATCATCATTACCTTGTTGGGTGTATATTCCAGCATTACCCTCGATACTGAACGTAGACAGAAAGAAGTGGCTATCCGTAAAGTAAATGGAGCCGGAATGTCGCATATTATCTGGTTGTTTGCCCGTTTGTATATAACTTTGTTGATGGTTACCGCAGCTCTATCCTTTCCGTTAGTATACCTAGTGTTACAGCTATGGAAACAAATATATACGGTATTCTTTAACTGTGGATTCTGGTTCTGGACAGGGATTTTTATATCTGTTGCTATGATAACGGCACTAACGATTTGGTTCCGTATCTTGAAGATTGCCAGAGTTAATCCGGTGGAGTCTATCAAAAATGAATAGGAAAACCATATTTGAATTAGAAAATAAAAGAAAACAAAATGATACAGCATTATTCAAAAGTTGCTTTGCGCAATTTGATGAAATATAAAACCCAAAATCTTATATCAACCATAGGCTTGGCTGTGGGACTGCTATGCTTCAGTATTTGTTTCTATTGTAGCCGCTATATGCAGAGTGTTGACCAATGTTTTAATAATTATCATCGTTTGGTAGACATCAATTTAGCTGATGAAGGTAGGATGTTATCCGGTACTCCTGCAATATTGGCGGAGAAGTTGACAAAAGAATATGGACATGAAGTAGAAGCATATTCCAGAGTTGCTTATGCACGGCAACGGCCTTTTGATGTGTATACAAATGATGAAAAGAAACTACCCTATACATTTGAATGCATAGAAGTCGACTCGTTTTTTAATCGTTTGTTCACTCCGACTGTTGTGGCAGGTTCGTGGAGAGTGGCAGCCTATACTCCTAATGCGGTAGTAATAACAGAAAGTACAGCACGCAAATTATTTCCATATAATCAGGAGGCTATCGGTAAACGTATGGTGATGACAAGCAAAATATGGTCTTCTCCGAAAACAACTCCTGATAGCGGAGGTATCTCATACACAATTCAGGCTGTGATTAAAGATATTCCAGCCAATGTCAGTATGAACTTCATGCGGACAATTGAAGTTCTCATTCTGAACGATAGTGAAGGATTATTTAAAATGACCGGTAATAATGACCAGACAGGCGTTTATACTTACGGATTGCTTCATGAAGGCAGAACAGCCAAAGATTTAAATGAAGTGTATAGAAAGAGTAATGTCACTCACCGGATGTTTAATTGCGATTATGACCTGATTGTTTCTCCAATTGGAAAAAGTAATGGCAACTCTGACATGATAACCATCTTTAGCTCAATAACTAGCATTGTAGCAGTTTTAATCTTATTAGTTGCTTTACTAAACTTTTTCCATTTTCAGATTGGAAGTATAATCAATCGCCAACGGGAATTTACAATTCGGAAGATAATAGGAAATGATATGTTTCATCTGGCAATGATGCTTTTTGTGCAATTGTTTTTGGTCATTGTAATCGCTTCTTTATTTATGTTCGGACTCATAGAAATATTGTCTTCCGGAATGCATATCTCATTGTCTGATTTAAGCTTGTCCATTGATAGAGAGCGTTTGATGTTACAAGCCGGACAATATATTATCATTCTTCTCATAGCAACATTTGTGATCTGTTTTTCTGTTGCTTTTTATATCCGTAGGGTAAACATACAATTAGGCATGAGCAATGGGCTTAAAAGTAAAAAGCATTTCTTTCGTAATAGCATGTTAGGAATCCAGTTTTTCATTTGTTGGCTATTCGTTTCTATGACTGTCGCTCTTTATTTACAAACAAATACTACAATATCTACGCTGTACAATACGTTGACTAAAGCGGAGAAAAATAGCATATTAAGTCTTAAATTGGACTATACTTTTATGAAAAATGAAGAAAAAGTTGCGCTTGTTGAACGTATCCGACAGTATTCAGGCGTGAAAGATGTCTTACTTTCTGAAGACGGTTACTTAAATGGTAGTCCGGATCGTACAGGCATACAATTAGATAAAGACTCGGATAGGTGGCTGGAAATAAATATAATGAGGGTAACGCCTGATTTTATTTCTTTTATGAATATCCCCTTGTCAGCAGGACAAAATATGGAAGGCAATAATGATATATTGGTCGATGAAATATTTATGAATAAAAAAGAAAATATACTGGGGACTACTCTTTATCATTATAAAGACGCTTATACTGTACGCGGTATATTGTCTTCTTTTACTCCCTCGGTTTATGCTTATAAAGAGGAGCAGACTCCTTATGTTTTCTTTCCTATGAAAGATAATGGAAATGTAGGTCATTGTTATATCAAGTGTTACACAGATAAAAAGGAAGAGGTCCGCCAATGGATGACCCAACTTTTGCAGGAAGTGTTACCGGAAAGTGTTGAGCCCGAAATAACAACTTTTTTGGATGATATCATTGAACAACAGGCCATGGAAACTAAATTCAAGAATATAACTTTATTTTTTTCTATTGTAAGTCTGATTATAACTTTATTGGGAGTATATTCAGCTATTACTCTTGACACCGAACGTCGGCAGAAAGAAGTGGCAATCCGGAAAATAAACGGAGCGGGAATAAAACAGATTATCTTACTGTTTTCCCGGTTGTATATGTTACTTTTGACAACATCGGCTTTATTAGCTTTTCCTGTGGTATACGTCATTCTCCATATGTGGAAAGAAATATATCAGATATTCTTTAATGACGGGATATTATATTGGGTAGGAATATTTGTAGGAGTAACTTTATTGACTGCACTAACCGTTATCTTTAGAATCCTAAGGATTGTACGACTCAATCCTGCGGAAGTTATCAAGAATGAATAAATTCAATAATTTTTAAATAGTACAATTATGATTAAAACAATTAATTTACAGAAGATTTTCAAGACAGAAGAAGTGGAAACTTGGGCATTGAATAATGTCAGTATTGAAGTGAAACAAGGTGAGTTTGTTGCTATTATGGGACCTTCCGGCTGTGGAAAGTCAACGTTACTTAATATTCTGGGACTGTTGGACAATCCGACAGGAGGAGAGTATTATCTGAATGGAATGGAAGTTTCGAAGTACACGGAATCGCAGCGTACAAATCTCCGTAAAGGAGTCATTGGTTTTGTATTTCAGAGTTTCAATCTGATAGATGAACTGAACGTATATGAAAACATTGAATTACCTCTGCTCTATATGGGTATCTCAGCTTCCGAACGTAAAAAGAGAGTGGAGACTGCCATGGAACGAATGGCTATTACTCATCGTAGCAAACATTTCCCCCAACAATTGTCAGGTGGTCAGCAGCAACGTGTCGCTATCGCCCGTGCAGTAGTTGCCAACCCTAAATTGATCCTTGCCGATGAGCCTACCGGTAATCTGGACTCAAAGAATGGTAAAGAAGTAATGGGGCTATTGAGCGAATTGAATAAGGAAGGAACAACGATTGTAATGGTAACGCACTCCCAGCATGACGCCGGTTACGCTGATCGCGTCATCAATCTGTTCGACGGACAAGTAGTAACTGAAGTCAGCATGTAACATTAAAAGAGTATGATGATAAAACATTATCTAAAAGTAGCTTTCCGCAATCTGGCGAAATATAAGGTGCAAAGTATTGTGAGTATTTTAGGATTGGCAGTAGGCTTTGTATGCTTTGCATTGTCTACTTTGTGGATTCGTTATGAAATGACTTATGATACTTTTCACGAAGGTGCGGAACGTATTTATCTGGTGCGTGCACATTATGCACATGAACCTGGTAAGATATCCAATTCTACTCCTTATCCTTTAGCTGATTATTTACAGAAAGGTAATCCGGAAATAGAGGCAATGGCTTCTACTTCCGTACAGAAAGTTAAATTTCGTGTGAAGGATACTGAGAAGGATGTTGTGTCGGCTGCTGCAGATTCTGTTTTGATGAACTTTTTTAATATACGAGTATTAAGAGGAACAGTGAACTTCTTGAAGGGAACCAATGGGGAAATTGCTATAACAGAAGAATTTTCTAAAAGGATATTTGGAGAGGAAGAGGCATTGGGTCGGGAGGTAGAGGTTAGTGGACATGCTTCTAAAGTTGGAGCAATCGTGAGTGGCTGGTCTTCTCATTCCAATATTCCATATAGTATATTAACTTCTGCCAGACATTATACACAATGGGGGAGTGCGAATGAAAACTTATTTGTTCGCATTCGTAAGGGGACAAATGGGGAAGAATTTCAGAAAAAAATTGCTGCTCTCCGTATCAATGATATTGAGAAGGAAAATGAATTGGGAGAGCTATTATTGACCCCGCTATCGGCTTTACGCTATTCCGGTTATGTATCTCGGGAAGATACCGTGATTACTTTTAGCTATATCTTATATTTTTCATTAGCCGGTGGATTGGTCATTATCTGTTCGTTATTTAATTATTTGACTCTCTATATCAGTCGGTTATATATGCGTAGGCGTGAAATGGCACTTCGCAAAGTGAATGGAGCGGGTAATAAAGATTTGTTTGTTCAGTTGACCGTTGAACTATTGATTGTTCAGTTTATAGCTTTGGTAGCCGGATTGTTCTTTATTGAAATATGTATGTCCCGTTTCCTCGAGTTCACACGAATAGCTCCCAACTCTTATTATGGAGAGATTTTAGTATATCTGTTTATTGTGATAGCTTTGTCTCTTTTGTTGGCTCAGATACCACTATATCATTTTCGTCGCCGAACTTTGCAAGACGCTGTCAAAGGGAAAGTTTCAGTAAACAGACCGTATGCTTTCCGTAAGTTCGGGATTGTTATACAATTGATAGTCAGTCTTGTTTTCATATTCTGTACAGTGGTTATAATGAAACAGATTTATTTCCTGAAGCATACAGACTTAGGAATGGAACGTCATAATATTGCCAATGTTGCATTATGGAGAGGTGATATAAAACAGTGGGGCGGTAAGATAGCAGCTTTACCTATGGTGACCGAAGTTCTGCCTCCCCGTTATTTTCCGATTATCCCTACCGGACCAATGATGTATGCGGAAATGAACCATTGGGAGGATATGTCTGAAGCAGTAGAAGAACCTATAACTGTTGGCATAATGCCTGCAATGAAGGATTTCTTTGATTTTTATGATTTGAAATTAATTGAAGGCGAACTGCTCTCAGAAAAGAATGCTCCCAATGATATTGTAATTGATGAAAATACACTTCGGATATTTGGTTGGAACCAAGGAGTAGGAAAGACTTTGGGATATGAGAAGGATGGCAAAATTCTTCATTCATATAGAGTGGTAGGAGTTGTCCGGAATTTCTGTTATCAACCGCCTACAAGTATTCCGGGATGTATCGCTTTACAACAACCTCAAGCACAAAATTATCTGCTGTTTCGTGCCAGTATTTTGTTTAAATTTGAGGAAGGTTCCTGGCACGAATGCCGGAAAGCGATTGAGGCCATGCATAAAGAAGATTTTCCGAATGCCTATTTACGATTGTTTAATGAGGAGGAAGAATATGATAAGTATCTCCGTTCGGAAAGTGCTTTAATGAAGCTGTTGACTTTCGTATCATTAGTTTGTATTCTGATCTCTTTGTTCGGAATATTCTCATTGGTTACATTATCTTGTGAACAACGTCGTAAGGAGATTGCCATACGTAGAGTCAACGGAGCACAGGTATATCATATTCTTCATCTATTTTTCCGTGAGTATTTATTGTTGCTGGCAACAGCTGTTATAATAGCTTTTCCTGTCGGATACGTTTTAATGAAACAATGGATTGATCGGTATGTAAGGCAAACGCCGATTGAGGTATGGATATATGTAGCTATATTTGGAATTATAGGATTTTTTATCTTACTATGTATAGGCTGCCAAGTATGGAAAGCTGTTTTGCAGAATCCGGCAGAAGTAATTAAGAATGAATAATAATTAATGGTGATATTATGATTACACATTATTTAAAAGTAGCTTTTCGTAACTTAGTAAAATACAAAACGCAGACACTTATCAGCATAATTGGATTATCGGTTGGTTTTACTTGCTTTGCGCTTTCCGTATTATGGATTCGTTATGAAATGACGTATGATAATTTTCATGAAGGAGCAGACCGTATTTATCTGGCAGGTGATAAATTTGATTTGCAAGGAGACGGATTCTCTTATTATTCGTCAAGTTTGTTGGCTGATTATATAATGAAAAACTGTCCGGAAGTAGAAAAGGCTTGCCATATAATACAAAAAAACATAATACCCATTGAATATGAGAAAAATGTATATCAGACACAACAATTAAGAGTTGATTCAAACTTTGTCTCAATCTTTAATATTATTGTATTAGAAGGAAGCAACCGTATGAGATTAGAGAATAACCAGATTGCTATTACTGATAAAATTGCTAAGCAAATATTTGGAACTGAATCTCCGATAGGTAAGCAATTGATATTTCCTAATACAAATAATACAAAGATGACAATAGTTGCAGTGGTAAAATCATGGGAAGGTCATTCTTTATATCCTTTTGATATATTATTACCTTATGAGGATCAAGATCCACATTGGGGGAGTCAACGAAGCCATACACTTTTCCGTATTTACCCTAATAGTGATATAAATGCATTGGAGAAAAGATTGGCTAAATATGAAGTGCAACAAGACTCATATAAACAGTTAATGTCTACTCCTATTGCTTTATTATCTACCTTACGAAGTACACATCCGAGAGAAGATGTTAATGTCAAATTGAATCACATTCGTCTTTTTGCCTGGATTGGAGCTTTGGTTATTATTTGTGGATTATGTAACTATTTAACAATGCTTGTTACTCGTATTCGAATGCGAAAACGTGAATTGGCATTACGGAAAGTAAATGGAGCTTCTAATGGTAGTTTGCTGTCATTGCTTCTTTGGGAATTGGTATTGTTACTCATTGTATCATCGGGATTAGGACTTATGATAATAGAACTCATTTTACCGGGCTTTAGATCTCTATCACAAATAGCCGAGGATACTTCATTCTATTATAGTGAAACGCTTATGTATATATTATTATTAATATTGATAACTATAAGTCTGGCAGCCATACTTATCCGATATGTCAGCAAGCAGTCTTTGCTTGATAGTATTAAACATAAATCAAATCTTCATCTTTCCGGTTGGTTTTATAAAGGAAGTGTTTCCTTTCAATTATTTGTTAGTATTGGTTTGGTGTTTTGTACTATGGTGATGATGAAACAGCTGGATTATCTATTGAATTCAAAAGAACTTGGGTTGAATAGACATAATATAGGAGTTATAGCTTCCGGTTATGGATTTGAAGGTGTTCCTTTTAAAGAAATTCTGGAACAAATGCCTGATGTTATAGAATGTTTATATGGCTTTTATACTCCTATTCCTAAAATGTCATTTTATAGTTATGAAGTGAGGGAATGGGAAGGACAGGCGGACAAAGAACAACGTATCAAGTTAGAGAAGGAAACCATCAATCAGGATTATGCTAATTTTTTCCAAGTTGAAGTTTTGGAAGGTAATATGTTGGATGAAAAAGACGGGAAAGAGGCGGTCCTTATAAATGAAGCTGCGGCAAAGGCTTTTGGTTGGGATCATCCTATTGGAAAGAAGATACACCTGAACGAAAAATGTATAGTAAAAGGGGTTATTAAAAATATTTATTATAATGCCCCGATACATCCGGTTACTCCAGCTATATTCTTCTTGCCGGACAACAAGCAAAAAAGTGAAAGTAGAGGTCATTTGATTTTTAAGTTTAAAGAGGGTACCTGGAAAAATGTTTCTCAAAAATTGAGAGAAGAAGCTTATAAAGTTAATCCGAATGCAGAATTACGTTTGATTAATATGGAGGAGAAATACGATGAGTACATGAAATCGGAAAATTCTTTAAGTATGCTATTGAGTATTGTTGCCTTTATATGCATAGCAATTGCCGTATTCGGCATCTTTTCTTTAGTTACTTTATCGTGCGAGCAACGTCGTAAAGAGATTGCTATTCGTAAAGTCAATGGTGCCAGTATAGGAACAATTCTGAATTTATTCTTTAAAGAATATCTGCTTTTGCTTATCATTGCATCATGTATCGCTTTTCCATTAGGATACGTCATTATGAAACATTGGCTTGAAAGTTATGTAAAACAGACTCCGATAAGTCTTTGGATATATGGAGGAATATTTATTGTAATGCTTCTTATCATTTTCCTGAGCATTATTTGGAGAGTATGGAAAGCAGCCCGGCAGAATCCGGCAGAGGTGATTAAAAGTGAGTAAGAATATTATTTAATAAAAGCAATATGAAGAACCAGTTATCAGCTATCAAGGCCCTGTTTCGTTTTAGGATTTATACGATAATAAATATTATAGGGCTTGCGATTAGTGTAGCGGCAACATTAATAATCGTACGTTATATTCATCAGGAAGTGACCGTAGACCACTTTTGCAAGGATCTGGATCAATTATATATATTGACAGCTCAAAGAAGTAACAGTCATATTTCAATAATTGACAATACGGACAGGAATAATGATCCTAATTTTATTGATCCGATGAAGAATCCGGAAGTAGAAAAGTATTCATATTGCATTTCTTTTAAGGATGATTATATCATAGTTGATGATCACCGTTTTCAAGCCAATGTTTTAGTGACCGATAGTTTCTTTCTACAACTAATGGATTATCCTGTCATTTCAGGCATTAAGACTATTCAACGTCCGGATGATGCGATCATTACCCGAAAATATGCTAAACATCTTTTTAAGGATGAAAACCCGCTTGGAAAGCAACTTGTTTCTTCCGCAGGCTATACACTTACTATACGGGGAATTGTAGATGAACCGGATACCAAATCCTCTTTGCAGTTTGATTTGATAACTCCTGTGAATCAGGGAAAATATATGGATTGGAGCCGAATGGGATTTTGTATAACACGTTTGGTTAAGGGTACGGAGTTGGCTAAGTTTAATGAAAAAATCTCTAAACCACAGTCATTGATTTGTTTTAGTCATTCACCTATACAATTCAGGCTTTTTCCATTGAAAGAGCTATATTTTAATAAGGTGGTAAGCTCTGCATCCGGTTTCTTCTTAAGAGGAAATAAAGAACATGTTATTGTGTTGTCTGTTGTAGCATGTATGCTGTTGCTGGTCGGAATTTTCAATTTTATCAATATCTACACGGTTATTATACTGAAGCGGGCGCGTGAGTTTGGAGTTAAAAAGGTGTATGGTGCGAGTGGTATTCAAGTATTTTCCCAAATATATGCAGAAAATCTATGTATGGTTGCTACTTCAATGCTGATTATATGGATGCTGATAGAGGTTACAGCAGGGTTATTCGCAACTGTATATTCAATACCCGTGAAATCGGATCTAAAGTTTGATTTACTACTGTCTCTTATTATATTATTCGGGTTATCGTTAATTACGTCTATCTATCCCTTTTTAAGATACAATTACTCTTCACCTATCACCTCATTGCGTTCAGTCAGTGTCGGGGGGCATTCCATTGTGTCTCGTGCATTTTTTCTATTCGTTCAATATATCATCACTTTCTGTTTAATTGTGGTTTCCTTGTATTTTGTGCGCCAGTTATATACTATGCTTCATGCTGATTTGGGTTATCGGGCAAAGGATATTATATCTTGCCAATTCCTGTCACACGAGACACAAAACAGGAGGTATGCAAGTGATGAAGAATGGCAGAAAGAGCACGATTTGGAACAGCACAAAGAACAAGTCATTAAGCAGAAAATGAATGCGTGTCCTTTGTTCGTTACATGGAGCTATGGTGAAATTCCTATAAATCTGGAACCTTACATTAACTTGGAAGCGGATAATGGAGAAAAGCATAAAGTAGCCCTTATGAATGCCGATAAAGAGTATATGGATATGTTCGGATTGAAACTGAAAGAAGGGAGGGAGTGGAACGACAAAGATCAGTTTGCCCAGTATAAAATGATTATCAACGAAACAGCTAAGAAGTTATTTCAAATAAAGAATATAGAGGAGGCTTCATTACAGCCGGAATCACGTTTGTGGTGGAGTATGGGAATAGATGAAGGGAAAAATCCTCCTTTCGAGATAGTAGGAGTAATAGAGGATTTTCGGACAGGACATTTGGCGAAAGGAGATGCTCCTTTAGCTATATTATATGATAAAGGAGATAATCCTACTAACCCTTTGATAGCGACAATTGTGGAAGGAAAGCGTAAAGAAGCGGTTGATTTTCTGAAAGAGTTGCATGATGAAGTGTTGGGACAGGGAGAATTTGATTACTCGTTTGTGGAAGATGAAGTGAAAAAGTTGTATGATGAAGATAAAAGAGCCACTCAGATCTATGTCACTTTTGCCGGACTGGCTATCTGCATATCCTGTCTCGGCCTGTTCGGTCTGTCGTTGTATGATATTCGCCAGAGATATCGGGAGATAGCCTTGCGCAAGGTAAATGGCGCTACAGGCAAACAAGTGGCCTTATTGCTGGTACGGAAGTATCTATATATACTGGGGGCGGCATTTGCAGTTGCTATTCCTTTGGCCTATTATATCATTCATGATTATACCAAGGACTTTACAGTGAAAGCTCCAGTCGGAGTCGATATATTTATAACAGGTTTTATTCTTACATTAATAATCTCTTTAGGAACATTGTTATGGCAGGTTCGTAGGGCTGTCCGCATCAATCCGGCATTGATAATGAAGAGTGAATAAATACAATGTTTTTTGTTGTTTTTAGTTTAAAAGACAATTGAATAAATTATCTTTGCACTATTCCAATTTTATATCAAATAGGAGAATGTGTATGAATAGAATGAAAGTTTTTTTATTGTTGGCAGTTATGATTGGTTTTAGTTCATGCCAGTCGAGAAGTAAACAAAACATAGAGCAGGAGGTAGAAGTTGACAGTTTGTCGACTAACCCAACTGAAGAGATAAAAATAATAACCGGAGTTGTAAAGGACGCTTCAATGAATAACTTTATGCTAATTACCTTGCAAGGAGATACACTCTTTATTAGTACAATGGATCAAGAGCCAAACGATGTAGCAGGCTTTGAGTTAGGAGATACGGTGAGAGTGAATTATATAGAAGAGGAGGAAGAACCCGGGTTAAATACTATACCGACCGCTCAAAAAGTGATTGTGATAGGAAAGAAAAACCGGAATCAATAAATAATTAATCTAACAATAACGTAGAATTATGAAAAAGAAAATGTTGGCAACAACTTTGTTGACAGGGCTATTGGCTGCATGTAGTGGAAACTCTGCTTCCGTCACAGGAGTATGGATTGAGCCTATCCCAGGAATGGAAGACCAAGTGCAGGGTATTAAACTGGAAGAAGGTGGTATTGCATCTTCCGTTAATATGGCTACATTAGTTTATAAAAATTGGAAGCAGGAAGGTGATCAACTGATTCTGGCAGGAAACAGTATTGGCAATGGGCAGACAATTGAGTTTATAGATACAATGAAGATAAAAAAAATAACGGCTGACTCGTTAGTTTTGGATAATCGGGGAATGGAGATTCGCTATGCGAAACAGAAATGATGTAATTTAATATGTGAACATACATTTCATCCAATAAATAAAAAAAGCTACTTCCCTTTTTATGGAATCAGGAAAGTAGCTTTTTTATATGATTCTAATACTGATTACAAAATATCCAAAGCCTTGAATGCTTTTACTAACTTCTCAACAGCACGGTCAATCTGCTCTTTTGTATGAGTAGCCATTAATGCCACACGCACCAATGTGTCTTGTGGAGCACATGCGGGTGGAATAACCGGATTTATGAATACCCCTTCATCGAAAGCCAGTTTAGTAACCATGAAAGTCTTGTCTGTATCACGTACATAAAGAGGAATGATAGGTGATTCGGTAGCACCGATTTCGAAACCTGCCTCACGGAAACGTTTCAAAGCATAGTTGGTAGCTTCCCACAGAGCTTCGAGTCTTTCCGGCTCATTCTGAATGATATGAAGAGCTTCTAAAGCAGATGCAGTAGCAGCCGGAGTATTGGATGCACTAAATATATATGTGCGAGCATTGTGACGCAACCAGTTGATGATAGAAGAGTCAGCAGCGATAAAACCACCGATAGAAGCCAAAGACTTGCTGAAAGTACCCATAATCAGATCAATCTCATGAGTTAATCCGAAGTGGTCACAAACACCGCGTCCCTGCTTTCCGAATACACCTAAACCATGAGCTTCATCTACCATGATAGTAGCATTGTACTTATGTTTCAAACGTACAATTTCAGGTAAGTTTGCCAAATCGCCTTCCATGGAGAATACGCCGTCAACGATAATCAGTTTTACTGAATCTGGATTGCACTTTTGCAGTTGCTTTTCCAAATCAGCCATATCATTGTGCTTATATTTTAATTGCTGGGAGAAGGAAAGACGACGACCGTCTACGATCGAAGCGTGGTCACGATCATCACAAATGATATAATCATTGCGGTCTGTCAATGCAGGAATAACTCCGGAATTAACTGTGAAACCAGTTGAGAAACAAAGCGCTTCATCTTTACCTACAAAGGCGGCCAGTTCTTTCTCCAGTTGGACATGCAGATCAAGCGTACCGTTCAAAAAACGTGAACCGGCACAACCGGAACCATACTTGTGCATGGCTTGTATACCTGCTTCAATAACTCTTTCATCTCCCGTAAGGCCAGTGTATGCGTTGGAACCGAACATCAACACTTCGTGTCCGCCCATTTCTACTTCTGTACCCTGTTTTCCTTCAATCTCACGGAAATATGGGTAAACGCCCTGTGCCATAAACTTTTGTGGCAGGTCGTACTTAGCTAACTTCTCTTGTAATAATCCCATGAATTATAATTTATTATACTCATACTCAGATCACTCGCTGATGATCTAATAATCCTTTTTTCTTAACAAGTGTTTAAAACAGGGGGCAAAGATAACAAAATTTGCTTTTATCTGTTCTTTTTAAGGGAAAAAAGTTGCCTTCGTATGATTAGAAACCTCTAATAGATTAAAATTTAATATATTTGTATTACTTTTGTCGTCTACAATCGACAAGAATAGCATGAACGAAAGAATGAAGAAAATAATATTCGTCGTCAATCCTATTTCGGGTACACAAAGTAAGGAATTGATTCTTAGCTTGCTGAATGAAAAAATAGACAAGGCGAGATACTCTTGGGAAGTAGTGTATACAGAGAGAGCCGGTCATGCAGTAGAAATAGCCGCGAAAGCTGCCGAGGAAAAGGCAGATATAGTAGTAGCTATCGGAGGAGACGGAACGATCAATGAGATAGCTCGTTCGTTGGTGCATACGGATACCGCTTTGGGAATCATTCCTTGTGGCTCGGGCAATGGACTTGCACGGCACCTGCATATACCCATGGAACCGAAGAAAGCATTGGAAGTGCTTAATGAAGGTTGCATGGACGTAATAGATTATGGCAAGATTAACGGAACAGATTTTTTCTGTACCTGCGGAGTCGGCTTCGATGCTTTTGTTAGCTTGAAGTTTGCGCATGCCGGCAAACGTGGGTTATTGACTTATCTGGAAAAGACATTGCAGGAAAGTCTTAAATATCAGCCAGAAACTTATGAACTGAAAACGGAAAATGGAGTAACCAAATACAAAGCTTTTCTTATTGCATGCGGTAACGCTTCGCAGTATGGAAACAATGCATATATCGCTCCGCAAGCTACACTGACAGATGGATTGCTGGATGTGACCATTCTCGAACCGTTTACCGTTTTAGATGTTCCTTCACTCGCTTTTCAGTTATTCAATAAGACTATTGATCAGAATAGCCGTATCAAAACATTCCGTTGTAGACGATTGTGTATTCGTAGAACCGCTCCGGGTGTGGTACATTTCGACGGTGATCCTATGGAAACGGATGCTGATGTGAATATTGAATTGATTCAGAGAGGTTTGCGTGTGGTAGTGCCACAAGCAGCAGAAAAAGATGCGGCAAATGTGCTTCAAAGAGCACAGGAGTACATGAACGGAATCAAATTAATGAATGAAGCGATTGTAGATAATATAACAGATAGAAACAAGAAGATATTAAAGAAACTGACGAAAAAGGGGTAATAAATTTATTAATTACTACTCACGAATTACAAATTATTGCGTACTTTTGCAAAGTTTTGGCTCGTCCAAAATTAGAAACACGAGTGATAATTATCTAAATAATAAAATATATGTTCAGAACGCATACATGTGGAGAACTGAGAATCTCTGACGTAAATAAGCAAGTTACGTTGTCCGGCTGGGTGCAACGCAGCCGTAAAATGGGGGGCATGACCTTTATTGACCTTCGCGACCGTTACGGTATTACCCAATTGGTTTTTAATGAAGAAGTAAACGCAGAACTCTGTGAACGTGCCAATAAATTGGGACGTGAATTCGTTATTCAGGTGAAAGGAACGGTAAACGAACGTTTCAGCAAGAATGCAAATATTCCTACCGGAGACATTGAAATCATTGTTTCCGAACTGAACGTACTGAATACTGCAATGACTCCTCCGTTTACAATTGAAGATAACACGGACGGCGGTGACGATATCCGTATGAAATACCGTTATCTGGATTTGCGTCGTAATGCTGTCCGCTCTAATTTGGAGTTACGTCATAAGATGACAATCGAAGTCCGTACCTATCTTGACAAGTTAGGTTTCATCGAAGTAGAAACGCCTGTATTGATCGGTTCCACTCCGGAAGGTGCACGTGATTTTGTTGTGCCTTCACGTATGAACCCGGGACAGTTCTATGCACTTCCACAGTCTCCGCAGACTTTGAAGCAACTACTAATGGTTTCTGGTTTCGACCGTTATTTCCAGATTGCAAAATGCTTCCGCGATGAGGACCTGCGTGCCGACCGTCAGCCGGAATTCACACAGATTGACTGTGAAATGAGTTTCGTTGAGCAGGAAGACATTATCGCCACTTTCGAAGGAATGGCTAAACATCTGTTTAAAACCCTTCGTGGTGTGGAACTAACCGAACCGTTCCTGCGTATGTCTTGGGCAGATGCCATGAAATATTATGGTAGTGATAAGCCAGACTTACGTTTCGGTATGAAATTTGTGGAACTAATGGATATCATGAAAGGCCACGGATTTTCTGTATTTGATAATGCTGCTTACGTGGGTGGTATCTGTGCGGAAGGTGCTGCAACCTATACCCGTAAGCAACTGGATGCATTGACTGAGTTTGTGAAGAAACCGCAGATTGGTGCGAAAGGTATGGTATATGCCCGCGTCGAAGCAGATGGAACGGTGAAATCGAGCGTAGATAAGTTCTATACCCAGGAAGTATTGCAGCAGATGAAAGAAGCGTTCGGTGCGAAACCGGGTGATTTGATCTTGATCCTGTCCGGTGATGATGTGATGAAGACACGTAAGCAACTTTGTGAGCTTCGTTTGGAAATGGGTTCTCAATTAGGATTGCGTGATAAGAACAAGTTTGCTTGCCTTTGGGTGATAGACTTCCCGATGTTCGAATGGAGTGAAGAGGAAGGCCGTCTAATGGCTATGCATCATCCGTTCACTCATCCGAAAGAAGAAGATATTCCTTTGCTGGATACAGATCCTGCTGCTGTGCGCGCTGACGCATATGATATGGTTATTAACGGTGTGGAAGTTGGCGGCGGTTCTATCCGTATCCACGATGCACAGCTGCAAGCTAAGATGTTCGAGATTCTGGGCTTTACACCTGAAAAAGCACAGGCACAATTTGGCTTCCTGATGAATGCGTTTAAGTACGGTGCACCTCCTCACGGTGGTTTGGCATACGGACTTGACCGTTGGGTATCTCTGTTTGCCGGGCTCGATTCTATCCGCGACTGTATTGCGTTCCCGAAGAACAACTCAGGACGTGATGTAATGTTGGATGCGCCGTCTGCTATTGACCAGACTCAACTTGACGAATTGAATTTGATCGTTGATATCAAGGAAGGAGAGTGAAAGAATCAGTACGTATATTCCGTTTTATAGTAATCGGTACAATGAACGCTTTGATTATGGCGTTGGTTGTATGGTTAATGATGAAAGAAATATCATTCGACGGTGACTATATGGTGGCTAATATAACGGCGTACCTGATAGCTCAGATTCATAATTTTATCTGGTGTAAGTACTGGATATTTCCCGTAGAAAACAAAAAGAACAGTCTCTGGAAACAGATACTGCTCTTTTGCTCTGCTTTCGGAGTGGCTTACACCGCACAATTCTTATTTCTTATCCTGTTAGTAGAAGGATTGGACGTTAATGAATATCTTGCGCAATTTCTGGGCTTGTTTATTTATGGAGGTGCCAATTTTTTGGCTAATAAAAAGATAACTTTCCAATAAGAAGTCCATTATACAGTATATAGAAAGGGCACAGAGTGAAATGTAAAATTAAAACTCTGTGCCCTTCGTTTTTTAATATACGACTATTGATTATATCTCAAACTCTAGTCCAGAAAGCGTTTAGTCAGTCCTTCGTATTCGTCAATCCGACGGTCACGCAAGAATGGCCACCAACGGCGTACATTTTCCGAACGTTCCATATCTATTTCGACGACCATATTCTCCGGACGGTCATTACCTGCTTGCGCTAAGAATTCTCCTTGCGGACCGACCACAAAACTATTTCCCCAAAATAGAATACCGTTAGTCTGTCCCGAAGAATCGGGTTCATGTCCTACACGGTTGACGGAAATAACAGGAAGACCGTTTGCAACAGCATGGGCACGTTGGGAGATAATCCATGCATTGAGTTGACGAGCTTTCTCATCATCCGTATCGCTACTTTCCCAGCCGATAGCAGTAGGATAAATTAAAAGTTCTGCACCTTTCAGCGCCATTAGACGGGCAGCTTCCGGATACCATTGATCCCAACATACCAATACTCCAAGTTTTCCTAAAGAAGTCTGGATCGGTTCAAACCCTATATCTCCGGGAGTGAAATAGAACTTCTCGTAGTAGGCAGGATCATCAGGAATGTGCATTTTACGGTATTTTCCTGCAATGCTTCCGTCACGGTCAAAAACAACGGCAGTATTATGATAGAGCCCGGGAGCACGTTTCTCAAAAAGAGAGGTGACAAGAACCACTCTATTAGCTGCTGCCAGTTCCGAATAAAATCCGGTGGAAGGACCGGGAATCGGTTCGGCAAGATCGAACAAATTAGTATTCTCTGTCTGACAGAAATAAAGCGAATTATGTAATTCTTGAAGTACAATCAACTGTGCGCCATGAGCAGCACAAGCCTCAATACTTTTCGCAAGATTCATTAAATTCATTCGTATATCTGCGGTATTGGATTGCTGTATCAATCCTACTTTTATCTTTCTCATAATGACTGTTTATTTAATAACTCCTTGTGGATATTGCATAGTGACACAATGTAAAGAACCGTGTTGCTTGATAAGCGCACGGCAATCAATTCCTACTATCTCATGTTTGGGAAATGCTTGTTGCAGTACTTCACCTGCTTTCCGGTCGTTTGCCGGCTGGTTGTATGTAGGATAGAGAACGGCATCATTCATTATCAGAAAATTAGCGTATGTGGCAGGCAGACGTTCGCAATTTTCTTCTATCTTATCGACCATTGGCAAAGCTAACAGACGATAAGGTTCTCCTGCCAGCGTACGGAATGTCTTCAGTTGTTCTTCCATTGCGTGCAGTGCTTCGTAATGCTCATCCTCTTTATCGTCACATTTCACATAAGCAATGGTATTTGTAGAACAAAAACGTGCTAGAGTGTCGATATGGCTGTCAGTGTCATCACCTGCCAGATAACCATGATCCAGCCAAAGAATCTTTTGCAGATGGAAGGTTGATTTCAGGTATTCTTCTATCTCTACTTGGTTGAGTTGTCCGTTCCGGTTGGGAGAGAGTAGGCATTCGGAAGTGGTGAGTAGAACACCCATACCGTCGCTTTCGATAGAACCTCCTTCAAGGACGAAACCGAGACGATTGACATAATGCCCTTTTAATACTTCCGCTTCTACGGCGTGTCGGGTAATTCGATTATCCAAGTCGGAGGCAAACTTTAACCCCCAACCATTGAATGTGAAGTCGAGCAGGGAAGGAGTGCCGTTGTCTATCATGGTGATAGCACCATGGTCACGCGCCCATGTGTCGTTGGTTTCACATTCCAAGAAACGGACGTTATCTATATTTACGCTTGAAGCGATCTGTTCTCTCACGGCTTCCGGTTCGGGAGTGACAATCAGGAGTAATTCACGTTCTGCTATTTCCCGGGCTATGTTTATAAAACACTCCTGTACTTCTGTCAGCATATATGCCCAGTCCGTACCGGCGTGTGGCCATGTTAATTGTATGCCGCTTTGCGTATGCCATTCGGCAGGCAGATGAGGAGCTCTCATTTCCACCTGTACGGTCATATTCTTTCCGAAATTTAATTGTAAATCCTTCTCCGAACCACTGGGGCTGGGGAGTCCAACCATAATTCCCATTAGACTAATCTATTTAAGTTTATATAAATTGTTTAATTTAACTCGGCCATACACGGTGTTAAGCCTTGGTTTCCTGTTTAGGCTTCCGGTCGAAAAACGGATTCTTGGAGGATGCACTTACAGGAATTGCCATAACCATTTTGCAGTCTTTCAGCCAGTTCAGGCGTTGTGCTGCCAGTCCGGCAGAGAACATGACACGTGTATCTACGCGCATATCGGCGGCTGTGGCACAAGCGGAACCAATAGCGATACCTACATCAATACTATTTATTGCGCAAGGGACTCCTTCCATACGCCCGGCACAGGTTGTAAATCCACAATGGCCACAATTCAAGCCCTGCGCTTGCTCGCGCGTTCCTATTAATATAACACATTCGGCATTTAAGATGTTGTCAGCGTCACGAAGGAAAAATTTCATTCCGTGCTCTTCAACCATAGCAACCATTGTATCGGATAGTTGTTTAATCTCTTCATCAGTGATTAAGGCCACTTCAATAATATCAATTCCCTTTCCCTTCGGAGCAGTACGTGCAGCTGTCATCATCTGACGGGCAACCTGCAATATATGCTCGTGACGGGCATCTCTTTCGTTTAGTATCATAACTTTTCTCGAATTAATTAGTGAGGCAAAGATAACGTTTTTCAAGAAAATAGTACCTTTGCCGGAAAGAAAGAATTAAAAACGCCATGTTACATATCAATAATGCCTGTATCGCTTTTGGAACAGAAGTCCTTTTTTCCGGTTTTGAAATGAAATTGGAGAAGGGCGAGACAGCCTGTATCGTAGGACAATCCGGTTGTGGAAAGACTTCCTTACTAAACGCCGTAATGGGCTTTGTGCCATTATATGAGGGGACTATTAAAGTAGGCGGGACGTTACTGGATAAATCAACCATTGATCTTGTCCGCCGCCAGATTGCATGGATTCCCCAAGAACTGGCGTTACCTTTCGAATGGGTAAAAGAAATGGTATCTTTGCCATTCGAGCTGAAAGTAAACCGTTCCGTTCCTTTTTCGGAAGAAAGGCTTTTTATGTGTTTTGACGAGTTGGGGTTGGAGCATGAATTATACTTTAAAAGAGTAAATGAGGTTTCGGGTGGACAGCGCCAGCGCATTATGTTATCTGTGGCCGCATTGCTCAATAAGCCGTTGATTGTAATTGATGAACCGACATCGGCATTAGATACCGGATCGACAGACAAAGTACTGGCTTTTTTCCGACGGCAGGCAGAAAAAGGGGCAGCTGTTTTGGCAGTATCGCATGATAAGGACTTTGCTTCGGGATGCCATTATTTAATAGAATTATAAACGAAATCTGTTAGGACGATATAAAACGAAACTTGTTGTGGGAACCATTGATATATCATATTATAATCTTTTTGTTGGCTTGCTGCTGCTTGCCATTCCCTTTTTCTATCTATGGAAATTTAAGACGGGATTGTTGAAACCTGCTGTGATAGGCACACTCCGAATGATTATTCAATTATTTTTTATCGGCATTTATCTAAAATATCTCTTTTTATGGAATAACCCCTGGATTAATTTTCTTTGGGTCATTGTTATGATATTCGTTGCGGGACAAACAGCATTGGTACGGACCGGACTGAAACGACGCATCTTACTGATTCCCATTACTGTGGGATTCTTGTGCAGTGTAATATTGGTCGGATTATATTTTATAGGTATTGTGCTTCAACTGGATAATATTTTTAGCGCCCAGTACTTTATTCCGATCTTCGGAATCCTAATGGGAAATATGCTATCGAGCAATGTGATTGCTTTGAATACATATTATAGTGGCCTGAAACGTGAGCAACAACTATACCGATATTTATTGGGAAATGGAGCTACGCGACAAGAAGCGCAGGCACCATTTATCAAACAAGCTATTATCAAATCCTTCAGCCCGTTGATTGCCAATATTGCCGTAATGGGACTAGTAGCCCTTCCGGGAACAATGATAGGACAGATTTTGGGAGGAAGCAGTCCGAATGTGGCTATCAAATATCAGATGATGATTATGGTGATCACATTCACTGCATCCATGTTGTCGCTGATGATAACCATTTCGTTAGCTTCGCGAAGGTCATTTGATGCATACGGAAAGCTCTTGGAGGTATCAAAAGAAGCTAAGAAATGACAATAATCGATCGTATATTTCAGGAAGTTGCCGGAATATCTATTCCACATTTCTTCATTACAGTGGAGTTTTCGGCAATGGGCTGCGAAATGCCGGAACGTATTGAAGCCTTTCTATGGGAAAAATATGAAATAATTCTTCGAGGCGCAAACGGTCGTAAGTTCGTTTATCACAAAGGAGAATGGCGGTTGATCTTTACATTTTTCCCCACAGATAGAGTCGTGGACGAGCGATATGCTTTGAAGAATAAAGTTCTATTCCGCCATGTATAATAACTTAATCTGCCCCTACATATTAAATAATATAATAATAAATGATCCAATTAATTATATTTTTTAATATATTTGCCAATGTCTTTAAAGAATAGTACAATAACTGTTTAATTTTGAAAACGATGAAAACACATCTGATTGCTATTTTTTGTTTGGTATCTATTTCTTTAATGGGGCAAAAAACTTATGCTCCTGCATGGGAGTCCTTAGATACAAGACCTGTCCTTTCCTGGTTTGAGAATGCAAAGTTTGGGATTTTTATCCACTGGGGCTTGTATTCGGTACCAATGTGGTCGCCCAAGGGCACTTATTCGGAATGGTATAAATACTGGTTGGACCGGAAGACTCTACTTGGAAATGGAGATTTTACCGGGACAGAAGTTTATGACTACCATAAGAAAATGTACGGTGAGGATTTCACTTATGCTGATTTTGCTCCTATGTTTAAAGCCATGAGTTATGATGCTAACGAATGGGCGGACCTTTTTAAGCGTGCCGGCGCTAAATATATAGTGCTTACGACTAAACATCATGAAGGATTTGCGTTATGGCCGAGTAAAGAAGCTTCCAAATCATACGGAAGACCCTGGAATAGTATGGAAATCGGCGCGCATCGTGATTTGGTTGGAGAATATGTAAATGCTTTGCGTAAGACCGATTTGAAAGTAGGATGTTATTTTTCATTGCGGGAGTGGGATAATCCGTTATACAATCGTGAGACAATGGATTTATTCTATGAACGCCACTTTTTCCCACAATTAAAAGACCTGGTCAATAATTATAAACCGGATCTGATTTGGGCAGACGGTCCCGATTCTATGAATGATAAGATATGGCAGGTAGAACGTACATTATCCTGGCTTTATTCAGAATCTCCGGTGAAAGATAGTATTGTGGTAAATGATCGTTGGGCTAATAATACCGGGCGCAAACATGGGGATTATTATACCCGAGAATATAGCAATACAAATAGTACATATAATAAGCCTTGGGAGGAGTGTCGTGGCATAGGTTTCTCATTTGGTTTTAATCAGAATGAAGATCTGGAAGACTACACATTACCACAAGCCTTGGTGCTGACTTTGGTTAATGTGGTTAGTCAAGGTGGAAATTTACTGTTAGGTATTGGTCCTAATGCAAACGGAAAAATTCCTCCTATAATGCAAGAACGGTTATTGCAAATTGGTGATTGGCTACGTGTGAATGGTGAAGCTATATACGGTACACGTATGTGGAAGCAATCTTTCCAATGGTCAAAAGGCAATAGAGAATGGAAACCCAAAGGCAAACATTATGTCAGTGGAAATGAGATTCTCAAACAAACCATTCATCCCGAACCTGGATATGCCGTGAAAGAGGTGTTTTTTACAAAAAAAGGAAATGACGTATATGCCATTTTGCCTCAATATCCCAAACCTACCGTTATTTTGAAAGGAATAAAAGTAACGAATAAAACTAGAATCTCCATGTTGGGATTAGACAAAAAGATTGTTTGGAAACAGAAAGGAGAGGATATTGTAATCACAGTGCCTTCTCTATATTATGATGAAATGCCATGCAATTATGCATGGACCCTTAAACTAGAAAATGTAATTTAGCATAAAGCATATTTATAAGCAATAACCAATAAATAAAAAAATGACATAACCTCTTTGGGTTATGTCATTTTTTTATTTTCTTTTATTACCAAGTTCTACTGAGACTTGGTATTGTCGTCTTTAAAGAATTTATTAGTTATATAATATCTACTACAAACATATTAACCTGCTGCAAATATATGTATAAATTTAGAATAAACCATTTATTTATTAAAATATTCGTTTTATCATTGATGAAAGGTTTCTAATCCAATATTCAGCCATATTTTACTTCTAAAATAAGTCCTTTTGTTGCTTTTCGCTCTCAAATATTTTACAGACTTCTCTATTATGCAAAATAAGTCTCAGTAGAACTTGGTAAATCTACTGCAATTCATTTAGACTTAATACTAAATATTTTTAGAAAACTACCGGGAGATATTTTTAATATAAACTCTAAAACAAAACGCCTATGGGAGAATAACTATTGTGAAAAGAAATTTTGGAAAATAATTTCAAATCAAACTTTATTTTTAATACTTATAACATGAAAAAAAAATATTCTTTATTTACTCTTCTTGTTGGTACATGCCTATGTTCGCTATCTGCATACGCAGTGCCAACTGATATAGCAACTCCTATAACTCAGGAGATAAATCAAAAATCTAAAAAGCAAATCAAGGGTACGGTTCTTGATGAAAATGAAGAACCTGTTATTGGCGCTACGGTCGTTGTTATAGGCGTAGCAGGAGGTGGAATAACAGATATGGACGGAAAATTCACATTGAGTGCTTTTCCGAATCAGGAGTTGGAAGTTTCATATTTGGGTTATCAGAATGCCCGTATTAAGGTGACTGATAAAAGTACGTATGTGATTCGTATGAAACCGAAAATTGATGAGTTGGAGGAGGTCACCGTTGTGGCTTTTGCAAAACAGAAAAAGGAGAGTGTAATTGCTTCTGTTTCAACTATCAAACCTGCAGAATTGAAAGTCCCCTCCAGTAACCTTACTACCGCACTGGCAGGGCGTATGTCGGGAATCATATCTTACCAAACTAGCGGTGAGCCGGGTAAAGACAATGCTCAGTTCTTTGTACGTGGTGTCACTACCTTCGAGGGTGAGACCCGTGCCAATCCTTTAATTCTCATTGATGGGATTGAAATGGGTACGGACGACCTGGCAAGACTTCAAACAGATGATATTGCAAGTTTTTCTGTCATGAAAGATGCTACTGCTGCCGCATTATATGGTTCGCGAGGTGCTAATGGGGTTATCTTGGTTAGCACAAAACAAGGTTCCGAAGGAAAAGCTAAAGTTTCTATTCGTTATGAACTGGCAATGTCACGTCCTACCAGAACTGTTGATTTGGCAGATCCTATCACTTATATGAAGTTGCATAATGAAGCAGTTCGTACACGTGATCCGTTAGGGGCCTTGCCTTATTCTGAAGAAAAGATTGCATCTACGGCAGCAGGATTAAATCCACAGGTGTATCCGGCTATTGACTGGAAAGAAATGCTGTTTAAAGATCAGGCAATCAATCATCGTTTTAATTTCAATATCAGTGGCGGAGGTAAAGTAGCCCGTTATTATTTATCAGGAAGTTATAGTAAAGATAGTGGTTTATTGCAAGTCAATGGGAAAAATAGTTTTAATAACAATATATCGTTGCAAAGAATGATAATGCGAGCTACGGTTAATATCAATATGACAAAAAGTACAGAAGTTGTAGTACGTATGTATGGTACTTTTGATGATTATACCGGACCACTAAAAGATGGTAGTAAATTCTATGAAATGGTAATGAACACTAATCCGGTCATGTTCCAACCCGTATATCAGCCGGACGAGAGATATAAGAATGCACCCAATATCTTATTCGGTAATGCGGGAACCAATGCGGACTATACAAATCCTTATGCCGAGTTGGTGAAGGGGTATAAAGATTATTCAGCCACTACCATAGTAGCTCAGGTAGAGTTGAAGCAGAATTTGGAGTTTATTACTAAAGGGCTGAATGCACGCGTATTAGCAAACACAAATCGTTATTCATATTTTGATGTAAGTAGACAGTATGTGCCATTCTTCTATCGTCTGGACTCATACGACAAGTTTACAAACACATATCAACTTAGTGCTTTGAATGAAGATAAAGGTTCGGAAGCGCTTCAATACACAGAAGGTCCCAAGACAATCAATACTTCTTATTATTTGGAAGCGGCCGTAGATTATAACCGTGTTTTTAATGAAAAACATACGGTAACAGGATTACTTGTAGGAACGATGCGTGAATATAAAGAAGCCAATGCAGGCTCTTTACTACTTTCGTTGCCTCACCGGAATATAGGTCTTGCCGGACGTGCCACTTATTCGTATGACAGTCGTTATTTTGGAGAATTAAACTTTGGTTATAATGGTTCCGAGAGGTTTGCCAAAAAGAACAGATGGGGATTCTTCCCTTCAATAGGTGCCGGCTATATTATTTCAAACGAACATTTCTATCCGGAAAGTTGGAAGAAAGTGATGAACAAGTTGAAACTGAAAGCAACTTATGGTTTGGTAGGTAATGACGCTATTGGAAATACCAAAGACCGTTTCTTCTATCTGTCAAACGTGAACGTGGCAGATGCTGGTAAAAACATTGCTTTTGGTACTGATTTGAGTTATTCGCATCCTGGCGGTGGTGTTTCGTTTGTCCGCTATCCCAATGAAGATATCTCATGGGAAACAGCATATAAAACAGATTTCGGCGTTGAGATAGGTTTGTTTGACAAAGTAGAGATTATAGCTGATTATTTTAGTGAACGTCGTAAAAATATCTTAATGACGCGTGCGCACGTCCCTTCTTTTATTGGTTTGCAAACAAATCCTTCAGCCAATGTCGGTGAAGCAAAAAGTCATGGTTTTGAAGCCTCTGTTGATTACAACCACTCTTTTTCCAATGGTATGTGGTTAATGGTACGTGGCAATTTTACTTATGCAACCAGTGAATATTCGAAATATGAAGAACCGGATTATTCTGATGCTCCATGGCGTAGGCGCGAAGGAAATAGCTTGGCACAGACATGGGGATATGTTGCTGAACGATTGTTTGTCGATGAAGCAGATGTTGCAAATTCGCCCGTACAGAGTTTTGATAATCAGAAAGCAATGGCAGGTGATATTAAGTATAAAGATATTAATGGAGATGGTCAGATTACAGAAACGGATATGGTTCCCATTGGATACCCGACTTCTCCTGAAATCATATATGGCTTTGGTTTTTCTGCCGGTTACAAAGGTTTTGATCTCTCATGCTTCTTCCAAGGCTCGGCACGTTCTTCATTCTGGATTGATCCGGAAAACACAGCTCCTTTTATTGGCAACCAAAGAACCTTATTGAAGGCTTATGCTGACGATCATTGGTCCGAAGAAAATCGTAACTTGTATGCTTTATGGCCTCGTTTGTCTGCAACAAAAAGAACGAACAACTATCAGAAGAGTACGTGGTTCATGAGAGACGGTTCGTTTTTACGGTTAAAATCAGTAGAAATGGGGTATACTATTCCGGAAAAGATAACAAAGAAAGCTCATATAAGTATGCTCAGATTCTATTTGAGTGGTACCAATCTGTTAACATTCAGCAAATTCAAACTTTGGGATGTTGAAATGGGAGGCAAAGGCTTGGGATATCCTGTTCAAATGGTTATTAATGCAGGTGTTCAATTAAACTTTTAGTTAATCCTTAAACTTGAAAAAGATGAAATTTAATACAATAAAAAGGACAACAAAGAATGTAATTATCGTCTTAATGGCGGGATTATTCGTTTCTTCATGCAGTGATTATCTGGATGTTGTGCCCGATAATGTTCCGACGCTCGATCATGCTTTTGCTAATCGGCACGCTTGCGAAGGATACCTGTTCACGTGTTACAGTTATTTGCCCGCAATGGGAGACTTTATTGAGACTCCTGACTTTCAGGGGGCGGATGAGTTTTATTTTGGTGAAATGACCACAGTAAAAAATGGGTTAGATCGCAAAATGTGGGGACTGACATTCGGACTTCAGAATAAAACGAATCCGATAGGCAATACTTGGGATGGCCAATACGAAGAACAATCCAACCAATTTGGTAAAGTCTGGTTCGGGCAACCTCTTTACAAGGCAATTCGCGACTGTAATATTTTCCTGGAAAATGTAAACCGTCCTTATGACCTGGAAGAATACGAACGCAAACGTTGGGTGGCGGAAGTGAAATTCTTGAAAGCATTTTATCATTTCTACCTGATGCGTATGTATGGTCCGATCGTTTTGATAAAGGAGAACCAGCCGGTTTCCGATACTCCGGAGCAAATGGCACAGTATCGTACTCCGTTTGACGAATGTGTGCAATATGTCAGTAACTTGTTGGACGAAGCCATTGTAGATCTTCCAGAGAAGATACAAGACCGAAGTAATGAAATGGGGCGTGCAACGAAAGCGATTGCTTTGAGTGTAAAGGCGCAATTGTTGACAATGGCAGCAAGTCCTTTATTCAATGGTAATCCGGATTATGCCAATGTGGTGGATAACAGAAATGTACATCTGTTTAGTATTGAAAAAGATGATAACAAATGGAAACTGGCAGCCGATGCGTGTAAAGCCGCGATTGATGCAATCGAAGCAGCTGACGGAGGTTTACTTTTTCCCGAAGATGTTCCTATGATTCCCGAACTGGTAGGTGTAGAGGTTGATACTTTAAAACAAGAGTATTATCTCCGTGCTATAATGATCTCCAAATGGAATAAGGAAACTGTATGGGGATCTGTGAAGAATCATTTTGTTGACCGAGTACAAAGATATACTAGTTGTAAGGTTTCTGCGAAAGAAGCCTCACAAGTGTGGGTATCGCAATTGTTTTCCCCTACATTTGATGTAGTGGAAGCTTATTACACCAAGAATGGCGTACCTATGGAAGAAGATCGTGAATTTGACTATCAACATCGTTATGAACCCCGTCTGGCTACTTCAGAATATAAATGGTATATCCGGGAAGGCGAATATACCGCCGGCTTGCATTTCGACCGTGAACTTCGTTTTTATGCCTCTATCGGTTTCAACAGAGCTATCTGGTGGGGAAACGGAAAATATGACTTTAAGAGAAAAGATTATAACAACAAGGATGAAGTACGTTATATTAGAGCTTATGCAGGTAATGCAAGTACAGAGATAGCTGGAAAATCAGGAGAGTCGTACAGTTTTACAGGATATTGGGCAAAGAAACTGCATAGCCCGTTAATGGATACTTCAACAGGAGGTTCCGGTACATGGGGAGGTGACGGAAGGATTCCGTTCCCGATAATCCGAGTGGCCGATTTATATTTGTTGTATGCAGAAACATTGAACGAATCTGCATCCACCCCACCGGATGATGCATACAAATACTTGGATTTAGTGCGCAAACGTGCCGGATTGAAAGGAGTTAAGGAAGCTTGGCAAAAATATTCCATTTACCCGGATAAGCCGTTGAGTAAAGAGGGTCTTCGTGAGATTATTCATCGTGAGCGTCGTATTGAGCTGGCTATGGAAGGCGCTCGCACCTGGGATTTACGCAGGTGGAAGGAAGCGGAGAATGAATTGAACAAAGATGTTCGCACTTGGAACATAGACGGAGCAGATAAAGAGGATTATTATAATGTAATATCAATAGATCGTCGCAGCTTCACCCGCAAAGAATATCTTTGGCCTATTAAGGAGTATAACTTGACGGTTAACAAGAATCTGGTACAAAATTATGGCTGGTAATTTAAAAAGAAGAATTATGAAAAAGATCGTTGGCATCATAAATATGTTATGCATTGCTATATTACTATATAGTTGTGCAGAAGAAAGTGTCGGGCAAACCCCGGTAGATAATATGCCTCCCCAAAATGTGACCGGGGTACAAGTGCAAAATACCCCGGGAGGAGCCTTGTTGACTTATACACTTCCGGATGATGAAGATTTGCTATATGTGAAAGCGACATTTATTTTAAATAACGGGCAAAGGTCGGAAGTAAAATCTTCGGTATATACTAATATACTTGAATTACAAGGGTTTGGAGACACGAATGAACGTCTTGTGACTTTGGTATCGGTAGATAGAAGCCAGAATGAATCGGAACCGCTGGAAGTGAAAGTGCAACCATTGGAAGCACCCATTTTTGGCGTACAGAAAGAATTGAAACTGGAAGCTGCTTTCGGAGGCATTAATGTAACTTACAATAATCCGACAGAATCGAATATTGTGATTAATATTGATGTCATGAACGAGAAGAACGAGTATGTCTCTTTAGAGAAAATCTATACCAAAGCCAAAAATGGTGTCCGCAAGATTCGTGGCATGGCAGCGGAAGATACGAAGTTGAGATATTACGTCTCGGACCGTTGGGATAACATAACGGACAAACAGGACATCACCTTGACGCCAATGTTTGAGGAAAGAGTCCCGGCTAAATCAATAGAACCAATGCAAAGTCATAGTGCGCCCGTTGACTGGGGGTGGACATTGAATCGTCTATTCGATGATAATACTACCACCGGATATCAGTCGAAAGCTGATGGATATTGGCCTGCTTATTTTACGTTTAACGTGAAACAAGGTCCGGTAAAACTAAGCCGTATCAGGATACAGCAACGTAAGGATTATGAATATACGCATGGAAACTTGAAACGTTTCAGATTGTTGGGTAGAAATGATTATCCGTTGGCAGGTGCCCAAATTGATAATGAAAGCAATCCGGAAGAATATCTCAAATGGGAACCGGTGGGAGAATTTGAATCAATAAAACCTTCAAATTCATCGGTAACTACAAATGAAGATCTGGAATATGCAAGACAAGGCGAGGACTTTGATATTGATGTAAATATGCCGGCATATAAATATTATCGTGTTGAAGTGCTCGAAACCTGGAGTGGCGGATTATTCATGTGCTTCATGGAGTTCCAGATGTGGGGCAGACCGGAAGGCTTTGAATTTCCTAAATAAGAAATGACTAAATTAAAGAAAAATGAAAATGAAGAATAATTATAATTATCTATGGATTGTGCTAATATCCTTTCTTGTTTCTTGCTCTGATATGAATGATTTGCATCAGCCTTATTTGGATCAGGGAGAACATATTTATGCAGCAAAAGTGGATGCGGTGGTGGTTCGCCCCGGAAATGAACGCATTCAGTTGGACCTGTTCTATACAGCACAACGTATTAAAGAGTGTGTTATTTATTGGAATGTTCGTCAGAATTCTCTGGTAAAAGAGCTGCCGGCTTCCGGTGTTAATGGTGTTCCGGTATTGCTGGAAGATATGCCTGAAGGCACTTATTCTTTTGAGATTGTAACCAAGGACTTGTATGGCAATGAATCATTAGTGGTAGAAGCCAGTGGAAAATCTTACGGAAACAGTTATAAATCCGGTCTAATTAACGCCCGTTATTCGTCCATAACCAAATCAGGTGAGCAAACGATTATTACATGGAGAAATGTAGAGTTTGCAACTGAAATCGAATTTACTTATGAGACGGCGACTGAAGGAGAAAAGACGATAATGATTCCGGTAACAATTGACGGTAAGACAATACTTACAGACAATAAACCCGGAGGAGCATTTCATTATGTGACTTGGTATCGGCCCACCGAGTATGCAATAGATGATTTCAAATGCAATAATGTTGTCACAGGAGTTCTACCGGAATAAAAAGACTGTTCTCACGGAAAGAAGAAATTCCTCTTGATGATTTTGGGTAGTTGGAGGAATTTCTATCTTTCCTCATACAAGTTATTTGGTTCTTCTTCAAATTTGACGGTAAAATTAATTAGGAAAATAATAATTTGATAATCGATAGCATTCAACATTCTCCTCCTTCGGGAAGGAGGAGTACCCGTAGGGGGAGGTGGTAGGTGAATGCGTAAGTCGTTTATTATCAGCATTGTGTATCCACCTACCACCCTGGCTTTCAGCCACCCCTCCTTCGGGAAGGAGAGGAATGGAGATACCACCGACTGGCTAAATTACCACCAAATTTGAAGAAGAATTCTTATTTCTATTATTTTACTGCAACATCTGCAACACACACTTGTATCAAACTTTAAATCAAAGAGTTATAGGTATTGCAGATACCGTTGCAGATGCATTGCAGACACTTTATCTGCAACACCAGCTTAGCTACCCTTTTTGATTGGTGTGGACAAGGATTTCAGTTCTTTTTTTGTATATATACTTCTAGTTTCCCTTATGGGAAATTACAGTTTCCAGCGTATGAAACTACAGTTTCCAGCCTTGGAACTGGAGTTTCCAAGGCTCGAAACACCAAGTCTAAACAGTCGGGAGAAATCGTCCCCTGTTGGAAGAGGAGCGGAGTCTTACTTTGCTTTGACTTTCCCATATAAGCAACGAAGCTGAACGAACTGTTCACCCGGTTGCACATATCCGCTTTCCAACATTTTTTCTGATACTTGAAATTTAGCGAGATGATGCCGTACATACTTCTCCATATCCGGCGATTGTTTTTTGACGAAAGCCTCTAAATCGACCTTTCCGTTTTCATGAATGAGAACTTTTGCTTTAACAGTACGGAATCCCCATTCTTTGCAATGTTTTGTCTCCGCTTTATCTATCCAGAAGATAGCGGTGGCGCTTATTGTGTCCGCAATACATTCTTCAGTATCACTGTTACTTACGTTGTCGGAAACTTCCTTTTCGGTATTCTCGCTCTGTTTCAATTGACAGGAAACTGCCAAAATAGTTAGTAGAAAATAGAATAAAATTGTTTTCATCGTGTTCAATAATTATAGGATAGGCGACAAATTTACTAAAAAAATGAGAACAAAGAGTGTTTGTTCCCTTTTATTTTCTTATATTTGCAACCAAATTTTCTACGAATAATGAAAATTAAGGAAATAGTAAGCGCCCTTGAACAATTCGCGCCTCTGCCATTGCAAGACGGTTTCGATAATGCCGGCCTGCAAATCGGATTGACAGATGCGGAAGCAGCAGGGGCTTTGTTGTGTCTTGACGTCACCGAGGCTGTGTTGGATGAAGCTATCGCGTTGGGATACAATCTCGTCATATCACATCATCCGCTGATTTTTAAAGGATATAAGTCCATTACGGGCAAAGATTATGTGGAACGCTGTATGCTGAAAGCAATAAAGAATGATATTGTGATCTATTCGGCACATACCAATCTTGATAATGCCCAAGGCGGAGTGAATTATAAGATAGCCGAAAAAATTGGACTGAAGAATCTGAAAGTACTTGAACCGAAGGAGAATAGCCTGATTAAATTGGTTACATTTGTTCCTAATGCGCAAGCTGATGCAGTGCGGGAAGCGCTGTTTGCTGCGGGATGCGGAAACATAGGCAACTATGATTCATGCAGTTACAATTTAGAAGGAGAGGGGACTTTCCGGGCAAAGGAGGGAACGCATCCTTTCTGTGGGGCAATCGGCGAATTGCATCGTGAAGGAGAAGTAAGGATAGAGACTATCCTCCCTGCATTCAAAAAATCGGCAGTCGTCAGAGCCTTGCTGGCCGTTCATCCTTATGAGGAACCGGCGTTCGACATTTATCCGTTGCAGAACGACTGGACACAGGCAGGCTCGGGAATTATCGGTGAACTGGATGAATCGGAAACCGAACTTGAATTTCTGAAACGTATCAAAAAAACCTTCGAGGTTGGCTGTCTGCGCCATAATAAGTTGACGGGCAGGGAAATACGAAAAGTAGCACTATGCGGAGGTGCAGGCGCATTTCTGCTTCCACAGGCAATCCGGTCGGGAGCGGATGTTTTTATTACAGGTGAGATAAAGTATCATGATTATTTCGGTCACGAAGGGGAAATCCTGATGACGGAAATTGGTCATTACGAAAGCGAACAATATACAAAAGAAATTTTTTATTCCATAATCCGGGATTTATTTCCTAATTTTGCGCTCCAATTGAGTAAAATAAATACGAATCCCATAAAATATTTGTAAGTAAAATGGCTAGAGAAGCAAAAAAAGATCCGAATGAGTTGACAGTAGAACAGAAGTTGAAGACGCTGTTCCAACTACAAACGATGTTGTCTAAGATTGATGAAATCAAAACATTGAGAGGTGAACTTCCATTGGAAGTACAGGACCTTGAAGATGAAATTGCTGGTTTGAGTACTCGTATCGACAAGATCAAAGCAGAAGTGGAGGAACTGAGAGTTGCTATTGCCGGCAAGAAGGTGGAAATTGAAACTGCTAAATCTTCAGTAGAAAAATATAAGTCGCAACAGGACAACGTTCGCAATAACCGCGAATACGACTTCCTGACCAAAGAGATCGAGTTCCAGACATTGGAAATCGAACTTTGTGAAAAGAGAATTAAAGAGTATTCTGCAGATAAAGAAGAAAAAGAGGCTGAAGTAGCAAAGAATGAACTGGTGCTTGACGAAAGACAGAAAGACCTTGAACAGAAGAAAGGCGAACTGGACGAAATCATTTCTGAAACCAAGCAGGAAGAAGAAAAACTGAGAGACAAGGCTAAAGACCTGGAAACTAAGATCGAACCGCGCTTGTTACAGTCATTTAAGCGTATCCGTAAGAACTCCCGCAACGGTTTGGGTATTGTATACGTACAGCGTGATGCTTGTGGTGGTTGCTTTAACAAGATTCCGCCTCAGAGACAGTTGGACATCCGTTCACGTAAGAAGGTAATCGTTTGCGAATATTGCGGACGCATCATGATTGACCCTGAATTGGCTGGCATACAAATCGAGCACAAGGTAGAAGAAGCTCCGGCACCAACTACTAAAAGAGCTATCAGAAGAAAAACTGCTGAATAAGAGAAATCATCCATTAACAAGTAGTTAAAGTTACTGTTTAATATAGGAAGCCCTGCAACAATGCAGGGCTTTTTTTTTATCAGTGTCCGTATAAACAGGGATCTCGTACCCAAGATAACATCACGCTGAATAGAAACTTTGTTCTGTCGTTACGCCGGTAAACAAACTCACCCTTTAGTTGTTATCTTTTCATTTCATAAAAACCTGAACTGAATATGAACATACGAGCATGGAGCATATCGCTCCTTTTGTTTCTTTCAACTGTGACTGCGGTTGGGCAAACTGCAAACCGCTATTTGAAAGCTCCTCTCCCTAACGGCTGGGAAGAAAATGGGGAAGTGTTTCAACAGACACTTCCGGTAGACGACCATTGGTGGAAATCTTTCGGGGACAGCAAACTGGATTCTCTGATTGTTTTGGCGGTAGACCGTAACTATTCCGTTGCAATGGCAATTAACCGCATCGCTGCTGCCCGTGCCAACCTTTGGGCCGAACGTGGCAATTTCTTTCCTTCAATCGGATTGAATGCCGGTTGGACCCGACAGGAAACAAGTGGAAATACAAGCTCAATTCCCCAAACTACGGAACATTATTATGATGCATCACTCAGCATGAGTTGGGAAATTGATGTGTTCGGTAGTATCCGCAAACGGGTAAAGGCACAGAAAGAGAACTTTGCTGCCAGTAAGGAGGAATATACCGGAGTAATGATTTCTATGGCGGCGGAAGTGGCTTCGGCCTATATCAATTTGAGGGAACTGCAACAGGAACTTGAAGTTGTGAATAAAAACTGCGCTTCTCAGGAAGAAGTACTGAAAATCACGGAAGTACGGTATAACACTGGATTAGTGGCTAAGCTGGATGTCGCACAGGCTAAGTCTGTGTTATATAGTACAAAAGCTTCCATTCCACAACTGGAAGCCGGTATCAATCAGTATATTACGATGTTAGCAGTTTTGCTGGGAATGTATCCGCAGGACATTCGTCCGGTACTGGAACCTGTCGGAACATTGCCCGACTATATGGAACCGATCGGCGTGGGAATGCCTGTCGATCTGTTGATGAGACGTCCCGATGTGCGGAGTGCGGAACGAAGCGTGAACGCACAAGCGGCATTGCTCGGAGCTTCAAAGGCGGACTGGTTGCCGAAAGTTTTTCTGAAAGGCTCGTTCGGTTATGCGGCTCGTGACTTGAAAGACTTGACAAAGAGTAAAAGCATGATGTATGAGATTGCACCGTCAATGAGTTGGACGCTTTTCAGCGGAGGGCAGTTGGTTAATGCTACACGACTGGCTAAAGCCCAACTGGACGAATCAATTAACCAATTCAATCAGACTGTCCTGACTGCTGTACAGGAAACAGATAATGCAATGAATTCTTACCGGAATTCAATCAAGCAGATTGTAGCGCTGCGCGAAGTACGCAATCAGGGAATTGAGACACTGAAACTTTCATTGGAACTTTATAAACAGGGGCTTTCTCCCTTTCAGAATGTGTTGGATGCACAGCGGTCTTTGTTGTCCTATGAGAATCAGTTGGTACAGGCACAGGGGAATTCGCTACTCCAGTTGATAACTCTCTACAAGGCTTTGGGAGGCGGTTGGCAAGAATAAAGAATCTATAAATAAAAATATAACCTAACGTAACGGATATGAAAAAACTAATGTATATTTTCTTTGCGCTGCCGATATTGACCGGTTGCAAGGAGAAAAAAAGCGCAGGAGCAATGGGAGGGATGCCAACTCCGGAAATTAGCGTAGCTAAACCAATAATAAAGAATGTAACTCTGACGAAAGATTATCCGGGCTATCTGACAACGGAAAAGACTGTAAACTTGGTGGCCAGAGTGAACGGAACGCTGCAATCGACTTCGTATACTGCGGGAGGACGGGTGAAACAGGGACAATTATTGTTTGTCATCGAACCTACCTTATATAAGGATAAGGTGGAACAGGCGGAAGCTGCACTAAAAACGGCCCAAGCCCAGTTGGAATATGCCCGCAGCAATTACAGCCGTATGAAAGAAGCTGTCAAAAGCGATGCCGTGAGTCAGATACAGGTACTTCAAGCGGAATCTTCCGTGGCAGAAGGTGTGGCGGCGGTCAATAATGCGGAAGCAGCTTTGAGCACGGCCCATACGAATCTGAGCTATTGCTATGTCCGCGCTCCGTTTGACGGAACGATCAGTAAAGCAACTGTTGATGTAGGCAGCTATGTGGGCGGTTCGTTGCAGCCTGTCACTTTGGCTACTATCTATAAGGATAATCAAATGTACGCATATTTCAATGTAGCTGACAACCAATGGCTGGGAATGTTGATGAACAACCGGCAAAGTGCACAGGAACTTCCGAAGAAAATAATGGTTCAGTTGGGCAAGGAAGGTTCGGAAATGTATCCGGCCACACTGGATTATCTGTCTCCGAACGTGGACTTGAATACGGGAACGTTGACAGTTCGTGCCAACTTTGACAACCCGCAGGGGATACTAAAGAGCGGATTATATGTAAGTATCACGTTACCGTATGGAGAAGCCGATAATGCCATGTTGGTAAAAGAGGCTTCTATCGGGACGGACCAGTTGGGAAAATACTTGTATCTTGTCAATGATTCTAACATTGTTCGTTACCGGCATATTGAGATAGGGCAGTTGATAGGTGATACTTTACGGCAAGTGACGGGAGGGCTTTCTCCGCAAGACAGGTATGTCACGAAGGCTCTGATGAAGGTCAGGGACGGAATGAAGATAAAACCGATGCCGTAAACTGAATATTAATCCTAAACTATAATCTTATGTTTTCTAAGTTTTTTATCAACCGACCGATATTTGCTACCGTCCTTGCCTTGCTGATTGTAGTAGCCGGTCTGGTGACACTCAATATATTGCCGGTAGCGCAATTTCCGGAGATTACACCGCCAACGGTACAGGTATCTGCTGTTTATCCGGGGGCAAATGCCGAAACCGTTGCCCAAACAGTAGGTATTCCTATCGAACAGCAGGTGAACGGGGTAGACGGTATGCTTTATATGTCCTCTAATTCATCTTCTTCGGGAGCCTATTCTCTGACGATCACATTTGCCGTCGGTACGGATATTGATATGGCAACCGTCCAGGTACAAAACAGGGTAAGCGTCGCACAATCATCGCTCCCCGAACCCGTAGTGGTGCAGGGAGTCACTGTACAGAAACAATCATCGAATATTGTCATGTTCCTGACAATGACCTCACAGGATTCTGTTTACAACAGTCTGTATCTGACCAATTATGCAAAGTTGAATCTCGTCGACCAGTTGACACGTGTGCCCGGAGTGGGTGCCGTGAATGTAATGGGAGCAGGGGATTACTCCATGCGTATCTGGCTCGATCCGGAAGCAATGCGTATCCGGAATATTTCACCGCAACAAGTTTATCAGTCTATCCAGTCGCAGAATATGGAAGTATCTGCCGGATATATCGGCCAGCCTATCGGGGAAGAGAATAAGAATGCTTTTCAATATACACTGAATGTGCAGGGGCGGCTCAGTTCTCCCGAACAGTTCGGAAATATTATCATCCACCGCGAACAGGATGGGGCCATGCTCCGTCTGAAAGATATTGCCAGGATTGATCTGGGATCTGCTTCTTACAGTGTGGTGTCCCGATTGAAAGGGCAGCCTACGGCGGCTATTGCTATTTATCAGCAACCGGGTTCCAATTCGCTGGATGTCTCGAAAGGAGTGAAAGCCAAGATGCAGGAACTGGCCGCCAACTTCCCGGCAGGAGTGTCTTATAATGTTACGTTGGATACTACGGATGTGATTCATGCTTCTATTGATGAAGTTATGGTTACTTTCTTTGAAACAACGCTGCTGGTGATACTTGTGATTTTCCTGTTTTTGCAGAACTGGAGGGCGGTGATTATTCCTTGTCTTACCATTCCGGTGTCTCTGATTGGTACACTGGCGGTAATGGCAGCATTCGGCTTTTCTATTAATACACTGACATTGTTCGGATTGATTTTGGCAGTTGCCATAGTGGTGGATGACGCCATAGTGGTGGTGGAGAACGCTTCGAGATTGTTGGAAACGGGACAATATTCAACTCGTGAAGCTGTGACGAAAGCTATGGGAGAAATTACCGGACCAATCGTCGGAGTGGTGCTTGTGTTGCTTGCAGTATTTATTCCGACTATGCTGATTAGTGGAATTTCCGGACAATTATACAAACAGTTTGCGCTGACTATTGCAGCTTCTACCGTATTGAGCGGTTTCAACTCCCTGACATTGACACCTGCTCTCTGTGCGTTGTTTCTGGAAAAGAGCAAGCCTTCTAACTTCTTCATATACAAAGGATTCAACAAGGCTTATGATAAGACGCAGGGAGCGTATGATAAGATAGTCAAATGGTTGTTGGCACGTCCCGGAATGGCTCTTGTGTCGTATGGCATATTGACGGCTATTGCCGTGTTGCTCTTTATGCACTGGCCGTCTACATTCATTCCGGATGAAGATGACGGGTATTTTATTGCGGTTGTCCAACTTCCGCCCGCAGCCAGTCTGGAACGTACACAGGCGGTAGGCGACAAGATTAACCGGATTCTAGATTCGTATCCGGAAGTGGAGAATTATATTGGAATCTCCGGATTTTCCGTCATGGGCGGAGGAGAACAAAGTAACTCGGCCACTTATTTCGTTGTACTGAAAAACTGGAGTGAAAGGAAAGGGAAGGAGCATACGGCAACCGCTGTTGTCAACCGCTTTAATGGCGAAGCGTATATGACGATTCAGGCTGGGACTGTGTTTGCCATGGTTCCTCCCGCCATTCCGGGATTGGGAGCGTCCGGCGGGTTACAGCTTCAGCTGGAAGACCGGAGAAATCTGGGACCGACGGAAATGCAGCAGGCTATCAATGCCATGCTTGCCTCTTATCATTCCAAGCCGGCTTTAGCTTCCGTCTCCAGCCAGTATCAGGCAAACGTTCCCCAGTATTTTCTGAATATCGACCGGGATAAGGTACAGTTTATGGGCATCGCTTTGAATGATGTATTCTCTACATTAAGTTATTATATGGGTGCGGCGTATGTAAATGATTTTGTAGAATTCGGCCGTATCTACCAAGTGAAGATAGAGGCGCGCGACCAGGCGCAACGGGTGATTGATGATGTCTTGAAACTGAGTGTTCCCAATGCGGCAGGAGAAATGGTGCCTTTTTCATCTTTCACTAAGGTGGAGGAACAGTTAGGACAGGATCAGATCAACCGTTATAATATGTACTCGACTGCTTCTCTGACTTGCAATGTCGCTCCGGGAAGTAGCACAGGGCAAGCCATTCAAGAAGTGGAAGCATTGTTCAAGGAACAGTTGGGCGATGAATTTGGTTATGAATGGACTTCCGTTGCTTATCAGGAGACGCAGGCCGGGAATACAACTACCATTGTTTTAGTAATGGCTCTGATTGTTGCCTTTCTGGTTTTGGCTGCACAATATGAAAGCTGGACGAGTCCGGTGGCGGCTGTTATCGGATTGCCGGTAGCATTATTGGGAGCTATGATAGGCTGTCTGGTAATGGGAACTCCGGTCAGCATCTATACTCAAATCGGTATTATCTTGCTTGTTGCGCTTTCTGCCAAGAATGGTATTCTGATTGTGGAGTTTGCCCGCGACTTCCATGCCGAGGGTAACTCTATCCGTGAGTCGGCATTTGAAGCCGGACACGTCAGGTTGCGTCCTATCCTAATGACGTCTTTTGCTTTTGTATTGGGAGTAATGCCGTTATTATTTGCTTCTGGAGCAGGTGCACAGAGCCGCATTGCATTAGGTGCCGCCGTTGTTTTTGGTATGGCAATGAATACACTGCTGGCAACGGTTTATATACCTAACTTCTATGAATTAATGCAGAAATTGCAGGAGAAATTCAGCAAGAAGAAAGGAAACAACGATAAGCAGGAAGGGAGTATGTAAAGATAGAATACTATCCGGAAAGTATCCGGAAGACGACTGAATCAGGGTGTCGGTAGATGGATGTGATAGTGACGGTATGTGCTTTACATAACGTCGCTATCGTGACCGGATAGCGACACTCTTTTTTATAAGTTATTATAGTCTGGAATATCCTGGAGGAAAATATAACTCTGGTGTTCATAATCCATTCGGCAGCAATAGTGTTGCATTCCATTGCTGACAATCAGGTAATCTACTTTCAGTACCATATTATACCGGGTTATCTGATCGAATACGGTCTGTGTGATTTCAATGTGCGGTGCCTTGTATTCCACAATCATGCGTGCCGACAAATCCCTGCGATAGAGCACTGTATCACACCGCTTGGTAGTGCCGTTCAACTTTACCATTACTTCATTGGCAAGAAGGGCGGTCGGATATCCTTTGTGTGCAATAAGAAAGTGAACGAAGTGTTGACGCACCCATTCTTCCGGAGTGAGAGCGACATATCGTTTGCGAATCACGTCGAAAATTACATTTTTTCCGTTTCGTACGTTTATTTTAGTGTCGAATACTGGTAGGTTTAACGATAACATTTATTATTTTTGTAAGTTAAATAATGGTTCCCATCATCGGGAGCACAAATTTAATAGATAATTATGAAAACAAAAGAAGAAATCGTAGCTAATTGGCTGCCTCGTTACACAAAACGTAACCTGGAGGATTTTGGAGAGTATATTCTGTTGACTAACTTCAACAAGTATGTCGAGATTTTCGCAAATCAGTTTAATGTTCCTATTTTAGGAAGGGATGCAAATATGATTTCTGCTTCTGCCGAAGGTATCACAATGATTAACTTCGGTATGGGAAGTCCCAACGCTGCTATCATCATGGACTTGCTGGGGGCTATTCGTCCCAAAGCGTGTTTATTCTTGGGAAAATGTGGCGGTATCGACAAGAAAAACCAGCTTGGCGACTTGATTCTTCCTATTGCGGCTATCCGTGGGGAGGGAACTTCCAACGATTATTTTCCTCCTGAAGTTCCTGCATTACCCGCATTTATGTTACAGCGTGCCGTTTCTTCGTCAATCCGTGACAAAGGCCGCGACTATTGGACCGGTACCGTATATACTACCAACCGCCGTATTTGGGAACATGATGATGTATTCAAGGAATATCTGAAAAAGACACGGGCTATGGCGGTCGACATGGAAACTGCAACTTTGTTTAGTTGTGGCTTTGCCAACCACATTCCTACCGGTGCATTATTATTAGTATCTGACCAGCCTATGACTCCCGACGGAGTAAAAACAGATAAGAGTGATAATTTGGTTACCAGAAATTATGTAGAGGAGCATGTTGAAATCGGTATTGCTTCTCTGCGTATGATTATTGATGAAAAGAAAACTGTTAAACACTTGAAATTTGACTGGTAAACCCAGTCTTTCTGAAAAATATATATGGCAAAACAAGAGCTGACCTGTGATGATATCCTCAAGGAATTAAAGGCAAAGCAGTATCGTCCTATTTATTATTTAATGGGAGAGGAATCGTACTATATCGACCTGATAGCCGATTACATTACTGATAATGTGTTGAACGATACGGAAAAGGAATTCAACCTGACTGTGGTATACGGGGCTGATGTAGATGTAGCGACTATCATAAATGCTGCCAAGCGTTATCCGATGATGTCCGAACATCAAGTGGTAGTAGTCAAGGAGGCACAAGCAGTGCGTAACATGGAGGAACTGTCTTACTATCTTCAGAAGCCGCTTCATTCAACTATCTTGGTAATATGCCATAAGCATGGTACATTGGACCGCAGAAAGAAGTTGGCCGCCGAAGTTGAAAAGACGGGTGTGCTGTTTGAATCTAAAAAGATAAAAGATGCACAGCTCCCAGCCTTCATTGCTTCTTACATGAAACGGAAAGGCGTAGACATGGAACCCAAGGCAACAGTCATGCTCGCTGATTTTGTCGGCTCAGATTTAAGTCGGCTGACAGGAGAACTGGAGAAATTGATTATTACTTTACCCGCAGGACAGAAACGTGTTACTCCCGAACAGATTGAAAAGAATATCGGCATTAGCAAGGATTATAATAACTTTGAATTGCGAAGTGCACTAGTGGAAAAAGACATTCTTAAAGCAAATAAAATAATAAAATATTTTGAGGAGAATCCGAAAACTAACCCGATTCAAATGACATTGTCTCTGCTGTTTAGTTTCTATTCCAACTTAATGTTGGCATATTATGCTCCTGACAAATCGGAGCAGGGAATCGCTACAATGTTAGGACTAAGAACGCCCTGGCAAGCTAAAGATTATATGGCGGCAATGCGTAAATATAGCGGAGTTAAGACGATGCAAATCGTTGGAGAAATACGATATGCTGATGCAAAATCAAAAGGAGTGAAAAATAGTTCTATGTCGGACGGAGATATTCTGCGTGAATTAGTGTTTAAAATTCTTCATTAGAAAAAGCGACTGTTTCACATCAATAAGAGGTATATACTTTTACTGTCATTCAAGTAAGTATATACCTCTTATTATATTCTCTATATTGAACCTTCCAAATGAATAGTTAGCATCCTAATTTTAAACTGAATATTTTACAAAATTACCACACTTTCTTTATCTGTTTTTCCTGATAGAAAATATGTGTTTCTGAGTTACTTTTCCCGTTTTGTTTTCATCTTACTTGATTCCCGAATTTTGTCTCTTTTAATAAATCCCATTGAAAAATCAAGATTAAATCAAAACTTGTAATGTATATAATATCCTCTTGATTTTTTAAGCGAAAACGAAAGAGAAACTTCCTTTTGTTTAAAACCTGGTCTGTCATTTTGATAGTTTTATGATTTTCTGTAATAATCTCCCCATTTTTTCTAGTTTATCTAAAGATTAATATCATAAAAATGGGAATAACACTCTGTATTATAGATTATTATGATAAAAATAAGGCCTCTAGAATTGAAAAAAAGTAGAGAATAGGTGAAGAGTACGTAAATATTGCAAGGATTTACCATTTTAGACCTGACATGTAAAAGATGATTTGAAAAGCGTTCGATATACATGAGTGAATTATAGATTTTTTCTCTTGTTTTATTGCTGATGCAACTACTCAATTTCACTTTTGTGTATCTTACACTTTCCGTTTGTAAAATATAATATTGTAATGCAAACACAAGTGTAACGAGAAGAAGCTATACACAAAAGTATATGATGTAAATTACAAGAATAAATAAAGTAGTATAAAGGTGAAAGGAGAGGGGTTAACACTTTATTTTTACGCATTTATACATCTGTTTATCAGTAATATGCATGTGATATCTAAATTTTTACTATAACAGACTATATTATACACAATGTATTTTTGTGAATAACAAAATCAATAAATAAATTACGAATAATATATAATTAATAATTAGTTATTTACCACCTTTTATTAAACTTGAAATATGATTTAGAAAGATAGTGTTTTTATGAGTATACAAACATACTAATACATCAGTAAACAAATACACACATTTGTCATATCTATATTTTTAGATTTGTGATTTGCATTTGTGAAACAAAATATTTACCTTTGTATATTCACATAAAGGATTTGTATTTTTGTGAAATCAGCATGTTATGCACACAATTGTAATCAAAAAAGGCTATATGGAAATAAAAGACAGAATTAGGATGATAATGGAGAGAGAAAAAGTTCCTCCCAGAGTTTTTGCTGAAACAATCGGAGTTCAGCAATCTACTCTCTCACATATTTTAAATGACCGGAACAAACCAAGCCTGGAAGTAGTGATGAAAGTTCACCAGACTTATAATTACGTAAATCTTGAATGGTTACTATATGGAAGAGGTGAAATGTTGGCTTCTGCTGAAGAATCTTCATTGGCTTCCTCTAATGGTGATTATCAACCTTCTTTGTTTGATGAGAATCCTGTAAATCCGTCCAAAGAGACGATTACTTTGGAAAATCGCAAGGAAATGGCATTAAGAAGTACCGGAAATACACCTAAAGAGATTGTAAAACAAGAGATTAGGTATATAGAAAAGCCTGCCAGGAAAATTACTGAAATAAGAATTTTCTTTGATGATAATACCTATGAAACGTTTAGACCTGAAAAATAAGTGGTAAAATCGCAGGTTTGAGCAAATTCCTGTATCTTTGTACCCGGAATACGAATTTATACTTTTTATATCCATACATGAAGAAATTTATTTTAGATCTGACGGTTACTGAGAATATCAAACTGCATGCTAACTATGTATTGCTAAAGTTGACTTCTCAGTCATTGCTGCCCGAAATGCTACCGGGACAGTTTGCCGAACTTCGGGTGGACGGTTCGCCTACTACATTCTTGCGTCGCCCTATCTCTATTAATTTTGTAGACAAACAGCGAAACGAAGTGTGGTTTCTCATCCAGTTGCTTGGAGACGGAACAAGGCGATTGGCAGAAGTAAATCCGGGTGATGTTATCAATGTGGTACTTCCATTAGGAAATGGCTATACAATGCCTCAGAATCCTTCAGATAAGCTTTTGTTAGTTGGTGGAGGTGTTGGAACAGCACCGATGTTATATTTGGGCGAGCAATTGGCTAAGAATGGTCATAAACCTACCTTTCTTTTGGGTGCACGTAGTGATAAGGATCTGTTGCAACTGGAAGAATTTGTTAAATATGGCGAAGTGTATACTACTACGGAAGATGGCAGTCACGGAGAAAAAGGATATGTTACCCAACATTCCATATTAAATAAGGTGCGTTTTGAACAGATTTATACTTGCGGTCCCAAGCCGATGATGGTAGCGGTGGCAAAATATGCCAAAAGTAATCAGATAGAATGTGAAGTCTCTTTGGAAAACACAATGGCTTGTGGAATCGGTGCCTGTCTTTGTTGTGTGGAGAACACGACAGAAGGTCACTTGTGTGTATGTAAAGAAGGTCCTGTTTTTAATATAAATAAACTACTATGGCAGATTTAAGTGTAAATATTGGTGAATTACAAATGAAAAATCCGGTGATGACCGCATCGGGTACATTTGGATATGGCGAAGAGTTCTCTGATTTCATTGATATAGCGCGAATAGGTGGTATCATTGTAAAGGGGACAACCCTTCACAAACGTGAAGGAAACCCATATCCGCGTATGGCAGAAACTCCTTCGGGGATGTTAAACGCTGTGGGACTGCAAAATAAGGGAGTTGATTACTTTGTAGAGCATATATATCCCCGTATAAAAGACATCCGGACGAATATGATTGTAAACGTATCGGGATCTGCCATTGAAGATTATGTGAAAACAGCCGAAATTATTAATGAACTTGACAAAATTCCTGCCATAGAGTTAAACATCTCATGCCCTAATGTAAAGCAAGGTGGCATGGCCTTTGGCGTGTCAGCAAAAGGAGCTTCTGAAGTAGTAAAAGCAGTACGTTCAGCTTACAAAAAGACACTTATCGTAAAACTCTCTCCGAACGTGACTGATATTACAGAAATAGCCCGTGCAGCAGAAGAAAGTGGTGCAGATAGCGTGTCATTAATCAATACATTGCTGGGAATGGCCATTGATGCAGAGCGTAAACGTCCTATCCTGTCGACTGTAACTGGAGGAATGTCCGGTGCTGCCGTAAAACCGATAGCATTACGCATGGTTTGGCAAGTTGCTAAAGCAGTAAATATTCCGGTCATAGGATTGGGAGGTATCATGAACTGGAAAGATGCCGTTGAATTTATGCTTGCCGGTGCGTCAGCTATCCAGATTGGTACAGCAAATTTCATAGATCCAGCTGTTACGGTTAAAGTAGCAGAAGGTATAAATAATTACTTGGATAGACATGGATGTAAGTCTGTGAAAGAAATAATAGGTGCACTTGAGGTATAATTGAAAACACATGATAACCCTTCGCATAAATTTTCATGAATAAGTGTTATTTTCCTCTTAACATATACTTATTGAAAGAGTCTTTTTAAATAAAGGAATTATCAAGAAAAAATGCGTATGAGGAAAATTAAATAAAATCCTTGAACAGGTCATAAATAAAAAACGACGGTGAAAACTCAATCCATTTCCACCGTCGTTTTTATTTGCATGTATTTTTACAATCAAGTTATTCTTCTAATAAATCAGGACGAAGTCTTTTCGTACGTTCTAATGATTGCTGCAACTCCCATTCTTTAATTTTGGCTTCGTGTCCGGACAATAGGATATCGGGAACTTTCCAACCATTATAATCGGCTGGCCGTGTATATACCGGTGCTGCCAACAAATTATCCTGAAATGAATCCGAAAGAGCAGACTGTTCATCGGAAATGACTCCGGGAATGATGCGGACAATAGCGTCTGCCATAACTGCCGCTGCCAGTTCACCACCTGTCAATACATAATCTCCTATACTGATTTCTTTCGTAATCAGATGCTCCCTGATACGAAAATCTATTCCTTTAAAATGGCCGCAAAGAATAATCAGGTTCTGAGCCAAAGAAAGAGAATTGGCCATAGGCTGATTAAATTGTTCTCCGTCAGGAGTAGTAAAAATCACCTCGTCATAGTCACGTTCTGCTTTCAAAGCATTGATGCAACGTTCAATAGGTTCGATCTTCATTACCATACCGGCAAATCCTCCGAAAGGATAATCATCTACACGACGATATTTATCTTCAGTATAATCGCGGAGATTATGGATATGAATCTCTGCAAGTCCTTTGTTTTGAGCTCGTTTCATTATCGAACAATTGAAAAAGCCTTCAATCATCTCTGGCAAAACCGTTATAATATCAATACGCATAATCTTTAATTTTTCGCAAAAGTACAAATATTCAAAGATAAACCTGTATTTTTGCCTTAAACAATCTAAGAATTATGGATATAAAAGAGAAAATAGAAGGATTACGTGCCGAACTTCATCGGCATAACTATAATTACTACGTGTTGAATGCTCCCGAAATATCCGACAAGGAGTTTGACGAGAAGATACGTGAACTTCAGGACTTGGAGCAGGCTCACCCGGAATATAAAGATGAAAATTCGCCTACAATGCGTGTAGGCAGTGATATAAATAAGAATTTTACGCAGGTAGCACATAAATATCCTATGTTATCTTTGGCAAATACTTATTCGGAAGCTGAAGTGACAGATTTTTATGATCGGGTTCGCAAAGCATTGAATGAAGATTTTGAGATTTGCTGTGAGATGAAATACGACGGAACATCCATTTCGTTAACTTACGAAGACGGAAAGTTAGTTCGTGCCGTCACTCGTGGTGACGGAGAAAAAGGTGACGATGTGACAGATAATGTAAAGACAATCCGTTCTATTCCACTTGTATTGCATGGCGATAATTATCCTTCTTCTTTTGAGATTCGTGGAGAGATTCTTATGCCATGGGAAGTGTTCGAGGAGCTGAACCGTGAAAAAGAAGCTCGCGAAGAACCTCTTTTTGCCAATCCAAGAAATGCGGCGTCCGGAACATTGAAACTTCAAAATTCAGCGATTGTAGCTTCTCGTAAGTTGGATGCGTATTTGTATTATTTGTTGGGCGATAATTTGCCTTGCGACGGGCATTATGAGAATCTTCAGGAAGCAGCAAAATGGGGATTTAAGATTTCTGATCTGACACGTAAATGCAAAACACTGGAAGAAGTCTTTGAATTTATCAATTATTGGGATGTTGAACGGAAAAATTTACCTGTTGCGACTGATGGTATTGTTTTAAAGGTAAATAGTCTTAGACAGCAAAAGAATCTGGGTTTCACAGCAAAATCTCCCAGGTGGGCAATTGCCTATAAATTTCAAGCGGAACGGGCGCTGACTCGTCTAAATAAAGTTACTTATCAGGTTGGTCGAACGGGAGCAGTCACACCTGTAGCCAATTTAGATCCGGTCCAACTTTCGGGAACTGTCGTGAAACGTGCGTCATTGCACAATGCAGATATTATTGAGGGGCTTGATTTGCACATCGGAGACATGGTATATGTAGAAAAAGGTGGGGAAATCATTCCTAAAATTACCGGAGTGGATAAGGACGCGCGTAGTTTTATGTTAGGTGAAAAGGTCAGGTTTATTACTAATTGTCCTGAATGTAATAGCAAATTGGTGAGATATGAAGGTGAAGCTGCCCACTATTGCCCTAATGAAACAGCATGCCCTCCTCAGATTAAGGGTAAAATAGAGCACTTTATTAGTCGGAAAGCCATGAATATTGATGGATTAGGGCCGGAAACAGTGGATATGTTCTATCGATTGGGATTGATTCACAATACGGCTGATTTATATGATCTGTCAGTTGAAAATATTAAAGGACTGGACCGTATGGGTGAGAAATCTGCTGAGAATATCATAACAGGAATTGCTCAAAGTAAAGCCGTTCCTTTTGAACGTGTGATCTTTGCTTTGGGAATTCGTTTTGTGGGTGAAACAGTAGCGAAGAAAATTGCCAAGTCATTTGAGAATATAGATGAATTGCAGCAGGCGGATCTTGAAACATTGATAAGTATCGATGAAATCGGCGAAAAAATAGCTCAAAGTATCCTTTCATATTTTGCTAATGAGTCAAATTGTGAGCTAATTAACAGATTGAAGGCTGCAGGATTACAACTTTATCGTACCGAGGAGGACTTAAGCGAATATAAGGATAAACTTGCCGGACAATCTATCGTTATCAGCGGCGTATTTACTCATCATTCGCGTGATGAATATAAAGAGCTCATTGAGAAGAATGGTGGAAAGAACGTGGGAAGCATCTCTGCAAAGACTAGTTTTATACTTGCTGGAGAGAATATGGGACCTGCAAAGCTGGAAAAAGCAAAAAAACTAGGAATAACCATACTAAGCGAGGACGAATTTCTGAAACTTATATCGTAAGATAAGAAAAATATTCGTACTTTTGCGGCTAAATAAATTAGAGATTATAATTAAAACTCATGATACAGACTAAATTGAAAGGAATGGGGGTAGCACTGATTACTCCTTTCAAAGAGGATGAGAGCGTTGACTATGACGCGCTGATGCGCATGGTAGACTATCTCTTGCAGAATAATGCGGATTTCTTGTGTGTGCTGGGAACTACGGCCGAAACACCGACTCTTACTGAAGAAGAAAAGAAAACCATAAAAAAAATGGTAATCGACCGCGTTAACGGAAGAATTCCTATTCTGTTGGGGGTAGGTGGTAATAATACTCGCGCCATTGTAGAAACTCTGAAAAACGATGATTTTACAGGAGTTGACGCTATATTGTCTGTTGTGCCATATTATAATAAACCTTCCCAAGAAGGTATTTATCAACATTATAAAGCGATTGCGGAAGCAACGGAACTTCCTATTGTATTGTATAATGTTCCGGGACGTACAGGAGTAAATATGACCGCCGAGACTACTTTGCGCATTGCACGTGACTTCAATAATGTTATTGCCATTAAGGAAGCATCCGGTAATATTACACAAATGGATGATATCATAAAAAATAAACCGGAAAATTTTAATGTTATCTCCGGAGACGATGGTATCACGTTTCCCTTGATTACATTAGGAGCTGTTGGCGTAATTTCAGTAATTGGTAACGCTTTTCCTCGCGAATTCAGTCGTATGACGCGTTTGGCACTACAAGGAGACTTTGCTAATGCACTGACTATTCATCACAAATTTACGGAATTATTTAACCTGTTATTTGTAGACGGGAATCCTGCAGGAGTAAAATCTATGTTGAACGCAATGGGAATGATTGAAAATAAACTTCGTTTGCCATTGGTTCCTACTCGAATTACTACGTTTGAAGCGATACGTAAGGTCTTGAACGAGTTAAATATTAAATGCTAATACAAGGAAAACCGATTCTTGTTGCGGTATATAAATGAATCACCCTTCACTTTAATTCTATCACGATGGATAGAGTAATGTGAAGGGTGATTTTTCCAGGATTGAAGATACATTTTCTTCGATGAAATGGGCAAAAAATAAAATCCTCCACATAATATGCAGAGGATTTCAGTGATCGCGACAGGATTCAAACCTGTAACCGGCTGATCCGTAGTCAGCTACTCTATTCAGTTGAGCTACGCGACCGTTGTTTAATATTTTAGTAGTGACCGCGACAGGATTCAAACCTGTAACCGGCTGATCCGTAGTCAGCTACTCTATTCAGTTGAGCTACGCGGCCATTTTGTTAATTCGATAAGTGATCGCGACAGGATTCAAACCTGTAACCGGCTGATCCGTAGTCAGCTACTCTATTCAGTTGAGCTACGCGACCATTGTTTCGTTTTAACGGGTGCAAAGATACGTACTTTTCCCGAATTAGCAAGCATTTCAACGACTTTTTTGTAGAAAATTTATTCAATGAATCGGTAATTGAATAGTTGCCAACCAATACTCAGTCCGACATTCCACTCTCTTTTCGGTGAGCTATAATGATTTACATATGCCGAGATGTCTCCGAATGGTAATTGACACACAACAGATATTTCTCCTAAATATTCGAATTTAGAGAAGGCTTTTCCATAATATGCCTTATTCAATGAATTTCTTTCAATCGGATAAATGGGCATAAAACCATAAAATTCTCCTCGAAGATGAAACATCTGGTTTAAACGATAGATAGGCCGGATACCGGCACCAACAAACTGGTTGGCACGAAATGCTTCATTATAAGTGAGCTTACTATGCTGTGTGGGAGAAAATTCACCAGCCTGCATCATTGTTGCAGTATAGTTCTCTGAAAAATTCTTAGAGGCATATAATGCTTTCAAATACCACCCTAACACCCAATGCTCACTCATATTGTGGTATTTCTCTTTCATATAGGATAATTGCAACCAGGAGTGGTGCTCCTTATTATTATTTCCAGTAGCACTTTCTCCCGGATAGAATCGCTCTCTTCCAATGAAAATTTGGGCAATGAGGGCTTCTCTATAACCACGTGTCGGGTATTGTCGTGAGTTTAATGTGCTTCCGTTAAAACTGATAGAACCACCAAACAAATCGTAGCGACTTTTATCAAACTTATCGTTTCCAAAGTCTATTACACTTTTCTGAAAATATTTATCTTCTATCCTTGCAATCCCTATTCCAAACTCTGCCCGTTTGCTTGAAAGAAATGGCAGGCCTACTTGTAGCTTTAGGAATCGTTCATCCTTTTGGTTAAATGCCGGTTTGTCATTTCTGGAGAAAAGTTTATCCTTCTTGAAATAGTCGAAAGTACTGATAGATGCGATGAAGCGATATGAAGTAGGTATAGCAGTAGAAAAGTCTATTTTAGCCATAAACTGGGCATTATTGTATACCTTTCCAAGTTGGCCGTCAAAAACAAATTCCTTGGCATAGTAATTTAAATCCTGATAACTGAGCCCCAGATAAATCTGATTGGAATTAGATGTGGATATATTACCTCCTAATCTTACGGCAAAATTATTTTCCAATTTGACTTTCAGATGCAAATCGTAAGTATCATCTTCCGGATTATAGATAGCGTGTGGAATAATTTCGGAAATCATATTATCCGAAAGTAGACGGAAATACCCTTGTTTCAAGTCTTCGTAGCTGAATTCTTTGTTATCTGATTTATGAAATTCTTTTTTTATGTATGCTTGCTGTTGTGTGTTGGCACCGTCAATAATGATATTCTTGAATCGTAATTCAGGATAATTACTTCGGTAGACCATTCTTCTTAGACGTATATTATCAAGATTTACGCGTCGATGTATGCGGCTTTTTATCGAATCCATCATACTGATAGTCCGATTATAACCTATATCATGTAATTCGTCAACACGTTGAAAATCCATAAGACCAACATTATCATACTTAAATGTCATCAAAATCCCCATTGAATCCGGAATAGAGTAGTCAGTTTTCTGCATTACCATATTTTCAATCTGGCTCATGAGATCATTTTCTTTAGGTTTAGTGGGATTAGCCGAAACGACACTTCCGATAATAATATCCGGATGAAAATCGTTCTTCATGACATCTGTCGGAAAATTATTATAAATTCCCCCATCATAGGCTAATACGTTATCAATTTCGATGGGCTTGAACATGAACGGAAAACTCATTGATGCTCTGACAGCATCTCCTAAATCGCCTTCTTTCATGATTAATTGCTTCTTATTGTATACATCGGAGGCAATACAGCGAAAAGGAACAAAGAGTTTGTCGAAATCACCTTTACATGCTGCAGTGGCACGTGCGTACAGATCAACGAAAACCAGATTCATTTGAATTGGATTTACGACGCTAGTGGGCAGGAATTGAGGTTTCAAACTTTTTAGAGAATCTCTAAAGGAGAAACGAATATTGAAGAACTCAGGAGTAGGAAGATTCTTTTTAAAGTGATATACATATTTCTCTTCTACTTCTCCGGAATACCATCTTTTAAAGTCTTCTGACTTTAAAAGATCTACCATGTCATCAGGAGAATATCCCATAGCATACAGAGAACCGATTATGGCCCCCATGGAGGTACCTGCAATATAATCGATAGGGATATTATTTTCTTCCAGAGCACGAATAATACCAATGTGTGTCAATCCTTTAGCACCGCCTCCACTTAATACAAGACCTACTTTTTGGGCATAGATAGCTGGTACGATTAACCATAAAGTAATAAACACAAGAAGAATTTTTCTCATAACCCAAATCAAACAGTTGAACTTTTGTCTTTTTAAACGTTCAAATATATACAATACTTTTCAATTAATCGATATTTTATCAACCGTTTTAAATCGAAAAAGAGCATTACGACGTGTTTTAACGTCGAATGCTCTTTCCTGAAGTTATATAATGGATAAAGGGGCGATATTAAATCAGCTCGATACTACGCTTTACGAAGTTATTCAAAGCTTCACCTTTCAACATATTGTTTTGCAACAAAGCCAAATCAATAAGTTGACGAATCACTTTATTATTGCTGGCATAACCAACAAAAATAGCTTCTTTTTTACTTTTCAGATCATCCCATTTCTTATCCAAATCATTCAATTCGTCTTTTTCAGAGGTTGGGATATCTTCGTCCTTTTTGCCTTTTTGTTTATCTTTCAACTCATTACGTTGTTTATTGACAGCATCCATTTCCGACTGTATTGGGGCAACTTCTGCCTGGCAAGCACTTTCTTCTTCATTAAGCACTTCTTTTATTAACTTATGATCTGAATTCAATATTAAGTTGAACATATCAGGCATTTCTCCATAAAAACTCATTCCAGCCTGAATATTTGCCATTTCTTTCATACGGCGCATATATTCACTTTGGGTAATCATTACTGGAGCTGTGTTTTCTCCTAACGCTTGTGTCATAACGTTGAATTCAACCTTATCCATTTTAGGTAATTGACTCTTAAAGGCGATTGTAATAGCATCTTGTTTGCCTGCTTCCAACACTTCGCTTTTTCTATCTTCTTTTACAATAAGATTGTCAACAACATCACTATCCACACGGGTAAAACGAGATTTCTCGAATTTTTGTTCCAACATGCTTACCATAGCTACATCTAATTGACCATCCATCAACAAAACATCATAGCCTTTATTGGTAGCTGCCTCTATATAACTATATTGTTCATCCTTATTATTAGCATATAAATAAATCAGATTTCCGTCTTTGTCTGTCTGATTATCTTTAATCAAAGTTTGGTATTCTTCAAATGTGTAATGTTTACTATCCGTATCGGTGAAAAGGGCGAATTTCTGCGCTTTCTCGTAAAAATCCTCTTGAGTCAGCATACCATAATTGATAAATATTTTCAAATCATTCCACTTGTCTTCAAACTGTTTGCGGTCATTCTTAAAGATAGATTGCAAACGGTCGGAAACTTTCTTCGTGATATATGTTGATATCTTCTTCACATTCGAATCGCTTTGCAAATATGAACGGGAAACATTCAATGGTATATCCGGAGAATCTATGACCCCATGCAATAAAGTTAAAAAGTCCGGAACAATGCCTTCAACTGAATCTGTCACATACACCTGGTTGCAATATAATTGAATTTTATTCTTGTTCAGTTCAATATTACTTTTTACTTTAGGGAAATAGAGGATACCCGTTAAATGGAATGGATAATCCACATTCAGATGAATCCAGAAAAGTGGTTCATCAGACATCGGATACAACTTACTATAAAACGATTTGTAGTCCTCATCCGAAAGTTCACTTGGTTTGCGTGTCCACAAAGGAGTAGTATCATTAATGATATTATCTTCGGCTGTTTCTACTTGTTTGCCATCTTTCCATTCTTTTTTCTTTCCAAAGGCAATAGGAACAGGAAGGAAACTGCAATATTTTTTCAAAAGCTCAGATATACGGGATTCTTCAAGAAACTCTTTGCAGTCATCATCAATGTATAAGATGATATCTGAACCACGACCTGCTTTATCTACTTCTTCAATAGTAAATTCTGGGCTACCATCACAAGTCCATTTTACAGCTTGTGCACCATCTCTATACGATTTGGTGATGATTTCAACTTTCTTGGCGACCATAAATGCTGAATAGAACCCAAGTCCGAAATGACCGATAATAGCATTTGCATCATTCTTGTATTTTTCCAGGAAGTCATTAGCTCCTGAGAATGCGATTTGATTGATGTATTTTTCGATTTCTTCTGCAGTCAGACCAATACCGTGATCGGAGATAGTAATGGTGTCTTTACCTAATTCAACATGAATAGTCAAATCGCCTAGTTCACCTTTAAATTCACCAATAGAAGCGAGTGTATTTAGCTTCTGAGTGGCATCTACTGCATTGGATACTAATTCACGAAGAAAAATTTCATGGTCACTGTACAAAAACTTTTTGATGATAGGGAAAATGTTTTCTGTTGTAACCCCAATATTACCTTTTTGCATAATACGTATATTTTTAAATTTATCTATTTGATTGATTTTAGTTGATATATTTGTTCAGATAAACACAAAAAAAATGCCAGACCCTAAGGTCTGACATTATGGCATATCTTATGTGCCCTTATTGAAAATAATTCCTTTATTGAGGAGTAACGACTTTCATCTCCAAACCTCCTTTTTCTTCATTAAGAGAGACTTGAATTATATCTTTTTCTTTTAAAGAAGAAGATATGATAAGTTCAGATAATCCATCTTCCAAATATGTCTGAATTGCTCGCTTTAAAGGACGGGCACCATATTGTACGTCATACCCTTTTCCAGCAATAAATTCTTTCGCCTTATCATCAATAATAAGTTTATAACCAATAGCTTCGATTCTATCATACAATCCTTTCAGCTCAATATCAATAATCTTCGTAATAGCTTCCAAGGAAAGTTGGTCAAATGTTATGATTTCATCTACACGGTTGATAAATTCGGGCGCGAATGATTTATTCAAAGCTTTCTGTATGACACTTCGCGAAAATTCTTTGTCATCCAGACGGCTTTGTGTTGCAAATCCGACCCCGCGACCAAAATCTTTCAACTGACGGGTTCCAATATTGGAAGTCATAATAATAACCGTATTTTTAAAATCTACCATTCTGCCATAACTGTCAGTTAGGCGACCTTCATCCATTACTTGAAGAAGGAGATTAAACACATCGGGATGTGCTTTCTCTATTTCATCAAGCAGGACGATAGAATATGGTTTACGACGCACTTTTTCTGTTAATTGTCCGCCTTCTTCATATCCTACATATCCCGGAGGTGCTCCAACCAGACGTGATACGGTAAACTTCTCCATATACTCACTCATATCTATACGAATCAACGCATCAGAAGAACCAAACATATATTTAGCTAATTCTTTGGCCAAATGAGTCTTACCAACTCCTGTCGGGCCTAAGAACATAAACGTACCAATCGGCTTGTTCGGATCTTTAAGCCCCACACGACTTCGGAGAATTGCTTTTACCAACTTTTCGATAGCGGTATCTTGTGCTATAACCTTAGACTGCAAGTCTTCTTTCATACCAGCAAGTTTGATTCCTTCTGCCTGCGCCATACGCTGCACAGGAATGCCTGACATCATTGATATAACATTGGCTATTTCTTCTGCATCGACAGTTTGCCTATTTTCTTTCAAGTTGGCTTCCCATTCTTTTTTCATCTCATCCAGTTGGGAGGAGAGCTCTTTTTCTTTATCGCGGAAACTGGCGGCGAGTTCGAAATTCTGTGATTTTACAGCTTCATTTTTCTTGCTCTTGGCTTCTTCTATTAACTTCTCTTGTTCTTCTATTTCTTTTGGAACATTGATATTCGTAAGATGTACACGTGAGCCTGCTTCGTCCAAAGCATCAATAGCCTTGTCGGGGAAATTACGGTCTGTAATGTAACGATCTGTCAACTTGACACAAGCTTCTAATGCCTCGTCTGTGTAGTACACATTGTGATGATCCTCGTACTTGTCTTTAATATTGCGTAATATTTGAAGAGTTTCTCCAGCAGTGGTAGGCTCTACCATTACTTTTTGAAAACGACGTTCCAAAGCACCATCCTTCTCAATATTTTTACGATATTCATCAAGGGTTGTAGCACCAATGCACTGTATTTCTCCTCTTGCCAATGCTGGTTTTAGCATATTCGCCGCATCCATAGAGCCTGCGGCAGAACCTGCACCTACAATGGTATGAATCTCATCAATGAATAAAATCACATTAGGGTTTCTCTGTAATTCATTGAGAATAGAACGAATACGTTCTTCAAACTGTCCGCGGTATTTGGTCCCCGCGACGACAGCAGTCATATCAAGAGCTACCACTCGTTTATCAAAGAGAATCCGTGAAACTTTCTTCTGAATGATTCTTAGAGCAAGACCTTCAACAATAGCTGATTTACCTACGCCGGGTTCTCCGATCAGAATTGGATTATTCTTTTTACGACGGCTTAAAATCTGCGCCAGGCGTTCTATTTCTCTTTCTCTGCCAACAACAGGATCCAACCGGCCTTCTTCTGCCGCTTTTGTCATATCAGTGCCGAAATTATCCAATACCGGCGTATCGTTAGACGGCTTTTTTGAAGCGGTTTGCGCTTGTTGCTGATGTTCTTCGGCATTACCTCTGCCACCGGAGCGTGATGAAGACATTTCTTCTTCGTCATCATCGTCTTCAGTAAAACCCATACCGGAATTAATATCCGGTTGCAATGTAGCTTGTTCCAATACTTTCACGTAATTTACATTATTTGATTCAAGTACGGAAGCTGCCATATTGTTTTTCTCTCTTAAGATTGCCAACAAAACATGTTCTGTGTCAGCGATGTTACTTTTCATTCCACGTGCTTCTAATATACACATTTTTAATATTTTCGCCGCATCATTAGACAACGGCACCTCTGTATCGGGCAATAGCATATCATCAGCTTCTGCCTTCAACTGAGCTTCAATCTGCTGCTTTATCGCAGCTAAATTGGTGTTGAGTTTAGACAATATCTCGATAGCTTTTCCTTCACCGTCGCGGAGCATTCCCAGAAGCAGGTGTTCAGGGCCTATATACCTACTTCTCAATCGATTAGCTTCTTCTTTACTATAGACGATAATGTCGGAAACTCTTTGTGAGAATTGATTATTCATACTTCTTCCTTTTCTTCTAAGGGTTATTTACTGGCAAATATACACATTAAATCAGGTTTGTATTGCAATATTTGCTTTATTTCTTATATCTACAAATGGCGTGCCATAAAAACAGTGTATTTGTATTATATATATAAGGTATAACAAATATCAGACTATTTATTACTGTTATTAGCCTTGTTTTATTTCTAATATTTATTGTTTTTCTCATTTTGTTTTCGTATTTTAAAGTTTAGCTAAAGATCCTACAAGGAAAGCTTTAGGATGTCTATGAGAAGAATAAAACTTTCTTCCTAAAAACTTTCGTATATCGGGGAAAAGTAGTACTTTAGCGTGGTTTTTCACAAACCGTAGAATGTATAATTAATAATCATTTTAAATGCTTGAACAAGACAGAATTATAAAGATTAACATCGAGGAGGAAATGAAGTCATCGTACATTGACTACTCCATGTCGGTCATTGTTTCACGTGCCCTTCCGGATGTTAGAGATGGATTTAAGCCCGTTCACCGTAGAATTCTATACGGAATGATGGAACTGGGTAATACTTCAGATAAACCTTATAAAAAATCAGCCAGAATCGTGGGTGAGGTACTGGGTAAGTATCACCCTCATGGAGATTCTTCTGTTTATTTTGCAATGGTGCGTATGGCTCAGGAATGGGCAATGCGTTATCCCTTGGTAGATGGACAAGGTAACTTTGGTTCTGTGGATGGTGATAGCCCTGCTGCTATGCGTTATACAGAAGCACGTCTTAATAAGTTGGGTGAAGCAATGATGGATGACCTGTACAAGGAAACCGTTGATTTTGAGCCTAACTTTGATAATACGTTGGTAGAACCCAAAGTAATGCCGACGCGTATCCCAAATCTTCTTGTGAATGGAGCATCTGGTATTGCAGTAGGAATGGCTACTAATATGCCCCCGCACAACCTTGTGGAAGTAATTGAGGCATGTGACGCATATATCGATAATCCGGAGATTACTGTAGAAGAGTTGATGAACTTTGTTAAAGCGCCGGATTTCCCTACAGGTGGGTATATATATGGTGTAAGTGGGGTACGTGAAGCATATCTGACAGGTCGTGGACGTGTGATCATGCGTGCTAAAGCTGAAATTGAAATAGGACAGACACATGACAAAATCGTAATCACTGAGATTCCTTATAATGTAAACAAGGCAGAATTGATTAAGTATATAGCTGATCTTGTTAATGATAAAAGAATAGAAGGAATTTCGAATGCCAACGATGAGTCTGACCGTGAAGGTATGCGTATTGTTATCGATGTGAAACGTGATGCAAATGCTAGCGTAGTGCTGAATAAGCTCTATAAAATGACTGCTTTACAGACATCTTTTGGTGTAAACAATGTTGCATTGGTTCATGGGCGTCCTAAAACATTAAATTTAAGAGACCTAATTAAATATTTCATAGAGCATCGTCATGAGGTTGTTATTCGTCGTACTGAATTCGATCTTCGCAAGGCGAGAGAACGTGCACATATTCTTGAAGGCTTAATTATTGCTTCTGATAATATTGATGAAGTAATCCGTATTATTCGTGCTGCTAAAACTCCTAATGATGCCATTGCTGGCTTAATAGAACGATTCAACCTGACAGAAATTCAGTCCCGTGCAATTGTAGAAATGCGTTTGCGTCAGTTGACAGGTCTTATGCAAGATCAACTTCATGCAGAGTACGAAGAAATAATGAAGCAAATCGCTTATTTGGAAAGTATTTTGGCTGATGATGAAGTATGCCGCAAGGTAATGAAAGATGAATTGTTAGAGGTTAAAGCCAAGTATGGTGATGAACGTCGTTCTGAGATAGTTTATTCTTCAGAAGAATTTAACCCGGAAGACTTCTATGCTGATGATCAGATGATTATTACAATTTCTCATATGGGTTATATCAAACGTACCCCATTAACCGAATTCCGTGCACAAAATCGTGGTGGAGTAGGTTCAAAGGGGACAGAAACTCGTGATGAAGACTTTGTTGAGCACATTTATCCGGCTACAATGCATAACACTATGATGTTCTTTACACAAAAAGGTAAGTGTTACTGGCTGAAAGTATACGAGATACCTGAAGGTACAAAGAATTCCAAAGGACGCGCTATTCAGAATTTGCTAAATATCGATTCAGATGATAATGTAACTGCATACTTGCGTGTGAAGAACTTAGATGATTCAGAATTTATCAATAATCATTATGTATTGTTCTGTACCAAGAAAGGTGTAATCAAAAAGACGTTACTTGAGCAATATTCTCGTCCTCGTCAGAATGGTGTAAATGCTATTACTATTCGTGAAGATGACAGCGTAATCGAAGTTCGTATGACAAACGGTAACAATGAGATCATTATTGCTAATCGTAACGGACGTGCTATTCGCTTCCATGAAGCTGCTGTGCGTGTAATGGGACGTACTGCAACAGGTGTACGTGGCATAACATTGGATAATGATGGACAGGATGAAGTAGTTGGAATGATTTGTATCAAAGATTTGGAAACAGAATCTGTAATGGTTGTTTCTGAACAGGGATATGGTAAACGTTCTGAAATAGAAGATTATCGTAAAACCAATCGTGGAGGTAAAGGTGTAAAAACTATGAATATTACCGAAAAGACTGGTAAACTGGTAACAATCAAATCTGTAACTGATGAAAATGACTTGATGATTATCAATAAATCTGGTATCACAATCCGTCTAAAAGTAGCAGATGTCCGTATTATGGGACGTGCAACTCAAGGTGTCCGTCTGATTAATCTTGAGAAACGTAACGACCAAATAGGCTCGGTATGTAAAGTAATGACAGAAAGTCTTGAAGATGAAATTCCTGCTGAGGAAAAAGAAGGAACAATTATAAGTGATCCTAATGCAGATACACCGAATGCTGAAGACGTCACGGACGTAAATGAAAGTAATAACGATATTGAAGAATAGACATAATATTAATAATTAATCAAACAACAATCATGAAAAGAGTATTATTTTCGATGGTTTTATTGATGGCTGTTAGCTTCTCATTTGCTCAGATGAAGAATGTAAAAGAAGCAAAAAGCATTGCCAATGATGTGAAACCTAATTTTAAGCAAGCTGAACAGCTGATTGAAGAGGCTATGAAGAATCCTGAAACTAAGGATCTTGCTGACACATGGGACGTTGCTGGATTTATTCAGAAGCGTATCAACGAAGAGCAAATGAAAAATGCTTTTCTGAAAAAACCGTACGATACATTAAAAGTATACAACAGTATTTTGAAGATGTATGAGTACTATAATAAATGCGACGATTTGGCTCAGGTACCTAATGAAAAAGGTAAGATTAAAAACAAATATCGTAAAGCAAATGCTTCTAGTATGTTGGCTGAACGCCCTAATTTGATTAATGGTGGTATCCAATATTTCAATTTGGATAAGAATAAGGAAGCATTAAAATTTTTCGCTACTTATGTAGAATCAGCTTCTTATCCGATGTTGGCTGATAAAGAGTTAGCTAAAAATGATACACTTCTTCCTCAAATTGCATATTATGCAACATTAGCGGCTGATAGAGTAGGCGATAAAGATGCTATTATCAAGTACGCTCCTTCAGCATTGTCTGATAAAGATGGAGGTAAGTTTGCTATGCAGTTAATGGCAGATGCTTATAAAGCTAAAGGTGATACTGCTGCATGGATTAAATCTTTGGAAGAAGGTATTCTTAAGTTTCCAGGAAATGATTATTTCTTTGCAAATCTAGTTGATTATTATAATACTTCTAATCAAGCTTCTAAAGCAATGGAATTTGCTGATAAGATGTTAACTAATGATCCTAATAATAAGTTATATTTATATGTGAAGGCATATCTTTATCATAATATGAAAGAGTATGATAATGCAATCGAATACTACAAAAAAGCTATTGCTGCTGATCCGGAATATGCAGAAGCTTATTCTAATGTAGGTTTAGTGTATCTGATGAAAGCACAAGATTATGCAGATAAAGCAACAACAGATATCAATGATCCTAAGTATGCTGAAGCTCAAGCGGCAGTGAAGAAATTCTATGAAGAAGCAAAGCCCTTCTATGAAAAAGCTAGAGCTTTAAAACCTGACCAGAAAGATTTATGGTTGCAAGGTCTTTACCGTGTATACTATAATTTGAATATGGGTCCGGAATTCGAAGAAATTGATAAGATGATGAAATAATATATTTCTTTGATGAAGAAAAAGAAGGTTACACAAAAGTTGCCTTCTTTTTTTATGCTTTTTAAAAATATGAGTTCATTAAGAAACAGCAAAAGGGAGCAAAGTTTATTTATTGTTCCCTTTTGCTATTAAACATAATGTTGATTATTCCACTGTTTAAAACACTAAAATTCTATTTCTTTTGATCATCCGTTCATAACAAGTAACGGCGTATCTGAATGAAAAATCATCTTACGAGCAATACTTGGATTGAATAATCGAGCGAATATATTTCTTTTGTATGAAGTCAATGCGATTATATCTATTTGATTATCTTTGATATATTGTTCAAGTCCTTTTAGTAGATTATCACTCATTACGACATCATAATGGATTTCAAGCCCTGGGTATTGCTTGTGAAAATATTCTTTTATGCCAACAAGTTTTATTTCATTCCACGTATCTTTTGATTCAGCAAGATGTATCAAAGATACTGAAAAATGAAATGACTTCCAACTATTGAAAAATGCATCAAAAGCTATTAAATCTCTTTGATCGAAATTAGTTATAAAAGCGATCTGTTTTACCTCACTGAATTGTTTGAATGGTGTATTCTCCGGAATAGCTAATACGGCTGTACGATTTCGGTCAATAACCTCAGCAGTTACACTGCCAATCAGATCTATATCTTTTTGATTTTTTCCTCGTGTCCCCATAATGATGAGTTTAGGACGTTGCTCTTTAGCGTATCTCAATATTTCTTCTTCTGGAATGCCTTCACGTAAAATACAGCTATATTTGACATCTGGAAATTCCCCCGATTCAACTTTATCTTTTATTTTATCAGATAAAGCTTTGAGATCAGAATGAACTTTGTGAATAATTGTTTTTACAGATTCTTCATCTCCAATTTGATAGTTGAATACATCTCCGTATGGCAATGACGATGCATATATAGGTGTAAAATATACATGCAACAAAATAATCTCTGCGTTCTCTGTTTTAGCTAGGTTGAAGGCAAATTCACATGCTTTCATCGAATAACTAGAGAAATCGACCGGAATTAAAATCTTATTTGATTTTTCTCCTTTTTTTGTTTCCTTCTCTCCTACTATACTTTCCGATAGCCAAGCAGAGCTTTCTGTGATTTTCAGTGCATGCGGTAGATCGCTTTCCTTAATTCGTAAGCGTACTCCAGAGGATACAACAGGCTGTATTTGGTTCACATTATGAATGTATGTCTCAATACCTTCATTTTCAAGTACATTTTTTAGAATCTGAGCTTTGGTATATGTCAGAATTGCTAGAGTTACTAATTTGTCTTCCATAATTGATACATTTTGAAGGTGAACAAATAAGAAATCCCAATTGTTTAACGCAATTGGGATTTCTGTTTGCTATATTTTAAACTTGCACAGATTCGGTAGCCTGTTCTTTTTGCATACTCATATTCAATTCATCTAGAATCTTTAAAGCCCGATCGAGAACTGTTGTATCGTCTAACATAACAAGCCCACCATCTGGACCGGGCTCAAGATGTATTCCGACACTTTTTCCCTCCTTGAAATTATGGCCTCCGAAAAAGTTTCGCACAGTATCTACGTGTAAACCAAGTTCGTCTGCTATTCGATGCATGCTACCGCTGGGCAATGAATCTTTAATCTTACGAAGTTCATTAAATGTTATTGTTCTCATGTCTCATAAATTTAATGGTTAGTACTATGTGATTTTTTATCACGCTATAAACTTAAGCAAAAAAAAAGATAAAACAAATTATTTGCTTATCTTTTTTTTCAAAATTGATAAAATCTATTAATACCTTTTATATCACTTCAATAGCAGAAGCTGGGACCCATCCTACTTTTCCATCTTCTAAGTGAATTTCTTTCCATTCTTTCATAGAATTGTCTTTGACGTTTACCTTTCTTCCTTCATGAAGAATAAATAAACTAGTACCACTTTCACTTGGAGTACTTCGCACTGTGACACTCGGATTCATAACTATCGCTTCGTTACGGTTTACCAAATTTTCTTTTTGTTGTGAAGCAAAAAGATTAGAGCATACTGTGATTATTAAAAAGATAATCCCTGAAATGAAGCCTATCTTTTTCCACATAATCTGTTTTGAAAATATAAAGAAGTAGAGAGATACTATCAGTAGAATGAAAGAAACAATTCCCCATGTGGCCCATGCATCTACACTCATACAATTAATCAAAGACTTAGTCCATGAGATAAAAAAGACTTCAGGAGTAGGTTCTACTTTATCTATTGTTTTGGCACGTGCTACTTCGAGATTAGCACGGATGTCGCTATTTCCCGGTTGCAAAAGCAAGGCACGTTCGTAATTAAGAACCGCCTTTGCTATTTCACCTATTTTATAATAACTATTTCCGAGGTTATAATAAACTTCAGATGCTTCTCTATTCTTTAGTAATGCTTCGTATATTTGAATGGCAGCCGCATAATCTTCTTTTATATATGCGGAATCTCCTTTAGTTTTTGTCACATCTTCCAATTTGTTATCAAGAAGTGTATGTGTATCGACATGGATAGAATCAGCTTCGTTTATTTGTCTGGGTTCAATGCTCAGTGAATCTTGCGCGAAGCAAGTTACCGACATTGATAAGAATATAAAAAATAATATTTTTTTCATGACACAATCTCTTCTAAGTTAATGTTTTATTGAATTCTCCATTTTGCTTATCACTTCTATTGAAGATGAATAAACTTTATCCATTGCCTGATTTTCATCTCCCGGAGCAAAACGGGCAAATTCACAGTCATTCAATGCATTCAGGAATTCCTTAATTAGCTCTTCACTCACTCCATGATTTCTCAATTTTTCCTCAATATTATCTTTAGACAAACGGGATACCGGAATATTCAGTTTATCACTGATATAGCCCCACAATGCTTTCAAAACTTCATCATAGAAAGCATCTTTCTTATTTTCAGAAAGCAGTTTACCAGCCAGCTTCATACGTTTTATTGCTACTTTATTAGCCTTCTTCGTTCTCATCTTCGCTACATTGGCATTCTCTGCTGCTTGTTTGCGATAAATTATAAAGAAAAGAATAAAGGCAAGAGCCGGAATAATATAGAATAGCCAGTACGACATTGAACCATAGAAGAAGCTTCCTTTAGGTTGAAAAGTCACTTCGTTTTGTTTAATATAGCGAATATCTTCACCCAAGACTTTCAAATCCTCCTTATTGGTGAAGTTAGCAATAACTTGATCTGCATTTCCTGCACCTTTCTCTACGTTTATTACATAATCTTCTGTATTCAGAGTTTTATAAGATTTGGAACGGATATCGAAATAACTAAAAGATACACCCGGAATTTTATATGTTCCGGCATGTCTAGGGATTGCTAAATATTCAATAACTTTATTCCCAGTAAGCCCTTCTTTTGTTAATCTCACCTGATTATCAACTTTAGGATCGTACACTTCAAAATCATCTGGAAATTTGATTTCCGGATTGGAAATAAGTTTCAGATTACCCGTTCCGGAAATCACTAATTTAATAGTTATTGCATCATTCGTTTTTAACTCCTTACTGTTGATAGAAGAAGAAATGTTGAACTCTCCTACTCCACCTAAGAAGTTTGTCGGTTTACCAGCCGGAAGTGGATTAACATTGATGGCTATTTTAGGAGTTGTGATAGGCTTCTTAATCTCTATAACATTGTTTCCTCCATTAAAAAAAGCATCAAAAGGATCGGCTGACTGTACTGGTTTATTTACCGTCATTTGGAACTGTGCAGGCTCTATAAATAGTTTGCCCGACTGTTGTGGAAAGAGCACGAATTGGCGATAAACAGTTGTATAGTAGTTACGACCTTTATAATGCTCAGGTGTCCATCGAGCATTTGTAGTCATTTCGATTTCCTGTGAATGAAAACCCTTGAAGTCAGGTAACTTGGCATTATTAAGCTGTAAGTTAGATTCTCTGGTATATATTTTATATGTCAATACGAACGCTTCCTGCTCATAAACATTTGTCTTACTTGCAGTTGCTGTAATAAACAAATCTTGGTTAGATACACTTGCATTCGATGAAGGCTGTATGGAAGAACTATTATCATTATTCCTCCTGCTACTATTATGATTTTGATCTTGTGGCAATACTTTTATTTTCACTGAGTTAGATATCATTTGATTACCGTCAGCTACTATTGAAGCACCAGGAACAGTAAACTCACCAGCAGTATTGGCCATCAATATATAAGTGAAAGTAATACTACTAGTAGATGATACACTACCATTCACAATCTGAGTACTACTTTGTTCTGATCGGCTTGGCCCCATTAAAACATCAAATCCTTTGATAGAAGGAGCACGAAAATCTTTTACTTTCTGTGTTGTAACCGTATACGATAGCCTAAATTGATCGCCTACCACCACCACGTCCGGAGCAGAAGCAACAAACGACACTTTATCAGCGAAAGTTTGGGTGCTATATGCCATCAATGTCATTAATATAATAATTAGTTTTCTCATTGCTTATGAAATTTATATCGTCAACTTAATATTACCAGTCTTTTTCCAAACGCCCACCTTGCAACACTTTCTGTTGTTTCTTCACTTTATCCTGCACATCCTTTTCATCCTGCATCACAGAATTAAGTAATTGTTCTGCATTCTCCTTCGACATTTGATTGTCTTTCTTTTCAGATTTTGGAGGTTGTTGCTGATCTTTCTTTTCATCCTGTTTTTGATCATTCTGTTTGTCTTTATTCTTATCTTGTTGTTGATCTTGCTTCTGTTGCTGGTCTTTGTTTTGATCTTGATTTTGGTCCTGATTCTGCTGTTGATCTTTCAGCATTTTCTGGGCAAGTGCCAAATTATATCGAGTTTCATCGTCAGCTGGATTATTGCGTAACGACATTTTATACGCTTCTACTGCTTTTGCATAATCTTTACCAGCTTGAAAAAGAACCCCCATATTATGATAAATATGAGCCAGTTTCATTTTGTCTTTTTCGATTTTGCCGGCAGCTACATATTGTTCCATAGCATCCTGAAACTTTTGTTGCTGTGAGAGAGTATTCCCCAGATTATACATGGATACTGTCGACTTAGGGTTTACTTCTAAAGCTTTCCGATAATTCACCTCCGCATCTACAAATACGCTGTCATTAAACAAACGGTTTCCTTTACGGATGTAGTCACGCTCTGCTTTCTGTGCCGAGACACTGGCTACCGATAGTAGAAAAATAGTGAATAGAATATATTTACTTCTTAACATATGCATAGCTATTTCTTATTAGAAAATAGGTGAACGTTTTTGAACAAAGGATTTTTACGATCTAGAATTAACAATTCTGCTAACAATAATATTAAAATAATCCATGCAATAGCTTGAAACTGTTCGTTAAACTCTGTATACACTTTCGACTCAACATCTGATTTCGCCATTTTATTCACTTCCTGATTAATAGCTTTCTGAGCAGAGTTAGTATTATCTACTCGTACATAAATACCTTTTCCTTCTTTGGCAATTTCCTGACACATAGCTTCGTTTAAGCGTGTGACAATAACATTCCCTTCACGGTCACGACGATAATCATTTGTACCTTCTATGGGAATAGGTGCACCATCAGGCATACCCACCCCTAATACACTTACTTGAATACCTTTTTCAGCTGCAACTTTAGCAGCTTCTACAGCTCCGCCTTCATGGTTTTCACCATCTGTAATTACAACAATGGCACGTCCCACTCCTTCTTGAGGTGTAAAACTCCGTACAGCCAAATTAATAGCTTCTCCAATAGCCGTACCTTGTTTAGAAATCAATGAAGGACTAATCGACTCCAAAAACATCTTGGCAGAAATATAGTCGCTGGTAATCGGTAACTGTGTAAATGCATCTCCTGCAAATACAATCATACCGATTTTATCATTATCCAGTTCATCAACTAACCTGGAAATTAATCTTTTAGCTTTTTCCAGACGACTTGGCTGTACGTCCTGTGCCAACATCGAATTTGAAATATCCAAAGCAATAATAACTTCTACCCCTTTACGCTTCACTGTTTCCTGTTTGGAGCCAAACTGAGGACGTGCTAATAATACAGAGAACAAGCCGATAACAACAAATATTATCCAAAATTTTATATCCGGACGATATTTGGATACATCAGGCATCAACTGGGCCAGTAAAACCGGATCACCAAAACGTCGAATATTTTTTCTTCTCCTGTAATTGGAATACAAGTAGAAAACTGCTAAAAAAGGTAATAGCAACAATAAATATAAATATGTAGGTTCTTCAAATCGGAACATTTTCTTCTTATTTTACGATTGACAAATAACGATTGACAAACATCCTTATGGAATCTTTTTGAGTATTGAGTTACGCAATAACACTTCTAATAACACACAAAGGAAAGCCGCCAATGCAAACCACTGATATTCTTCGTCCCTCTTACTATACTCCTTTACATTCAGTTTAGTTTTTTCCAGTTTATCAATTTCCTCATATACTTCTTTTAGTTTCGAGTTACTCGTAGCCCTAAAATAGTTACCATCGGTTGTACCTGCAATCTGTGTCAACGTTTTCTCATCAATTTCCACCGGCATATTTACATATTGCACCGTATTTCCAACTGGATAGGGATAAGGTGCCATACCATTCGTCCCCACCCCAATAGTATACACGCGAATACCAAAACTTTTGGCTATCTCAGCAGCCGTCAATGGAGAAATATCCCCTTTGTTATTAGTACCGTCTGTCAATAAAATAATCACCTTAGACTTTGCCTTACTATCTTTCAGTCGGGTTACTGCATTTGCTATTCCCATACCTACTGCTGTACCATCTTCGATAAGGCCACATTTGATATTATGAATCATATCCAATAAAACAGCATGGTCGACAGTAAGCGGACATTGAGTGAAAGTTTCACCTGCAAATAAAGTTATACCGATATTATCGTTAGGGCGGCCGTTAATAAATTCAGCAGCTACATCCTTTGCAGCTTCCAACCGATTCGGCTTTAAATCCTCGGCTAACATACTAGTAGATACGTCAATAGCGAGCATTATATCAATCCCTTCTATTTCGCTATTCTGCCATTTATTAGTCGTTTGCGGACGTGCAAGCACTAGAATAACCAGCACTAAGGCAATAACACGCAATAAGAATGGAACATGCAACAAATAGTTCTTATAGCTTTTAGGTGTATGTGCATATACACGAGCATCCGAAATTTGAAGAGTTGCTTCACTTTTCTTTTGCCTCAGAATATACCATACAATATAAGGTATAAGTAATAATAGCAAAAACAGATATTCAATATTGGCAAAAATCATTTCATTTATGATTTAACAGTTTACTATTTAGTATTCAAGCTATATATACTTTTAAGCAAAAAGATTATATAGCTGCATACCTATATATATAAAGGTACCTATCAATGCGGTTGACAAAATTGCGATTCCGCAAATTAACAATACTTTTGTCCGTAAAGAACGCTTCTCTATAATTGTAATTTCCGTTGGTTGCGGTTTTTGATTTTCTTCTTCAGGTTGCTTCGTTTCATTAATAAAGTCAATAGCATTGATCAGATTGGCATCATTCTCGTTCATTTGCGGATCGTGCTTCGCGAACTTCACTAGATCGGCTGTCTGGAAAAGCTCCTTCAAATCAGAAATAGCTTCTTTATCCTTCATTTCTAATAGCTTGTCAATAATCTCAGATGAAGTCATTTCAAGCGCATTGAAACCAAAACGATCTTTTATATAGGTGCGAAGTGTATCAGTCAATTCTGTGTAATATTCCTTCGGTTGTCCTTTCTGCCATACTTTCTCATTCTTGATACGCTCTATCTCTTTCATTGCAGCCTGATGGGGCGGCAATTTAGGTTCTACCTTTATTTTGCGGATAATAGGTTTGTTATCCCGGATACGAACAATGAGATAAATCAATAGACCAAGTAAAGGCAAAGCCAAGAATGAACAGCCAATTAACCCATACCAGTCTTCCCATGCGAAAGGAGCTTTCATCACGGTTTTCTGTCCAAAAAATTGGTCTGGATGTAATGTGTCAACCGGTATTGAATATACTTTCAATGCCAAAGCTCTTGATCTATACTCTTTGCCATCTACTGTAACAGGCATTGGTGGTAGATAATACAAAGCCGAGTCAAAAGAAGTAACAGTATACTCTTGAGTAATCATCATACGCTGACGATCGTTCAAGAACTGAGTATCCGGCTTGGCAGTTTCTATAATTTCTACCCCTCGTACCAGTGTATCGGTATAAGCGGGAAAAACAGCCCGTTGCTTGGCATCCATAGCTACTTGTAATTGTATTTTCGCTTGTTCACCAATCAGTATCTGCAAAGAATCTATCTTTGCCTCCACTGTTACAGATTGTGCTCCTACTCTATCAATAGACAGTAAACATAACAATGCTATCAGAATAATATTTTTATTCATCTTTGATTTCATTAGTTTCGTTTGGCAAATAAATTCAACAATGCCTTTACGTAATCCTGGTCAGTTCTTACAGATACAGAGTCTACGTTACTTTTAGTAAATGTATCATTCAATTCTGTCTGTTTTTGTATCCACCAGTCGCGATGTGCCCGACGTACAGCTTTGGAAGAAGTATCAATCCATTGCTCATGTCCGGTTTCTGCATCTTTTATCCGCATCAATCCCACCGGAGGAAGATCACTGACTCTCCTATCATAAACCTGTAATGCTACTACATCATGTTTCCGGTTAGCAATAGTCAAAGCATTTTTGAAACTTTCCTGATCGATAAAGTCGGATAAAACAAACGCAGTACAGCGTCTTTTCATAACATTAGTCAGATATTCCAATGCAAGACGTATATTAGTGCGATGACTTTCCGGCTGAAAATCAATCAATTCACGAATAATATATAGAATATGCTTACGTCCCTTCTTGGGAGGAATAAACTTTTCTATCCGGTCTGAAAAGAATATCACACCGATTTTATCATTGTTTTGGATAGCAGAGAAAGCAAGAGTAGCGGCAATTTCCGTTATCATGTCTTTCTTTAATTGCTTGACCGTACCAAATTCTAAACTTCCGGAAACATCGACCATCAACATAACTGTCAGTTCGCGTTCCTCTTCAAACACTTTCACATAAGGTTTGTTGAAGCGCGCCGTCACGTTCCAGTCTATATCACGTATGTCATCCCCAAATTGATACTCACGAACCTCCGAAAAGGACATTCCTCTACCTTTGAAAGCCGAATGATATTGGCCTGCAAAAATATTGTTAGACAATCCTCGTGTCTTGATTTCAATTTGGCGAACCTTTTTTAGTATTTCACTTGTTTCCATTTATAAAGTAGTTAAGTGGTAAGTAGTTAACTACCAATTAAGGTACTTCAACCTTATTCAAAATCTTACTGATGATTTCGTCCGAAGTCATACTGTTTGCTTCGGCTTCGTATGTCAGTCCAATACGGTGACGGAGCACGTCATGCGCAACAGCACGTACATCCTCTGGAATCACATAACCGCGGCGTTTAATGAAAGCATACGTACGGGCAGCTAAAGCAAGATTGATAGATGCACGAGGCGAACCACCAAATCCGATCATATCTTTCAATTCTTTCAGGTCATATTTTTCCGGGAAACGAGTTGCAAATACAATATCTACGATATAGCGTTCAATCTTTTCGTCCAAATACACCTGACGAACTACTTTTCGTGCTTCGATAATTTCCTCTGCCTTCAGAATTGGCTTTATATTGAACTTTTCTCCATTTATATTCTGGCGAATAATCAACTTTTCTTCCTCTAGTTTTGGATAATCGATAACAACTTTCAGCATAAAACGGTCAACCTGTGCTTCAGGAAGCGGATAAGTACCTTCTTGTTCGATAGGGTTTTGAGTTGCCAATACAAGAAAAGGCTCCGGTAATAAGAAAGTCTCTTTACCAATAGTAACCTGACGTTCTTGCATAGCTTCCAGCAAAGCACTCTGAACCTTGGCAGGAGCACGATTTATTTCATCGGCTAATACAAAGTTTGCGAAAATCGGTCCTTTTTGTACTTTAAACGATTCATCTTTCTGACTGTAAACCATTGTACCGATAACGTCAGCAGGCAATAAGTCGGGGGTAAACTGGATACGGCTATATTTAGCGTCAATCAAAGAAGCAAGAGTTTTAATAGCCAAAGTTTTTGCCAAACCAGGCACACCTTCCAAAAGGACATGGCCATCGGAGAGTAATCCGATAAGCAGTGATTCAACCAAATGTTTCTGACCAACAATGATTTGGTCCATACCTGTCGTAAGATTGGTAACGAAAGCACTTTGTCTTTCAATCCGCTCATTTAGCTCGCGGATATCAATTGATTCAGCCATAAATACTTAATATTTTATTATTTAATTCCCATTAATTTGATGTAAGCCTTGCCTGTGTATAAGGCTTTTTATTTTGCTTCCAAAAGTACGCCATATAATTAACGATTGCAACTAATTTTTATTAAAAAACAATGCGAAATCTTTAGATTAAGGTACTTTCATACGCTTTTGTACATCCATAACACTTCCCCCGACCAGTACAAGTAATGTATAGCCGGGGAGTAGATAGTTATAATTATTCTTTTGTAAGTTCCGGTATTTTGATTGTAGTACCATAAGGCACGTTATTCGGATTTTTAATCACATCCGGATTATGCTTCACTATATATGGCCACATCGCTTTTGTACCATAGAAACGTAAAGAAACTCTTGTTAAAGTTTCACCTTCCTTGATTGTATACTTTGTCTTTGTTCCTGTTATTTTATATGATGCAGAATCAGGATAAGCAGAAACTGAAGGTTGCTGCTGGACAGGCTTACTCTCAGTCTTTGCAGGAGTTAATATTTCTTCTTTTTTTACAATTAACTGTGGCTCAACAACGTTCTTCGGTGTAGTAACAGTTACCTCTACAACAGTATCTTTATGTTCAATAGTATCGGAAAGCTGCGCTTCAGTTCGAACAGGTTGAGTTGTTACAGGCGGCATATCGAGGGTATTCTTGTCAGATGAAGAAGAAAACAGGTCCGGATAATAGATAAATAAAATCACACCTCCACATAGTAACAATACTATGACGATTACAGCTATCAAATAAGGAACAGGAGATTTCTCCTTTTTAACAACCTCTTTTTTAGATATCGGGCTAACAGTAGTTTGTACAGAAGCTTTAGTCGGCTTTGTAATTTCCGACTGTGGTGATACAATTGGAATTTCGGGCTTTAGATTTGCTTTCAGAAGTTCTTGTTCAATAATCTGCTCTGCCGTAATTCTTTCTTTCTCTTTTACTGGTTGTTCTGGCTGTTGTTGTTCAACCATAAGTGATTCTTCAACCACTACTTTTTCTTCAATAGACTGTTCCGTTATTCGTTCCTCCTGAACCGTATCCACTTCTTCGGAAGAATCTTGTTCAGCAATCTGACTTTCATTTTCTACTATAGGATTAGAAGTATTCTCTTGACTTTCCTCCTTTTTATTATAATCTTCTATTGTTGAAGCAAGAATTTCCTCACCTACTTCTTCCTCTTCCACTTCTTCTACCGGAGTATCTTCCAATACTGTGTTTTCATTCAACACAACAGTCTCGAAATGTGCAAAAGGTTTATTAATTGTATCTCTCAAATTCGCGTCCGGAGAAAATGAAACCTTTGTATGCCCTTTTATCTGGAAACGTTCACCTGTGTTAACATTGACACTTTCCCGGCTATCTACATCGATAAGTTTGAAAGTTCCCAATCCTTTGATTTTTACAGTCTTCTCGTTTTCCAAGGCTTGTTCAATCAAGAGAAAAAACTCTTTTACGAACACCTCGGCATCCTTCTTGGTCATGCTATGTTTAGCAGCCAACAAGTCAGTAAGGTCTTGAATTGTTAGTCTTTCATTCATAACGGGAAATATTTATTTAAACTTATCTTTCAATGTATTGCTAGGTTTATAAGATAACACCAATTTGGGAGGAACCAACATACGTTGTTTACTTGCCGGATTAATTGAAATACGTTCCGCTTTCTTTTTTACTTCAAAAGAACCGAATCCTTGTACTGCAATCACGTTGCCTTCTTCCAGTTCTTGTACCATATCAGACAGTAAAGAACCTATTAATTCGGCAGTATCCTTAATGGTGTACCCCAGTCTTTCAGCTAGTTCAGATGTAAATTCCTTATTATTCATAGTCATTTATTATCTTTGCATATAAATCAAAATCGTCTGCATCTACTACTTCTACTTGATAAAACTTTCCGATCTCAAGCTCTTTTTCAGAACAATTAATCAATACTTCCGGATCTACTTCCGGCGAATCAAATTCAGTTCTTCCGATATAATAATCGCCTTCTAACCGATCAATGATAATTTTCATCTGTTTACCGACTTTTTCTGCACTCAACTCTGCCGATATGCCCTGCTGAATATCCATTAATTCATCAAGTCGGGCTTGTTTCACTTTTTGCGGAATAGAATCTTCATAAGTTTCTGCAGCATAAGTACCTTCTTCTTCCGAATAAGCAAAAGCTCCCATTCTATCGAAGCGTACTTTACGGACAAACTCCTTTAACTCTTCAAAGTCTTCCTCTGTTTCTCCAGGATGTCCTACCATTAAAGTTGTTCGCAGGTGAATACCAGGAACTTCTTTACGGAATTGTTCAATCAGTCTGTAAGTATCCTCCTTTGTCACTTGCCGACGCATCAGCTTCAACATATTGTCACTGATATGTTGCAAAGCTATATCCATATACTTGCAAACATTGCCACGTTCACGCATTACACGAAACAAGTCAATCGGGAAATGTGCCGGATACGCATAATGCAGACGAATCCATTCTACTCCTGGTATTTCCGAAATACGTTCAATCAATTCCGGAAGCATTTGTTTCTTATACAAATCAACTCCGTAATAAGTTAGCTCCTGTGCTATAACCTGAAACTCTTTCACGCCTTGCGACACCAGATACCGGACTTCATCCAAGATTTCTTCTATCGGTTTAGATATATGACGTCCTGTAATAATCGGGATAGCACAATACGAACATTTACGATCACATCCTTCCGATATTTTCAGATAAGCATAATGCTGCGGAGTGGTCAGCGTCCGTTCAATATACAACTCCTCATGATAGCTTTTCCCCAAATCATGCAAAAGTTCCTTCCAGTTGAATTTACCATAGAATTTATCTACTTGTGGTATTTCAATAGCCAGCTCCCTGAGATAACGTTCAGAGAGACACCCCATTACGAAAAGTTTCTTTAAGTCACCTTCTTCCTTTCTTTTGGCAAACTCCAGAATCATATTGATAGATTCTTCTTTGGCATCGCCGATGAAACCGCATGTATTGATGACTGCAATTTCCCCTTGTGGAGTTTCAGTATCATGAGTCACGCTATATCCTACTTCTTCCAGTTGACGCATCAACTGCTCAGAGTCCACCAAATTTTTAGAGCATCCCAAAGTGATTATATCTATTCTCTTTCTTTTCATGCATTTTCTCCAAACAAGGAATCAACAAATTCGTTTTTGCGGAATACTTGTAAATCCTCCATTCCTTCACCCAAACCGATGTATTTAACAGGAATCTTAAATTGGTCGGAAATACCAATTACAACACCGCCTTTAGCAGTCCCATCAAGTTTAGTGATAGCCATAGCGGTAACCTCCGTTGCCAGAGTAAACTGCTTGGCTTGTTCAAAAGCATTCTGTCCTGTAGAGCCGTCCAATACAAGTAATACTTCATCCGGTGCATCAGGCACTACTTTCTTCATTACATTTTTAATTTTGGTCAGCTCGTTCATCAGGCCGACTTTATTGTGCAAGCGTCCGGCTGTATCAATAATAACGATGTCAGCATTGTTGGCAACAGCAGAGCTAAGGGTGTCATAAGCTACCGATGCAGGATCAGCACCCATTTTCTGTTTAACGACAGGCACCCCTACCCGCTCTCCCCAAATCATCAGCTGTTCTACAGCAGCCGCACGGAATGTATCAGCGGCTCCCAAGTAAACAGATTTACCAGCTTTCTTGAATTGATAAGCCAGTTTGCCGATAGTTGTAGTCTTTCCCACTCCATTGACCCCTACTACCATAATCACATAAGGCTTTCTTTCGATCGGAACATCAAAATCAGCTACATCATCCGAGTTATTCTCGGTCAACAAAGCGGCTATTTCGTCACGTAATATATGATTCAATTCCTGAGTATTCACATATTTATCCGCAGCGGCACGTTTTTCGATGCGCTTAATAATATTCAAAGTCGTCTCTACGCCTACATCCGACGTAATCAACACTTCTTCCAGATTATCCAACACTTCGTCATCTACCTTTGACTTACCAGCCACGGCACGAGCGATTTTACTAAACACGCTCTCTTTGGTTTTAGATAACCCCTTATCTAAAGTTTCCTTCTTCTCCTTTGAAAAAAAACTAAAAAATCCCATATTGACAGTTGTTTGTATAATACATAATGCTACAAAGATATAACAAAGGATTGAAAAGTAAAAAAAAGAAGCAATAAAAAATCCCCTCATTGTTTGTCAATGAGAGGATTTTGTATTTATAGCGCGTATGCTATTTCAATTATTTTTTGAAAAAGTCTTGTACTTTTTCATTCGGAACCATTTGCTCATCAAAAACGTATGCTCCAGTCTTAGGAGATTTTACCATTTTGATAACCTTAGTATAAGCACGACCTTCTTTAGAGCCTTCGTGCAAACTTGCTACTGTTTTCTTTGCCATGGGTTATACTTCTTTATTATTTAATTTCCTTGTGTACTGTTACTCTTTTCAGAATTGGGTTGTATTTTTTCAACTCAAGTCTTTCTGTAGTATTCTTTCTGTTCTTAGTTGTGATATAACGAGATGTTCCCGGCATTCCACTGTCTTTGTGTTCTGTACATTCCAGAATCACCTGCACTCTGTTACCTTTTGCTTTCTTTGCCATTGTAAGTTTTCTCCTCTACGTTTAGCCGATTACTTTAATGCTTTTCCAATCACAATAACCTTTAGCCACAGCTTCAGTCAGCGCAGCATCCAGTCCTTTTTTGTTAATAATACGCAACCCGTTAGCGCAAATGCTAAGGCTGATCCAACAATCTTGTTCTACATAGTAGAACTTTTTATTAAACAAGTTCAAATCAAAGGTTCTTTTAGTTCTTCTCTTTGAGTGTGAAACATTGTTGCCAATCATGGCTTTCTTTCCGGTAATTTGACAAATCTTCGACATTTCTATCTTATTTTTATAGTTTTATATCTATACTTCTTTCAAACAGGACGCAAAGTAAGCACTTTTATCCGTATAAAACAAGAAATTCCTAAAATAATTCACTTCTGAATACCAATTTTCCCTTATTTGAGTAAATCCCGTAAAATTAATAACGCATTATTGCCGGCTCTTTCAATATTCATGGATCTTCCGCGATTTGTTTCCTGCTTGTAAGTACGAATTTCGTTTTTATAACCAGCAGCTATCCAAACTGTCCCTACCGGTTTTTCAGGAGTTCCTCCTCCGGGACCGGCTATGCCTGAAGTTGCCACAGCACAGTCGGTTTTCAATGCTTTCATCGCACCTTTTACCATTTCAATCACAGTTTCTTCACTAACAGCTCCATGCCGTTCCAAAGTTTCGGGAGAAACGTACAAGAGATTCATCTTTACTTCATTGGAATAAGCCACTATACTTCCATTAAAATATTCCGAACTTCCGGCAATAGATGTTAATCGTGCGGCAATACTTCCTCCAGTACAACTTTCTGCGGTGGAAACGGTTATTTTCTTCTTTTTTAGTAATTCGCCGATAATAACTTCCAAAGGAGTATCTTCCTCACAGAAGATATCTTCACCCAAAATTTTCTCTAATTTAGCTTTTTCGCTATCTAGAAGCGCCCGCACTTCTTTTTTATCTTGTCCGCGTCCAGTCAATCGCAGGCGGATTATTCCAAGTTTTGGTAAATAGGCCAGTTTGATGCTTTCCGGCAGTGCAGTTTCCCACAGTTCCAGTTTTTCAGCCAATACAGACTCTGGATAGTGTTGTACAAGAAATGTTTGATGCATAATCACATCCGTTTGAAATTTCTCATGCAGCTTGGGCAATATGGATTCCGTCATCACAACTTTCATCTCCTGCGGAACTCCCGGCATTGAAACGAGAACTCTGTCGTTTCTTTCAAACCAACTAACAGAAGCACTCCCTACCGGATTATTTATAACGGTACAGCCCTCGGGAACCATTGCCTGCCCTTTATTTAAGGCATTCATGGGGATTTTTCCGGCCAACACCCGTTTTATGTTTTCAAAAACTTCTTCACTAAATACCAGTCTAGTATGGAAATACTTACATAGCGTTTGTTTTGTTATATCATCTTTAGTAGGACCTAGTCCCCCGGTCACTAAAACAATATTCACCCTTTTCATCGCATTATCGATCGCTTCAAGAATCTCATCTTCCCGGTCACGGATTGAAACAATACGAAGAACCTCAATGCCTATCTTATTTAATTTCTGTCCTATCCAGGCAGAATTAGTGTCGACAACCTGCCCTATCAGCAGTTCGTCACCAATGGTTATTATTTCAGCAAACATACTTTCCTTATTTTATCCTATATATTAAGGTATATTTTTAGTCTTACGGACAAGAAGCCTATTTTCAATAAGGAAATTATTCTAATGTAACGCGAGAATAGGCCGGAAGATCAATAGAGCAAAAATCCCTATCCAAATATTTAAAATATCCGGTAATAGCGATCATTGCTGCATTGTCGGTAGTATAGCTGAATTTTGGAATAAAGATATCCCAGTCATATTTTTCGGCATGTTCCCGAAAAGCATTACGTAATCCGTTATTCGCAGAAACTCCTCCTGCTACGGCTACTTCCTTGATTTTGTATTCTTTTGCAGCTTTACGCAATTTATCCATTAGAATATCTACAACTGTTGCTTCCAATGATGCAGCCAAATCCACTTTATGATGTTCTATAAAATCAGGGTCCTCTTTCAGCCAGTCACGTAATGAATAGAGGAATGAAGTTTTTAATCCGCTAAAGCTATAATCCAGCCCCGGAATATGCGGTTTGCTGAATGTGAATGCTTTCGGGTTTCCCTGGCGTGCCAGTTTATCAATAATCGGTCCACCCGGATAACCGAGCCCCATTACTTTGGAGCACTTGTCAATAGCTTCACCTGCAGCATCATCAATCGTCTGCCCCAAAATCTCCATATCGTTATAGGCTTTCACTAATATAATTTGTGAATTTCCTCCAGATACTAATAGACATAAGAAAGGAAAATTGGGTTGTCTATTTTCCTCATCTTCTGCTTTAATAAAATGAGCTAAAACATGTCCATTCAGATGATTAACATCAATCAATGGAATATTTAAGGAACGAGCGAATCCTTTAGCGAAAGAGACACCGACGAGCAATGAACCCATTAATCCCGGACCACGTGTAAAAGCTACCGCACTCAATTCTTCTTTAGTGACTCCAGCACGTTTCAGCGCTTCATGTACTACCGGTACGATATTTTGTTGATGCGCCCGTGAAGCCAGCTCGGGTACTACTCCACCGTATGCTTCATGTACGGCTTGGCTCGATACCACGTTCGACAGCAGATAACCATCTTTGATAACAGCTGCCGACGTATCATCACAAGAGGACTCAATTCCTAATATTATTACACTCATAAGTAATTAAACTATTAAAACGGTGCAAAAGTAATCATAAAACTACGATTCATAACGAACTATTTTATATTTTTGTTCGCAAAATAAAAATAATCGCTTATCAGAACGCTGAAAAAGACTGTACGCTGGGTAGTTGGTATTGTACTGGGAGTATATATCGGAACTATTGTTTTGCTGAATATACCAAGTGTTCAGCAAGTCATGAGTGTATTTGTAGCCGAGGAGCTCTCCGACTTATTGAATACACGGGTGACAATTGGCCGGATAAATATAGGATTGTTGAACCGTATCATCATTGACGATGTATTGCTTGACGACCAAGACGAGCAGGAAATGCTCAAAGTGACTCGTTTGTCTGCCAAATTTGATATCATGCCTTTTTTTAAAGGTAAGATATCCATTAGCAGTGTCCAGTTATTCGGTTTCAATATCAATCTTCAAAAAAAGACACCAGACTCTCCACCTAATTTTAAATTCGTATTAGATGCATTTGCTTCCAATGATACGGTGAAGAAAGACAACTCATTGGATTTGCGTATTAATTCTATCCTGATTCGTCGTGGGCGAATGGCTTATCATGTACTTTCAGAAGAAGAAACACCCGGGAAGTTTAATGCCAAACACATCCATCTTCAGAATATTATAGCTAATATTTCATTGAAAGCCTTGAGTAAAGATTCAATAAATCTGGGAATTAAGCGGTTGAGCCTTGATGAAAAAGTATCCGGTTTCTCTTTGAAGAAGATGAGTCTGAAGCTAGTTGCCAATAGCAGGCAGACAAGCATTGACAATTTTGCTATCGAATTGCCCGAAACATCTCTGAAACTGGATACAATTCATTTGATATATGATAGTTTGAAAGCCTTTGACCGTTTTACGGAACAGGTTCGTTTTTCTTTCCGTACGTTGCCGTCACAAATCACTTTAAAAGATATTTCTCCTTTTCTTCCGGCGCTATCGCACTTCAAAGAGCCGATATCGTTGGATATGGAAGTAAAAGGTACTGTCAATCAATTGACCTGTTCGCATCTGGAAATAACAGCCGACAATCGTCAGTTCCGCCTTAAAGGAGATGTGGCACTTCAGGACTTGTCGCATCCGCAAGACGCTTATGTGTTTGGAACCCTATCCGAACTTACTGCTACTACTCGTGGCGTAGGATTTTTAGTCCGCAATTTGAGTCATGATTATAATGGAGTGCCTCCAGTACTGGAACGCTTGGGAAATGTCAGTTTCCGGGGAGAGGTTTCCGGCTATTTCACAGATATAGTAACTTATGGCCAATTGCATACTGATTTGGGCGGTGTCAATATGGACTTGAAATTGAGTTCTGATAAAAGTAAGGGATTGTTTGCTTATTCCGGTGCCGTTAAAACAACCGACTATAAGTTAGGTAAATTATTGGCTAACGAGCAACTGGGAGAAATCACATTCAACTTAGATGTACATGGGCGCCATGTAACCGACCGACTCCCTGTTGTTGAATTGAAAGGGCTGATAGCTTCCGTAGATTATAGTAGATATAGATATGAGAATATTACACTGGACGGAGAATATAAGCAAGGAGGATTTAATGGCAAAGTAGCACTGGATGATCCGAATGGCTCTATTTATCTGAATGGAGATGTGAATGTTTCCTCCAGAATTCCTACATTTAATTTTCAAGCTATTATCAATAAATTGCGGCCGCATGACCTGAATCTCACCTCCAAGTATCCGGATACGGAATTCTCTTTGAAACTAAGAGCCAACTTCACGGGAGGCTCAGTTGACGAAATGATTGGAGAAATCAATGTGGATAGCCTCGAATTTATGTCACCAGAGAAACAATACTTCATGAACAACATGAATATCCGGGCCAGCAAACAGAATAACGAGAATCAGTTGAGATTGACTTCTGAGTTTCTGACAGCAAGTGTGGAAGGAAAGTTCCAGTATCACACATTGCCTGCCAGCATTCTGAATATTATGCGGAAATATGTCCCGTCATTAATATTACCTCCCAAAAAGCCAATTGAAACACACAATAATTTCCAATTCGATATACATATATATAATACAGATATTCTATCCACGATTTTTGATATTCCGCTGACGGTATATACTCATTCCACTTTGAAAGGATACTTTAATGATCCCTTGCAGCGTTTGCGTGTGGAAGGATACTTCCCCCGTCTTCAATATAAGAACAACTTTATTGAGTCGGGCATGATTTTGTGCGAGAATCCATCAGATCATATTCGTGCGCGGATGCGCCTGACCAATCTGAAGAAGAAAGGAGCAGTCAACCTTTCTTTGGATGCGCAAGCTAAAGACGACAATATCAGTACGACATTGAATTGGGGAAATAGTGCTGCGGTGACATATAGCGGGCAATTGGCCGCTGTGGCAAAGTTCTTGCGTACCGAAGGAGAGAAGCCTTTATTAAAAGCAATGGTAGAGGTGAAACCGACGGATATTATTCTGAATGATACCCTTTGGCAGATACATCCTTCACAGGTAGTAGTGGATTCTGGCAAGGTAGACGTGAACAACTTCTATTTTAGCCACCAGGATCGTTATGTACGTATAAACGGACGTCTTTCGGACAATCCGCAAGATAGTGTAAAGGTTGATTTAAAGGATATCAACATGGGATATGTGTTTGATATTGCAAGTATTTCCGATGATGTAAATTTTGAAGGAGATGCTACAGGAACTGCCTATGCAAGTGGTGTTTTCAAAAAACCTGTGATGAATACGCGTTTATTTATAAAAAATTTCTCTCTTAATCAAGGACGTTTGGGCGATTTGAACATATATGGCGAATGGGATAATGAAAATAGAGGAATCCGACTGGATGCATCTATCAAAGATATTTCTACGACCCCGTCACGTGTCACCGGCATCATTCATCCGCTAAAACCGGAAAGTGGGCTTGACTTAAATATCGAAGCAAATGAACTGAATCTGAAGTTTCTGGAACATTATATGAAGTCTATTGCAAATGATATAAAAGGACGGGCAACGGGTAAAGTACACTTCTACGGGAAATTTAAAGGATTGAATCTCGATGGCGCAGTCATGACGGATGCTTCCATGAATTTTGATATTTTGAATACTCATTTTGCTATAAAGGATACCATTCTTTTAGCTCCTACCGGATTGACGTTCAACAATATACATATTTCTGATATGGAAGGCCATTCGGGAAGAATGAACGGTTATCTGCATTTCCAGCATTTTAAGAACTTAAATTATCGTTTTGAGATACAAGCAAACAACATGCTTGTAATGAATACAAAAGAATCGACGGACATGCCTTTCTATGGCACGGTGTATGGTACCGGAAATGCATTGCTTACCGGAAATGCCATACAGGGACTAGATGTTAATGTCGCCATGACGACCAATCGAAATAGCATCTTTACTTATATTAATGGTAGTGTTGCATCAGCTACGAGTAACCAGTTTATCAAGTTTGTAGACAAAACTCCCCGCCGCACTATTCAGGATTCTATTCAAATAATTTCTTATTATGAACAATTGCAACAAAAACGTCAGGAAGCTGAGGAAGAGCAAAAGACGGATATACGATTGAATATTCTTGTAGATGCGACGCCAGATGCAACAATGAAGATTATCATGGATCCTGTTGCCGGAGATTATATCAGTGGCAAGGGTACAGGAAATATACGAACAGAATTTTACAATAAAGGGGATGTGAAGATGTTCGGTAGCTACCAAATTAATCAGGGAGTATATAAATTCAGTTTGCAGGAAGTGATCCGTAAAGACTTTGTTATCAAGAACGGAAGTACGATTACCTTTAACGGTGCCCCTCTGGATGCAAACTTAGACATTCAGGCTTCCTACACGGTAAATTCAGCATCTCTGAATGACCTGATACCGGAAGAATCTTCGTCAATCATACAACAACCCAATGTTAAGGTGAACTGTATCATGAATTTGAGCGGGATATTGGTACGACCTACTATTAAATTAGGTATTGAGCTTCCGAACGAACGGGATGAAGTACAAACATTGGTACGTAATTATATTAGTACGGAAGAACAGATGAATATGCAAATCCTTTATCTATTGGGTATTGGTAAGTTCTACACGGAGGATGCACGTAATAATCAAAATTCAAACGTGATGTCTTCGGTACTTTCTTCCACCCTCTCCGGTCAGTTGAATAACGCCTTGTCGCAAGTCTTTGAAACGAATAACTGGAATATTGGAACAAATCTAAGCACAGGCGATAAAGGCTGGACAGATATGGAAGTGGAAGGCATCTTGTCCGGTCAGTTACTGAATAACCGGTTACTTATTAACGGAAACTTTGGTTATCGGGATAATCCAATGGCAAACACGAATTTTGTGGGCGACTTTGAAGCAGAATGGCTGATAAACCGTTCAGGAGACATTCGTTTGAAAGCTTACAATGAAACGAACGACCGATATTATACAAAGACAAATCTGACTACACAAGGTGTAGGTATTATGTACAAGAAAGATTTCAATAAATGGAGTGACCTGTTCTTTTGGAATAAGTGGAAGCTACGTAATAAACGAAAACAGAAAGAAAAGTCCAAACAGCAGACAGACAGTATCGGAAATACCAATACAGCAAAGTCTGTATTAAAAAGGCAACATGAGCAGTGATAAAACGCAGATGCCTTGAAAATAAGAGTTTCTCTTAGGGAAACTCTTATTTTCAAGGCATGAAACCCATAAAAAATAATCGCATGATTGACTCTACCTGAAACTATAAATGAATAGTTCGTTACCGTTCCATAATAAGATTATTGTATAATTATTAGTCAAGTATTTGTCCGTCAGCTCTTATTTTTACATCTATCTCACTATTTTCTATGTCAATCAAGTAGTATGTAGCACCCGTTGCTTCTTCAACATATTCAGTGTCGTCGTCATCAACTCGTCCAGGATATGTAGCATGAATCGTATTTTTTACAGGATCAGGCAATGTGTTGAAATGTACCTCCCATGAAGTTAAAACCCACTTACCTTCTTGAGTAAACCATGCAGATGCTTCATGTCCGTCATAGAAATCTGCTACGTAATATCCGTACTTGTTTTCCCATTCTACGTTTGTGGCATTCGGATATTTAGCCGAAAATGTACTTTGCAATTCAACAGGAACAGCTATTGATTCATCATCATTATTATCGCAACTATGTAAGCTCCATGCAACACCTAATACCAATAAAAAGGTAAAAATCTTTCGTTTCATCATTAGTTCTAATTTTTTAAGGTTTAGTTATCAATATCGATCAAATTGAATTTCAGATCGAACTTTAATTCCACACGATTGGAAAGTTGCACTTCATATTCCTTTTTATCGCGTTCAATTTTCAGCACTCTAGTATCAGGATAATTAGTTGTCACATATTTCTGAATAGTTGTGGGGATAATAGCTGTGGGAACAGAAGTATATTTGCAATTCACCTCCTCCCAGTTTCCATTCTTGCCAAACTCCACTTTATTGCCATTCGTGAAAATCACTTCATAACTTTTATAGAAGAAATCACTTTCCATTTTTGCCAAAGCAACTTTACTATCGGCAAAATGCTGTTTGATGAACTGTTGAGCCGGTTGTAGCATTTGAGTAACCTGGATTGGTTTGTCATCGTCTGCACGTGCTACTGTTTGCAAAGTAAACAAACATACTAATAAGAATACTAACTTTTTCATAATCGTTGTTTTTTTAATTGGTTTTACTGTTATCATTTAATTTATATTGCAAAGATGAGGGGAAAATCTGAAAAGATTTGGGAATTTTGAGAATTTCCGAAAAAATAAATCTCATAAAAATATAGTGACGCTATGCCCTCAACATAGTGTCACCATATCTATGGAATATCGTCACTATCGAATGGAAATAACGTCACTATATATTTCATCACAGAATTAGATTCTTTATGATTCTTTTAAAACTACTAATAAACACATCGTTTATTTTTGCAAACACAAATTTGACAGTATTCATATTAAATAACCATAAGAACTTTTTTATGACTATGAGAACAAATTGTTTTTTATTAGTAGCTATTCTATTGGGATTAATTCCCTTGAACTACACACACGCAAACGACTCAATTCCTAAAAGCGTGATTCTGTACACTCCCTACACCAAAATTTCTGTATCACCGGGAGCGTCAATTGATTACAGTATTGACCTCATTAACAATACGGATGAATTGACAAATGCAAACCTTTCTGTTAGCGGATTGGGCAGCAGTTGGAAACACGAAATGAAATCCGGCGGTTGGAGCCTTAGTCAATTGTCCGTACTTCCCAAAGAAAAAAAGACTTTTAATCTGAAAGTCGATGTTCCATTGAAGGTAAATAAAGGAAACTATCATTTTGTAGTGTATGCCGGAAATGCTAAACTTCCTTTGGATATTGTAGTTGCTCAACAAGGTACTTACCAGACTGAATTTACTACCGACCAGCCCAATATGGAAGGTAACTCCAAGTCAACCTTTACCTTCAGTACCACTTTAAAGAACCAGACTGCCGACCAACAGTTGTATGCTTTAATGGCTAATGCACCAAGAGGATGGAATGTTATTTTTAAACCTAACTACAAGCAAGCTACCTCTGCACAAGTGGAACCCAACAGTAGCCAGAATGTAAGCATAGATATTACTCCTCCTGCCAATGTAGAAGCCGGAAGCTATAAAATCCCGGTACGTGCTGCTACGGGAACTACTTCGGCTGAACTTGAATTGGAAGTAGTTGTGACCGGTTCTTTTCAAATGGAACTAACTACTCCGAGAGGATTACTAAGCACCGATATCACTGCCGGAGACGTGAAGCGAATTGAACTGGAAGTAAAAAATACAGGTTCATCATTGTTGAAAGATATCCAGTTATCTGCCAGCAAACCAGCTGATTGGGAAGTAACTTTCGAACCAACAAAAATTGATGCATTAAAAGCCGGCGAAACATCGACGGTAACCGCTATATTAAAAGCTTCTAAAAAAGCACTCCCAGGTGACTATGTGACTACCATTATGGCAAAAACTCCTGAAGTAAACGCTGATGCGCAATTCAGAATCGCAGTAAAAACTCCGATGATATGGGGGTGGGTAGGCGTTTTGATTATTGCGGCTGCTATCGGTGTAGTTTACTATCTGTTCCGTAAATATGGAAGGAGGTAAATTATGGGCGAACAAGTGATCGTACTTACCGATCTGACCAAACAATACGGTAATTTTACTGCTGTGGATCATATTCGCCTGCATATTCAAAAAGGAGAAATATTCGGATTACTGGGTCCGAACGGTGCCGGAAAATCAACTACCATTTTAATGATGTTAGGGTTGACAGAACCGACATCGGGTTCCGTTGAGATTTGCGGCATCAATTCGACTACACACCCTATCGAAGTAAAAAGAAAAATCGGCTATTTGCCCGAAGATGTAGGATTTTATGATGATATGACAGGACTGGAAAATCTGATATACACAGCACGCTTGAATGGTATTCCTGATAAGGAAGCGAGAGAAAAGGCCATGGAGTTAATGAAACGTACAGGATTGGAAGATCAACTGAAAAAGAAAGCAGGAAAATATTCACGCGGGATGCGACAACGGTTGGGACTTGCGGATGTACTTATCAAGAATCCGGAAATTATTATTCTGGATGAACCGACTTCGGGTATTGATCCTGCTGGTGTTCAGGAATTTATCGAACTGATCCGTTGGCTAAGTAAGGAGAAGGGATTGACCGTGCTCTTTTCCTCTCATCACCTGGATCAGGTACAAAAAGTATGCGACCGGGTCGGATTATTTAGTAATGGGAAAATACTCGCACTGATTGATATGACAGAACTGAAAGATAAGAAACAGGAACTGTCTGATATCTATAATCATTATTTTGAGGAAGGAGGAGAACAACATGAATGAAGTCAATCATCCTTTTTGGGTTATCGTCAATAAAGAAATATCCGATCATGTCAAAAGTTGGCGTTTTATTATTTTGATCGGTATTATTGCACTGACCTGTATGGGTTCTCTATACACTGCCCTTACTAATATTGGCGCAACAATAAAACCGAATGATCCGGATGGTTCGTTTCTGTTTTTGAAATTATTTACAGCCTCGGACGGAACTCTCCCCTCTTTTACGTTGTTTATCAACTTTTTGGGACCTCTATTAGGTATTGCTCTAGGATTTGATGCCGTCAATTCAGAGCAAAATAAGGGGACATTAAGCCGTATGTTATCTCAGCCTATTCATCGTGATTGCATAATTAATGCGAAGTTTATGGCTGCTTTGATAGTAATAGGTGTTATGCTATTCGTACTCGGTTTTCTGGTAATGGGATTCGGACTGATTGCAATCGGTATTCCTCCTACGGCTGAGGAATTTTGGAGAATTGTATTCTTCATTATAACAAGTATTTTCTATGTTGCTTTTTGGTTGAATTTGGCAATCCTATTTTCATTGCGTTTTCGCCAGGCAGCTACATCAGCGTTGGCATCTGTGGCAGTGTGGTTGTTTTTCAGCGTATTCTACACAATGATTGTAAATCTGGTGGCAAAAGGATTGAGCCCTTCACAAATGGCGTCGCCTTATCAGATCATCAGTTATCAAAAATTCATTCTCGGATTAATGCGTCTGGCACCTAGCGAGTTATTTAATGAAGCTACTACGACGCTGTTAATGCCTTCTGTAAGAAGTCTAGGACCACTTACAATGGAACAAGTTCAGGGAGTTATTCCAAGCCCACTTCCATTAGGACAAAGTCTTCTGGTAGTATGGCCACAACTCACGGGATTAATTGCAGCAACAGTTATCTGTTTTGCTATCTCTTATATTATGTTTATGAGAAGAGAAATTCGATCCCGATAGAGATTCGCACCACAAAATCCACAAAGGACACGGAGAAATAGTTTGAACGATCAGTTTATAATAACCGATAAATATCTTGTTCACTCTCACTCCGTGTCCTTTGTGTTCTCTGTGACGAAAACGATCATTTCAAAATCTCGAAACAATGCTCCTCTTGTTCGAAGTAATAACGTATATTCAAATGTTGTAGACGACAAATTGAATCGGCTATTGCCAACCCTAGTCCGGTAGAACCCTCTTTTTTACTTCCTTGATAGAAACGTTCAAAAATATGTTCTTCATCTAATGGATGTCCTGACCCGGAATTTCGGAAAGTAATGCTGTTTTTTGTAATAATAATCTGTATACGTCCTCCGTCCATATTATGCACGAATGCATTCTTCAAGAGATTAGTTAATAGAGCAACTGCCAAAGACTCGTTCATTACAATATGAAAACGATCCTGCTCAGTGATATTTACTTCTATGTTGCGGTAATCATAGACCTCTTTATAGTCTTCCAAATATTGCTTGAGAAGTGTGTTCAGTTCCAAATCTTTGGTATCAGTAAACTGTCCATTGTCAATCTTAGTAAGCAATAATAAAGATTTATTCAGTTTGGTTATATATTCCAATGTCTGATGCGTTTTCATTAGTTCTCCAAGTTGATTTTCCGACAATGAATCATCATCCATTAACATTTCCAACCGATTACGGCAAATGGCAAGTGGTGTTTGTATCTCATGCGAAGCATTTCCGATAAATTGTTTCTGTTGTTCGAACATTTGTTCCGTCCGTTCGGCATATCGGACAGCTGCATCATTTAGTTTCCGGAATTCTGTGATTTGGGTATCATTGTTCAATGCTTCGTTTTTCTTTCCCGTCTGGTAACTGTCCAACCAATGAAGAAGTACATATAATGGACGCATATTTCGATAGAATACCCATACAGATATGATTATGATGCAGAGTAACAGGGCTACATATAAAAAGATAATCCATACTTGAATAGCATCTTTCAAATCATCCTTCTCGATACTGGGAGTAGATACAGTCAGTTCATAATAACGTCCTTCGTCATTTTTAAAGATAGTGGTCAGGATACGCGCCGGCTCTGTTTCCCCTTTTTCTACGATATAGACCATAGAATCTTTATATTGGATATCATTGCGGTTTCCAGCATATTCTTTAGTTACTTCAGTAAGATAATACTGATTATTTGAACCGTTGTTTTCAGAAGGAAGCTCCTCTCCTGCCAATGCCCGAATGATAATTGTCTCCGAGTAGTCTTCAAGTGAATCATCGACTTCATCATTTACTTCATCAATCATTGTAACATAAAAAAATACGGCCCAAATTGTCAGGATAAGTGTCAGGGCTAAAGTGATGCGAAGAATGATGTAATATATTAATTTCATGGATGACTCCTATTGTTTCTGTTCTTCTACTATCATTTTGTAACCGAATCCGTAAACTGCTTTAATTTCAAGATCTGCTCCTGCATCCTTCAGCTTTTTACGAAGATTTTTGATTTGGGCATAAATAAAATCGAAGTTATCTACTTGATCGATATGATCTCCCCATACAGACTCTGCCAATGTATTTTTATTAACCAAGTGTCCAGGGCGATTTATGAAGTATAATAAGATATCATACTCCTTTCTATTTAATTCCAGTTCCTGATTATTGACAAAAACACGATATTTATCCGGCTCTATCCGTACATTTCCCTGACGGATATCAATTTCTCCGTCATGCTGATTGCGGCGAATTACACTTTTTATCCGGGCATTTAATTCAGCTAGATGAAACGGCTTCGGCAAATAATCATCTGCACCTAATTCTAATCCCAAGACCTTATCTTCCAAAGAATCTTTGGCAGAAATTATAATCACATTTTCCCGTTTATGCAAGGCTTTCAACCGTTCTAGAAGGTCAAGACCACTTCCGTCCGGTAACATAATATCCAATAAGATACAATCATAGTCATAGTCTTCAATTTTGCGTAAAGCAGAGTTGAAGTCACCTGCTGCTTCTACAACATAACGTTCTTTCTCCAGTGAACGTTGAATTAGTTCCCTTAAAGAGGGCTCATCTTCTACAATTAATATCTTCATAAAATCTTCTCCTTTCTTTCTTACATGATACAAAGAAAGAGGATATTTCTGAAAAAAAACTGAAATGGATAAAAAAAGAGTCCGAAATTTAATCTGAAACTTCGGACTCTTGTATGAGAAAGTAATATCTTTATTAAATAAATAGACCTTTCTTTCAACTGTTTAACCGCACAGTTTAATAAGAGCGTGCAAATATAACACGGCAAGCAGACGGTTTGCCTGTTACCATACATTTGCCCGGTTCTTTATCTCCCGGAACGAACGACTCGAATGGAATACAACGGATAGTTGCCTTCGTTTCTTCTTTGATTTTTTCTTCTGTTTCAGTCGTTCCGTCCCAATGAGCCAAGATAAAACCACCTTCCTCTATCTTTTCCTTGAATTCTTCGTATGTGTCTACTACTGTAATTTTAGAATTACGATAATCCAATGCTTTCTTGTAGATATTAGCCTGAATTTCTTCGAGCAGGTTCTGAACATAAGCTTCAATGCCCTCGCAAGTGATAGTTTCTTTTTCAAGTGTATCGCGACGCATTACCTCCATTGTATTGTTTTCAAGATCACGTCCACCCATAACCAGACGAACAGGTACACCTTTCAATTCATAATCTGCAAATTTGAAGCCTGGACGTTTATTATCTGCATTATCATACTTAACAGAAATACCTAATGCTTTCAACTTGGTAACAATACCCGCTACTTTGGCATCAATTTGTTTCAGTTGCTCATCGTTCTTGTAAATAGGAATAATAACTACTTGAATCGGAGCCAGATGCGGAGGTAATACCAGTCCATTGTCATCTGAATGAGTCATAATCAGGGCACCCATTAAGCGGGTAGAAACACCCCATGAAGTAGCCCATACATATTCCAATTTATTCTCTTTGTTCACGAACTGAACGTCGAAAGCCTTGGCAAAATTCTGTCCCAGAAAATGAGAAGTACCACTTTGCAGTGCTTTTCCGTCCTGCATCATAGCTTCGATAGTGTAAGTGTCAAGCGCACCGGCAAAACGCTCGTTGGCAGACTTTACACCTTTCACAACCGGAACAGCCATATATTTCTCTGCAAATTCACCATATACATTCAGCATTCTTACTGCTTCTTCTTCAGCTTCTTCGCGAGTAGCATGGGCAGTATGTCCTTCTTGCCACAAGAATTCAGCAGTACGCAAGAACAGACGAGTACGCATTTCCCAACGGAAAACGTTCGCCCACTGATTGCAAAGAATAGGCAGGTCACGATAAGATTGAATCCAGTTTTTATAAGTATTCCAGATAATTGTTTCTGATGTCGGACGAATAATCAATTCTTCTTCCAATTTTGCGGCTGGGTCTACTACTACCCCCGAACCGTCTTCTGCATTTTTCAGACGATAATGTGTCACTACGGCACATTCTTTTGCGAAACCTTCCACGTGTTCAGCTTCACGGCTCAGGAATGATTTCGGAATTAATAATGGGAAATATGCGTTTACGTGACCTGTTTCTTTAAACATATCGTCCAGTTGACGTTGCATTTTCTCCCAAATAGCGTATCCGTAAGGCTTAATCACCATACATCCGCGTACGGCAGATTGTTCTGCCAAATCAGCTTTTACCACCAAATCGTTATACCATTGCGAGTAATTCTCGCTACGTTTGGTAAGGTCTTTCAGTTCTTTTGCCATTATATTTTTTTATTTAAAGTACTCATAAGTGTCAAAACAGGGTGCAAAAATACGAAAAATGCATGAACTGCCCTATTCTTCATGCATTATTTTCATAGTAGAAAGAGACTTTGCCCATTGTTATCTTTCAGTCACAAAAAGAAAGCCAGATAGCTAAAAAATAACTATCTGACTTTTATCGTGAGCGGTAAGCGAGACTCGAACTCGTGACCCTTAGCTTGGGAAGCTAATGCTCTACCAACTGAGCTACTACCGCATTTTTACCAGTTTAAAGGATCTTCCTTTAAATTACACTGCAAAGGTAAATATAATTTTTATATCTCAAATAAAATCCTTGATTTTTTAATAGGGGAAATATTACATAACTTTGAACTAAATCAGAATAATCGATAACTCTTTCATTGAGTTTAAAAAGTTGTTTCTCCATTTGTTGGAGTGAACAAACCTGTTCCTTCATCTGTTAGAAAGTCTCAAATTTAGATTTAACCTAACCAGCATGAAAAAAAATAAATCACTTTTTGTACTACTTGCTTTGTGTTTCTCTACTATTTGGGCAGATGCACAGGTTTCATTGAGTTTTGAGGAATCATTACGTCTACTCCGACAAGAAAATCAAAGCTTAAAGATAGCCGATAAAAGTATAGAAATAGCTAAGGCAGAGCGAGATAAATTGAATGCTTTTTGGTATCCCAGTCTTCAATCTTCGGGTGCATTTGTACATATGTCGGAGAAGATCGAGGTGAAACAGCCGTTGTCTCAATTTACAGATCCGGCAAAGAATTTTGTACATTCCATAATTCCGGACGATCAAGTTATTTCGGCGATTCTGGATCAGATAGGGGCAAATACTCTTGTTTTCCCCCTGACTCCACGTAATTTAACCTCTATTGATTTATCTGCAGAATGGGTACTCTTTTCCGGAGGAAAACGATTTCATGCAACTAATATCGGTCGGACAATGGTAGACTTGGCACGTGAAAACCGGGCACAGACTGCTGCTACCCAACAAAATCTGTTAACGGAAAGTTATTACGGATTACGGCTGGCACAGCAAATCGTAACCGTTCGGGAAGAAACTTATAAGGGACTGCAAAAACATTATGAGAATGCACTGAAACTGGAAGCTGCCGGAATGATTGACAAAGCAGGACGGCTTTTTGCCCAAGTAAATATGGACGAAGCCAAACGTACACTGGATGCTGCACGAAAAGATGAAACTGTGGTTCAAAATACGCTCAAGGTATTACTGAATAAAAAAGATATGGATGAAAACATTGTTCCCACTTCTCCACTTTTTATGAATGACTCTTTGCCGCCGAAAATGCTTTTCGACCTATCTGTTAACAGTGGGAACTATATGCTTAACCAGTTACAGCTACAAGAACATATTGCCAAACAGGAAGTGAAGATTGCTCAAAGCGGCTATCTGCCGAATATAGCCCTTTTCGGAAAACAGACCTTATATTCGCATGGCATTCAGAGTAATTTACTGCCACGTACAATGATAGGCATTGGCTTTACATGGAATCTGTTCGACGGATTAGATCGTGAAAAGAAGATCCGGCAGTCGAAATTAACTCAACAAACATTAGCCCTCGGACAGATGAAAGCCCGTGACGATCTAGCAGTTGGAGTAGATAAACTCTATACGCAATTGCAAAAAGCACAGGATAATGCAAAAGCATTGAATGCTACGATTGCTTTAAGTGAGGAACTTGTACGTATCCGGAAGAAATCATTTGCAGAGGGAATGGCAACTTCCACCGAAGTTATTGATGCCGAAACAATGCTTGCCAGTGTAAAAGTAGCTCGCCTGGCAGCCTATTATGAGTATGATGTAGCACTAATGAATTTACTTTCACTTTGTGGTACACCTGAACAATTTATAAACTATCAACCTAAACCGTAACAAACAATGAAACCAACTAGTAGAACCCTTTCATGGGCTTTTGTTATTATTTTGCTAGTCGTCGGTATCTTTACCGCCCTTGGAATGATATTGATGCACAAACAACCACTGGTTCTGCAAGGAGAAGCAGAGGCCACAGAAATCCGTATCAGCGGAAAACTTCCCGGACGCATTGATACGTTTCTCGTTCAAGAGGGAGATTGGGTGCGTCAGGGAGACACTCTTGTAGTAATTAATAGTCCGGAAGTACACGCCAAGTTTCAACAAGTCAATGCATTGGAGCAAGTAGCAGTACTGCAAAACAAAAAAATTGATGCCGGCACCCGACGACAGATTGTAGCCACTGCATTGCAACTCTGGAATAAGACTAAGAGTGACCTGTCACTTGCGAAAATAACTTATAATCGTATACTTACTTTATACAAGGACAGTGTAGTTACTTCTCAACGGAAAGACGAAGTAGAAGCTATGTATAAGGCAGCATTAGCAGCCGAACGCGCTGCTTACGAACAATATCAAATGGCAGTGGATGGTGCACAGACGGAAGACAAAGCATCTGCCGCCAGTATGGTAGATGCTGCCCGAAGTACTGTTGATGAAGTCTCAGCCTTACTGGTAGATGCTCGGTTGACTGCACCGGAAGACGGACAAATAGCCACAATCTTCCCTAAACGCGGTGAATTGGTCGCACCGGGAACTCCTATTATGAATCTGGTAGTCATGAATGACGTTCATGTTGTACTTAATGTACGCGAAGACTTAATGCCACAATTTAAAATGGGTGAAACGTTTGTTGCAGACGTACCTGCTATCGATAAAAAGAATATAGAATTTAAAATCTATTATATTAGTCCGTTAGGTAGTTTCGCAACCTGGAAATCAACCAAACAGGTTGGTAGTTATGACCTGCGGACGTTTGAGATCCACGCCCGCCCTACTCAAAAGATAAAAGATTTGCGTCCGGGAATGTCTGTATTACTGACGTTAAATTAATAAAAGAATGAGTCCATCACAAACATATTCACCCTTTCGTACCGTACTACTCCGGGAGTGGCGACGAATGACTTCGCGACGCCTTTATTTTGGTGTCTGCATCATCCTGCCATTATTCACACTCTTCTTTATGGCAACTATTTTCGGCAACGGACAAATGGAAAATATTCCTATCGGCATTGTCGATCAGGATAATACCGCTACTTCCCGTAGTATTATTCGAAATATATCTGCCGTACCGACTTTTAAAGTAACAAAGTATTTCGTGAATGAAGCAGCCGCTCGGGAAGCCGTACAAAGAAAAGAAATTTATGGTTATCTTTCTATTCCTCCCAAATTTGAACAAGACGCCATTACAGGACAAGATGCAACTCTTTCCTACTACTATCATTATGCTTTATTGTCTGTAGGTGGCGAGTTAATGGCTGCATTCGAAACAGCATTGGCTCCAGTGTCACTCTCTCCTGTTGTGATGCAAGCTGTTGCTCTGGGAGTGGAACAAGATCAGATTACAACTTTCTTATTGCCAGTACAGGCAAGCAATCATCCAATATATAATCCAAGTCTGGATTACTCCGTTTATTTGAGCCAGCCGTTTTTCTTTGTCTTATTTCAAATATTAATTTTATTGACTACAGTATACGCAATCGGCATTGAAATCAAGTTTCGTACAGTAACTGATTGGCTAGTTGCTGCAAAAGGGAATATGGTAACGGCGATATTAGGGAAACTGTTGCCTTATACTATTATATATATCCTGATAGGTTGGCTGGCCAATTATGTGATGTTCGGAATTCTACATATTCCCTTTCAAGGGAGTTGGTGGCTAATGAATATAATGACAATGCTTTTCATTATTGCGACACAATCATTGGGATTGTTCCTATTTTCATTATTTCCTGCCATTTCACTGATTATTAGCATAGTATCTATGGTAGGCTCTTTGGGAGCTACTTTATCCGGGGTAACTTTTCCTGTTCCCAATATGTATCCGTTGGTTCGGGATGCTTCCTATCTTTTCCCAGTCCGGCATTTCACGGAAATGATGCAGAATATGCTTTACGGGAGTGGCGGTTTTACCCAGCTTTGGCCATCGGCCATGTTTCTTTGTATTTTCCCCCTGCTCGCTTTTTCGTTGCTTCCTCATTTAAAAAGAGCCATAGAAAGTCATAAGTATGAAAACATTAAGTAAATTACAGCAGTTATCATTCATCATTCAGCGTGAATTTCTGGCTATCAGTACCAGCTATGCAGTATTGTTAGTATTGATAGGAGGTATTTTTGTATACGGGTTACTCTATAATTATATGTATGCCCCTAACATTGTGACAGATGTCCCTATCGCCATAGTCGACAATTCGCACAGTGAGTTGAGCCGTAATTTCATCCGTTGGTTGGATGCTACTCCGCAAGCTGATGTTTACAGTCAGGCAATGGACTATAATGAAGCCAAAGAATGGATGAAACGAGGCAAAGTACAAGGAATACTGTATCTGCCGCACGATTTTGAGGCACGGGTATTTCGTGGAGATGAATCTATTTTTTCCCTTTATGCAACAACTGATGCATTTTTGTACTTTGAAGCCTTACAAGGAGCTTCGTCACGTGTGATGTTGGCGATTAACGATAAATACCGACCCGATGAAGCTGTGTTTCTGCCCCCACAGGGATTATTGGCTGTAACTATGGCAAAACCGATCAATGTAGAAGGGACCGCACTTTATAATTATACGGAAGGATATGGTTCCTACCTGATTCCTGCCGTTATGATGATTATTATATTTCAAACTTTGCTAATGGTTATCGGTATGGTGACCGGAGAAGAATATAGTTCAGACGGAATCCGTACTTACGCTCCTTTCGGCCATACTTGGGCAGCCGCCATACGCATTGTAGCAGGAAAGGCATTTGTATATTGCGGATTGTATGCTATCTTTTCTTTCTTTTTATTAGGATTGCTCCCTTATTTTTTCAGTATTCCCAATATTGGAAATGGTCTGTATATTGTGCTATTAATGATTCCTTACCTGATAGCTACTTCTTTCCTCGGACTAGCTGCTTCCCGTTATTTTACCGATTCGGAAGCACCTTTGTTAATGATAGCTTTCTTTTCAGTCGGATTGATTTTCCTTTCCGGAGTTTCTTACCCAATGGAGTTAATGCCTTGGTATTGGAAAGCGGCACATTATATTCTTCCGGCAGCTCCTGCAACACTTGCTTTTGTACAATTAAATTCAATGGGAGCAAGTATGGCTGATATACGACCAGAATATATTACTTTATGGATTCAAGTACTCGTTTATTTTATATTAAGTATATGGGTATACCAAAAAAAGCTTCAGAAAAGTCAACTTCGTTAAGTAAATAATCAACTTAGGAAACAAAAAATTTCCAAACGAAAGTTTTCTATAAGAATGTGCTACATTTCTTTGTTTTTCTCATCGCTTTTGTATAGTTTCGTAAACTATTATTTTTAAATAGCAGTTAAAAACAATTTAAAAATAAATGATTATATGAAATACATTGTATATATTTTCCTTTTGTTTCCTATTCTGGTCACGGCACAAACTTACAAATATATAGGAATAGAAAATGGATTAAGTAATCGAAGGATATTCAACATTCAGAAAGATGATCAAGGCTATATGTGGTTTCTTACCAATGAAGGAATGGATCGTTATAATGGTAAAGATATAAAGCATTATAAACTGAACAAAGATAATAATTCCGTTGCTTCCCAAATACACCTCGGTTGGTTATATGCTACTCCGGAGGCAGGTTTATGGGTGATTGGCAGAAAAGGACGTCTCTTTCAATATGAAAAGCAATATGATCGTTTTACGATAGGATATAAACTACCGGATATATCGAAAACGATTAGTTATGGTTATGTAGACCACAACAATAATATTTGGTTATGCTGCAATGATTCTATTGTATTATACAATATCAAAAATGCTCATACATTTCAGTTCCCTAATATACTACACAGCAATATTACAGCCATAGAGCAGATAGATGACAATCATTTCTTTATAGCAACAGAAACAGGCGTGAGGTATGCTAAACTGGAAAACGGTGCTTTACAAATTATCCCTACCGAGACGCTTGATTATTTTCATACGCAAGTAAGTGTGTTGTATTTCCAGCAACAGCAAAAAAAATTATATATCGGCTCATTTGAGAGGGGTATTTTTGTATATGATATGCTTTCCCAAGAGATTATCCGGCCTGAAGCAGATCTTAGTGATGTGAATATAACCCGTATCAGACCATTAAATGAAACAGAACTATTAGTGGCAACCGAAGGCATGGGCGTATATAAGCTAGACATGAACAAATGCATATTAGAACGTTACATATCAGCAAATTACCAGAGCTATAATGAAATGAATGGTGACAACATCAATGACGTATTTGTTGATGAATCAAAACGAATATGGCTTGCCAATTATCCTACAGGAATTACAGTTATAGATTATCGTTATGAAAACTATCATTGGATGAAACACTCTATGGGCAACAAGCAGTCCATTGTCAATGACCAGGTGCACGCTGTCATTGAAGACAGTGATGGAGATTTATGGTTTGGTACGAGTAACGGCATTAGTCTTTACAATTCGGGAACGGGAGAATGGCATTCTTTTCTGAGTTCTTTCAATCATCAGCTAAAAGACAAAAATCATATATTCATAACTTTATGTGAGGTTTCACCCGGCATTATCTGGGCAGGAGGCTATACTTCCGGTATATACAAGATAAATAAAGCAGATTTATCCGTGGAATATTTCTCTCCTTATTTACTTTCACACATAAATATGCGCCCGGATAAATATATCCGTGATATGATAAAAGACTCAAAAGGACATATATGGTCGGGAGGATACTATAATTTAAAATGCTTTGATTTGGCAACTAACAGTGTTCGCCTATATCCGGGAGTAAGTTCTATTACAGCTATTGCCGAAAAGGATAGTCATAATATGTGGATCGGAACGGCAATGGGATTGTATTTGCTGAATAGAGACTCCGGGAAATACGAATATATTAAGTTGGAAGCCGGATCGACCTACATCAATACGCTTTATCAAGCAGATAACGGACTGCTATATGTTGGTACGAATGGAGCGGGAGTATTTATATATGATGCACAAAATAAGAAATTTGAGCATTATATAGCTAAAAATTCCGCACTTGTTTCCAACAGCATTTTTACTATTTTGCCTGAAGTTGACGGACGAATCATGATGAGTACGGAAAATGGGGTCACCAGTTTTCATACGAAGGAAAAAATATTCCATAACTGGACCAAAGGAGAAGGATTATTGCCTGCCTATTTCAATGCTTCATCCGGAGTATTACGTAAAAATAAGAACTTTGTATTTGGTAGTACGGACGGAGCTATCGAACTTCCCCAAAATGTAAAGTTCCCCGATTATGTATATACAAAGATGATATTCAGCGATTTGAATATTTCATACCAGCCTGTATATCCGGGAGAAGAAGATTCTCCATTGGAGAAAAGTATCAATGATACGGATGTGTTGGAGCTGAAATATAATCAGAATACATTCTCATTTAGAGTTTCCACTATCAACTATGATTCTCCGGGAAATGCTCTCTATGCATGGAAGTTGGATGGTTTCTTCGAAAAATGGACCGAACCGGGAACAGCCAATCTGATTCGCTATACCAATTTGCCACCGGGAAAATATACTCTTTATGTACGTGCCATTTCAAGGGAAGAACATGATATTGTTTTTGAAGAGCGTACAATGAGAATTGTCGTTACGCACCCTTTTTGGTCTAGTTGGTGGGCAATCACTTGTTACGTGTTATTAGTAATTTTGGGATTCATCTTTATTCTACGGGTTATGAATTTAAGAAAGCAAAAGAAAATTTCAGATGAAAAGACGAGTTTCTTCATTAATACAGCTCATGACATACGTACTCCGCTAACTCTGATTAAAGCTCCTTTAGAGGAACTGCTGGATGAAGAACCTTTATCCGCCAACGGAATAACTCGTGCAAATACTGCATTAAGAAATGTGGGGACTCTTTTACGGTTAACCAACAATCTTATTAATTTTGAGCGTGCGGATGTGTATTCTTCAGAATTGTGTGTTTCCGAATATGAGTTGAACACCTATATGCACGAAGTATATGAAACTTTTTCTTCCTATGCTGCTATCAAACATATTGACTTCACCTATGAGAGTTCTTTCAGTTATTTGAATGTGTGGTTTGACAAGGAGAAAATGGATTCAATTCTAAAAAACATTTTATCAAATTCACTAAAATACACTCCGGAGAATGGTAAAGTAAGTGTTTCAGTATCCGAAAGTAATGATTCTTGGTAATATTCTTAACCTTCTTTAAAATATACACTTAAATATTTTATAATCAATATGTTATAAGAAAGGTGATTTTAATGAAGAAACAAATAAGGAACAAAAATAGGAATTAAAGTGATTTCTCATTTTTCTATTTGCACTCTGTTTCTTTCTTTTCGTTTGTTTGCTTTCAGAGTGCATTCCGAGCAATTTTATCTGCTCTCATCATTCGAAGAATTTGCTCCTAACTTTAACTAACAAATTATTTGCAGCTCATAAAGAGAATACAAATTATTATCTCTTGAAGTTGTATTGCTTGTAGCAAAGATAATCTTTTTTGTACAGGCAGCCAAAAATGCCTGCCTATATTTAGTTTAATTTAGTTTAGCATATATAAGGCTAACAAACTAAACCAAACTGGATTTTCATGTTACTTTTTGTGATTTTCCCATTGTACCCATACAGCCAAAAGAGAAGATAAGCTCTTGCCTCTTTTCTCTTTTCGCTGCGATACTCTTTTACTTCATAGCTACCTTTTACACACATCCGTACCGAGCAAACTCCCACATGCTCGCATATCAACTTTCGGTCTGCCTGATGGGAATTGTGTCGCAAAGGTATTTGCCATGTCTTTATTGTATGCAAGGTTGTAACCTGAAGTTTCACTACAAAATCTCCACGCTCCGCTTCGCAGAGGTAGTATTTTGTAGTGAAACCCTGCATACATAGCCATGCCACCTGTTGAAGCGACATAATTTCAATCAAGCCCGAAAGTAAGTGAAATGCTACAGGAGGGAAAGTAACAAACTTAAAACTTGGTATTTATGGCAAATTATGCAACCAACATTTTCCACGCAAGAACGGAAAATAAAACAGACCTCGACAAAATAGAGGCTTTCTTGGATGACACTTTCAGCGAATTTACCAATCGATATGGTGATAGTGTAGATGCATAATTTTCCTCTCGTTGGGTGTATCCAGAAGAAGAAATCAAAAAATTGGTAGAATCGTTGGAGGACAAAGATAAAGTCTATATCAAGATTCTAACCTATGAATTTGAAGACGAGTACGTGAGCTTTAGAATATTCTCTCAGGGAGAATGGAAGGTCAAATTAGTAACTGAATGAGTAGAAGAAGATAAAGTAAAATTATGGTCTATCCTACACTTTGCTTATTCTATAAGAGACACACGGATGGAACGATTGTCGGTGATTTCGACAACAAAATCACTGTTCGTTTCATCTGTGGCAAAGAGAGAGTATTAAATACTGTGATGAAGTAATTTTTACAATTTTACAACATAGAAACCATGACACAGATAGCAATGAAATTCGTCCAATGGGATGTGCCCGAATTGGAAAAACTGAAAGATAGCAAGGTTTACAAATTACGGGAACGTCTTGATAATGGCGACAAGTTGAGTCGGGAAGAAAAGAACTGGCTCACCCGCAATGTGAAAGAGTGCTGCCATTTCAAAAGAGGTATCGCTTTAATGGGCTACCGTTTTGACTTCTCCGATGTTCTCAAACGGTATTTCGTGAAACAACACGGACATATTGCTGAATATTATGCCATTGACAAAACCGCACTACGTTCTGTCCTATATGGTCGAATTGAAGATATAATCGAAGTACAATAAAAATCAAAAGAAGCATGAAAGTAACAATTGAACACAGCTTTTGCCCCTATTGTGACGAGGTAACTGAACTTTATTTCCGAATCATTAACACGATTCTTTTTTCTGGCAATGAGGCGGAATTGCGTGAAAGCATGAGACAGTTGGAGAAAAAAACTCCACTTGATGAATATTTCACATACGGTTACGGTGCACGACACCTTTGGGTTTGCCAGCGACGTCCCAGCGACAAAACCAAAATATTCGAGCATCGTATTATGATGGTTGAATTTCAATGACACCTTGGACAAATATCATCGACTGGCTGGAATGGAATCACCCATTTCAGCCTTACTTCCATTTTCCTTTTATAACTTTTTCTTTTGGCTGCGCCACTCCCTTTTGTAGAAACCAGCCATTCGCACAAAGCGAATTGGAAACCACTTTGTGAAAAGTCTGGTTCTTCCTGCCGTTTTTCCTTCCAGTTCCATTTTTTTTCGATGCGGATATCACTATCCTCCAAGGATGGGCTACCTACGCTTCTGTCCACTCTTGGCTGACACATTCCTTATGCAGTGGCCTTTTTTCTGATTGGATGGTATTCTGTTTGTTACAGTCTCAATTCAAGCCAGGCATGTCTCGCTTTGGCTTTGCTATTCTTCACTGACTTTCGGACGGATGTCTCGCCTTTGTGCCGACATTTGGATTTGCTCTTTTTCCTTATCATTACCGGTTTACTTGTTTCCCATTTTCCATAATCGCTTTTTATCGAAGCAATCATCATTTTTCCTCTGCAAAGATAGTATGCCGACGGGAACGACATGGTTGTCTTGACCAATGGCGTAGCCGCTTCAATCTTCCTTTATCGAGCCTTCGATTTTACCTGTGGCTAAAAATAAAGCGTATTGACGCGCTATCCTTGGTGCATCCCTTAAACGACATCTACTTTTTAGGCAGTGTAAAAATTGATTTAATAACTTCTAAAAGCAATTCAACATGAAAAAGATTGAAAACAATTTCACAGTAACCGGATTCTTAGGTAAAGACGCTGAAATCCGAGAGTTCACCAACAGCAGTGTCGCACGTTTCCCATTGGCCGTAAGCCGTCAGGAAAGGAATGCCGAGGAAACCAACCGCATTTCAGCCTTTATGAATATTGAGGCTTGGCGTAAAAACGAGAATACTGGGTCATTCAACCAACTGACCAAAGGTACGATGCTCACCATTGAAGGCTACTTTAAGCCTGAAGAGTGGACCGACAAGGTCGGTGTGAAGCACAATCGTGTTGTTATGGTGGCTGTCAAGTTTTATCCTCCTATCGAAAAGGAGGATGTTCCTGAAAAGCCGGTAAAGCCCGTGAAAAAAGGCAAAAAATAATTCTTGCCTTATCATGAACAAAGCGATCTTTTGGTCGCTTTTGTTTTGCTCATGACCGGATTAATACGCATCATACTTTTATAAGTGACTGTTGCGATGCCAAGCTCCAAATGAAATCTTCACCCGGTAATACTGTTATACTTAGCTCCACTTGATGAACAGGCAGATTACGATTTTCAATAGAAAAAAGAAGACTCTCTCAATTCCATACCTCTGAGCAGCTTTCCAGTCCCTCTTATAACCATATTTCTTCCCAAAAGTGAGGTTACGTCCGCCGTCCATTAATTTTACAGTGCGAAGTTAAGTCGGACGTGAACCTGCAAGGCGCGTTTCATTTGCAGTCAATGCCGTTCAAATGAAATCCTTCGGATTCCGCTTCCTCCTTGCATTGTTCCCTTCTTCCGCCTTGTGGTTTGCACGTAAAATCAAATCCCACCGGACGAGGTAAAAGCCTCTGAAGGGAAGGGAAAATAAAAAATTAGAATGTATGAAACAAATAATTTGGTCAAGTGATGCTCTATTGGATGAAACAGCAAGAGAGTATTATCAAAATTTCAAGCGAGAAGAACTGGACGATGATGCCTACAAGGTCAGCGATGAAGAGTGGTCGGACGAAGTGTATAATGAATTGGGGGATGAGCGGCAGAACCTAAACAAGGATGTCAATGGAGTCATTATTGCATTTGGAGATTTAGGATTGTGGAACGGACGCAAACAAGGCTATCAAATTTTGGGTGACAACATTGCCGGGATATTACAATCTACACAGTATGATGCAGAGTGGTACGGTGACGGCTACGATATACGAGGCCGTATGTCGCACCATGATGGCACGAATTATGTTTTGTACCGTGTCGCTGAAAATCGTGACGACGCAGAACGGATTGCCGCAAAAATCTACAACTATGAAATTGACGAGAATGGTTTTCGCCAAGTTACACGTTCCCTCCACCCCTATGTGGCCGCAGTGTATGGCTGGAAAACTCTACAGGACAACCTCGTTCAGGTAAAATAGCCTGTAACCTGTACTTAAACAAATGCCGTAACGCTTTCTCAAGAGGCTGTTACGGCACTTGTGTTTTATGCCGTATATATTCTGCATAAAATGTGGTGGGAAACTATTCCTTTTTACACATTTATGAATGTTCCCGCCCAACTGTTGTAGGTGGCCGCTTGCGCCAGTTTCCTTTTTTAGACTCCGGCCCTCCTTTATAGCCCCATCCAGCTACCCCCTATATTTCTATCCCGCAAGCCTGGTTATTTCCCTGCAAAATTCGATTGCCGGCTGTCCGTCCTGTCAAGGACCGCTGACACTTGCTGCTGTAAAATCTTCCTCTCCGAAATATCGAAGAGTGTATTTTCCGCATCCTCCTTGCCCGTTCTGGCCGCCAATCCCGTGGGCAGAAAAATAATCAACCTTTCGGTACAGGAAGTATCGAAGGGAAATAAATAAAATATTAATCTTAAAATTTGAGGCATTATGACATTCAGAGAATTTATGTTAGAGAACGGTTATGAATTGCAAACAACCTTTTGGAATGATTTTTCCATTGCTGACCGATTTGGTCTTTCGGCGATACAGGACACTTTCAACCGTGCTTTTAAGGAGTGGAAAGAGAACTACAAGTATCTCACGGAACTGGTTTTAGTGCTTAACCATAAGATATGGCAGTATTATGAAACAAGGCCGGAAATTGCGACATTGTATAATACCCTTTGGGCACAAGCCAGTCAATATGCAATGGAGTATCTGAAAGATGACGAGCTAAGCTATTATTATGATGTAACGGATTAAATGTCCCAGCTCCTCCCACAGGAACAAAAGAAAGCCGGCTTTTGTCGGCTGCTCTTTGTGGTCATTCCCTTTTTTATCACTCCGTTTTACCCTTGTATAAAACGAAATTATTTCGTTTCAGGCTGCTACCAGTCAGGACTTGTTTTTTCCTGTGCAAAGGTATTGCCACGGAAAAACATTCAAGTACCGCTACGCTATTTGAACACAATTTTTCAGTAGCTTTCCCGATTTTCAATCGCTCAAATGTCGTATACGCTCCATACCGCAACTGTAAAAATTCTGTCCAAATTCCTTGCCTGCTTTTCCTTAAAGGCAATCTTGAATGCACGTAAAAATCAAATCCCGACTGGAGAAGCCTAAAGGCTTCCGAAAAAAGGGAAAAAAAGAACATGATGTTTAATAGCTAAATTTTAAAAGTATGGAAATTCAATTTGTGATTGTTCGTTCAGAAAATGCAGAGTATTTGTGTCACAATGTAAATGGAACGTATGTGGATGTCAGCGACCCATCAACAGAATTTGTTTCTGGAGAGGATGATTTTCGCTTGGTAGAGCCGGACAGCTCCCTAACGCGGAAAGAATACGAGTTTCGTGGAGAACGCTTTTATCTCATGCCTCAATTTTATGGCAATGGCTGGTTAGCACTTACTTTGCAAAGTGTGGAAGATGAAACAGAGTATATCGTGCTATCCGTCAATTTGGAGAGCATGGATGCACTCGATTTGCCAGACCGTACATTTATTGATGTGAATCATTATCCGGATGCAATGGAGTTTCTGGAGACAAATAATTTAGCGACCTATTCAGGTTACAAGCGTAGAAGCGGATTTGTGGAATATCCAATGGCGGTATTGAATCTTCCTTTGCTTTATCAGCACGCCCCGCAGATTTTCCAAGAGGCGAATATCGAATGTTTTTAAATGGTTTTCTGAAAGTATGGTACTGATGACTACCAAAGAGATACCGTATCGGTTAAATCCTATCGGTATGGTATCTTCTTTTGCCCGAAGACAGGTGGCATCCCCCTTTTTTACAGATTGCTCCGTGCCCACTTTTTTAATTTCCTTGTTTCCCTTTTATAGCAGCGTAACTGCCTGCTTCTCTTTTACAGCCCTTATGTAATGAATGTTGATGTTTCCTGTCGTTATCCAGACTTTCGCCCGGTCTTGTTTTCGTGTGCAAAATTACGGCGAACGAACGCTATCCAAGTATCGCTACGCTATCCGAAATGAAATTTGACGTAATCTTCCTAAATCATAGATTTCGGTATTCATAAAATTTCATTTCCGATTCCTTGCACTGCGTTCCTGCTTCGTCGTTTGGGACGCACATGAAAAACAACCCTTCCGGCAAAGTCGAAAGACTTGAAAAAAGGGAAAATAAAAAACTTAATTAAAAACGAAAACGAGTATGACAATAGAAGAAGTATTACAGCACGATTTAAAATTCAGGTATATGTTATTGGGTCGTTTGCAAGCCGACTGTGAATATTATCTTGGCTTTGGAAACAAAAGTTCTCGTCGTTTGTGGGCTGGTTCTGAAAAGACACAAATTGAATACATGACGAAAATTCACGACAGCTTCCGAGAAAACGAAAAACCCGAATGGCTGACAATGGAGCAAATCAAAGAATACAGCAATGCTATGGGAGTAACACAAGAATAATTCAAAAAAAATACCGTAATGACCTTTAACGGAGGTGTTGCGGTATTACAGTATTACAAATAAGGGTCTGAGTTTGAGAACATACCCTCTTATAATTGAGAGGGTAATAATAATCCCTCTTTTATAATTATATCATTCTATTCCTTTTTTATATTTCTGCAAAAGGAATAGCATTCTTCTTTTATATTAATTATTTTTCATTTTATCTCCCATCTATTCTTCATCCTATCACCGGTTTGGTTTTATCAGATGCAAAGGTCGGCTATCGCGCTTGATCCTGCTACTTGAAGTGTATTTCTTACAAAATTCTTCCTTCCTGCGCAAGAGTAATTTGGCAAGAAAAGTTGCCGTATGAAGCTGTATCGACATCCGTTTACCGCATCCATAAATCCCAAAACGGTTCAATCAGTAAAGAACCGACAATATGGGAAATAAAAGTTAATACTAACCAATTCTTTAAACATTAAAATCATGCCTAATTATGTAACAAACCGTTTAGAAATAAACGCAGACAGAGAAACAGTACAAAATGTGATGGATTTCTTAAAAGGAAAAACTGATGAAGACAGTACGCCTTGCTATATTGACTTCAACAACATTATCCCTATGCCAAAGGACTTACTGATAGAAGCGTCCACTTCTGGGGAATTTGGTATGCAGTATATCATAGCACAGCAACGTAAACCGTTCAATTCACAGGACGACCTGAAAGTCATTCAATGGATGGAAATTCAGAAGGAAAAAGTCAGGGAAGAAGCATTACAACTTGGAATGACATATCTGAGAAACTGGGGAAAATACGGTTATCCTACTTGGTATGAATGGTCTATTGCCAACTGGGGTACAAAATGGAATGCCTTTAATCAGAATTTTGAAGAACCGAACGTGCTTTGGTTTGATACGGCTTGGGAAGGTGTGCCGCTGCTTATCCAAACACTCTCCGAAATATTTCCGGACGTCGAGTTTCAATATGCCTATGCGGATGAAGACCTTGGTTCCAACGTGGGCAAAGGGACTATCCGAAATGGAGAAACCGACATGACATTCCCCGATAACGGAAGTAACGATGCCTTTGAAATTGTCTTTTTCGTAAAACCGGGATTAGAGGAATACTTGGAACTGACAAACGAGGGGTATAGGTGGAAAGCCTAAACATCTCCGGACAGACAATATCCGACATGTATTCAGGGTATATCTCAACCGATATATCCTGGATTCCTGTTGCCGGAAGCTCCGTTTATATTTATTCCATTCCACTTCCTTTTTACAATTTCACGCCTCTTGAACCAGTCTTTTTTGACCGTATTTATCCCATCCCTTGGCTGGCCTATTTATCATCTTTGAAGCTGCTTTTACTGAAACCGCCAAACACGCCCTTCAAGAGCTTGCCGACAACCCAGAATACCAGCAATACAATTATAATATCTCCCATAAATCTTACTTTTATAGCTTTAACAATAATAAAAATACAAAATAATAACCGAAAAACAAATATACGATCCTGATTATCTGAAAATTCCATCAGGAGCCACCTTCATTTGTTCCGTCCTCTTTCGGGTTCTGTTTGACACGCGGACCGCTGGTTTGGCCACGATCAAGTTTTACGCCATATTTATTGAGTATGCGCCAAATAGAACTTTTGCTGCTAAAACCGCTTGCAACCCAAATGTCATCGAAAGAATGCCCGTTGATATACATATCCACGATTGTCTTATCTCGTTCAGCTTTAGGTAATACCTTCGGCACAGCCGGGGCTTTGATATTCTGGCGTAACTTCTCGACATGAGCGGAATATTTTCGTAGTGCGGCAATTTCTTCCGGAAATGCCCCTATTATCCACAACACATCGGCTGCTGTCGTACCGGGGAATAATTCACCGCGAGTATCAACTCTGTCATGAATGGATATGACACGTACAATTTTGATACGGCATAGTTCGATGAACGCGGCCAGTTCTCTTAAGCCGCGTGCAGCATTGCTGAATTTGGATATGACTATTTCATCGCCCCTTTGAAGATTCGCCATAAGCTGTTTCCACATAGGTCTCAATGTTTCATGTTCAACTGTTTCCTCTACGATTTGTACACAACCGTATCGCTGCATCCATTCTCTCTCAGCATCAAAACTGTCATTATTTTCCTTGAATATATAGCCAACTTTTGCCATTTTAATATACACTGTTTTGATAACAAGTGCAAATATAGCACTTTCATTTTAATCTAAAATCATATCGTGGCAAAAATCTCGCTGAATCCTTTTTTTAGCTTTTTTTCTTGCACTTGTTTTCATTGATAATCATATTATTAATATGATACCAAAAATTATACTAAATGCGATATAAAAGAGCTTTTACAATAAAAATAATATATAGATTTGCATCGTTAAATATGAATTGTTAAATATGAAAATTTTAAAATCATACTACAAGACTCCATCATTTTTGACTGGAAGATGTATCGTTTCATTGGCCATATTGGGCCTGATATCATGCAGCGATAGAAATGGCAAATCATTGTCTGAAGCTACGAACGATCCTGCCGGAATATACAGGGAGTACTTATACAATATACGATGTCAGAAAGATTCCTCATTTCAAGTATTGACCAAGCATATCCTACAATGGCAAACTGTAAAAGACTCTGTTTTTAGGTATCTCCGGAATGATACGCTCAGCCACTCCCATTCCAATCAGCGTGAAGAGTGTATCAGACTGCATGATTCTATCCGCACTGAGTTCTCACGCTTAGCCCTCTCAAAGACGCGTACTTATCAGGAACTTTTGGCTCTCAAAGGAGAGTTCTCACCTTATAACAATGATGAGGAACTGCATCATGCCGCTGGAGAAATCCGCCCGTTTTTCAACTCACTGGATAATCTTCCGCTTCATAAGGGTAACAAAGAGGAAATCCTTGCGGCTTACCGTATGTTACTGACTCGAACTATCCGTAACGGCATACATAGCCGCAATGAACTGATTACTTATATCACTAAAGAAGATGCTATATTCCGTGCGTTCCTCTCTCACTTGCACGATTTCGAAGGTGAGAGTATGGCTGACATCACACGTGGTACTGAACAGTGTTGTTCGCAGATATTCTTTGCCGCTGAGAGAAAGGAGATTACCTATCGGGAGGCTATGCTTTATTTGACAATGCGCACCAATCGTCGCCAAATACAAAATATGCAGATTTGTATAGAAGATGTTCGGAACAAAAAAATCAAGACTTCTTCGCAAGCACATGCTTATATATGGATGCTTATCCACCCTTATACTTCACTGGACGGATTCTCTATGACATTGCTTTCCGATAAAGAACGGAAACAACTTGACAGGATGGCGGCACAGACACCTGTGGCGTTCAAAACCTTGAGCCGAATCCTGCAATTGGAAAGTGGTCAACTGACTGAACTGCCAGGAATGCTTATGGATATTTTCATACAGACGCTCTAACAATATAAAAAATGAATATGTTACGACATTTTTTCAATGACTTTATGACATTTGTCCCTCTGCAACTACCGCAACTACTCGATGTGACGACAATGGAGGAAGCACAATTCTACGGTGACTACGCCCTACTGACCTTCCCGCTACGCGACCCTTACGATTTGGAGGAAGTGATGGATCTGTTTGAGGACGATATGGAGCTTATAACTCTCTACCACCACATCCCCACGCACGCTGACAAATTCGGGCATAGCACCTGTGCATACTCCAACCCGGCATTTGGACAGATGTTCAAGATGAATTGCAAGACAGATGCAGACGGTAAGGTAAATAGCATTCTTGTCACCATCTATGATTCTCTTGAGCAGATGTACGGCGAGCTGTGCCTTGATTTGGATCTTCATTCCAAAAGTGGCACATTCAAGTATAAGAAGAACAAAGACGATCTCTTGATGGATTTCCTTTAATGGTCATGTTATGCGGGACACACTATACCGACAAATGGTTTATTGGATTAGGGAATACCGGACATGGATAGAGGTTGTTGATGACAATTTCTATAAGGAGTATGCTTTGTCAAGAAACGGATATATCAATTACATTGTTTCCCGCACATTGGTACTGCGGGCTTACAAAGACAAAGGCTCATACGCCAAAGGCATGACATGGACAATTCCGGAACATAAACTGGATAAGGCATTGGCAGCCTACCGTAAGCAGGAGCATACGTTCAAGCAACGTATTAAGAAAGCAGCGATATACCTTTCACCGAGGGACGCCGAAGTTATCATCCTATTAGCCACCCACAATATTGTCCAATTAGAGTTGATGATATCCCCCATTCAAATACGCGAGAAACCCTATTATTTATGATTTGGAATATACTACAACTTATCTTCTGTATAACGCTTTTCGTATTGCCATTAGCATTGTACAAAAGCCACCGTTCTTTTATGGTAAGGTTCTACGATGCTATGATACACAGTGTAAAGGCTCGTAAACTATATGTACAGGTCGTATTGATTCTGCTATTGCTCTTCCACTATGTTTACATCAGCGGACATGTTGGCGAGTTCGGTGTTTTTCTTTCAACTGCTATCTGTGCCACTATATATTCATTTAGAAGAGCGGACAGATTGTTAAGAGGTTTATGTGACCGATCATGTATGTTTGTCATACTCTCATTGGTGGCTTTGGCCATCAGTTTTGTTCCACACTTGTACACAACGGCGGTAACTGCCGCCTATCTTCTTTTGGCTGCCCTGTTCTATCCCTCTGTTCGGGTTATGACCGAATTTCAGGACATAGGCATAATCTCTGAATGGATGAAATTCCCCAGACTATTAGCCGAAAGTTATTATGACCATCATCACGCGATATTGCCGCAAGATGCGGATAGCGGCAACACTGATATATCCGCACAATAGTAATAATTAAAAAATGAAATAAAAATGAAAACCAAGCAGAAAATAGCTGTCCCTATATTGGCAGACAGAGAAGTATTTGACTACCTCAAGGAGAAAGTCGGTGAACGAAAAACAAAGACAGAAGCCTTCTGTGATTTATTGGATAAATCTTTGGCAGGTTTTGTTTCCCCTTTTTTAAGGAACAAAGGCTACGAACTTCAACCCAACCAGTGCCACGTGACTGTTTCTGACCTTTCATCGGAATGGCATTGGCATAGGGCTACTGTCCGTTCTTTTTTGGATGTAATGGAAGAGTTCGGCTTGTTGAATCGCATCCGGCTTTCCAAAAGCGTCATCATTACCATGACTGTGCAAACCAGCCAATCCACGGAGTCTTGCAATGGACAGAAGAAGTTGAACCTTGCAGAACAGCTACGTGAGGCATTGTCCGATTGGATAATCGGCAAAGTGTCCCTTGACGAGATCGGAATCAAGTGTGAGCAACTTGTTCGTCGGGCAATGGATGAAGCTGGCATATGCGATAGCTGCCCATCTCCGGACAGTATCACTCGCATCAATCCGGCAGCGGATGATGATGAACGAGCTGTCAAGATTCGTATGGTAGCTTTGGAGTGCATTACATTTGCCGCTATACAACGGGCACTGCGTAAGTCGAGATTCGATGACAGTGCAGAGTTTATGGACTACTTCCGATTGGAATTGTATGGGGACTGGACAGGACTTATTGCAACTTCGAAAGGTATTGCCGGGCTTATTCTTGATGTAGATAGGGATGAAAATTCCGATTATGATGAAGATGACAGGGAGTTCCTTAAAACGCTTTTTAAGCCTTTTCTGGCATTTGCGGCAAAGGCACAGGAGGCAACGTATCAGATTGGAGGTTGAAAACAGAATGTATAACCGCAACAATCCACTTTTGTATCCAGTGAAGCCCCCCTGCCAGTTATAGAAGGCATCCGGGCTTGCCCGCCTGCCACGAACAAAGGGAAGGGGGAGCCTAATACCCCACCTGCCTGACGTTGGTGGGAAGGGTGTCCGAACAAGCAGCAAGCTGGGACACGGTAGATTGTCCGAAACAATATGAAAAACGTATGGCAAATCAAAAACAGGTACTCGACGTGCAGGTGTCGAAAGGGATTACCACCGCCCAAAGTAATGAACATCTGCGTGACCGTAGTGAAAAGGCAGAGAAGTACGCTATGAGTAAGGGAAATTATGATCCTACGCGTAAACGGCTGAACTTCGAGATTGCGCCCGGAGGTAAAATACATCCCATCGACACAAGCCGTAGCATTCCCAAACGGATGGCGGACATATTAAGTCACCGTGGAATCAAAGATCCTAATGAGGGGCTGCTCGAACCAAAATACCGCACGGTGGTAAATATCATCTTCGGCGGTTCACGGCAGCGAATGCAGGAACTTGCTTTCGGTACGCAACAGGTGGACTTTGAAAAAGGTGCGGACAATACCCGCATCGAACGGAAGCGTGACATTGAACGCTGGGCCAAGGATGTTTATTCATTCGTTTGTGGCAGATATGGTGAGCAGAACATCGCTGCATTCATTGTACATCTGGATGAATTGAACCCGCATATCCACTGTACGCTTCTGCCAATCAAGGATAGTCGCTTTGCGTACAAGGAAATCTTCGCCGGTAAGGATAAGTTTGAATATAGTGCAAGAATGAAACAACTTCATACGGACTTTTTCGCAGAAGTCAATACAAAGTGGGGAATGTCAAGAGGAACAAGCATATCCGAAACGGGTGCACGGCACAGAACGACTGAGGAATACCGCCGAATGTTGTCTGAAGAGTGTACAACAATCGAGGATAATATCAAACTCCATCAACAGGTATTGGGTGAACTTCAATCAGACATCCGGTTGGCAGAACGCAGAGTCAAAGGGCTTACGACAATGGTTAGCAATCTTGAAAAGCAGAAAACTGAAAAAGAAACCTTGTTATCGGCAGCCGAGTACAATTTAAAAGAAAACAAAGGCAATGCGGCAGAATTGGCAATCCAAATACAAATGTTGGAAAAAGAGCTGCAAGGAATCATCAGACAACTGGCAGACAAGCAGGAAAAGTTGCAGACGGCTGACCGGCAACTCATCGAACTGAAAAAGGATATGGGAGCCATTGAAGAACGTACCGAAGAACTCAAAGAGGAGGCCTATCAATATTCCCGTGATGTACACTCCAAAGTGGATAGCTTGTTTAAAGACGTCCTACTGGAGAGTGTAATCAGCGAGTATCGTAACGCATCGGCACAAATGAATGTTTCAGAACGGCAGCTCTTTGACGGTTCACTGGTACAGTCTATCGCCGAGCGGGGTACGGAAATCATGCACTGTGCGACAATGCTATTTCTCGGAATGGTAGATGATGCCACTACATTTGCCGAATCACATGGTGGTGGAGGCGGAGGGAGTGACCTCAAATGGGGACGCGACGAGGACGAGGACAATCGAGCATGGGCACTTCGCTGTATGAGGATGGCGAGCCGCATGATGCGCTCGACTATCGGCAAGAAATCTAAACGGTAAATGGCATACGCCTTACACCAGATTAAAAGTATAACTAATGAAATCATTGGAATATGACGAAACAAATTATTTTCATCTTCGCTTTGCTCTGCACGTTGCAGGCACAAGCAAGTGTACAACCCGTACAGAAGGACACTGTACGACACACTATTCATTATGAAGTAGCGGAATTGCTTCAACCGATGCAGCCCGTCTATCTCAACGGGGTGCTACTTCCGGCATCTCGAACCGGCAACTGGTTTGTTAGCATATCCGGAGGTGCGACAGTTTTTCTTGGTACACCTCTCGGTTGTGAAGACCTTTTTGGACGAGTGAAACCTTCGTACAGCCTCGCCGTCGGCAAATGGTTTACTCCTTTGGTCGGCGCAAGGGTAAATTATAGTGGCTTGCAGTTTAAGGATGCACAATTATCTACGCAGGACTACCATTATATCCATGCAGATCTCCTGTGGAATCTCCTTGGACGCAGATATGCCCGACAGGAACAGGTACGTTGGAGGCTTGCACCCTTTATGGGTGTCGGTCTGCTACATAACGCCACCAACGGGAACAATCCCTTTGCGCTTTCTTACGGCATACTAACACAATACCGTATTTCCAAACGGGTTAGTGCTATGCTGGAACTCTCTAACACAACTACATTCCAGGATTTCGACGGATATGGCTATCCAAACCGTCTGGGCGATCACATGCTTTCGCTGACTGCCGGATTCACCTTTCATCTCGGTAAGGTCGGCTGGAAGCGCGCGGTGGATACGGCACCATACATCCATCGGAACGAACTGCTTGTCGATTATGGCAACTTCCTTTCGGAGGAGAACAGGCGTTATGTGGGACGTCACAATCAAGATAAGCGAACACTCGTGGAATTAAAGAAAATTCTGGAAATCGAAGGACTACTCGATACATATAGCCATATCTTTGACAACGACGATATAACCGGATGCAGATATCCTATAAATAATTATAGCGGTTTGAACTCGCTTCGTGCAAGATTGAAGCATAGCTATTGGGACGGGTCGTCACCTCTTGACACGACTATTCTTCAGACAGAGAATGGAAAGCCATCATATAATTACACGGCTTCCCGAAATGTGCAGTCCGCCCATCAGGACACCCTCGCTATGGATTCCACGGTTCTTTCATACGCTGATGGAGAGTGCATCGGTACACCCATCTATTTCTTTTTTGCTCTCAATACGACACATCTGACGGATACCTCACAGAGGCTTAATCTTGACGAACTGGCTCGTGTAGCTAAGAAATACAGTTTATCCGTGAGGGTAACTGGTGCTGCTGACAGTTCTACAGGAACATCAAGTATCAATGATTCTTTGAGTATATCGAGAGCAGGTTTTATTACCGCAGAACTGGAACAACGTGGAATACCAGCCAAGCGGATTATCAGAGTTAGCAAAGGTGGAATTGCCGACTATACGCCCGTGGAAGCCAACAGACATACGAAAGTGGAGTTGTTTTTTCCAAAAGCGAAATAGAAATTTCGCATAATTGATGTTTAACTTTGTCATAATCAATGAAGCCTCTCCGCTGTGAAGCGAAGAGGCTTTTTCGATATGGTACACGTGAAGTTCGCCATTTTCCTACTGTCAGAACCAGAATGAAAATTATTTCGATGCTTCGAGTGACTCTTTTCTGAACTGTTTGAGAAGTTTTTCAAGTTCAAGTGATACTTTGCGGGCACGAGTTCCGGCAGCTTTGTTGCCTTTCTCCATCTGGAGGTTGGCATCTTTTGAGAATTGATCGAACAATTCACAGATTTGTGTAAATGTTTTTTTCATTGTTATGTTCTTAATATTATATAATACGCTGGCAAAGATAGCAAAAATATTTTTTTAGGACTTATATTAGCTCTGTTATATATTTCGCCTATAATATGATACCCCTTTTTATGTTTTTCCATTCTGAGTATTCCCTTATCGCACCATCGGCAAATCTGGCCGAAGAGATTTTATATGCAAAGGTACAGTGTCCGGACGATTGTCAAGCACCGCTATGCTAACGGTTCCTGGATATTTTACGGCAGCCTTCCTCAAATCAAAGATTGACTTTCAGTCCCCTTCTCATTGCAAGGTATAAAAGGACAAGCCTGCTTCTGCTCTTACATTCGAAGGTTGGGTATTCCGTTCCATTCCATTTACTGTTTACTTGTCTTATCGCCCTTATTCCACTGTTAATCCTGCATAAAAATCAATCCCCGGCAAGAAGCCGAAAGAGCTTCAAGCAAAGGGAAATAATAAATCAAAGAATATGGGAAAATACGATTTTATCAAGTTGGGTAATCTTCTTTATTGGCATGACCCAGATAGTGGTCTGTCTAATGGGGTTTACCAAGTGGCTTCTATTCCGGAAAACATTGAAGAGGATAGCGTTATTTTGATTGCATCTGATACTTCGGAAGCGGAGGTTTTTCCTTCTGAATTATCACCGATACATACCGGTAGAAGTCATAAAGAAGACTTTTTGCGTTGGAAAACAGAACGTGAAGCTGAAGGTATTGAGTTTTACGACCACCTTTCCAAGGTGATGGATACGGAAAACGACTTGAGTGTGGGAGATATGGTGGCGTTTACAAACGATTATGGAGTGATATTTGGACCTTGTGAGGTCTTAGCTTTTGGGAATCTCTGTAATAGTGGCAGATGTGTATATATTGACAGTGATTCTTATTGGTTTCCTAACCGTCCCGACCAACTCACCATCATGAGAGGTGCGGAATGACAATAACATATCCACCTGTAGCCAAAGCGGGTGGATAGCATTTCCTTGTATTGTATATTCAGCCCGATTACTCTTATAGCCATGCTCCACCGAACTCCCACAACCGGTCCTATTCCTTTTTTACTCGTCGTACTCCGTTTCTAAACAGTATAACACATTTATTGGCCTGACATTCTTGAAATTCACAACGGAAACAGCTTGGTTTCCGTGTGATGAAACACTTGAACTGGTATGTGAGAAATTCCCAACACTATGTTATTTCTATCAATCGGAAGAGTCGGGTCTGGCGGAGTACTGGACAAATGACCAAGAGAGTAAATACTTTCCCGAAAAGTACATTGCAGACCTATGTACTCCAGACGACAAATGGTACAAGGAATATTTTGTCAACCAGACAGAAGTATTCAAGTGGTTTGAGGTGATAAGCGGTCAGTCTGTCGAATCAATAACAGAAATTCTTGCTATTGCCGAACAACGGAAAGATGAAAACGACAATTCTTTCTGTAACATCTATGAATATGCCGCAGGCTAAGACTAATCCGATGCAGAAAACGAAATGACGGTATGCTGACAGCGTGCAGCGAACTATCATTATCCGATAAGCTTCTCTGATTTGCCATGCAGATTGGGGAGACTTTGTCGCCTTCAGTCCTTTTATACAGTCTCAGAGTGCTTCTCCAGTCTTTTATATTCTTCCAATCCGGATATTCTTTATATCGCACATCGGCAGTTCTTATCTGAGAGATTTTGTATGCAAAGATACAGCTTTAGAATGGTCGTCAAGTAACGCTGCGCTAACAGTTCCCGGATACTTGTGGCAGCCTTCCGCATATCGAAGATTTGGGTATTCCACTTCATTCCATCCACTGTTTACTTGCCTTATCCATCCTTTCCTTGCTGTCAATTTCGCATAAAAATCATTCCTGACAAGAAGCCGGAAGAGCTTCAAGTAAAGGGAATAAAGTTTAATCATTTAAATTTCAAAATTATGCACAGCCGAATTTTTCAGATTTCTAAAATGTGGATAGAAAAAGAAAACTATCTGAATGAAGACACTCTCCAGCAGGGAGATGGCAGTTTCTATGACTATTGTGCGGAGATAGATGACGAAAAACGTAAGGAAGATATTCGTTATTTGGTCAATACTGCTCTACCAAAAGGCATGTTCGAACTTGTAGGCGACGACACCATGCGCTACATTGGTGGTGTGGAACAATGGAAAGAGAATTTTGTGACTAACATCCGTAAGAAAGCTGAAGCTATTACAACCGAAAACATGTTGGAGTTTGTAGGTCCTGTTTATCAACTTGAAAAGGCATTGGAAAATCCATTGGATATTGCGTATCATTTCTATTTGGACGGAGATGGATACCAATCATTTGCCGAAAAATCTTTTGCATTTATGGAGTTTGTCTGTACGCTTGAACCGGGAACGATACTTTATATTGGAGGAGTCATCGACTATCACTTCTGATATTCCATATAAAATTTTTACGCAACTATATACTTTATTGTACCAACGATTGTGTATAATGACTGGTTGGACTTTAATGTGCCAATCTGCGACTTAGCAGATTGGCATTGTTAAAGCCACATCAGCTTATTATTCTCATGACAAACAATACAATTGCACGCGTTTTGCCTTTACACTGGTATCACGGAATATTTATAGAAAATCCACAAGCCCTTCTTGCATATATCTTCGAGCTTTTTCTTCCTCTTCAAGGGTTAAATCTCTGGAAATTTCCAGAAAACTCGCCCAGAATAGTGTTGACAATTTACCATATGCTTCATCTGATATTTGTTCGCCTTCTTGGAGTGATTTCATCCACTGTTGGTTCTTTTTTATAAACCCAATTGGATTTGTGAAAGAAGAAATATCCTCCCATCTATCATAGTTTAACCCTTCTGAAAGAGATTTCTTTTTCAATATATCATCACACTTTCCTTTGCAACAATAATATGCTTTTTGATAAACATCTTTTCCATTTGATGATTTTTGATTTGCTAACCATGTAACAAAAATTCCCATAGAATCTTTTTCAAGTAAATTTTTACCGCAGCACTCACATAAAATTTCTACTTTTTGAAATAATTTTCTGTTTTCCATAATGTTTTGTTTTAATGAATTATACAAAGGTAATGAATTTGTTTCAATAAAAATACTATAGATGCATATTTTGAAGTAAAAAAATGGAGTATGCGCTTGTTTTTATTTTGAAGAATGATTCGATTTGCCGATGATTATAACCGAACAGTTTATCAAACACCTATTCTACTTGCTGAAATAGAATCACACGATTAAAAACATTTTTTTACTATTCTGGCTCCGGTGTTCTTCTTGTTGGTAAACGGTAATAGCTTCTTTTTATCAGTTAAGTCTTTCCGGTTTATTATTTTCCTTTTACTCTTTTATTATAATAACAAGACTTATAGGACAAAATTAGGGTATGCCAGTTTCCCAGCATACCCTACTAAAATTTTGCATACATAATTCGATTAAGTATTTTATATTGCACAAACCCCATAAAAAGTGTTAGTAGCATCTAACTGTTCTGGAGATGACCAATTAAGCCCATCATCCGAGGTTGTAATATATCCACCACCGTCATAAGTTCCGCATCCCACTACGATTTTTAAAGCCACCCGCAACTCAAGCGGGTGGTTATCATCTTCCTATATAACAGTCCGGTTACCTTTATAGACCATGTTCTGCCGAACCTCTGTTACCAATTCACAGCCTCTTTTACCGATTCTATATTACCTGTTCTAATTGTATTACATTCTCACAGTCCCGACATGCACCATTGTTTGTTTCGTGCGCAAAGGTACGGTGGCAAACGATGTTCAAGTACCGCTGTTGCTACCTGAAATGAAATTTGACGTAACCTTCCGCAATCACAGATTCCGGTATTCATAAAATTTCATTCCGGTTACTTGCTCATAGTTCTTGCATCCACCGTTGAAAATGCACATGAAACAACCTCTTGGGTAAAGTCGGAAGGCTTCAAGAAGAGGGAAATAAAAAACAACTTAAAAAAATAAATGCAATGAGAACTAAAACACTCTACAGATGCGATGCACAGAAAATAGACATCAGTCGTTTCCCTAACTTTCACATAACAGGAAGTATAACCGGAATGAAGAAACTCTATTATGGCAAGAATGCTCTATTGGTACGTTGCGGAAGTTGGATTTACAACGTGTCAAGTGAACCCGAAGTTTATTATAATATAGCACATTAGTAGTATGAAAAAAGGTTATAAAAAAGATTTTCAGAGTTGGAAAGGTATAGTAACTCTAAAATTACTTTGCTGCAATATAGCAGCAGGTCGTTTTGATTGGAAGAAATATTGTACGCCACAGCCTTATTGTGGTCAGGAGATTTGCGTTATACCGCTACATTGTTCTTATGGACAGATAGGCTACACTGTGTATTTCCCTTATTCTGATATGCCGGAAGTGGAATACGATTGGGAAATGAACAAATTAACTATTGACAAAGAGAATTGGGAGAATTATTTACAGAATTAATATTAAAAATATGGCACAGAATTTTTATACCAAATGGCAGAACGCAATCCTTGCAGATGCAGGAGTCTATGTTTCAAAAAAATACCGCAGTTTCCAAACGGCCTTAGTACGTGAGATTTCCAAGTACGCAACAGCCGTTGGCGCAAAAGTAACATTCAACTTAAAGGGGCATTATAATACCTCTTGTTTCATAGAACGTAACGGTAAATTCGTTTACATCAGTCACTCTTCCGGTTTGTCCCGAATGGGTAGCGGTGTAAAAATAGAACTCGATTCTTTCTTAATCCGGACAGCCCAACACGCGAAAGATTACAGAGGGGGACATAATCAGTATTGCGATATAACAAATTTACAGTCTATGATAGATAATTTGTTAGAGTAATAAAATAAATTCAAGAAAAGGTACGGAGCAAACAGCTCCGCATCTTTTTCCGTTTTATCGGCGCATTCCGCCGCTGTACTCTGCTTCTTGTAGCTCTTCCCGGTATTCCTCCATATTATTCAGCTTTTCGTTCACGGTTTGCAGGTTGGCATCCAACGAAGCATTATGGTCGTATGGGAAACGATGTTGTGCGACAAGTCCCGCATTAGTAACCGGCCCGATATCTATCATGTCGGATTCTTTATTATAGCTGACATACAGCACATCACCATTCGGCATTTCAAATGCAGGAATCTTTTGTTGTGTCATGATAGCGAATTGTTCCGCAGCCATCTCCTTGGCTACCCCTTTTAACGTATCTCCAGCATGTTTGATACCATAACGCCTGATATGGTCGCGTACTTCCTTTTCCGTGAATTTCAGCATCACTTCATAAGTTCCTCCGACACTCCCATTGTACACCACAGCAAAATCCTTGTCCTCAATCAAAAGATTGTCTCCTCGGTTCTGTATGGGAGAAGAATAAGTATATTCTTCGTTAATGCCGTTACCGTCATAATACTCCTTGGCGAGAGTCAGCAGTCCTTCGTAGTCCCCCTTATCCTTGAATGCGTCCAACCGCATCGTGTCATCGGTAAGCTGAAGATAGGCCACGGAAGAATAATACACTTTTTCTTTCGGTGCTACTGTTTGCTCTTCATCAATGTTCTGCTTCAATTCCAGTGCAATCTTATCCACCTTTTGGGTAATCAGAGAAGCCGCTCTTTTCACATCCAACAGAGTTGTCTTGATGAATTGTGGCGATTCCTTCAATTCGTCGAGCCATCCTTTGAGGTAGGCACAACTGTCCTCTTTTATATGTTTCGTCATGCCGTAACGTTGGGCAACCAATGCGCTACCTAACTCGGCTACCAATTCTTCGCGCGCATACTCTGCCGAGCCGAAAGTTGTCGGCTTGATACGGTCGAGAACTCCTTCCGCACCGGTCGAGTGTGTCATCTCATGGAATAGTGTTCCATAGAACGCCTCTCCAGATTTGAACTGTTCCTTTTCCGGCACAACGATTTCATTTCTCGATATAGAGTAGTAAGCGTTATCCTGATGCTGTGGTTTGATCGGACAAATCCACAGATTGTCCTTTATCAGCGCATCGACGGGAGCGAAGCTGAAATACTCTCCGTTCTCAATCTTCGGTAGCGAATACTCCTTTTCGAGTTTTTGCCACAGCTCCGGTCTTGCCTCCTGCAAGTTGGTCTGTAGGCTCGGTATGCAGCGCCTTACCGCCTTACGGCGGCAGGTTTCCGCATACCTGCCCCTAAACCGTACGTACACGTCTCCGTGTATACGGCTTGCCATTAGTAAGCTCACATTATTTCCCATGAAACTGAATTATAGCATTACAAGATTCACACACTACAAGCGTCTTACGATGTCTCGACAACATCAACTTGCCCCATGGAGTTTCTCCCTTTACCCCAACAAGAGTGCGTATATGATGCATTACGACGTTAGTGTCAGTTGCACCACACATTTCACAGGTTTGCTGTTTCAACCTTTCTGCAAGGCTTGGTTTGGGAACATACATAGTGCATGGGGTACGGTCGAGAAAATCGTCCGTTAATGAGCTTTTACGTTTGAATCCCTCTTTATAGAGTGTTCTGAACCGTTCTTTGCCTTTTGCATCCTTATATGGGATGACAAAATTCTTGCCTTTACGGTACTTGTCTCTGATTTGCCCTACATGTCTTCTTAATTTTTGACCAAGAGTCATATAAAGACTATACTCCATAATGTAGCCGAAATCGGCACATGTTGACGAAACATTGTTGGCTATACAGTAATAGTTGTAGAAGCCTTTGATTTCCAAGTTGAATTGTGCAAGGATGTCTTCGGGTTTCATACCGACCATTTTCTCCCGTGATTTTGGCTTCCATACATCTTTGCCGTTTACGTTCGTAAACTTTACAGCATCGTAGCTAAGAAGCTTCTTTTTCACTGTTTCAGAAGAGAGCATAAGCATGACCTTTCCAACAAATTCTCGCTTTTTGATTCCTTTGCTGTTCCTTTTAAACACATCCAATGTCCTAACGGTGATGTCAAAACCGAGGAATTTAGCGTTCTCTTTTGCGTGAGTTATGAGTGTCTTCTCAGCAGAAAGTTCGAGTTTAAGGTTGTTCATCATATATTCTGTGATGTCTGCCTTGATTCGTTCACAATCTGCTTTTGACCCTATAACTCCAATCAGAAAATCGTCTGCGTACCTCACGTATTTCAATCTCCGATAATTCTCATCCATTGGAAGTCTGTATGTCATCTTATTTTTCTCTTCGTGCATGGCTTTTATTTTCATCAACAGTTCTGCTTTTACAGTTTCATCTGTTTCCGCTTTCCATTTCTTCCTTAGGTTTACTGTTTTCGTGTTGAGACAACAGTATTCTTTGTTGTGAGCCCTTTCTTTCCCTTTGTCGAAGTGTGAAATATACTCTTTCATGTACTTGTCGAACCTGTCAAGATAGATGTTTGCCAAAATAGGACTGATTATTCCACCTTGAGGAGTTCCCGAATACGTGTTGTTGTACTTCCAGTCTTCGATGTACCCCGCTTTGAGAAACTTTCTGATAAGACGAAGAAACCTTTCATCTGCAATACGCTCTTGCATAATGCTGACGAGTACATCGTGGTCTATGTTATCGAAGAAGCCTTTTATGTCTCCCTCAATAAACCACTTTGCACCTGTAAAAGTCCTTTGAATGCTTGTCAGAGCTGTGTGGCAGCTCTTATGAGGTCTGAAACCATGAGAGGTGCTTTCAAAGTGCCCCTCATAGATGGCTTCAAGAATCATCCGAACTACCTCTTGCACAAGCTTGTCCTCTACGGATGGTATACCAAGAGGGCGTTTCTTGCCGTTCTTCTTTGGTATATACACCCTTTTAGCAGGATGCGGCTTGTAGGATTCATTCCTAAGTGTTTCGATGAGACGTTCAATTCTTCCAATGCTCATTTGGTCGATAGTCTGACCATCTGTGCCTGGAGTCATATTGCCTGGCTTCGCATATATGCGCTGATAGGCAATGAAGAACATCTCTTTGTTGAACAGAATGCGGTACAGTCGCTCAAACTTATAGTCCGAGACCTTACTGTGCTGGCATAATGTGTTTAATACAATCTCTGGATTTCTCATAACGAATCTCTCGTTTTCTTTTGTTTGTATTAAAGTTACTAACTACTCCCCTTCGCCATGTACAAGGTTTTCCCTTGCTCAGACTACTACGGGAGTTCCGTTACCTTGTCGGATATTCAGAGGCAAATCCTCATAGCCTTACGGCGTTCCGATTTAGGTAATCTCCGTTTAACCACGTAATAACGTCTATCTTTCGATAGGCAACAGATTGTCGGATGCGACTTTCGTTCTTTTCTCCACTTACTGCGGTCGTGTCATGGCTTGTTCTTGCTACTTGCCCTCGCGCAATGGGCTGTAGTACCATGATGTGGCGTATATAACTGCCTTTCGCCACAACTTCAACTTCTGTCACTGAACTATCATTCAACCAATCAGGCTTCATCCTCATATCTGTCTTTCCCCTTGCAATTCAGTCGTAGCATGGCAATTAGCTAACTTATCGCTTTACTGACGTGCTGTGTTCCTCTTTGAGTTTCCTCTCCGAGTAAGTCAGTCGGGGATAGGTCTATTGTTTATTTCTAAACTTTGAACACTAACCTAATCTCTTATTATCGAGATATTTATTACGCGACCATTACGGACGCACGTGCCACGTTAAAGACTCGGAATACCTGCATCTTAGGATAAACATTGTATTCCTTCTTCTCGTTATCAGATAGTTTTTTGTAGTCATCATACTTAATCTTCTCACCAGAATCCTTGTGTATGCAGGTGAATGTAGTCAGCATGATTGGGAATGATTTTTCTCCACGAAGTACAGAAACACGAGGTTTCTCCTGATTGTCCTTATCGGATTTGTTGAGCCGTTGTACACACTCAAAAGTGCAGAAGCGCGGAATCTTGTAACCTTCCTTTTCACAATGTATAAGCAACATAATGGCATTCATGCCATTATACTCGCGTCCGGAAAGATTGCAGGGCCATTGTAACGCTTCTTCCGTGAACCATGGCTTTCTCCAATCCTTACGGATACTCTCGATTTTCTCAATCATCATTTCAGCGAAGAGGTCTAATGCTTTATCTTCGCTGTTCGGCCCGTCCGTGTGCTGTTTTTTATATCCGGCCATATCCTTTACTGATTGGAATTAGACGAATCTGCTACATACTGTACAAGTTCTTCCACCTTGCATGAAACATTCAGCTTTCCGTTATATGCCGAAAGGGATATTTCACCTTTGGCATCCACTCGCACGCCCGGCTGTAACCATGCTTCGCGTTCTTTGCCAAAACAGAAAAAACGTACCCATTGGTATTCAAAGCCATCCTCTACTTTCTCCGTACTGAATGCCGAAAACATTGTGTAAGGCTGGTCTTTCTTATCCCTTTTTTCCTCGATATGCTGCCCGACCTTACCTCGAAATACTAATTCGCCCTTGACCGTATCTTTCGCATCTGCCGTAGCTGTACGAATTTCGTTAATAAAAAGATTGAAATAAAGTTTGTCACCACGGTGTTTGAGATACATTGTCCCCGAAACCTCGATGCGGGAACCATTTCGATATTTGGAAACCTCCTTTCCGGCAGTATCTTTGCTGACATCCACCTCAATAGGCATAGTCTTCCCGTCAGTGTCAGGGATCATTACTCGAAGAGGAAAAACCAGGAACGTTTTCCCTTCCTTATTGGTGCGTATCGACGCATCACGTCCGATAACGCCACATACCGTAACATTACATTTTATCATTTCTATTGTCTTTTAATGTGATACATAATCACCCGACAACTGTGTTGCCATGATTTGTTGTTGAACTGCTAAATCATTGCTCTTAATCGGGTGCTCGTATCATTGCCCAGATCAGCCATCCGGCAAGGAACAGTTGAACGCTCACGATAATGAGCGTTGCTACCCAGCCGAAGAGTTGGTAGCAGAGCAGGACATACAAGGCAAGGTAGGATAGTCCGAACAGACATCTGCATAGCTGTATCATCACGCATTTTACCATATCGCCACGCTTCTATCTTTTTAGGTTCTCTGTCTGTCCCTGCTGTTGGGACATCCCTTGTTCAAAATTCTGTGAAGCCGCTTCCGAGAGGATAACCGTATTCAGCATACCGGTTACACGTATCCTTTTGGCTTCTTCTGTGAGAGTATTGTTATTCAGTGTTGCCGACAGACGGCTTAACTCCGCAGTAGTCAACTCACGTGACATGCGCAGTTCTCCATTGTTCACTCGCAGAATAGCCTTTCCATTTTCACTGATTGCCAGTTCGCAGTTTTTCATGCCCGGTAATAATGATTTCAGATTGATGCGTCCACTATCCATTTGTTTGGATATGGCAGTCTTTTGCTCCTCCTCGTTCTTGTTGTCGATTTGTACGGCCAATAGCATAAGGGAACTAAAGGCTGTCATCGCCATCTCTACTATAGGGTCATTGCATCCTGACATTCCCACACCGCTATCCTCTGACGAAAGCAACTTCTTCATCCATCCGTCGGGCGAAAGGTTTTTGCCGGCGGCATTCTCTTCTGTTCCTTTATATCGGGTGAGCAGGCTGTTCCCGTTGTGCAACACTTCCAATTTGATATTACCTTTCTGTGCGATTTCAGTCAGATAAGCCGCAGGGTCGATGTCACGCTTTGTTCCGTCTGCATAGAAGTTTGTCACGCCGAAATGTAGATGTTCGCCCGTTGTACGTGTACCTGTGTTGCCCGATGTGCCGAGCTTCCCACCGGCTTGTACTACATCACCGACCTTTACAGTAACCTCCTTAAGGTGCATATAAGTACATTGTACCTTGCTGCCATCCGTTCTGGTATATTCCACAGTCAGCGATTTTCCACCGGGCGTGTTCTTATTCTGATTCACAGCCACCACCTTCCCGTTGTTCTCAGTAGCCAGTACCGCATCGCCATTGCAACGGATATCAATTCCCTTGTGCATCTGTTGTTTCGTGTTGTCCATCGGATCTTGCCGCATACCGAAAGGCGAGGTAACAAAAAGAAACTCTTCACGCTCTACCGGGAATGAGTACTTCGCACCATACTCTGAATTTTCAGACGTTCGGAGAGGATTATGTTCCGTACCGAACCGCTTACCCTGTGTCTCCATTTCCTGCATCACCAGTTTGTCATACTGCTGTAAGCCATTTTGCTCTATAATCCGTTGCAGACTCTCGGCATATTCTCCGCCTGTGGCATAACCGGCCTGTTCGATATTTTGTGTCCAACCCTTGTAATCGTCGGGCGAAAGTGCAAAACATTGGGCATAGCGGCTGTTTTCTTTTAAAAAACGGGAGTGGTGTTCGTATGAATCACCCACACTGTCATAACTGCAAAACTTCTCATTCGGCTTATCGTCAGTATATATACCATACCTTCCTCCTTCGGCAATCCATGCAGGCGTAGCCTTGATGCCAAAATGATTGTTCTCGTTCTGCGCCAAACGGCTTTGCCCGTTGGAACTTTCCAGTATGCCTTGTGCCAACGTCACGGATGCGGGGATTCCGTACCGGCGCATCTGCTCCATAGCATACTCTGCATATTTCATTGCGTATAGTTGGTTCTTGCTCATTTCTTTACTCCTTATCTATGAAAACCTCTGTGTGTTTCTTGTTCCTCCATGTCACTTATAGCAACCCGTGCCCCGGCACGGACGAGCTTAGACAGATAGCTGTCGAGCTGCTCCGTTGAAAATTCCGTTGAAGCCGTAATGTCCCCTTCTGGATACTCTTTTAGGGTTATGCCCAATATCTTTGCACCCTGTACCGCATCTTCGTTATAGAGCCGATAACCATCTTTCGTGCGAAGCAGTTGCAAGGCATCGGGATGATTCGCTTTAAGTTTGTCCCACAACTGCCGTTCCGGTGAAATACCCTTGTTGTCTGATTCCGTCCGTTCCTGCGCTACCGTTTCTATCGGCCACAACTCTGCTTCTTTCTGTTGTTTCTCTCCGGTGTGTGCCTCCTGCGATTGTCCTTTTTGTAGTACGTCTGCGAATAAGGTAGCTGCCAAATGACGTTTGTAGCTGTCACGCTCTTCCGCTATCCACATCCGCTGCCACTGTTGCGGAGTGACACTTCGGGCAGGCTGTTTCTGCCCATCAATAGTTGCGACGCATTGTATGCCGTCTTGTTTGGTTTTGAAAACCGAAACACGCTGGATACGGTTCAAGTCTATTTCCGGCATTTCGCTGCTGAACAAATCCACCTTCAGGTCAGGTTTGACCTCGGCCAGCGCATAATACTTGTGCGCCAGTTCCATCCGAACCTTACCGATGTTATCCATCGCTTGCTTGAGTGTTGAAAAGAAGCGGTTTATATCTTCTTTATCAGGATAGATGCTATATCCGCTCTTATTTTCGGGTTTGATATAAAGTGCCCATCGTTTCTTATCATCTTGAATCATCTCTACGTGGTCAAATCCGATCTCATTCGCCTGTTTGACCGCTGACGCCACGTCCAGTGTGGAGAGCTTCTCCATTGCCCAATTCTTCAGCCGGGCCAGCATAATCATCTTCTCGGCAAAATAACTGTCATCGGGTCGATAACCTAATGCACCATCCGTATTGTAGAAGCGTACCTGCTCGATTCCATCTTTCTGCAACGCTCGCATGATACGTCCCTTGTTCATTCCCGGTATCTCGTTATCTACCTCTGTAGAAGCCCCTGCTGGAAGAATTACATCTGCGGTTTTTGCCTGTGGATCAATAACAAGCACAATTTTTTTCGTTTCTTTATCCGGATGCTGCCGAATCTCGTTCGACACAAAATAATGTTTGGGCATTTGCTCCTGCATGGTTGAAGTGTCTCGCCGGTTGCGCATGGTGGCGTATTCGATTTTCTCGCCCCGTTCCGCTTTATTGATTACTTCGATGGCATTGTTCACGTCACTTTCGAGAGCGTCCATCAAGTTCGGGTTCTCTTTCAGTTCCCGGCACCAGTATTCCACTGTCTTCAGACTTTCTTCAGACAACCGTGCTGGCAACCCCAGTTCCAACATTTTAATCCCTGAAGCCAGTTCCACTACCAACCGTTCCTGTCTGACAGCATCCTCCGAAGGAGCCACACCGTTCTTCATCACCATACCTTCACGCGCTAACCGTTGTTGGTGTCCGGTAGCACTCACGATTTGCCGCAAGGCTTCCTGTATATAGTCGTGATAATGTCTGAACTCTCTTTGTCGCGGCATATAGACCGCATCCTTATCTGTTTCGTAGTGGGGTACACCGCTTCCATCCAAACGAACAGGCACAAGGTTGTCTCGCATCCTCAGTAGGAAGTCGTTGAATTGAATATGCAACCGTCGGTTGTCAGCTTCCGTATATCCTCTTTCCACTGCACTTCCATACCGCCGCAACGTCGTTTCGTATCGCTCCTTATCCACGTAGGGTAGTGTCGTCTGGTCAATGTTGAACAAAGTGCGAATTTCACGGTTATGTACACCTTTATATAATTTTTGTTCCTCTTCATACAGTTTCATGTAGTCATCACGACTGATAACCTGTTCTGGATTATTGCGGTGAACGTACTTGTTCCAATTATAAAACAAAAATGGAACGCCTTGCTCATTCTCACGCACCGAGGCTCCTTGTGCCTTGGCATCGCTGAATAGCGTGAACTGGTTGGTTTTGCATCCATTTTTATCAGAATGCAGCGTCATGAATAGTGCATTGAATGCGCTGACAGAAACACCCTTTGGATAGAGGCGCGGGTATCCCTTTCCTGATGCGTTGAGCCAGTGTCCACCGGCATTCGAGGCTTCACTCAAAGCCGTAGAAAGCAAGGTGATTTGTTTTTCCTCGGCTTTCTTTTCGATTTGCGATTTTTCTTTCATATCGTTTATTTGATTATAGGATTATTGAATACCCCGTGGGCGCACGATGGTTTCCAGTTTTCCGTCCTCATAATTCCGTGCGGCAGCCTGGCGAAGCTGGTCGTTCTTGGCAAGGACAGCATTTGCCAGCGTGTTCAAAGGCAATGCCCCGGTACGGTAGGCTTCTGCTACAATCGGTGACAACTGGATGGTACACGGTACTCGGTCTATCGTGGCAATCAACGTACTATCTTGCAATACAGGGTTTACTATACGTGGGTTCAGAGTTTCATTTGTATAGCGTCGGTACTGCACATTGTTCTCATTTGTTACGTTCAGTTTTCCCTCTGTTCGTTCTTTCAAGGCTTCGTGTCCTGCCTTATTCAACAAGTTCATACCTCCCAGGCCTATCAGGAGCATTTTCAGCAACGGGTTACGCACAAACATACCCGCCACAATGCTCGCTATCGGTAACATATTGTCTTCCAAATGCAATGATTCTGTCTTGCCTGTGAATATTCCCAGTAGAACATCAGGGAGCATGGCCATTACATAACCGAGATTGCCTGTGATATTACCTATGCCATCCAGTCCCAGCATACCAAGCAGTCCGCCCCAACCGTTTCCGTTTCCCTGTGCTACTTGCGCACTTTGTATCGTTTGTACATGTTGTTCCGCATCATTGGCAGGAACAACAGTTTCATGCTTCTCTTCTTTCATAATTTCATCCTGTTCTGTCCTGACCATTTTCGCTTTGTCACGTTGTTCCAAAGACTGCAAGTAGGCTTCTTCCTGTCCGGGAGCAACAACAATCGGCACATCCTTGTACCGTTCCTCATGTTTCTGTTCTTCCTTGCTCTGTACATTCGGCCACAATAAACCGCTATTCTGGTTTTGTGTCCATTCCATGAAGCCAAAGTCCATGACAGGGATTTTCTTTTTCAGTTGCTTGTTGTCTGTACCAATCGCCGTGTTCTCTTTGATTTGTATTTGGGCTGCCTCTTTGCGAAAATCGTCGAATACGTTTCTGTCTCTGCCGAACACTCCTTTACTGATGCACTGTTCTACTGAAAGGGTATCAGGCTTCTTGCCTTCAAAATGATTGGTGATGGCTGCAATAGCCACATCTGCACCGGTAAACTTTGCCAGTGCCGTCCATGAGCCAGTACCACCCATCATCAGGGTATCTGCGGCTGTGCCCAACATCCATCCCGTACCTTTTTCCCATCTGTTCGGGCGGTAAGCTGCTTCGCCTCGTGCCTCTATTTCATCGGTCAGCGGTGAACGGCTTAACGTCTGCGATAATCCCAGCAGACTCGATTCGGCAGCCTTTCGGATGATGTAGTCAGCGGAAGACTTGGGCATACGTTCTTTCACCAACCGGTCAATCATCAGTTCCTCTATCCGGTGGTCCATATAGGCATAGGCGAGGTCACAACCGAGCAGTTCTGACAACTCATTGTAACGTGCCCTTCCGATTTCCTGCACGACGGTATCCCGCCACTGCCCGGCCATATACGCAAGGTCTTGCTGCATTTCCTCGGAACCGGTAATCTCCGTCTTGCACATCTCGATATAGTCCTCTGTTGTTTTGGAGTTCCATTCGCCTGTGACCTTGAGTGCTTGATAGGGGTCGCTCATTGGTTGTGCCGAAGATGCCATCATACTGAGAATACCACCTAAAGAGGTGGAATATTCTTTCATTTCCTCTCCCTGATTCCGTATGAGGTCAGTCCGCGTTTTTGACATGATGGGTGCGATATGGCAGTTGAAATAGTCGTTCACGAGGCGTTCCATTTCTGCAAACCGTCCGCTATGCTTGATTCCGTCCATAGTGTATTATATGTTTATCCTATTCTATTCATTAATAATTGCTCTTTTGTCTGCTCGATGGCGTTGTGGTAAATTTCCATCTGTTTGGGATAAAACTCTTCCAGCCATACATCCTTCTCGATGTTGTCGTGAATGAAGCGTATCGCTTGTTCTCGCTCAATCTCCACCGATGCTTCGCCCTCTTCCCGGTTATTGAACCATGCTTTCGTCCACCAGCGCACACCGGCCCGGTCAGGATATACCGTGACTGCTCTCGGTATGTCAAAGCTCTGGATGTCTATGTCTAATTCTGCCAGTGGGTCAATGATACCACTATGGGTCAGGGCTTCGTCGTAGAGTTTTTTTTTACATCATCGCCCATCGTCGATAAGTACACGCCATGCCGTAGGGCAAGGTAATGCAGGAAGTCCGCAATGAGTAGGTTCTGCACCTTACAAGCAAGCGGCATTGCTTTATGTCCCAGTCCGAGTGGGTTGGATATACTTGGCATATTTTCATAGAAATATTCTTTGACTGCTCCCATTGTAAAGACATGGCGGAGTGACTGCTCCGTATGTGGAGGAAGTCGGTATGCACCACGCTGTAAGTCTTCCATGTAGTAGGGCAGGAAACGTAGCATCAATTCCTCTATTTCCTGTCTGTCCTGCTCGTAATCGGTGGTCAGTGCCATCTCCATGTTGGGAGATGTTGCCGCTTCGCCTCCATCAGCATGACACAATGCTTGGATATTCCCATACAGCATGGTTAGAAATTCCAGCGGATTCAGTTCCTCACCCTTGAAGCGTATCCCGATATGCAGCTTGTCACCGCTTAAAGCTACAGTCTGTCCGGCCTTGACACGCTGTCCGAACTGGGCGAAGACATTTGACAAATGCCCATAGGTCACTTCATACTCCCCATAGCGTATAGTTTGGCAGATGCCGAGTATAGGGTCATTGCCTATACCTGACACGATACCGCTGGCGACAGCCGCCAGCGTGTAGCACCGTACATCGAAGTCGATGCCATGATGAAAATATGTTTTTCCCGTTGTCGGATCGGTTTGTTCGCCGTAGCCGAGCGATAGTTTCACATCCTTGCCCTTCCGTTCTTCAAAAGGCATACAGTATCCACTTTCGGATTGCAGGATCATTTCTTCTGTATATTTCATTATGTGATTATATTTGATTCGTATTCTTATTCTTATCTTTTCATCCCTCCGCTATTCGTCTGTTCTTCAACGGGAAGAGCGGGTGTCTGTATTCGTTGTATGCTTCTCGTATCAGGTGTGCGGAAAATACCGGCATTGTTGCCGATAAGCATCATGCCGAGAAATGCACCGGCAATCTTGCCCAGCCAGCCGAAGCGTCCGAATATAAGAAATGCTGCTGCGACCAGTCCCGCTATACTCAATCCCGACACGTTACCCTGTCCGAGATTACGGAAAAAGTTACCGAACATATCGGAAACTCCGCCATTGGAGACTTGCCGTAGAAAATTCGATACTCCACCCAGTTTTGAGTCTATGCCGGCTACCGTACCGCTGACGGAACCGACTGCTTCTCCGGCTTTGCTTGTCAGTTCTCGCACACCGTCCGCTGCATCTGCAAGGGTATCCGTAGCCGATTTCCCTATGACCGCATCGCTTACGATATGTACCACGCTCTTATCTGTGGTTAGTTTCTCCCAACCCACATAACCGACTGCACCGCCGATGGCTGCGGTCTTGACGGCTTGTCCTGTGCCCCGTAAGGTTTGTGAAGGATGCAGTGCAGCATGTCCCATACTTCTTCCGGTAGCTTTTGCTGCTTTGCCGCCATATTTTAATATTGAATCCCAAATTCCCATATCATTACATTTTTAAGGTCTTACATTCTTTCCAATCTGTCGCCAACGTCGCTTGGCTGCGTCCACGATACTACGTTTATCGGCTTCGGGATGTGCACCCTCGTCGATTTCCCGCCAAATGTCGCCCATTGTCGTGTACTTTACCGCTTTGGTCAGTCGTTGCAGCTTTGTGTTCATTGTTTTGAGCTTTGGACGGATGCCAAAGACAATTTCCATACGCTCTTTTTCCGTCATCTTGTTCTCCGAAAGGCACGCTGTGCGTATATCGTTCACAATTTCCACGCTGTTCATCATCAGTTCCCTATAAATCTTGTTGCGCTGTGTGGATAGGGCTACGGCAAGCGTATTGGCTGGACTTCGCTTCAATTGTTTGGTGAAGTCGCCCATATTGTCTGTCAGCCTCGATACCTCATAATAGAACCCATAAGTTTGCGCCGCATAGCAGACTATTGACCGGAAAGAGTTTAGATAATTATTAAACTCTCGTTGCAGGTCTGTTGTCGCCTGCACTTCTTCTTTTGTCCAAATATGTCCGGTGGTCTGCATCAGCATGACCTTTTCCTGATTCTTCAGCTCCTTCTCTGCCTTTTCGGTATATACTGCAATCATTCCGGCCAGTACAGGGTCATTCTGCGCTTGTACCTCACCGATACCGGTAAGACACAGCAGTAATATACTTATCCAAATTGTCCATTTCATAACTGATATATTTTATCGGACGAGAGCTGCCGCCCTGTGCCAATGGGACAGAGCCATACGAGCTGCCTCACCGTTGTCACGGTCAAGCATTCCTGCCGTTACGTTGTTCCACACATCATTGAAAGTATAGTACCGTATGCTCAAATAGAGCAGATGCAACTTCCGGCTAAAATCCGATAGTTGGTCGTTCAACGCCCATAGCGTCTTGCTGCGTTCTGCCCCCGTAAGCATGTTTTCGTTGCTACCTTTGGCCACAGCGTCATTCAGCAATGTAAAAACAGAGACAAGTTCCGTTGCTGTTTCTATATAGAGGTTGTTCATGTTCATACTGGCCACAATGCCCTGCGGATTGTTTTGGATGGCCCTGCCTAATTTTCCCAGCGTGAGGAAAATCCGCACACCGTCATTGTAGAGATGCGTACAGGCTTTCAGTGATGAAGCGTAACCGCTTGCTGTCTTGAGGTAACTGTTGTACTGCTTCTCCCACTTGTGGATTTGGTTGAACTCGGTAGCGATGCTGTTTTGGAGCAAGGCTGTTTGTGTCTGTCCCTTTATTTGTTTTTCAATCTGCCCGTTTATCAGTTCGTTACCTTCGGCCAATGCAGTCCATTCCAACGGATTGGAAGCCGCAATTTGGGCTTCTGCCACCTGTGGAAGCAGGCATACCAGCGAGGCAACCAGCCCCAGACTAATGATTCGTGATTTCATATATTCCCTTTTTTCGTTTGTTAGTTTCTACCCGTTCACGGATAATTGACACGAGGTCGTCCCTATGGAAGATACCGATCAGGTCAAGACGGGGCGTGTTTCTGTCCATTGAAAGGATACGTACGGTTTTCAGCCCACAAAATTGTTGCAGCAGGCTTTGGTGCTCTTGAAAATCCACGATACGATATAGCTCCATATAATCCACTTTGCGACGGATAATACCGTATTCACTGACAAGTTGTTCCGTGCCGATGCAATAACGGATTCGCCGCAGGTAGAGATAACGGTAGAGTAACAGTAACGAGAGTATCAAGGCAATTACTGTGGCAATAGCTGTCAATGGCAGCCCTTCCATGCCTCCGTACACCCATACAGTGCCGCACAGCACGAGAGTGGGCAGCTCGTTGATGACAAATTGCCCGGTATGTGGATGGATGACAATGGTTTTGTGACAAGTTCTCTGCATAGGTTTTATGGATTATCGGTGAAAACGGGAATGAAAGTCTTCTCTCATTCCGGAAAGAGAATTGGTTATATCCACTTCCAACCGGGCAAGTTCTTCCCGTATCTTGTACATTTCCTGAAAACCCTTATCTGACATTCCCTGGTCATTGGTTTCAAAGGAGAATATTACTCTGTCCGCACGTTCAAGACGCTTTCGCACAGCCTCATGGTCTGCTTCGTCGTATAATCCGTTTCGGATATGTTCCGGATTGACTTCGGGCAAATCGGACAAGGCATGATTCAGCGTGGCTTTACCGCTGATTTCCCAATCGTCAAGGTTGTCCTTCTCTGGTTTTATCCGTTTGCCGAGTAGCTGGTCGTTCCAATCCTTATAACCCTCTGCGGCAGATTCATACAAGATGCATCCTGTAGCTTCCGGACCGGAAATGGAAGCATCAATCGCTTTTTCGATGGCTTCCAGATTGCTTCTCATTTTCTCTAATTCTTCCTCACTGGCAGAACCTTCGTCACGAGCCATTTCGTACTCATCCATACAAACCATTCTCATTTCCTGTAGATAGCCGTCACCAATTCCCATGTCGTCACGCTCCCCATTCTTCAAATTTTGTTTTGCATCATTTATACCCAGTATGGCTGTAATCTTTTCAAAATTGAATGGTTCAAGTTCTATTTCATACTGTGAATAGTCTTCGCTGTTGTTCTGTACAATCAGTCTGCCGGTTTGTGACAGACAGGTGGAGAAGTTCCAGCCTGCATGAGTGAGAGCAAAGTGGATAGCATAGACTTGTCCGGCACGGTCATGATCGAAGCAAAGATGATGTGAGGCATGGGGAGTTGCTTTTATCGCTCCTTTGAATTGCTGCTGGCTCGGTGCCCCTCCGGTAGAGATGAATACCGCCTTTCGCAGATCCTTGTTCTGTGCCTGATGAAGTTGGTAATATGCCATCGCATCATAAGCACTTTCGAACCAATAGATATGTTTGGCGGAGGTGAGAGAAGTGCGGGCAGGGCTGGCAATCCACAGTCCCTCGCTTGAATTGCTCCCTGCGGCTTTGCCTTTGTAGCTGCCGCTCCCGTCCATACGGGCACGTCCTCGTTCTTCAAGTCCCACAATCGCTCCGTCGCCTTTGGGCAGGGTTAGTGGAAAGGACAGGTTCGTGTAGGTCGCACCGTCCTCCCGATGTTTCGTAGCCAGATAAAAATGCCGATGGAAGGCATATTGTGTATAAAGGTCGATACCTCGGCTTTTAAAATAAGGATAAAATTTTTTCTGCGTTTCCCGATTCTGCGGATTGAACTTATGAATGTCGTAATCCGCTATGTCAAATGGCTTTACATCTCGTTTAGGGTTCACTATTCGGGTTTTCCGTTCAGTGACAGGAATGTTCAGTAATCTGTTACAGACAAGATTCACCAGTCTGTCTGGAGACATACCCGCATGGTACTCCGTGAAAAAGTGCGGATGCTCCTTGATGAAGGAAATGATGTTATAAACTTTCTGTTGTTGTGCGTGGAAACAGCATTTTCCTTGTTGTGTCACAATAAATTTGTCACCACGGATACGTCTGCCGTCGCTGTCCAAACGAACATACGAGGGATAGCGCAGACCGTCACGACGGTTCAGGTGATACCCTGCGTCAATCAATACGTCCTGGATGTTTAGTCGTTGCAGAAAGTCATCGTATGTAAGGTCTCCGTCTCTCATAGGTTTACCTCCCTCTTCTCATTTCATTAATATCTTGATTCATCTGTGCCTCGAAATTACGGATGGCCACATCTCTCGGTGTATCTACGCCGGGCTTGAAGTATGGATGTGGCGGTCCGCTGAAACGTTCGCCATAGAACTCCGGAGAGTGGTGGTGATGGAAGCCATGTGCGACTTCCGATGCCACCACAGCACCGGCGGTAAGGGCAGCGAATATCTTCACGCCAAGCCCCTTGTTCGCTTCAGGACGTGTCTTCATATCCACCTCGTTGAAAATCTTCGAAAAAAGTTTCATCCGGTGGTAATCATCCACAGCAAGAAACTTGTCGTAGTCTTTCTGGCTGATTTCGTGGCTGATGACCTGTCCGTCAATAACAGCGGACATCTTGTATTTACCCTCCGTCTGTGCCGGTTGCACGGCAATGTCACTGACCTCTACTTCCCGGCCATGTTTCTCCTCACGATACCAGCCTTTGCTTTCGTTGAGTAGTTGCAGGTCACGACCGTCCACGGCTGCACCGATACTGCCCTGTATGTATTCCTGCCGCATCGGAGTTTCTTGCTGCATGAATAATTCTTGTTCCTGCCGCTGCCGTTCTTCCAGTTCATGCCGCACTTCGGGATGCAGGCCGATACTGATGCGTTGTTCGCTGTTGAGCTGTTCCATCGTTACTTTATCGGCAAAGTCCGCTCCGATAATGCCGTTCAGCAGATCCAGCCGTTTCTCTACAGGTTGTTCCTCGATGGATGCGGTAGCCAGTTTTTTCACTTCTTCTTCCGTCAGGTCATAGACCATATCGACATTGACACTTTCCGATTGTACGGTCAGTGTCCTCCGTTCCATATCCACGATAAGACCGTGCGAAGTAAGGCACTCCGACCATTTCTCGTTGGAAAAATAGACTGGTGAAGCAATCAACTCCTTGTATGCTTGTGCCGGTTCCTTGCTGCGCGGACGGCTGACAAGCGGTGTAATGACCTCCTGCAAGTTCTTCAATACATCTTGCTGTACAATGGGTTGCTCCTGTTGACCGCCTTTGTAGTAAAAGCCGTAGCCACCCGATTGCAGTTCGCCGGGCTTCATGCGCCCGTCTGGGCGTTCGGGTACGATGGATGGCCCCGGAAAGAAAAGCTGCCCACCAACTCTGCGTAGGTGGAAACCCCACTGTTCGCGTGGTGTCCAACCAAGGAATGGAGGGGGCATACCCAGTCGCCCCATGTGTCCGTACTCACCAATACCGATGCGGTAGCCATGTAGCCCCATCGCCACGCGACCGTTGGCATTACGGGCATGGACGAAATTTTTCGGCATATAGAAATCTTTTCCTATGATACTCGTGAGTATGTTGTAGGCTTTCTTGTTGGCCGTATTCGTTCCCCAGTCCGTCAGAGCCAACATCTGTCGTTCTGTTATAGGATAGACCAATAACGGTGAATCATGCCCTTGCACAATCAGCCGGTAGCCGCCTCCGTCAAATGCGACATGGGCTTGAAGTCCGTTACGCATCAGTAGATTGCGCATTTCGGGTTGCAAGTCCATCTGCCGAGGATTAGTGTTTGTTCGTATCGTCATAGTCTGATGTTATGATGGTTACTTGTTATGCGTTGCCGTATTTCATAGCCGCTTCCAATTGTTCGTCTTTGAAACGGACAAACCCGGCGGCAGAATCTTCGCAGACCGTGAGTCCTTTTTCCTCACAGTAATGGGCGTACTCCTCCTGCCACTCGGCAGAAAAATGATTGATGTAATCGAGCCAGCCGTATTCGCTGCTCTGCATCTTCTCGACGAGAATCTCTTCGGGATAATATTTCTGTTGTGCCATACGCTTATATTAAATAGGTTTTATTTGTGAATACCTGCCATTCGGTTACGCTCACCGCTTTTCTTCTGTTCGTTCCACAGTTCTTCGGTGTATTCCTCCTCTGGAACGTAGTCGAGATTGCCGTCATCATCCATCACCCAGCAACCGTAGCAACCGAAGGTGTACTTATCCCATTCACGCTTGGGTTGTTCTTTCCATTTCTGCGCGTCACCTGCGCAGAAACGGATGCCCGTCTTGTTGTGAAGGTCGATGCCTACCGTGACAGGTTCACCATCCACTGCCACCGTCAGAGGCTCACCATGCTGCATTCCGTTTACTTCTACTGTACCTAAGTGCATTACCTCTGCCAGCACTTTCAGGTTACGGGCGATGATGGGTGTCGGAACATACATCACCTGTTTTGTTTCCTCGTCGATTTGCACGAAAGCTTTACTGCGTCGTCCGTCCGCCATAGCCACGTCTGCAATGATGGATTTGCCGTCAAGCAACTGTTTTTGCTGCTCCTCGTTGTAGCATTCCAGTGGTGACGACTTTAGTGTGGGATAAAAGACCACATCCACCTCGCCGCTATCCATACGGATAAAGGCAAACCGACTGCGACTCTCGATTACTTCGCCATTCTCGTTAGTGACACGCATGGGCAGTACCGGCGAGTAGCCGCCTTTCCCGATTTCTTTCAGGATACACAGGGGCAAATCTTCAATCATTTCTTGGGTAAGCCCAAAGCGGGCCAATGTCGGATAAGGCAGTTCGTTGAACTCAAATTGTTCTTTTTTCATATTCTGAACGATGTTATAAAATTATACTCAGCAAATATAGAGCGATTTCTTATCTGATGACTAAAACATTTCTTTATAAGTGATTATAAAGTGGTATTTTTAATGTTTTGAATATGATTTTTCGCAAATAATCATATTCAAAATTGATTAAATAGTTATATTTGGAGAAAAAACAGTCGGCAATGGACAGACCATAAGAAGAGCGTGCTAACTTTGCTGCCATGAGAAAGATTTTATTATTGATGATGACGGGTGTCTCATTATGTATCACGCCAGCCAAAGCACAATTCAATACCGTTGCCGTTACCCCAACACGCTACAAGATGGAGGTATTGGATATGGGGTTAGACCAAGCGGAACCGGCATCCGAAAGCGAGATTTCCGTACAGGAAGTTTCAACAGGTATCCCGGTATCCGCAGATATGGATAAGAAAAAGTGGATGGATCGTTACTTGAGTGTAAGTTACCCGTTACGTTATATCAAGGTCACTTCGCCTTATGGCTACCGTAAGGACCCGTTTACGGGAAAGAGTAAATTTCATGGCGGACTGGACTTGCGCGCACGTGGCGACAAGGTGATGGCCATGATGGAGGGTGTGGTCGTGAAGGTCGGACAGGACAAGACTTCCGGCAAGTATGTAACCTTGCGGCATGGTAGGTACACCGTCAGTTATTGTCATCTCTCTAAAATTCTTATCGTCAAAGGGGCAATAGTTCATCCTCGTGATGTGGTTGGCATTACCGGCTCCACAGGACGCAGCACTGGCGAACACCTGCATATCACCTGCAAACTCAATGGCAGGAGTATCAGCCCCTCGCTTATATTCGATTATATCCAATCCATCCGGCAGGAGTGTATATCAGCATTGGCAGGTTTGTAAAAGAGAAGTGAAAAGGGCTGAAAACGTTCCGGTTACTTTGTCATCCGTTCAATAATATGGGCAATATGGTTGCCCCAGACGTGTATTTGTACAAGGAGCATCGAAGGCATGGAGAGCGTCTTGCCATAGAAGATAGCCGCCACTACTTTGCCACCGCACCGTTCTATCTCTTCCTTGTAATCCACCACGCTTTGCCCGGTTGTCAGCACATCATCTATGATGATAATCTCTTTCCCTTTGATTTTTCCGGTAATGAGGTAGTTTCGTTCGAGGATACGCTTCTCTCCACCTTTGGCCTCATGCAGGCTTTCTCGTGCATCGCAAATATCAACGTCGTACAGTCCTGAAGTTAAATCCTGTCGGTGCTTTCCGATGTACCAGTCGAGCCGTTTGAACCGTTGACCGTATTTTATCCAGTTGCTACACGGCATGAACATTATATGGTAAGGTCTCTTTTTCAGTTGCAAGGCATTCATACACGTTTTAAAGAACTCGATTCCGTGTATATCTCCTTGTTTGAACTGGTAGATGGAATGGCAGAAAGCCTTCTGTTCATCATTGAGCAGCGCATTGTATCGTGACGGATAATAATATCCGTAAAAGGAGATTCGGATGCCTCGTAACTTGAACGGCTTATGGGGAGAATGGCCATCAAACCGTTCGGGATGCAAGAGACAGAACATACGGCAGGCTTTCCGATGACCGGCCATTACCGCCAGACGGCAGTAACGTTCACGTTCCTCGCTCTTTTCGGTCAACCGTGCGGCGGCGAATGCCGCTTCTCCTGCTTTTCGTCGCCAGTAGCCGATAATATACCACAATGCCCCAATTGTGAAAAGCAGGAGTATGAACAATAGTCTTGCATTCATCGTATTTTTATTTGAATGAAGCAGCCCGTTTCAATCTGGTTATTTACAACATTACGGTGTATTTCGACATAATCGGATATGGGGGTTGTGGCTTCATTATTTATATCAAATTCGTTTTCACTCACTTGCAAAGTTAGCAAAATCGTGGCACTAATCTAAAATAGCACCGATAATTTATAAGCCATATCACTTTTATATCATAAAGTCTTACCCATACAATTTCCTCTTTTAATTGTACATGCTCAACTTTTATAGAAGATGTTCGCCCTGACCGGTACACGGCAAATGGCATACAAGTCTGCTATATGCTGTGTACCCGTCTTTGGGGCAAAGCAAGGACGATGGCACATTTGCCACAAGTGTCAATCAAGCCAATCTGTTGTCCTTGCAGCGACCTCTGCTATCTGTTCTTTTGTAACCGGCAATGCCGTCTGTTTGTTTTTATAGCTTCGCCCCACACCATCAGCGGAGCGTCACAGGACTTGTCCGCAAGAGACATTCACTCACCTTATGGCAGCAGAGCTGCTATGGGGTGAGTGAAAGACTCTTTACGGAAGCCAAACATGAAAAGACCGTACACCTCGGTCACAAACTGCCAAGGCTTACGCTTCGCCAGATTTGAGACTAAGTTGTACGGTCACTTCATCGGGAAGTTTGGACCGGCAAGCCACAGACGCTCCACTGCCCACCCATTCCTTTTATAAATCTTGCACCTATTCTACATGTCTATATGACAACCGCCTGTAGTAAGAAAGCATATTCTGTTTGTCGGTTAGCTCTGCTGTAGTCATATTTTCCGCAAAGTAAGCCGCCTTTTACCAAACATCAAATCGCCACTATCGCTGGAACGAAAAATCTTCCTCTGACACGTCAGAGCGTATTTCTTGTCCCCGTTTTGTCTTATCGGTATTCTTGGGCGGCAGTTGATGGCAGAAAATATCCCTCAGCAGGCTGAACAGCCTTCAAAAAGAGGGAAAAAGAAAAATTATCAGAGTTATGGCAAAGACGATAGACATAGAACTTCAAAAACAGTTGGACAAGCCACAGGCATGGTTCTGTAAGTATTTTCCTGCACGCATACGCAATGTGAGTGAGCGTGAGATAGCAGACCGCAAGTTAGTCTTTGATTTCAAGGATGGACGGGCATACGAAGAGGTTGCTCAACGCACGGCAGCCAACATGACCGAACGTTATGGAACATCATGTACTAACATTGTATTTTCTCCCGTACCGGCATCCACCGATAAGAAGAACGAGATACGTTACAAAGCATTCTGCCAAAGAGTATGCGAACTGACGGGAGCTATCAATGGTTATGACTATGTATCAGTGAGTGGTGAGAGGCTAACCATTCACGAAAACCGTAAGGCAGAGAAAGAAGTCCGTAAGGTAAACGTCATTGAGTTTGATTCGGCTTTTTTCAACGGCAGGTCTGTGGTAGTCTTTGATGATGTGATAACCAAAGGGCTGAGTTATGCTACCTATGCCAATCAGCTTGAAAGCCTTGGTGCTAATGTACTCGGAGGTATATTCCTCGCAAGAACCCATTACAAAGTGAAATAATATGACCCAGACAAAGTATGATAAGGCAGTGTCCGTTTGCTTCAGTGGACACCGCAATATTCCATTCCTATACAGGAAGCAACTGAAGCTGCAATTAAAGGCAGCGATAACCAAGGCATACGCTGGAGGTTATCGTCATTTTTACTGTGGTTGTGCCATGGGGTTTGATATGCTGGCGGCAGAAGTTGCTCTTGCGTTGCAGTCCGAATTGTCAGGTCTGCAAGTTATTGCCGTAGTACCGTATCGCGGACAATCCGAGCGGTGGAACGATGCGATGAAAGCCCGGTATGATACTATTCTCTGTAACTCGGATGATGTTATCATCCTGAGCGAACACTACTACCATGGCTGTTTGCTTCGACGCAACGACTATATGGTTTTTCACAGTTCGTCTCTTATTGCCTGGTATGACGGCAACCCCAAGGGTGGTACGTTTTATACTTATCGTAAGGCTACAGCGAATGGACTAAAAGTTCTAAATCTCTATGGCAGCTCAATCGTATAACAGCCATCTTGTTTTCGCATATTCCGAGCCGTAGCGTTAACTCCTTTGCCATTCATGTAAAGGCTGTTTTGTCAGCCATAGCGTGATATGGCAAAGTACGCTATTAGTTCTGATGTATTGCCCGGCTTTACCTATGTGCCGATTTAGTTGGTGTTGCTGTATTTTTATATCTTCGGAGGCTCCATCCTCCTTATATCTTTCTCTACCTTTTTTAGTATTCGGCTTAAAAAGTAATATACTTGCCTTACTTTTCGCCTATTTAGCATGTTTAGGGCACGTCTTTTATAATAAAAGTGCAGCAATTGGTTGCTGCACTTTTGCTATAATATCTATTTGTCATATTAGACCTTCCCGTACACCGTCCTCATTTTTCCGTCCACCAGCACCTTATTTGACCGCACAATCCAAGCTCTGCCGTCATTCAATCCGCATTCCAATGCCTTTTCGCCGCCGCCGATTAGTACCGGAACGGTTGTCACTGTGATTTCGTCCGCCAGCCCGTTATCCAAGAGTAAAGCCCCGATTTCCTCACCGTAAGCCACCACCATACCGTCGCCGTCTTCCTTCATCTGTCTCAGTTCTGCCACTGCATCTCCTTGGATAAACTTCACTCGTTCATTCTCCGTCAGGTCGATGCCGCCGTTCGTCACAACCAAAGTCTCTTTCGCCGTAATCGGCCAACCCAAATGGTTCATATAAATACGCAGGTAAGTTTCTTCGTCAATCAGCACACAACTGGAGGCATCCACAGCCGCATCAAAATGCTTGTCCGAAGGAGCCGGACAACCGTCGATGGACTGGTACACGTGCAAGGAAATCTGTTTCATATTCAATGTGTTTTTAAGAATTATGTCCACCTTGCACCCTAAAGGACAGCATGAACCCACGCTATTCCGGAATAGAGGTACTGCCATACCTAAAAGGCAGATAAGCAAACCCTTGCTGTATAAACATACAGTATGAATATTTTGCTATACATCTTGTCTTTTTGATAAGTGTCAGTTTTCTATTCCAAGACGTTCAGTGAACGTATAAATATATATATCAATCTCCGCCTGTTTCCAAGCTGAGTATGAATCTTCCATGTCACGACAATGACCGTACCCGAAAGTACCGTCTGCTGTCTTCATTTTGACAAAGATAACGAAAGATTGGCGGATAAGCAAACAAAAAACATTGTTTTTCTGGTTGCCTGTTCCGAACTGCATTCTGCCTTATCAAAAAGACTTACTCATTCCCCATGATTTAATACAGTCGTCATTCTGCAATTATCAAGAGATGGGCCAATCCATCCGATTCCACCTCCCTTTATAGTTCACCTTCCTCCGATATAGTACGGGCAATCCGTTCCGGTTGTCCGTTACCCTGTTTTAACACCCCTGTTTTACAGTTTTATTCATCCCTTTCTATTTGATTGTCATTTATTATCGTTTTGCTGCTGCCGTGCGACCTCTCGTGGACTTATTTTCCCGCAAAGGTAATAGGCTGCTCCAATCTTGCCAATGCCGGCGTTCCGCCGCGAGTGAGCCGCAAAAATCTTCCTCTCCGTCTGTCGAGCGTATTTTTCCGCATCAGCCTTGTCAGATTGTTTCCGCCACCTTTTGGAGGCAGAAAAATAAATCCCAAAGGTCGCAAACAGGTTGAACAAAGGGAAATAGTAACAATAAAAACAAAAATAACATTATGAAAACAGAGATTAGGCAGAATGGCAAAGTGATACTATCGAGTACAGACGATATATCCATTCCGATGATTTTCAAAAACTTATGTGGTAAGAACTTTTCTGGAAACGACTATCAAAACTATCTCAGAACAGTTTGTCAGGATATTGGTGTTACGACGGGGGCGATTGAGTATTATGCCGACAACGTTTTGATTGAGAAAGCAACTATTCCTGAATTTTAAAAACTATATACAATGAAAAGGAAAGAGAAAGCAGCAGTAGATGAATTTGTTGCCCTTGTAGGAGGCAAGACATGGGAGCCTGTACGCCATAAATGTATGGGTAAATGGAGTGGTATGACCGATTACGGTTTTGTCATAGACGGACGGATAACGCTCTTTGTTTCCAATAGTATGGCATACTTTAAGAAACGGATTCGTGAGTGGATTAAGTCGATACATACTTTTGAAGCGAAGAAAGATTGCTACCTTCGCTTGCTACGTGAACAAATTGAAAAGGACAACGACAAGGCAAAGGACGAAAAGTTAAATCCTGTCAGACTGATAGACATTGGCATCTTATCCCCCGAAAGCAATAGTCCGTTTGATTTTTTTACCCCTTATGTGTTAGTCGAAATAAACGGCAGGCGGTTCAAGCATCAAACAGCGGAGTTAAGTTGCGCTATTATGGTGGATAGTTTGGCAGGATACCTTGAAGAATGCAACTGCAAGGATATATACACGGCAAGGGCAGTGCGTACACCTGACTACATTTTTTGCGGCGTGCGGTTTGACTCCCGTGATAATATGTATAAGATTGGAAAGTAGAGATTAATGATGTCTGAAGAAGTTATCACTTACAACGATAACTCCAGTCGTTTTAAAGGACGGCATCAGCATTTGACCTACTAAATACATAAGTTCCCAATTTACGATTGGAAACTTATGTATTTTTCTGTATGGAAAACTAATCAAATAATCGCTGACTTATCATCCAGTCATTAAGCACGTCCGGATCTACACGATTTGTAAGATTCACATTTTTACTCAAACAACCGATTTTCTCACCTCTTAAATAAATAACTGGTGGGGTTAATGTATTCGGATTGTATGGACTTAATGATGAACTGGGACTTCCATATATGGAATACCGATTCTTGAAAGATATACTTGAAAAGTGACTACCGTATATATTCTCGTTGTTGGATATGGAATCAGGAGTAGATGTGTTCAACGACAATCTGCCTAAATACAAACCGTCATTTGCCAATAGAAACGATTCTTTCCTTGAAATTCTGGTATCTAAACCTATTCTATCCATTCCCTATGATTTAACGCCATTATTTAATAATGCCATAACGTCTTTTAGTTGCATTATCGAACACCTCTGTCTCTCTTAGAAACTGCATTACCCGTTCCCTGTCTTCGGAAATCAGGCAACCTTTCAGTTTACCGTTCTTTTCCGTGATTTTTAATTTTGAAAGTTCGAATATATCGGAACAATCCAGCCAACTGTCATAGTCCAGAATATCACGATAGTTCCGAACCATCAAAGGATATTGGCAGTCCAGTAGCTCTTCCGACCTCTTGGAAGAATCTATTTCCGAATTTATCAGTAAGGCACCGATAGCGACACCTTCCGGAGTAAAGCCGATAATAACAATATATTTATTGCGGTCTTTATATCCGTCTTTTAGTATCAGTCCGTCCTCTTCGTCCAAGGGGACATAAATAATGTCACCAATTTTGACTGATGACATATCTACTTGCTCAGCTTTGGCCATTATAGCTTTCAGCTTTTCCAATGCACCGGTTTTGTCGTCCATTTGATTTAAGATAAAGCGTTCTTGACAATCTGCTTTTCTCGGATATAATCTACCATGTCCTTGGTAGCTTTTCCTGCCCGGGCTATATCTATAATGGTAATGAAGTTTTTTTGAGGATCATCCTGAATGCGTGTCATCGCTTCTTCCCATGCCGAGTCATGCGACAAATCGGACAAGTCATAAGGGTCTGTATCCTTATATTTAGCGATAGCAGCGTCAAGACAACGTTTGTTGGCACCTGATATATAGTCCATATCGGGTACGGCAGAAGTATATACCTTCTTGTCACGAACCTCTATGTCTGAAAGGAACTCGTCAAAATTCCCATCCAAGGGTTTGCCTTCTGCAATTTGCAGTGCCTTGTAGGTATAGGCTGGCACCGGGCCATGCTTCAATGCTCTGAAAGAGTCTTCGACAATCACTTTGCCATATTTGACAAGATGGTCCTGTTGGGCAAAATAAAGTATTTTAAATAACTTTATATAGTCCACTCCTTGAGTGAAACTCTGCATGATGTAGAGTACCACTGCTCTTATTTTAGCAATCTGTATAGCTGTTTTCATTTCAAAAAAATCTATGCGATTACAAAGATACAACTAATTTGCTGAATAATACGCTCATGATACAAAAAAAATAGTCCGTTGCATTTTTTTACGACATTTAATATAGTCGTCATTCTGAGAGTAATAGTCTGCAATTATCAAGAGATGGGCCAATCCACCCGATTCCACCTCCCTTTATAGTTCACCTTCCTCCGATTATAGTACGGGCAATCCGTTCCGATTGTCCGTTACCCTGTTTTAACACCCCTGTTTTACAGTTTTATTCATCCCTTTCTATTTGATTGTCATTTATTATCGTTTTGCTGCTGCCGTGCGACCTCTCGTGGACTTATTTTCCCGCAAAGGTAATAGGCTGCTCCAATCTTGCCAATGCCGGCGTTCCGCCGCGAGTGAGCCGCAAAAATCTTCCTCTCCGTCTGTCGAGCGTATTTTTCCGCATCAGCCTTGTCAGATTGTTTCCGCCACCTTTTGGAGGCAGAAAAATAAATCCCAAAGGTCGCAAACAGGCCGAAAAAAGGGAAAAAAAGAAAGGTTAAATTATGAGTTACAACAAATTGAAATCATTGGTAGCGAACGTGGAAGCCATAGAAACGGCAATGAAAATCCAAGTTCAAGGCAGGCAGGCCACTGCGGAAGAAAAAGAAATTTTATCCCGATATTCTGGTTTCGGGGGTATCAAAGAAGTGTTGAATATAGGTACGGACAAGCCCATAGGTGGTGATATGCAAGAACCGATACAAAGATTGCAGGAGTTAATCAATGCTTACCCTCATTTCACAGAACCCATGCGACACAATGTCATAGAGGGTATCAAAGCATCTGTACTGACAGCATTTTACACTCCTAAATTCCTTGTTGATACAGTGGTGCGGCAGATACACGCCACGTTCAGCGAAAACGGCCTCAAAATGCGTTCATTTCTCGAACCGAGTGCAGGTATAGGCGGTTTTCTGCCCATAGCCATGTCCGGCACGTATGACTATGCCATTGAGAAAGATCTCATTTCGGGGATGATACTTTCCCTGCTCCATGAGAACACGCTAACACGGACGGCTGCATTTGAAACCATTGGAGAACAAGGTTTTGAGCATACAACTTTCGATGTCATAGCCTCCAACATCCCGTTTGGCAATTTCCGGGTATTCGATGCGGAGCTGTGGAAGAAAGGCGGTATGTACGAACAGGCCACCAAGACCATACACAACTACTTTTTTGTCAAAGCGATGGAGTTGTTGAATGAGGGTGGGTTATTGGCTTTCATCACATCGAGGGGCATAGCCGACACGCCCGGTAACAAGTTCGTGCGTGAATATCTTGTAAATCATGCCGACCTGATAAGTGCAATCCGTCTGCCCGATATGCTTTTCATGCAGACAAGCGGTATAGAGGTAGGCAGTGACCTGCTGATATTCCAAAAGCACACGCACAAGACGGTACTCTCACAACGGGAACAACTGTTTTTACAAGTAGGCAGGGAAAAGGCGGACGCCATAGGCACAATGACCGAATACGCCAACAAATTGTTTACCATGCCGAAAACCACCCTTGCAACAGGTAGCCGCATTGTGCAGAACCAATACGGAAAATATGTGCGCAAATACCAATGGCAGGGAAATGAAAATGCCATGTCGCAATATCTCGCCGCACTGCTGAAACTCGACTTTGGCCGATATTTCCGCAAAAGTCTTTTCACAGGGAACGGACAGGGCAGCGAACATATGCAAATGTCCCTTTTCGGGAATGTAGCGATGAAACAAGTAGAAAAAGGTAAACGAGCCTACACGGATGGGGTGGAAGCATGGATGAAAGACGGCGCAATGGTACTGTTTGAGGGCCAGGTGGGTACTATCCAATATCGAAAATCAAGTCTTTATCAAGAGGTAGCCATTGATTTTGTGCCGGTGGACGAGGGTAAGGTCAATACAGATAGGGCGAAAGACTATTTTCCTATACGCAAAGCATACTTTGAACTGTCAATCAAAGAGAGGGAAGAACAAAAAGAGGATAACGGATTGCGTAGAGAGCTGAACGCCCGATACGATGCCTTTGTTGCCAAATGGGGCTGTTTCCACGAGAACGACAACAAGGAGTTTATCATGCTTGACAGCCTCGGTGTGGAAGTCTTTACAATAGAAATGCAGCTTGGAAAAGATTTAGTCAAGTCCGACATCATGCGTGAACCTGTGGCGTTCAAGAAGATAGACCCGAACAAACGGCTGACACCGATTGAAGCGTTGGCAAGCAGCTTGAATTTCTACGGCAGGGTTGATATGGACTACCTGATGCAGTCCACGGATAGTGCCGAGGAAGAAATCATCGGCGACCTCAAAGGTGAAATATTTTACAATCCCGCTATCGGGGAGTGGGAGCACAAAGGCAAGTTCCTTTCAGGCAATGTCATAGCCAAATGCAAGGAGATAGGTTCTTACTTATCCGAACTCACGGACAGGGAAAAAGATTGGACGGAAACTGCTGTAAAGGCTTTGGCGGATGTGACACCCGAAGCGATACCCTACGAGGAACTCGACATTAACATGGGTGAGCGTTGGATTGACACTAAGTTATATGCCGATTTTGCAACTGAACTTTTCGAGACCGAGACAAGCGTAATGTATTTCGATGTGAACGACACCTACATAGTACGTCTGCAAAGTTACTCTCCGGTGGCTTACAACACCTATTTCGTTCGTAACTATGACGGTGGGGATTTGTTTGTTCATGCCCTGCATGATACTGTACCTGAAATCACGAAAGAGATATACCGCAATGGTGATAAGGTGCGTGTACCGGACGAGGAAGCCATACAGGAGGCAGCCACCAAGATACAGGAGATTAGAGACCGTTTCAACCGCTGGCTTGACAGGCAGCCGATAGAGGTTCGGGACGAGCTGGTGAGGGTGTATAATGAGCGTTTCAACTGCTATGTCAGGCCGCACTATGACGGTTCGGCACAAACCTTTCCGCAGCTCTCTTTCGAGCAATTTCCATACGATAGCCTCTATCCCTCACAGAAAGATGCTATCTGGATGATTAAGCAGAACGGAGGCGGTATCTGTTGGCACGAGGTAGGCACAGGCAAGACGATGATAATGTGTGTTGCCGCCTACGAAATGAAACGTCTCGGATTGGCACACAAGCCGCTTATTATCGGGCTGAAAGCCAATGTGCACGAAATCGCCGATACGTTCCGCAAGGCATACCCTACGGCCAAAGTTCTCTATCCGGGCAAGGACGATTTTACCCCTGCCAACAGGCAAGAGGTCTTTTCAAAAATCAAGAACAACAACTGGGACTGCATCATACTCACGCACGACCAGTTCGCCAAGATACCGCAGTCAGAAGAGACCATGATAGATATATTCACGGAAGAGCTTGCCGATGTGGAACGTAACCTTGAATTTTTGGAGCAGTCCACTATGCGTTACCGTAGCGGAAAGATGCAGGAGGGGTTAGAAAAGCGCAAACAGAACCTTGGGGCTAAATTACAAGAACTGCGTATGAAAATCAATAATCGGAAAGACGATGCTGTGGACTTCCACACAATGGGAATAGACCATATTTTTGTAGATGAGTGCCATTATCAGAACTTTCTTATTTTTTTGTTTGACATTCTAAATATATTGAAATTCAGCATCTTTTTTATATAATAAGTTCTGATTATTTTTACGGTCGTAATATGCAGGGTATAGAATATATTCTGTATCAATTTGGAGATAAGGCTGTAATGTTTGTATTTGCTCAATAGTCCTTTTCGTAAATTTGGATATCTTAATGATTTTTCTGATTGCATTTGACCTCCTGTTTCTAAAGAGAAACTGCTCAGTGGAAGTTTTTAGTATTTGTCCAATAAAGCACATAGGTTGTATTCTGTTTCCCACATTCTTGACTGTTGAACTCTGTACCAATTCTTCAGGCCGTTGCGTAACTCCCATTCCAATAACACCGGGCATATCAAATTGTCAATTCTTTATTACTTGGCATTTTTTAGAAGATGTTACGTTGGCATATAGTTTTGAGCTTGTATGAAAAATGACATTTACTACTAATGAATCAACTTTACATAACATAACCATATTTTGCATCGGAAATATGAGATAATTTTCCTTTTTTATTGTATCTTTGTATTTGATAGGCATGGAATTTTCATAATGCATGAGTTTAACCATCCATAATATTAATGAATAATTCCACTTACGTGCTGTATCTTAACATTTTGATATTTATTTAAAACTCTAACTTAAGTATAAATTACTTCTATTTTTTGTTTTATGAGTTCTAATTTTAAAACACCTCTTTCTGTATATGTCTTGTATGACAAGGATAATACTAAAGGTAGCGAAACATATGAGAAAATTTACCATCTTCTGTGTCGTAATTCAAGTAGGCCTTTTGAAGATGGGCTTGATATACCAGTGTTCTTTCGAACGGATATGGCCAATCAAATTACCCCGATAGATATAAACTTCAGTAATAAAACTATTGCAATATTATTGGTTGATGACAATATGTATTGTAATACTATATGGGATGAGTATATAAAAGAATTATTAGTAAAACAAGACAATGGGGCACTAAAAATATTTGCCGTCAAACTATCCAAGTATGCTTTCGACATAAACCCACTTCTTCAAGAAGAACAGTTTATTTGTTTGAAAAATGAGAATATTGAAACTGATTGGCATGAATTTCAAATAAGACTTTATGATAACATTTTACGCTATTTAAAGTCTTATAAAGTTGGGCAAAAGCTAAAATTATTCATTAGCCATTCTAAAAAGGATAAAGATCATTTAGGTGAATCTACGGCAATTTCTTTAAGAGATTATTTGCGTTCAGATACTAAACTCGATTCTTTCTTCGATGTTAATGATATTTTGGATGGTCATCAATTTGCCCAACAGATTCAGTCAGGTATAGCTTCATCCTTATTAGTTATCATAGAATCTGATACATATTCAGAAAGAGAATGGTGTCGAATTGAAGCTATCTCTGGTAAGAAAAATAATGTACCTTCAATATTAGTAAATGTATTGAATGGAGTTTCTTCTCGAACATTCCCGTATTTGGGTAATATGCCAAAGATTAGATTTAATGGCAAATGGGATGACGTAATTATCTTGCTTCTACGTACTGCGTTAGACCAATATTATGAGAAAGAATATCTTGAGCAATTGGTAATGAAGTGCGATTTGCAAAATACTTCTATTCTTCCTGTTCCTCCGGAATTAATGAATTTAATTAATATTGAAGATAATATAAAATCAATACTCTATCCTGAACCACCGTTAGGTCGTGAAGAGTTGGAGGTTTTGAATAAAAATGGTAAGATTACAAGTTTTGTTACTCCGAGTCAGTTATATTCAAATATGAATAAGATACAGGATAAGAAAATCGCAATTTCTATTTCGGAAACTCCGGAGGCTTTAACTAAAGGAATCGGCAAAGCCATGTTTGATGATTTATCTGTTGAAATAGCTCGTCATCTGCTTGTTACTGGAGCTAAATTGGTGTATGGAGGTGATCTTAGAATTGGTGGTTTCACAAAACTTTTATGCGATCTTTCATGTCAGTATGGCATAAAAGAAAAGTCTGATCCAAGTACAATCTATTTCACAAATTATTTTGCTTGGCCTATATTTAATAGGCTCTCAAAATCTGACATCGCTGAATTTAAATACGACCGTGTGGAAATAGTAAAAACAGAAATACCCAAAGGTGTAGGTGAGGAGGATAAGGGGAAGTTCTTTGAGCCAACTACGCCAAGCAAAATGTTTCTTTGGGCAAATTCTTTATCTATTATGCGTAAAGAAATGGAAGAGAATGTTAATGCACGTATCGTTTTGGGTGGCAAAATTGTCAATTTTAAGGGGCGTATGGCCGGAATATTTGAAGAGGCGATTTGTGCTATACAGAAAAAACATCCAATTTATTTATTAGGAGGATTTGGTGGAGCTTCTGCACAAATAGTGAAACTAATGAAAGGTGAAACTACGGCAGAAAAACTATTTGAAGAAGCAAAAACCAATGAGGATTATAAAAATTTAATTGAATATTGCCAAATGAGTTGTCTGCCAACGATAAATTACGATGAACTAAAGAAATTCGAAAATAAGGATTATCAGGTTCTTAGAAATGGACTTGATAAAGATGAAAATGAAATTTTATTCAACTCTATTAATATTCCCGAGATAATATCATTGATTCTCAAGGGTATTAATAAAGCTTTTAACTATTAATATAAATTATGCATAAAGTATTTGTAAGTTTTCATCATGCCAATGACCAGAAATATAAAGAAGGTTTGGTTAGTTGGGCTGAAAAAAATAAAGTATTCATTGATGGCTCTGTTGACATGGGCGAGATTCCAGAAGATTGGGACGACCAAAAGATACGCGAATATATACGCGACGAGCATTTGAAGGATACAACCGTAACCATTTTACTTGTAGGAACTGAAACAAAAAATCGCAAGCATATTGATTGGGAGTTATATTCAAGTATGTACGATGGTACGGTGAATAAGAAGTCCGGCATTATTGTGATATTACTACCATCTGTTAAAAGCGAATATTATACATGCGCTCATAGTAGTGAGAAAACGTTCTACCCAGAGACGACACAATGGATGTCTATTGATAGCCGAGAAGAGTATCATAGGCGTTATCCATACTTACCGGAACGCATCATTGATAATTTGCTCGAACCCAATGCCTTTATATCTGTAATCAATTGGGATAAGTTAACACCAGATATTTTGAGACAGATGATTGATAATGCATATAATAGTCGTGCCACTTGCACTTATGATTTATCAAGGCCAATGCGTAAAAAAAATGGATAAGTAGAATAATAGATTATGGCATTAAATAGATTTTATTTAACCGAAAATTCCATTGCACAAAGAAGTGGTTTATGTATATTCATAAGTCACCAAAAAAGAGATGCGGACACTGCTAAAAAAATAGCAGACTATTTTATTACTTCTGGTATTGATGTCTATTTTGATGAATATGATACAAAAATAGACAGAACGAGACCTTACTCGGTTGTAAGTGCAATTAAAACAGGTATCAGAAACAGCACGCACATGTTATGTCTTTTATCCCAAAATGCATTGGATTCAAAATGGATCCCTTGGGAAGTTGGATATGGATATGATAGAACAACTGTTGTAGGGTTAACATTAAAAGAAATATCACAATCAGTCTTACCCGAGTATCTTCAAATCGTTCCAATTCTAAGAGGTACAAAATCGTTGAATAACTTTATTTCTAATGTGTTAAAACGAGATGAATCAACGCTTATAAATGAGAGGAAATTATTTGCCGCATATCAATCTCAGCATCCTTTAGACTCTGTTCTTAATTGGGAACTGTAACATAACTTCCAGCAGGTATAATACCTTGCTGGAAGTTTATATAATATACCAAACAGTACTTGTATATCTTAATCGGGTAAGAGGAAAACGAAGAAGTAAAATTTCTCCTACTCAATTTGTTTTTGTAAGTCCTAAAAGTATTTCAAGATTTGCTTTTCCTTCCTCTGTCTTCCACTTTTTTCTCATTTTCTTTTGATTTTCGCCTTCAAGGGTTTCCAAAGCTTTTTCTTCTTGTTTTGTGGTTATATCAAGATATACCATTGTGGTTTGAATACTTTCATGCCCAAGTAAGTATGAGATTTGGGCTATGTTCATCCCGTTTTCAAGCCAGTGTGAAGCTTTGGCATGCCTAAATTGATGGGCATGTAAATCCATAGGAACATCTTGGCACCTTTCATGAGCCATTGTGGCATATTTTTTCAGCATCTTGTTCACGTTTTCAGCGGACATCGGGACATATATGCCTTTGCTCTTAGAACAGAAAAGTAATGCATTTGCATCATTCTGTTTCGGATGGTATTTGATAAGATACCTTTTCAAGCATTGTGCTGGCTTGGCCAAAAGAGGAATCGGACGTTTCTTTCTTCCTTTGCCAATGACTATTATGTGAGGTTTTACACAGTCTATAACAATATTGCTAATTTTCAGAGTCAGAAGCTCGTTGATGCGCACAGCGGTGGAATATAAGAGAAGCATCAGAGTGTAATCACGAAAGCCTATAGTACTCCCTTGATTAGGCATGGACAACAATACATCAACAGCCTGTTTACTGAGCCCGATGACCTTTCTTTTAGAGTTTTTCTCATTTGGAACATTTTCCGCTTGTAAGAAAACAGACATATAGGATATATCTCTAAACGACAAATATTTCAGAAAAACACGCAAGGCTGACAATCTTACATTACATGTTGCTGGACTGCAACCCCTATTTTCCTTTAACCAAATAATCCACTCCATTATATATTCCATACAGAAACATTCTGCGCTTAATGTTTCTGGTGTAGTGCCTTTTATTACTCTGAGGAATTCTACATAGAGTTTCACGGAGATCTTATAATTTCTCTTTGTGTGAGGACTGCATGCCTTGATTGAAGGGACATAGTGTTCGAGCCTTTTGCGCAGTTCCTCACACAAGCCTGCAGTTTTCTTCCTGCGGTCATTGAAC